>Ga0070667_100002301_pt1 | contig 16778 bp, 10 predicted proteins | sample KBSS33metaG_FD_64659 | JGI IMG/M metagenome (GOLD analysis project Ga0070667, IMG submission 64659) | Switchgrass rhizosphere microbial communities from Kellogg Biological Station, Michigan, USA - KBS S3-3 metaG | ecosystem: Host-associated > Plants > Roots > Rhizosphere > Soil ... | reverse complement strand
TGAGCGCGCCGCTGATGTCCGACGCGTCGAGCTTGGTCGTGTCGATATTGATGATCTCGGTGAGGCCGCCGTCGGTGATCGACAATTTGCCGGCTGTGATGGCGAAGCTGGCGCCCGGCCCGTAGCCCTGGAACAGGATGCTGTCGCCCGCCGAGGTGCCGTTGCCGATGAAATCGGTGATCGTGTCGCCATTGGCCTCGCCGGCCTTGAACAGAAAGACGTCGTTGCCGGTCGCCCCGCTCAGCTTGTCGGCCCCCGCGCCGCCGTCGATCAGGTCGTTGCCCGCCCCGCCATTGAGCGTGTCGACCCCACCGCCGCCCGATATCGTGTCGTTGCCGGCATAGCCGTTGATCTCGTTGTTGCCGCCATTGCCGGTGATCAGATTGTCGAGCAGATTGCCATAGGTGCCGATGCCCGCGCTGCCGGTCATCTGCAGATTTTCGACAAAGGCCGCGAGCGTGTAGCTCACCCCCGACATCACCGTGTCGATGCCGCCGCCGTCGAGCTCGACGATCACGTCCTTGTTGGTGTCGATGATGAAGCGGTCGTCGCCCGCGCCGCCGACCAGCGTGTCGATACCCGCCCCACCGTTGAGCGTGTCTTTGCCCGCCATGCCGTCGAGCTGGTTGGGCGCCGCGTTGCCGACGATCAGGTTGGCGAGCGCATTGCCCGTCCCGTTGACCGGTGCAGTGCCAATGAGATCGAGCTCCTCGGCATAGGCCGACAGCGTATAGCTGACCCCGCTCGACACGATATCCCAGATGCCGGAATCATCCGGCGCGCCGGCCATGGTGATGTCCGAGACGCTGAGCTTGGTCGTGTCGATATTGATGATGTCGATCCCGCCGCTGTAGACGATCGACAATTTTCCGGCGGCGATGGTGAAGATCGCGCCGGGCCCATAGCCTTGCAGCACGATGCTGTCGCCGATCGCCGCACCATTTCCGGTGAAATCGGTGACGGTGTCGCCATTGGCCTCGCCGGCCTTGAACAGGAAGATGTCGTTGCCGAGGCCGCCGCTGAGCTGGTCGATCCCCGCTCCGCCGTCGAGCTTGTTGTCGCTGCTGTTGCCGCTGATCATGTTGGCCAGCGCATTGCCGGTTCCGTCGATGTTCGCGGTGCCGGTCAGCTCCAGCGTCTCGACGAAGGCGGACAGGGCGAAGGTCACCGATGCCGCGATGGTGTCGACACCGCCTCCTCCAAGCTCGATGACGGTGTCGCCGGCATTGTCGACGATGAACCGGTCGTCTCCGGCTCCGCCCGTCATCGCGTCGGCGCCAGCGCCGCCGTCGATTGTGTCGTTGCCGTCGAGAGCGTTGAGGGTGTCGTCGCCTTCCAGGCCGTTGAGCTGGTTCGCCGCGGTGTTGCCGACGATCAGGTTGGCCAGCATGTTGCCCGCGCCATTGATTGCCGCGGCGCCGGTGAGATCGAGTTCCTCGACATTGGCCGACAGCGCGTAGCTCACCGAGCTCGAAACGCTGTCATAGCCGCCTGCGGTGCTGGGATCGGTCTCGGCAACGACGTCGCCGATGTCGTCGACGACATAGCTGTCGTTGCCGCCGCCGCCAGCCATCGTGTCGGCCCCCGCGCCGCCATCGAGCGTGTCGGCTCCGGCGTCCCCCGATAGCGAGTCATTGCCGTCGAGGCCCAGCAGCAGATTGTTGCCGACATTGCCCATAAGGAGGTTCGGCGCGGCGTTGCCCGTGCCGTTGAGATGGGCGCTGCCGGTCAGGACCAGCTTTTCGACATTGGCCGGAAGCGTGTAGGAAATCGCGGCGTTGACGGTGTCATAGCCGGCATTGGCCAGCTCGATCACGATGTCGGTCGGGCCCACGACGCCATAGCTGTCGTCGCCTGCGCCATAGGCCATCGGCGCGATCACCTCGCCGGAACCGGTGTCGCCGGCAAAGGCCGCCTTGAACGCCGCGCCCGCGTCCGGATATTGCCCATCGGTCAGCTTGCCGGCGAAATTTCCGTTCGAGTTCCAGTAGTTGTGATAGAGCAGGTGATGAGCCTCGAACCATTTGTCGGCGAGCTTGATGAAGGTCGCGCCATTGTTCGAGTTCACGCCCCATTCGCCGATCGCGGTAGGCTTGTTATGCGCCGCAGCGAAGCTCTGCTGCCACTGCAGCCCCCATTTCGTGGTGACGTAATAATTCCAGGCCTTGGTCGGATCGGTGATGCTCCAGGACTTCTGCGCATTCCAATAGAAATCCATGCCGATCACATCGACATAGTCATCCCCCGGATAGGCATCCTCGGGATTCATGCCGACGCTGCCGATGTTGGGCGTCCACTCGAAGCGGAACTTGCTCGAAACCGAGCGGAAAATATCGACGACGCGCTGGAAAGCAGCGATATAATTCTGGGGCTGCCCGACCGCCGACCAGGGGAACCAGCCGGTTCCGTTGAATTCCCAGCCGAGCCGGATGTAGATGTCGCCGTCCTTCTGCGAACCCGCAACCATCTGCTTGGCCTGCGCCAGATATTTATCGTCATAGGCGCCGCTGGCCGCATCGGCGAGCGTCGCGCCGACCGGGATGAGAGGCAGCGCCCAAAGGATATCCTTGCCGGTGCCTGCCAACCTCAGCATCGCCGACTGCGGCGAAGTCAGCCAGTCGGTCCAGTTGCCGTAACCACCATGAATCCCCACCGCATCGAGAGAAGCGCCCAGCCAACTCTCTTCCTGCGCAATATAAGCGGGATCGGTATTACTATACATCGAAACTTTAACCATGCGTACAGCCCCCCGCATGTTTGCACAGCCCATTCGCCTGCGCGTTACACAGCGAATAAGACGACGACGATTTGAGGAAATCTTTTTAGATCAAACGACGAAACGCCGCTGTCTTACCAAAGACATGATTCCCCCGGAACAAACACTACGCAATATACCTGCTCCACGCTTCCCCTCGAAACTCATTCAACCGAGTTTCGGAAGAACAGGTATAGACAAACCATGACGATTCGGCGGAACGTTACCACAGAGACTTCCGTCGGCAACGCCTCCTAGTGCGCAATGCAGCAAATTTTTGTGCAATTGCCGAAAAATCGACATCTCAGCCCGCGCCATTCTGATCCATTACGGGACGTTTCTAACATAGATCATATCAATCGGCGGCCGCTTCGCTTAGATTTCCAAATATTTTCAATGATATATTAGAAAAATGTGAGAATATGGAGCCTAGCCCGGGCCGAACCCTGCGCAGCGATTGGCTCGGCGCTGCAATGCGCCCGACCCGGCCCGCTGACCGACAACATCGAAAGCGTGTGAGCACATAGATTGTGTCTATGAGTCATATACCATTTTGGCATCTGGCGTGATGATCACGCCTTCGCGATCATTTGGCCATGACAGATAGCGTCTTGCCCGCCCCATCGTCGACGGTTGAGGTTTCGCGCAAGCTCTATGGCGCGGAAGCGAGCGGCCCGGCGCCGGGCATACGCGGCGTCCGCGTGGGCAAGCGGGTGATCGGCGCCGAGGCTCCGGTCACGATCGGCTGGGAAAATATCCCTCGTGTAGAGGGCGGCCCTTTGAAGCAGTTCGTCTTCACATGGTTCCAGCCCACCGCGCTCTTCGCCCTGATCCTGTTCTGGTATTACGCGCCCAATTCGATCGCCAAGGCGTCGACCGCGATCGGTGTCCACATCGGCTTCAGCGTGCTGCTGCTGGGCCTCGAATGGGTCAACCCGCGCTATGACAGCTGGCGACTGACCTGGAAGGAGCTCGTGACCGACCTCTTCTATGTCGGGTTGGGCTTCACCATCCTCGACCTGGTCAAATTCTATATCGGCAGCGAAGCGGTGATAGAGGCCGTCCAGCACGCTTTCGACTGGGACAAGCTGGCATGGTTCACGGTTCTGCCGTTGCTGGTGCAGGCCCTTCTGATATCGTTCATCTTCGACTTCGGGCAATATTGGATGCATCGCGGGATGCACAATTGGTACCCGCTATGGCTGCCGCATTCGGTGCACCATTACATCACCCAGCTCAACATCAACAAGGGCGCGGTCGGCAATCCGGTGGAGCTCTTCCTCATTGGGCTGGGCATCGGCGGCTTCTTCGACTTCCTGCCGCGCGCGGCCCTGCTCGCCGGCAGCATCGGCCTGGCGGTGGGCAGTTACCAGCATATCAACGTCCGCTTTAACTCGCCGCGGTGGTGGCGCTTCCTGTTCAACACGACCGAGCATCACAGCCTGCACCATTCGCGCGATTATGAAGCCACGCGCAGCAACTATTCCAACAGCTGGATCATCATCGACCGGATGTTCGGCACATGCGTCGATGGCGAGGCCGAACTGCTGGGCATGGAAGGCGGGCGGCGCATGTCCATCCGCGAGCAGATGACCTACCCCTTCACCGAGGGCTGGAAGACGCTCAAGGAACGCTATCGCCGCCCGGTGGCCGTGCCCGCCGAGTGACCGAGCGTTCCGGCGAGCCCGTCCCGTCTGCCGGCCTGCCAACGACATTTAGAACGGAGATCGTGTGAATGCGCTTCACCGACTGGATCTGGCAGGTAAGGGGTAGTCTGGCGCTGCCGCACGGGCAGTCGAGCGATGAGGCGTTCGGCCGCCTCTCGCCGCTGTTTCATCAGGCGGGCACCAGCTACGAGCGCGAGAATGACGCGCTGATCTTCCGGAAGAAGGACCCGGCGGCGCAGGACAAGATGTCGGTTTTCGACCGTGGCGTCCTGCAGATCGAAGAGGGTTCGGCCGGGACTGTGCTGCGTTACTGGCTGACCAGCCGGACTCTCCTCTTCTGCTTTTTGGCGCCACTGCTTTTTCTAAGCTTCGCCGCGCTGACCGTCGCTGCCGGCAAGTTCGAGCCTGCCGCGGCCAAGGAAGCGTCGAAGAAGGAGGACAAGAAGGACAAGGTGCTGCCGCAGAACCCGATCGATAAATTCCTGGGCGCGCCGGCACCAGAAAAGCCGAAGAAGGACAAGAAGAAGGACGACGACGATAAGCCCGATCCCACCCCCGCCTATGTGCTGGCGGGAATCTTCGCCGTCCTCTATATTGTCGGACGCCTGCTCGAAGCCAGGCTGGTCAGGTCACTCTTCGAGAAGAGATTGGCGGACGTGTAGCGCTTAGGGTCTGTTGAGGCATGCGCCGTCGGGCGCGTTAGGGCACCAGCCCGAACGAATTGGGCGGCAACGGATCGCGCAGGACGAGTTCACCGCTCGCGACCCTGCGCTTCAGATAAGCGAAGCTTTGCGCCGTCTGGTTGAAGAGGTGCTCGCCCCCTTTCACCGGTGCGTAGCGGGGAGCCGTGCCGCGGACGACCGGCTTCACGACATAATCATAATCACAGGCGTGGAACAGCGCGAAGGAATAGCGTTCCTCCCTGACCGTCTTCACCCGATGCCGGGTCGCCACATAGCGGCCGTTGGAGAGGATCTCCATCATATCGCCGATGTTCAGGATCATCGTGCCGTCGATCAGCGGGACGTCGCTCCATCGGCCCTGCTTGTCAACGATCTGAAGCCCCGACGCTGTCGCGAAAAGCGTGGTGAAACATTCATAATCGGTGTGGGAGCCGATGCCGGGCCGGTCCTCGGCGGTCGCGTCGAACGGATAATGGATGAGCCGCAGCTGGCTCGGAGGATGCCGCAGACAGGCGTCGAAATGGTCCTCGTCAAGGCCCAGCGCGAGCGCGAAGGCGCGGAATAACTGATGTCCGATCGCCGTGACATGCCGATAATAGGCCTGCACGTCCTCGCGAAATCCGGGCATCTCGGGCCATTGGTTGGGGCCCAGCAACGGGCGCCGTCCCTCGTGGTGCCGATAGTCGACGTTGACGTCGAACGCCTCCTTGAGGTCGCATCCGCCACCGCCGAGCTGCTCTTCGCCGACTGGCACATAGCCGCTGTGATTTTCGGAATCGCCGATATAGCTCTTCATCTTGACATCGAGATCGAGCGCGAAATAGGCCTTCGCCCGTGCGACCAGCCGGCGGAACGGGACAGCCTCCAATTGCGCGCCGGCGATATAGAGAAATCCTGCCTCCGCGCAGGCTTGGTCGAGCTGTGTAGCGACCGCGAGCCGATCCTCGATCCGGCTGCTCGCCAAGCCGCTGATGTCGACCAGAGGCAGGATGTGGGGCTGTGTCATGATTTCAGCCTTAGAGCGTACAGGGCATAACGATAGTTGCGGCAATCCTATGGTTGCCATCGATTTGGTCTATGGGGACGCCACCCCTCTCCGCTATTATGCGCGGCTTTAGCGAAGGCCACATCGAGAAGGACAGCACGGGAATGAGCAACGATCGGACGCCGCTGATCGACAGGAAATTCGCCAGCCGTGTCGATTGGAATTTGATGCGCACCTTCGTCGATATCGTCCGCGCCGGCGGCATCGGTGCGGCGGCGCGCCAACTCAACCGGCAGCAGCCGAGCATCAGCGCCGCGCTCAAGCGCTTCGAAGATCATGTCGGGACGGCCCTGCTGCATCGCACCGCCACCGGCGTCGAGATGACGGCTGCCGGCAAGGCGATGATGGCGCTGTGCGAAGACATGCTCGAATCGGCCAGGATGATGCCGCACGTCATCGCGCAGGCGACCAAGCGGGTCGAGGGTATCGTCCGCATCCAGATCGTGTCGGGCCTGGTGTCGCCCGAGTTCGACGAGGCGATCGCCAGCTTCCACCGGCGTAACCCCGCCATTCACATCGAGATCCGCGTCTCGCCCTGGCGCCAGCTTCTCGATGCGCTGGAGCGGGGCGAGGTCGAGATTGGCGTCGGCTATGATAGCAGCGTCCGCGGGAGCCTCATGTACGAGCCTCTGCTCATCGAACGCCAGCAACTCTATTGTTCCCGCAGCAGCCCCTATTTCGGCTACCGCGTGAGCCGGCTTGGCGAGCTCAAGGATCAGGGCTTCGTGCTCACCGGCGAAGACGAGATCGAGGCAATCACCCATTTGCGCAGGCGCTATCGCCTGGGCACGAACGTTAGCGGACTGGCCGAGGATATTAACGAGGCGCGGCGCCTTATCGTCCAGGGTGTCGGGATAGGCTTCCTGCCGATCGAGGCCGCCGTGAACGAGGTTGGCAGCGGCAAGCTTTGGCCCATGCTCCATGCCGATTTCGAACCGGCTTACGAAATCTTCCTCCTCGCGCGCTACCAGCAGGCCCGGGACACGCCGACCCAGCTTTTCTGGGAGGAAGTCGTCCGGCGCATCCGCGCGCAGCCCAGGTCATAATAGAAATTTATGCCTTTCATGTGAATTTTCGGCCTGCCCCAATGACGCAGTGCAACGCCAGTGTGGAGACACTGGACGGAGCCGCGTCATGCAGACGAGCATAAAAGATCGCATTTTTAATCTACTCCCGCCGGCCATGGTCGCGATGGTGCTGGCATTCTGGGCATATGGGCCCAAGGCGCTGGTGGATCACCCTTGGGCATTTGCCATTACCTCACCGCTGATCGTCGTTGCCATCCTCCTGCTTGAGTTGATCGCCGAACGCCACGCTGGCTGGCGGATGAACAAGCAGGAGTTCTTCACCGATCTCTATTATTCGGTGCTGAACGCCACGATCATCCTCTGGCTCACCCAGGCACTGGCAGAAGATCCGCTCACGTCGCTCAAGGCGGGGCTTGGCCTCACGACCGAATGGGTCGCGAACATGCCGTGGCTGCTGCAGGTCGTGCTCGCGATCGTGCTGATCGAATTCGGCCAATATTGGATGCATAGGCTGATGCACAACTGGACGCCGTTCTGGCTGACCCATGCCCCGCATCACCATATCACCCAGCTGAACGCGGCGAAGGGCGCGGTCGGTAATCCGATCGAGCTGTTCCTGATCAGCCTCAGCGTCCTCGCGCTGTTCGACTTCGACGGCAAGGCGCTGTTCGCGGCCTACAACGTGCTGGGCGTGATCTCGACGTTCGCCCACGCCAATGTCCGATCCGATCCGCCGATCTGGTATTCCTTCTTCCTGACGACGATCCGCCACCACAGCCTGCACCATTCGACCGACTATGAGAACACACGCTGCAATTACGGCAACTCGCTGATCCTCCTCGATCGAATCTTCGGCACCTACAAGGAGGGCGAGGGGGTGCTCGTGGGGCAGGATGATCGTCGGCGGCTGTCGATATGGGAGCAGACCTTGTTTCCCTTTCAGCCGATGATCGACAGGTACAGGGCGCGCAAGGCGGCTTCCCGAAAAAGCGATGACCGCGCCGCAAGCGATCAGGGCGAGCCCGTGGCGACCGCATGACGGGAATGCGCGCCGCATGGATCGAAGCGGCCCGTAGCGCCCTGGTCCGGAACGATCAGCGCGCCGCCCACCGCTTCGCCTCGATGTTGGTTTCCGAAAACGGCAAAGACGCCGAAGGCTATTTCCTCCTGGCGCTTGCCGAAGCGAGCTGCGGCCGCGTCCGCGTCGGCATCACGCATTTGAACCAGGCGATCGCGCTCGATCCGCAAGGCGAATATCGCGCGCAGCTGGCCAAGCTGTACATTCTCGTGCGCGAAGACGGGCAAGCGGCGGCGACGCTGCGCGAGGCAGAGCGGGCGCTGCCGGAGGACGCGCTGAGCCGCGATACCATGGGCTGCGTCTACGCGCGCCTCGGTGACCATGGCGCTGCGCTCGTCCACTTCGACGAAGCGGTGCAGCGGGCGCCGCGCAACCCCGAATATCTCTATAATCAGGCAGCGACCCTGAATTTCTTGGGCCGTACCGAGGAGGCCGATGCCGCACTCGAGACGCTGATCGCCCTGGCGCCCGACAATGCGCGTGCGCACTACCTGCTCGCAAGCCTGCGCAGGCAGACGTCGGAACGCAATCACATCGCGAGGCTGAACCTGACCCGCGCCCGTGCACGGGACGGCCGTAACAGGCTGCTCCTGGGTTATGCCCTCACGAAGGAACTGGAGGATCTCGGGCAGCCGGCGGAAGCGCTGAATATGCTCTGCGCAGCAAATGCCGAGCACCGCGCTACCCTACCCTACAGCTTCGCGCGCGATGCTGCGCTGTTCGACGCCATCGAGGCCGCCTGGCCGTTGCCCGAAACGGCGGCCGGCGCGCCGGCCGACGCGCCGATCTTCGTCCTCGGCATGCCGCGCACGGGCACGACTTTGGTCGACCGTATCCTGTCCTCGCACCCCGCCGTCGAAAGCGCCGGCGAGCTGCAGGCTATGCCGCTCGCGGTGAAGAAGGCCGCCGGCACGCGCACGCCCACCGTGGTGGATCCGGAGACTATAGCCGCCGCCGCGCAAAGCGACATCGGCGCGGTCGGGCGCGACTATCTGGACCGGACCCGTCATCACCGGCGCAATCCCGGCTTGCGCTTCATCGACAAGTTCCCGGGCAATTTCCTCTATGCCGGGTTTATCGCGCGCGCCTTGCCCGCGGCGCGGATCGTCTGCTTGCGGCGCAATCCGATGGACACGGTGCTCAGCAATTTCCGCAACCTCTTCGCGGTCTCCTCGCGTTACTACGACTATAGTTACGACCTGCTCGACATCGCGGCCTATTATGCCCGGTTCGATCGCCTGATCGCCCGCTGGCGCGAGGCGCTGCCCGGCCGCCTGATCGAGGTCCGCTACGAGGATCTGGTTCTGGACCAGGAAGGCGAGACGCGCCGGCTGCTGGCCCATTGCGGGCTTGAATGGTCGGACGACTGCCTGTCGTTCCATACCAACGACGCCCCGGTTTCCACACCGAGCGCAGCGCAGGTCCGCAGGCCAATCTATCGCGACTCGGTGGCCCGATGGAAGCAGCACGAGGCGATTCTGGAGCCCGTGCGGTGCTTCTTCGAACGTTCCGGCATCGACATCGAATGAAGGGAGATCCCGCCATGTCCTCACCAGCCAAGATGCTCGCGTTCGGGATCCCGCTCGCCGTTGCCCTTGCCCCGCCGGTCTCGGCCGCCAATGAACCAAGGACGCGGCTCGTGTCTTGCGAGGTGGGAAGCTGTCTGCTGGTGACGGGACGTCGCGCCGATGCGGCCTCGACCGTGACGATCAACGGCCACCCTGTCTCCGTTCGGGGCGCGCGCAAGTGGCGCGCCAGCCTGCCGCTCGACACCGTGCGCGCATGGTCCGCTCCCTATGCGCGGAGCATTGTGGTTTCCGTCGACGAAGCCGACGCCCGCGCGAGCAGCTCGGCCGAAGCCGATTTGCCCATCGGCCTGTTCGGCCATGCCGCGGATCTGACGACGCTCGTGGTCACGATGAAGTAATACTTCTGGTACTGGTGAGTAATAAAGTCGGCAGTTCTATCCCAGTATTGAAATTTTCATTTCCTGTCTCTATTTGGGCGGCAGTCGCCGGAGAGCGGCGCTCGTTCGATGCACAGGAGATGATGATGAAAACCGGCCTCGCGGCGCTTGCCGCGTTCGCGTTAGCGACCTCGGCTTCCGCCGCAACTGACACCAACCCCTTCGCTCAGAGCCAGGCGATCCTGAGTCTCGCTGGCCTCGATCTCGCGACGGCGGAAGGTCAGCAGCGGCTCGCGATCCGGATCGACGACGCCGCACACTCGGTTTGCGGCGATCGCCTGGCGGGCGTGCACCTGGCGCTCGAAGCCAAGGCGCAGCAATGCCGCGCGGCTGTCGTCGCCGATGTGCGCGCTCAGATCGAAGCCCGTCACGCCAGCGCCGTTACCAAGTCGCCGGTTCAGCTCGCTTCCGCGCGCTGAGCTTCGTGCCCCTTTCCGCGGCCCGGTTTCCGGGCCGCGGACAGGTCATTTGGCCAGCTTCGCCGGGTCCGGCCACCAGGTCAGCGTGTGCACGTCGTGCGCCGAGGTCCAGATTCCCGCATCGGTGAAACGCAACGCCCCACTTCCCTCAGCCTTGCCGATGCGCGCGAGAACCGCGAGCGACTTGGGATCGATCACGACGAAGGTCTGATCCTCGGTGGTCCGCAGCCACACCAGGCCACCGCCGGTGTCGATGTCGCCCCATTTCAGCTCTGCGCCAACCTTGGACCGGCCGGTTACGTCGCCGCTCTGCGGATCGATGCGGGCGACCGTCCCATCCCCCTGTTCCTGGACCCAGACCGCTCCTTCGCCGGCCGCGAGAAATCCCGGCGCCTTGCCGAGCACGGTTGTATTGACGACGGTATCGGTGGCGGGATTGATCCGCTGGATCGAGCGACTTTCGCTGCTGACTGCCCACACCGAATCGAAACCGAAAGCGAGGTAATGGGCGCCGGGATTGACCTTTATCGTCGCTGTCACCTGGTTCGTGGCCGGGTCAACCCGCGACACGACGCCCTTGTGATCACTCGCGACCCAGATCGATCCGGCGCCTGCGACGACATTGAGCTCGCCATAGGGATTGGCGATTCCCGTCGGGATCGTCGCCACCTTTTGCGCGGTTCGGGTGTCGATCCGGACCAACGCGCCCTCCTTGCAGTCCGCCACCCATAATGCGCCGTCCGATATAGCCATCGCGCCGCAGGGTTTCGTCATGGCGACCGCAGCGAGCTTTCCATTGCGCGACCAGCGCTCGACCCTGCCGTCGTTCGTTGCCCAGACGCTGTCTCCGTCGACGGCGAGGAAGTCCGCGAAGCCGGGCACGGTGATGACCTGTTCCGCATGCGCCGCCGAAACCGCGGCGCATCCCGCTGCTATCGCCACGAATAATCTCCTAAGCCGTTGCATTCCATGCCCTTTCGCTGTGCAGGTCAGGCCCGCTGCTCGACATAGGCGCGCCATCCGCCCAGTCGGGTGATGTCCTCGGCACCGGTCATCGCGCGCGGCTCGGCGACGAAGCCCTTTACGCTGCTGCCGTCGGCCAGCGTCACCGTGCCGATAGCCAGAGGCGCCGGCACTTCCGCGACGAAGCTGCCGAACTCGGCGACGCCCAGTTCGTATATCTCGAGCTTGATCGCCGCGCCGTCCGGGCTGTGCACCAGCGCGGGCTTGGGCGGCGCGCTGTCGACCATCGCGTAAAGCCGATAATTCGGTGCTGTTTCGGAGGCGCCGACAAACTTCGCTTCACGCGAAGTCAGCTGCCAGTGGAGCGGCATATCCTTCAGATGCGCACCAACGACGGCGAGTTTCACTGTCTGCATTTTTCCCTCCAGATCGAGCATTGGCAGCGGCGGATTATCCAGCGCCGAAAGGCAGGCATCGGCCGCGTCGAGGAGCGCGAGATCGGTGTCGGCGGGGCCGATCAACGTGATCCCGAAGCCGGTCGCATTGGCGCGCACGCCGGCGGGCACGGCGACGGCGGCCATGTCCAGCAGGTTCACGAAATTGGTGTAATAGCCGAGCGCGCTGTTGAGCTGGATCGGCGCGGCCTTGAGTTCGTTCACGCGATAGGTCGTGCCGGTCGTCGGGAAAGCCAGCAGGTCGATGCCGTCCCACAGCATATCGGCATGGCGCTTCAGTTCGGCGAGGCGATAGATGCCGTTGAACAGCTCGACGGCGCCGATCGCCAGTCCCGGCTCGACCACCTTGCGCACCGTCGGATCCACGGCACCAGGATCGGTGGCCAGGATGCCGGCCATCGCGGCCGCCCGCTCTGCGACCCAGGGGCCGCCATAGAGCAGCTGCGCCGCTTCCTGGAACGGAGCATAGTCGATCTCGACGATATCCGCGAAGGTCGCCAACCTTTCCAGCGCGCGATCGTAGAAATATTCCGACTCGGAATCGCCGAAGAACATGCGCTGATCCCGACGCGGGACACCGATCGTCTTGCATCGCAGCGGCCGGTCGGCAAGCGGCTTGGAATAGGGATCGGCGGCATCGAAACCCGCGACGACCGCATCGATCAGGCGCGCGTCCGGGGTGTCCCCGGTGAAAACGGTGATGCAGTCGAGCGTGCGGCAGGCCGGCACCAGGCCCCGGTTGCTCCATCTGCCCTTGCTGGGTTTGAACCCGATCAGATGCTGGAACGCGGCTGGAACGCGGCCCGAGCCGGCGGTGTCGGTCCCCAGCGCGAAGGCGACCAGCCCGGCCGCCACCGCGACCGAGGAGCCCGAACTCGAGCCGCCGCTGACATAAGCAAGGTTGTAGGCGTTCCTCGGGCTTCCATAGGGGCTACGTGTACCGTTGAGGCCGGTCGCGAACTGATCGAGGTTGGTCTTGCCGATGCAGATCGCGCCCGCCGCGAACAGCCGGCCGACGATCGTGGCCGAGGCGGTCGGGCGATAGGCGAAGGCGAAGCAGGCCGCGGTCGTGTCGAGCCCCTCGACATCGATATTGTCCTTCACCGCGAAAGGCACTCCGGCCAGTGGCAGGTCCTCCCCGGCGGCGACCCGTGCGTCGATTGCACGAGCGGCGGCGAGCAGCTCCTCCGGCGGCGTGCGGCTGATCCAAATCTGCGGCTGGATGCTGTCATAATGAGCGAGCCGGGCGATCACCTCTTCGATGACCGCGACCGCGCTGGCGCCTCGGCTATTGACCGCGGCGGCGATCGCCGAGGCGCTGCGGCGAGTCAACCCGGTCATGCACGCCCCCGCAGCGCCATCATCGGCGCACCGGGCTGCAGCGATTGGCGCTCCTGTACATAGAGCGCCTCGACGGTCCCTGCGCCCGGGCTCGGCACCGCACATTCCATCTTCATCGCCTCGATGATCGCGATCGTGTCGCCTGCCTCGACCTGGTCGCCGGCTGCGACCAACAGCTTCCAGACGCTGCCGCCGAAGGGCGCTTCGATCAGATCCGTGCCGTCGGGAACATCTACCGCGGCCGACGAGGGTTCCTCCGCCGCGCTGACCTCGGTCAGCCGGTCGAATTCACCGTTGCGCTGCCATTCGGCGCGTTCCTGGTCGAAGGCGGCCTGTCGCCTTACCTCGAAGCCGGTGATCGCCTCGGCGTTGTCGGCCAGGAAGGCGCGATAGTCGGCGAGGCGGAATTCGGACGGCTCGATCCGGATCGAACGCCGACCGCTCGGGAAATCCCGGCGCCATTCGACGAGCTCTTCCGCACTCACCGGATAGAAGCGGATCTGATCGAAGAAGCGCAGCAGCCAAGGCTTGCCTTCGGTGAAGGCGTCGGTCTGCCGGTGGGTGTTCCACACCTGGATGGTGCGGCCGAACAGCTGATAACCGCCGGGCCCCTCCATGCCGTAGATGCACATATAGGCCCCGCCGATCCCCACCACATTGGGCGGCGTCCAGGTGCGCGCCGGATTATATTTGGTGGTGACAAGCCGGTGCCGGGGATCGACCGGGGTGGCCACCGGCGCGCCGAGATAGACGTCGCCGAGACCGAGGACGAGATAGTTCGCCTCGAAGATCAGATTCTCCACCGCCGCCGTGTCGGGCAGACCGTTGATCCGCCGGATGAATTCGATGTTGTCAGGACACCAGGGGGCGTCGTCACGGACAGCGTCCATATATTTCTGAATCGTCTCGATCGTCGCCGGGTCGCGCCAGCTCAGTGGCAGGTGGACGATGCGCGAGGGAATGGCGAAATCGGCCAGATCGCCGAGCCGGTCCTCGGCCGCTACCAGCAACGCGAGCGCAGCGCGCTGATCCATCGCCTCGCCGTCGAAATGCAGCTGAAGCGAGCGGATCCCAGGAACGATGTCGACGATGCCCGGCGGGGAGAGGCGCTCAAGTTCGGCCATCAGCGCGTGCGCCCGGATTCGCAGCTCAATATCGAGCACTATCGGGCCATATTCGACCAGAATGTTGCGGTCACCCTGCTGGCGATACACCGTGCGCGGCCGGTCCGGGCCCGCCGCGATCTCCGCGAGGATCGGGGTGAGCGTTCCGATCGGACGGGCCGGGCCTGCCTCGGCCGCGGCGCCCGAGGCGATAAGCCTGTGCTGGAGCAGGTGCGCGCAACGCGCGTCGTCCGCGTTGACCGGCGCGAACCGAAGCTTGTCGCCGGGCGCGAGCTGCCCGATCATCCAGCGATCAGCGGCGATCACCACGAAGGGGCAGACGAAGCCGCCGAGCGAAGGGCCGTCTGGGCCGAGGATGATCGGCATATCGCCCGTGAAGTCGACGGCGCCGATCGCATAGGGATTGTCATGGATGTTGGACGGGTGAAGCCCCGCCTCGCCGCCGTCCGCCCGCGCCCATCGCGGCTTCGGGCCGATCAGGCGGACGCCGGTGCGGTTGCTGTTATAGTGGACCTGCCACTCGGCGGCGACGATCTCGTCGATGTCCTCGTCGGTGAAGAAATCGGGAGCGCCGTGCGGGCCGTAGAGCACGCGCAAGGTCCATTCGTTCGTGAACTCGGGCAACGCCGCTTCGCTCAGAGCGGCCCCGGTCGGTTCGTCGCCGAGGTGCAGGGTGTCGCCCGCCAGCAGCCGGCGCGCGGCATGTCCGCCGAACTGACCGAGCTCGAAGGTGCTGCGGCTGCCGAGATAGGGGGCGATGTCGAGCCCGCCGGCGATCATGATATAGCCGCGTATGCCGCCACCCGTCGCCCGGCCGAGGTTGAGCGTCTGGCCCGGCTCGACATCGATGGCGACGCCGAGCGGAACCGCCGCGCCGTCGAGCATCGCGCCGAAATCGGCGCCCGTCAGGCAGATGCGCGCCGCGGCGGTGAAGGTCAGCGATGGACCGGTGTGGATCACTTCCAGCCCGGCGGTTCCCTCGGGGTTGCCCAGCAGCCGGTTGCCAAGACGGAAGGACAGATCGTCCATCGGCCCCGATGGCGGAACGCCGACCGCCCATAGCCTCTGCCGGCCCGGCCAATCCTGCACCGTCGTCGCGGTACCACCGCTGTTCACCCGGATGCTGCGCGGATGAAAGGCGATCGCATCGAGGACGCGGGTCGATACTTCGCCGCTGGTGAAGGCCGGCGAGCGCACCACCTCCCGAAGCCATCGCAGATTCGTCTCGATCCCCTCAACCCGGCTCCGGTCGAGCGCCACCTGCATCGCGGCGACGGCATCGGCGCGCGTGGGCGCATGAACGATCAGCTTCGCGAGCATCGGATCGTACCAAGCGCTCACGGTGCTGCCCGCCATACACCAGGTCTCGGCCCGGATGTCGGACGGGAACTCCACCGCGGTCAGGGTGCCGGAGGTCGGTCGATAGCCGAGCGTGGGGTCCTCGGCATAGAGGCGGACCTGCACCGAATGCCCGCTGGGCCGGGGCGGCCCGCTATCGAGAAAGGCGAAGTCGCCGGCCCCGCCGCGGATCATCCATTCGACGAGGTCGATACCCATCACCTCTTCGGTGACGCCATGCTCGACCTGCAGGCGTGTGTTCATCTCCAGGAAGAAGAACTCTTCCCGTTCGGCGTCGTAAAGAAATTCGACCGTCCCGGCTGAACGATAAGACGCCGCTTCGCCGAGCCGCGTGGCGGCGGCTATAAGATCGCGGCGCACGGCCTCGGGCAGCAACGGCGCGGGTGCTTCCTCGACGACCTTCTGGTTGCGGCGCTGAAGCGAACAGTCCCGCTCGCCGAGCGGCATGACGCGCCCCTTGCCGTCTCCGAACAGCTGCACCTCGATATGCCGGGCGCGGCGGATATAGCGCTCGAGGAAGATTCCGGCGTCGCCGAAGTTGCTCTTGCCCTGGCGGGCCACAGCGGAAAAGCCGTCGCGGACGGCGTCCTCGTCCTCGCACACGCGCATGCCGATGCCGCCGCCGCCGGCGGTGGCCTTCAGGATCACCGGGAAGCCGATCTCGCGCGCGGCGCGCACCGCCTCCGCCTCGTCGGTGAGCAGATCGGTGCCCGGCGCGAGCGGAACGGCATGGGCGGCGGCAAGCGCGCGTGCGCTGTGCTTCAGGCCGAAGGTGCGGATATTGTCTGGCGTCGGGCCGATGAAGACGATGCCCGCGGCGGCACACGCCTCGGCAAACTCGACATTTTCGGCGAGGAAGCCATATCCCGGATGGATGGCCCCGGCGCCCGTCGCG
>Ga0070667_100002297_pt1 | contig 16805 bp, 19 predicted proteins | sample KBSS33metaG_FD_64659 | JGI IMG/M metagenome (GOLD analysis project Ga0070667, IMG submission 64659) | Switchgrass rhizosphere microbial communities from Kellogg Biological Station, Michigan, USA - KBS S3-3 metaG | ecosystem: Host-associated > Plants > Roots > Rhizosphere > Soil ... | reverse complement strand
GAGTTCGCCGGCGCCATCGACTTCTACTTCGCCTGCAACGACGCGCTCGCCTACGACATCGCCATCGCGCTCAACGCCTGGTGCTTCGAGCCGGACGGCAGCTTCAACATCACCTCGGCCCGCGCCCTGGTGGCGGGCTACGAGACCGCCCGGCCGCTGTCGCCCGCCGAGCGGGCCGCCCTGCCCGTCCTGGCGCACGGGGCGGCCATGCGCTTCTTCCTCACCCGGCTGCACGACTGGGGCGCGACGCCCGCCGGCGCCCTGGTGCGGCCCAAGGACCCCCTGGAGTACGAGCGCAAGCTGGCCGTGCACCGCGCCGCCCCCGACTTGGTGCTGTTCGGGGACCAGGCGTGACGCCCAAGGTCGTGATCTACACCGACGGCGCGTGCAGCGGGAATCCCGGCCCCGGCGGCTGGGGCGCGATCCTCATCTGGGGCGAGAAGGTCAAGGAGCTGAGCGGCGGCGAGACGGCGACCACCAACAACCGCATGGAGCTGATGGCGGCGATCCAGGCGCTGAAGGCGCTGAACAAGCCCTGCCGCGTCGAGCTGCACACCGACAGCCGCTACGTGATGGACGGCATCTGCGAATGGTTGCCCGGCTGGAAGGCGCGCGGCTGGAAGACCGCCGCCAAGCAGCCGGTGAAGAATGAGGACCTCTGGCGCATGCTCGACGAGGCGCGCCAGCGCCACGAGGTGGACTGGCGCTGGGTCAAGGGCCACGCCGGCCACGAGCTGAACGAGCGCGCCGACGCCCTGGCTCGTAAGGGATTGAACGACCATCGGCTGTCCAGGGCTTGAAAATTCAAGCTTGACCGCATATATCCTTCAGTCTCGAAGGGTATTCGTTCAACCATGCCGCCCGCCGCCCAGAACCGCCCCGACATGGCGGTGTTCGATACGATCACCGCCATCAGCTACCTGATGCGCCAGTCGATCAGTCGCCGGTTGCCGCCCGGCATGCCGTTCGCCCACTTCGAGCTGCTGCGGCTGTTCGCGCGCGAGGGCGACGGCCAGACGCCGGCCGAGCTGGCGCGGGCGCTGATGATGACCAAGGGCGCGATCACCAACATCCTGCAGCGCATGGAGACGGCGGGGCATATCACCGTGGCCGCCGACGGCATGGACGGGCGCAAGAAGCGGGTGCGCATCACCCGCTCCGGGCTGGATGTCTACAACCAGATCACCAAGGCGCTGCGGAGCAACACCCAAGCCTTGCGCGGCGCCTTCACCGAGTCCGAGTTCCGCGAGGCGCTGCCGTTCCTGAGCGCGGTGCGGGTCTTCCTCGAGGACATCACTTCGCCGGACGCACCGTCAGCCGAGCCCCACTGACCCCGGTCACCGTCACCGCCTCGCCGGCCTCCAGCGCCTCCGCCTTTTGGAGCTCGGCCGGCCATTCCTTCCCGTCCACGAACACCCGGCCCGAGCCGTCCACGAAGGCCGTAACCGCCTTGCCGTGATGGCCCACCACCCGGCGGACCGGGTCGTTGATGTCGGTGCTTTCCGGCAGGGTGCGCTGGGCGATCAGCCGGCGGCTGACCAGGGTCGAGACGATGGTGAGGACCGCGAAGGCCAGGATCGCCACCGGCGCCGGCAGGTCGAAGACCAGGGCGGCCACCGCCACCACGCCGGCGCAGGCCGCCGGCCAGAGCAGCCAGCCTGAGCCTGTCGCCACCTCGGCGGCCAGCAGGGCCGCGGCGATTCCCATCCAGATCCAGAAACCGTTGGTCCCGTAGAGGTCGACCAGGGCTTCCATCGCCTCAGGCTCCCGTGGTCGGCACGGACGGCGCCCGCGGTCGGGGCGGCGTCGGTCCGCCCTGTCCCTGCGCCGTGCGCACCAGTTCGCCGATCCCGGCGATCGAGCCCACCAGCGCCCCCATCTCGGACGGCACGATCACCGTGCGCTGCTGCGGGCTCTCGGCCAGCTTGGAGAACGCCTCCACGTACTTCTGGGCCACGAAGTAGTTGATGGCGTTGACGTCGCCCTTGGCGATGGCGTCGGAGACCAGCCGCGTCGCTTCGGCCTCGGCCGCCGCCGCCCGCTCCCGCGCCTCGGCGTCCCGGAAGGCGGCCTCGCGGCGCCCCTCGGCCTGCAGGATCGCCGACTGCTTCTGCCCCTCGGCCACGGTGATGGCCGCCTGTTTCTCGCCGTCCGCCTCGGTGATCACCGCCCGACGTTCGCGCTCGGCCTTCATCTGCCGGGCCATGGCGTTGGTGATGTCCGGCGGCGGCTGCAGGTCCTTGATCTCGATGCGCGCCACCTTCACGCCCCACGGGCTGGTGGCCTGGTCGATCACGTCCAGCAACCGGGTGTTGATCTGGTCGCGCTGCGACAGCACCTCGTCCAGTTCCATGTTGCCCACCACGGTGCGCAGGTTGGTCATGGTGAGTTGGGTGATGGCGAAGTCGAGGTTGGTGACCCGGTAGGCGGCCGCCGCGGCGTCCATCACCTGGATGAACACGATGGCGTCCACCTGGACGCTGACGTTGTCCTTGGTGATCACGTCCTGGCGCGGGACGTCGAGCACCTGCTCCATCATGTTGATGCGCCGGCCCACGCCCTCCACGAACGGCGTCAGGAAGCTGATCCCCGGCTTCAGGGTGCGGGTGTAGCGGCCGAACCGCTCCACGGTGAACTCGCGCCCTTGTGGGACGATCTTGATGGCGCCCAGGACGATGAACGCCATGAGCACCAGGAATACGATCGAAACGACCAGACCCATCACCACCCCTCCGTGTGTCGGAGGCGAAGCTTAGCGCGGCCTTACGCTGTCCGCCATGCCGTCCCCGCGTCCGTCCGACGGGGCGGGCGGCGGCGTGATCACCGCCTGGGTCAGGCGCCTGGCCAGCGCCCGGCCGCGGGCGGCTGCGGCGGCCTCGGCCTGGCGGCTGCGCGGCGTGCAGGCGGTGAACGCCGCGCGCAAGTCGGCGTAGCCGTCGTTGAACGCGCCCTTCAGGTCCGCCAGCAGCTCGGGCGCAGGGTCCTCCACCTCCAGCAGGCGCAGCATCCGCGCCCGCCAGTACTGGTCCTCGGGGCCCTCGCAGGCCTGGCGCAGCGCATGGCTTTCGCCCAGCACCCCGGCGAGCTCGACGAGGGTGCGCTGGTGCGCGGCGTCACGCGGCCGCGCGGCCGCCGGCCCGCCCGCCAGGGCGAGGACGAAGATCGGGACGAGGGCTGGGATCAGGGCGCGCACGCTCCCTTATCACCGGAGGCGGTTAAACAGTCACCACCGCGCGGTCTCGCCTCGGCGCGCCGGCTCTGTTAGCCAGGGCCATGCGCATCCTCGCCCCCGCCCTCCTGGCCTTGCTGCTGGCGGCCGCGCCGGCGCTGGCCGCGGCCCCCGCCGCGCCGGCCAAGGCCCCTGCGGCCAAGCCGGCCGCGCCGAAACCTGCCGCCCCGAAGCCGGCCGGCCCATCCGGCGGCTTCGACGCCCGCAACCCGGCCAGCCTCATCGCCCTCCTCGCCACCATGGGCGCCAAGGCCGAGGTCGTGAACTCCAGCGACGGCGACGTGAAGCTGGCCGTGACCACGCCCTCCTTCAGCTTCGGGGCGCAGTTCGTGGACTGCGGCAAGACCGGCCAGACCTGCCAGGGCCTGGCCTTCTCCACCTCGTCGGAGAAGCAGCACGCCAACCTCGCCCAGTTGAACGCCTTCAACCAGACCTCGATCACCTGCCGGGTGTTCCAGGACCAGTCCGCCCGGCCGCACGTGGTCTATTCCACCATCCTCACCGCCCAGGACACCCGCGAGGAGATGCGCATCCACCTGGGCGTCTGGCAGGGCTGCCTCGTCACCTTCGGCGCCTTCCTCTCCGACCCCGCCGGCTACCTCGCCTCCGCGCCCTGAGACGAATTCCTGACCGACCTCCGGTCGGTCGATCTCGCCGTGAGGTTCGTGGGCGAACTCTTCTGCGACACCGCAGCTCACGACATCCGCAGGATAATTGTCCACAGACCACACAGACCACACGGACGCGCCAAGTCCTGCAGGACATGGGGCGCGCATCTGTGACCGGCCGTCGGCCGGTCGATCGGTCACTCTGGACCTCGCTACGCCTCGGTCCGTCCGTGTGGTCTGTGTGGTCTGTGGACAAAAAATCTTTAGGCGTTGGCCCGAGCAGCCACCCTAGAACAGCACCCGCGGGTTCATGATCCGCTTGGGGTCCAGGGCCTGGCGCACCGCGCGCAGGGCGGCCAGCTCCACAGGGCTTTTGTAGCGCGCGGCCTCGGCGGTCTTCATCGACCCCAGGCCGTGCTCCGCCGAGATCGACCCGCCCAGCGCCATGGCGATGTCGTGCACGATCCGCGAACCCTCGTCGCGCCGCGCCGAATGGGCGGCGCTGTCCCCGCCCGGCGCCACGAGCACGTCGTAGTGGATATTGCCGTCGCCCACGTGGCCGAAGGCGGCGATCCGCGCGCCCGGCGCGAAGCGATGCATCGCCGCCGTCGCCTGGTCGAGGAACTCCGCCACCTTCGACACCGGCACGGAGATGTCGTGCTTCCAGGTCGCGCCTTCCGGCTTCTGGGCCGGCGACTGGTTCTCGCGGATCGACCAGAAGGCCCGCGCCTGGGCTTCGTTCTGTGCGATCGCCGCATCGGCTGCCAGCCCGTCCTCCAGCCCCGCCGTCAGGAACCGCTCCAGCCCCGCCTCGGCGGTCCCCGGCTCGCCCGAGGCGAACTCCACCAGGATGTACCAGGGATGCGCGCCTTCCAGAGGCTCGCGGGTGCCGGCGATGTTGCGCAGCGCGAACTCGATCCCCAGCCGGCCCATCAGCTCGAAAGCCTCCACCGCCCCGCCCGACGCCTCCTTGGCCCGCGCCAACAGGCGGATCGCGACCTCCGGGCTCTCGACGCCTACGATCGCCACCGCCCGCGAGGCCAGCACCGGGTAGAGCTTCAGGCTGGCGGCCGTCACCACCCCCAGCGTCCCCTCGGCCCCGATCAGGAGCTGCTTCAGGTCATAGCCGGTGTTGTCCTTGCGCAGGCGCTTCAGCCCGTTCCACACCTCGCCGTTGGGCAGCACCGCCTCCAGCCCCAGCACCAGGTTGCGCGTCGTGCCGTAGCGCAGCACCTGGGTGCCGCCGGCGTTGGTGGAGACGATCCCGCCCACCGTCGCGGTCCCCTCCGACGCCAGACCCACGGGAAACCGCCGCCCCACCGCCGCCGCCGCCTCGTGCACCGCGGCCAGCGTCACGCCGGCCTCGGCGGTCAGCACGTCGTCGAACGGCTCCACGTCGCGGATCGCCCGCAGCCGCTCGGTCGACAAGAGCACCTCGCCCTGCGGGATCTGGCCGCCCACCAGGCCGGTGTTGCCGCCCTGCGGGGTGATCGCCACGCCCGCCTCGAAGCAGACGCCCACCACCGCGGCGACTTCGGCCGTCGTCTTCGGCAGCGCCAGGAACGGCGTCGTCCCCGTCCAGCGGTCCCGCCATTCCAGGAGCTTGGGCGCCAGCCGCTCCGGATCCTGGCTCCACCCGCCCTCGCCCAGCACGGCCTTCAGGCGGGACATCACGTCGGCGGGCACGGAGATCGTCATGAGAGGGTTCTACGCTTCCCGCGCCCGGCGATCCAGTATATACTCCGATATATACGGAGTGTCGCATGGCCATCCTGATCAAGAACGCCGAGGTCGAGAAGCGCGCGCGGGACCTCGCCGCCCTGACGGGCGAGACGCTGACCTCCGCGATCGATGAGGCGGTGAAGCTCCGCCTCGAGCAGGAACGCGCCAAGCCGAAGCGCCGGCCGACGCTGGAGGAGATGATCGCCGCCACCGAGGAATTTCGCCGCAACGTCGGTCTGGACAAGCGCACGCTCAACGTCACCAAGGCCGACTTCGACGAGATCAATGAGATCCCGGGGCTGGCCGAGGAGTGATTGTCGTCGACACGTCCGCCCTGATCGCCGTGGCCGCCCAGGAAACCGACTGGCTTGATCACCTGACGGCGCTCAACCAGGCTGAAGAGTCGTTCATCAGTCCGATCAATTACGTTGAGGCGGGCATCGTCTTGGTGACGCGAGGGTACATGGATGGTCCCGCCCATCTGGACCGTTGGCTCGGCAGCCTGAACATCACCGTCCGCCACGACGTCCCGCTTTCGGAGCCGGCGCTGGCGGCGTATCTCCGCTACGGCAAGGGCGTGCATCCGGCGCGACTGAATCTGGCCGACACCTTCGCCTACGCCCTAGCTTTCACGTTGCGCCTTCCCCTGCTTTTCAAGGGCGACGACTTCGCCCTCACCGACGTACGCCCCGCACTCACCCCACATGGCCCGCCGCCCGGCGCAGGCGGTCGTTGATCGCCTCGCCCAGGCCCTCCTGCGGGATCGGAGCGGCGGCGATGCGGATCGGGTTCACCGCGTCGGCGGCCCGTAGGTAGGCGAAGAGGTTGGCCGCGGCCTCGGCCAGGTCGCCCGCCGGGCTCAGGTTCCAGATCCAGTCGTCCTGCGGGAACGGCCCGAACGCCAGGTAGGCCTCCCCGGGCTGCGGCAGCACCGCGTCCAGCCGCAGCGGCGCTTGGGGCGCATAGTGGCGGGTCAGCCGGCCGGGCGAGCGCCGGGCGTCCGCCTCCGCCTCGGCCAGCGGCCCGACCACCGCCTCGATCTGCGCGCGGGTCACCGCCCCCGGCCGCAGGAGCCGCGGGACATCCAGCAGCGAGACCACCGTCGACTCCAGCCCCACCGCGCAGGGCCCGCCGTCCAGCGCCGCGGCCGCCGCCGCGCCGGTCTCGCCCACCGCATCGGCGAAGGTCGTGGGACTGGGCCGCCCCGAGCGGTTGGCGGACGGGGCGACCACCGGCCCGCCGAACGCCCGCAGCACCGCCTGGGCCAGCGGATGGGCCGGCGCGCGCACCGCCACGGTGTCCAGGCCCGCCCGCGCCAGGTCGCACACCGGCCCGGCTTCGGCCACCGGCAGCACCAGGGTCAGCGGGCCCGGCCAGAACGTCGCGGCCAGGGCGCGCGCCGCCGCGTCGAACCGCGCCACCCGCTCGGCGGCGGCCAGGTCCGCCACGTGGGCGATCAGCGGATTGAACTGCGGCCGGCCCTTGGCCGCGTAGATCGCCGCCACCGCCCTTGGATTGGCCGCGTCGCACGCCAGGCCGTAGACCGTCTCGGTGGGCAGGATCGCCAGTCCGCCGGCCCGCAGGGCCTCGACCGCCGCCTTCAGCGCCGCGTCGCCGTCAGCGCCACCTGCACGCTCACCTTGGCCGGGATCTGATCGGTGCTGCTCCACTCGCCCTGTCCCACGCCATAGGCGGTCCGGTCGAGGCTGGTTACACCGCGCACCTGCGCCTTGTCCCCGTCGATCTTCAACCGGAACGGCAGGTCCGCCGGCTTGGTCACGCCCTTCAGCGTCAGCCGGCCGTGCGCCACGTAGCGGTCCTCGCCCACCTTCTCGAACCGCTGGGCGGTGAAGGTCGCCTTGGGATGGGCGGCGGAATCGAACCAATCGCCCGACGGCAGGGCGGCGTCGCGCTGCGCGTCGCCTGTCACCGCCGAGCCCATGTCTATGCTGACGCTCACCTTCGACCTGTCCAGGGCGTCGGGCGAGAACAGCACCTCGGCGGTCCAGCGCTCGAAGCGCCCGCTGATCGCAGACCCGCTCCAGGCCGTCTCGAAGGTCAGGGTCGAGCCCTTGCCCACCGCCCATCGCGAGGGCCCGGCGGCCGCCGCGGCGACCGGCGCGACCGCCGTCGCCACGGGCGCGGCCGTGGGCGCAGGCGCGACGGCGACCGGCACGGCGTGATCATGGTCCGCGACCTCCGCCGCGTCATGGTCGTGATCGTCGTCGCCGTGCTCGTGCTCGTGGTCGGCCCCACCGGGCGGCGGCGCGGTCCCGGGCGGCGGCGGGCGCACCGTCCAGCCGGCCGCCGCTGCGGCGGCGACCCCGACGAGGATCGCGATCAGCCGCGGCTCGGCCCAGCGCCCCGCCTTGGCGCCGGGGGCCATGCGCGCCAGCACCGGCTCGTCGCGGCTGAAAAGCTGGTGCTTCAGCGCGCCGGCCACGTGCAGCGCCACGAGCGTGTAGGCCCCCCACGCCAGCGCCTCGTGGCCCGTCTCGCCGACCTTGCTCCACAGCGGCCGCATCGCGCCGCCCACGCCGGGCGCGTCGGGCCAGGGGATGTGTCCATAGAGCAGCGTCGGGATGTGCAGCCGGCTCGCCGAGACCATGATCCAGCCGGTCAGCGGCATGCCGATCATGATCACATAGAAGCCGACGTGGGTGATCCGCGCCAGCCAGCGCTCCCACGCCGCCAGGGTGGCCGGCATCGGCGGCGGCGGGTTGGCCAGCCGCCACCCCAGCCGCGCCAGGCTCAGCACGAGGATGGTGATCCCCACCGACTTGTGAAGCTGAATCAGCGCGAAGGTCTGCGGGCTCTTCGGGCCGCCCATCCGCCAGGCCAGCATGATCTGGAAGACGATGGCCGCGGCGATCAGCCAGTGCAGGGCGATGGCCAGGGCGCTGTAGCGCCGGGCGCGGTCGAGACCGTCGGCGGGGGTCATGCGGTCATTTCTTCACGAACTCGACCTCGAAGATGAGGTCGACGTCGTCGCCCGCCGCGCCGAACGGCACTTTCAGTCCGAAGTCGGAGCGCTTGACGTGCCCCTCGCCCGAAAAGCCCATCCGCGTGCCGAAGCCCGCCAGGCCCGGCCCGTAGCCGTTGAAGGTGACGTCCAGCGTGAGTGGCTGGGTCTTGCCGAGGAAGGTCAGGTCGCCGGTCACCGTGCCCTTGCCGTTCTCGCCCGCCGCCGCCGTCGAGACGAAGGTGATGGTCGGATACTTCTCCGCGTTCAGGTAGCTCGGCCCGGCCAGGGTCTTGTCGAAGCCTGGCACGTTGGTGTCCACCGACGCCGGATCGACCGTCACCGAGACCTTGGTGGTCGTCCAGTTGGCGGGGTCGTAGCTGAACGAGCCCTCCAGCTTGTCGAACCGCATGGTGAACTTCGAAAACCCGCCCATGTGCTTGACCTTGGCCAGCAGCGTGGCGTGGCGCGTATCGAGCACATACTCGCCGTGCGGCGCCTGGGTGGGGTCCTGGCTGACCGGGTCGGCGGCGGCGGGGGTGGCGCACAGGGCGGCGCTGAAAGCCAATGCGGACAACATGGCGCGTATCACTTCGTCCTCCCCCGGGCCCGGGCAACCAACGCGAGATGGGGCGATCCGAACATGGCCGAAACAGCGGTTGAGCTTCACGAAACCGTGACACCCGTGCATAGATCGGCCTCCTTGCGACTTAATGGCCGCCCTCGCCCCGGAGTCTTGCGATGACCTACCGCGCGCCTGTCCGTGACATCGCCCTGGCCCTGCAGGTCGCCGGCCATCCGGCCCTGGCCGCCCAGGCCTTTCCGGGCCTGGACGACGACACCGTCACAGCCGTGCTCGCCGCCGCGGCGGACTTCACCGAAAGCGAGCTTGCGCCGCTGAACCGCGGCGGCGACCTGGTGGGCGCCAGCTACGCCAATGGCGCGGTCACCGCCGCGCCCGGCTTCGCCCAGGCGTTCAAGGCCTATGCGGCCGGCGGATGGCCGGGCCTGTCGGCCGAGCCGGACCACGGCGGCCAGGGCCTATCCAAGGCCCTCGACGTTTCGGTGATGGAGATGGTCAGCGCCGCCAACATGGCCTTCGGCCTCTGCCCAATGCTCACCCAGGGCGCGACCGAGGCCCTGGTCGCCCAGGGCACGGAGCGGCAGAAGCGCATGGTGCTGCCCAAGCTGGTCTCCGGCGAATGGACCGGCACCATGAACCTCACCGAACCGGGCGCCGGCTCCGACCTCGCCGCCGTCACCACCCGCGCCCAGCCCGACGGCGCCGGCGGCTACCGCCTCACCGGCCAGAAGATCTTCATCACCTGGGGCGACCACGACATGGCGGACAACATCTGCCACCTGGTGCTGGCCCGCCTGCCCGACGCCCCGCCTGGGGTGAAGGGCATCTCGCTGTTCCTCGCGCCCAAGCGCCTGATCGACGCCGAGGGCCGCGCCGGGGCCCCCAACGCCCTTCGCCCCGCCTCCATCGAGCACAAGCTCGGCATCCACGGCTCGCCCACCTGCGTCATGCTGTTCGAGGACGCCCAGGCCGAGCTGGTCGGGACGGCCAACGAGGGCCTCGCCCACATGTTCGTCATGATGAACGCCGCGCGCCTGCAGGTGGGCGTCCAGGGCGTGGCCATCGCCGAGCGCGCCTTCCAGCAGGCCCTGGCCTACACCCAGGAGCGCCGCCAGGGCCGCGCCCCCTGGTCCGCCGACTATCCGGCCGTGATCTACGACCACCCGGACGTGCGCCGCACCCTGATGCTGATGAAGGCCCGGATCGAGGCCGGACGGGGGATCTGCCTGGTCAACGCCGTCCAGGCCGACCTCGCCCGCCTGGCGCCCACGGACGAGGCGCGCGCCGCCGCCCGCGCCCGCCAGGACCTGACCACCCCGATCGCCAAGGGCTGGTGCACCGACATGGGCGTCGAGGTCGCCTCCCTGGGCGTCCAGGTGCACGGCGGCATGGGCTTCATCGAGGAGACCGGCGCGGCCCAGCATTACCGCGACGCCCGCATCACCCCGATCTACGAGGGCACCAACGGCATCCAGGCCATCGACCTGGTGGGCCGCAAGCTCTCCATGGAGAACGGCGCGGCGATGCGCAGCCTTGTCGCCGACATCGCCGGCGACTCCCAGACCCTGCGTGGCGCGGCCGGCTTGGAAAGCGTCGGGGACCGGCTGGCGGCCGGCGCCGTCGCCCTGGAGCGGGCCACGGACTGGCTCCTCGCCCACCGCGGCGCCGACAGCCTGGCGGCGGCCACGCCCTACCTGCAACTGGCCGGCGACGTCATGGGCGGCTGGGCGCTCGGCCGCCAGGCCCTGGCCGTCGCGGGCGCCAGCGATCCTTGGAGCCGGTCCAAGGCCGCCCTCGCCCGCCTCTACGCCAGCCAGGTGCTGGCCCGCGCCCCCGGCCTCGCCGAAGGCGTCGCCGACCCCGGCGCCGCGGACCTGGAAGCCACCCCCGCCGCGGCGCTGGGCGGGGCGTAGCTTTTCCTAAGCCTTCTCCCTGCAGGGAGAAGGTGGCCCTGCGGAGCAGGGTCGGATGAGGGGTCGCTCAGACCTCTCCGGGTAAGCTGTTGACGCTTATCGGCAATCACCGCGCGAGCCCCTCATCCGACCCCGGATCAAGTCCGGGGCCACCTTCTCCCCGCAGGGGCGAAGGAAAGATAAGGCGACGACGATACGGCCAAATCGACCTGGTCTTAGCCCGCCGGCTTCGGGTCGTTCTTCCCCCGGCCGGCGGCGTGCCAGGCCATGAACTCCTCGCCGTCCACCTGGCCGTCGTGGTTCTTGTCGGCCTTGTCGAACTGGTCGGGTGCGAACTTGAAGGCCGTCCATTCGGCCCGGCTGATCTTCTGGTCCTTGTCCAGGTCGGCCGGGTGCAGGAACGCGGCCTGGGCGGCGCTGGCGAACGCCAGGGCGCAGATGCTGAGCAGGATGAGGCGCATGACGGATGCTCCAGACGAGAGCGTGACAGCCGAAAGTGTGTGCGGTTTCGGCGCCCGTCACGCTCCGCTTTCAAAGAGTTGCTGAGCAGGATCGGTTCAATTCGAACCGATCCTGCTCATGGGGGGCCGCCCACATGACAGGCGTCCGCGGCCAAAATGCGCCGCCGGCGTCACGTCCGTGTATCGACGGCGCGCGCGGCGGCCCCCATCCTCGGCGGCGAAGAGGAGCAGCCCTTGAGCGACGACACCGAGGCCGGCGGGTTTCCGCAGATCCAGACCTGGACCCGACCCGGCGTGCCCGACCCTGGCGGCGGCGCGGCCTATGGCGAGATGATCGAGCACCTGCGGGAATTCCTCGACAAGGTCGCCGCGGCCAGGCCGGACGCCGCCGCGATCGCGGCGCTCTCCGACGACCTGGCCGCCTGGTCGCGGCGCCTGGCGCCCATGGCGGTCCCGGAGCAGGAGCAGATCTTCGCCCACCGCCACGACCTGCCCGGCCGCGGCCAGACCATGTCCCCCGTCCTGAAGGTCACCGAGGGCGACGAGACCTATGTGCGCGGCAAGGTCACCTTCGGCCGCTACTTCCTGGGCGGCGGCGGCGCGGCGCACGGCGGGTCGATCCCGCTGGTGTTCGACGAGGTGCTGGGCCGCCTCGCCAATTCCGGCGGCCGCAGCCGCGCGCGCACCGCCTATCTGAACGTGGATTTCCGCGCGATCACCCCCATCGGCGCCGAGCTCGACGTCCACGGCTGGTTCGTCAGCGAAAAGGGCCGCAAGCGCCTGCTCCGCGCCACCCTGCACCACGGCGCGACCCTGTGCGCCGAGACCGAAGGCCTGTTCGTCGTCCTGAAACCCGGCCAGCCCTGACCTGACCGCCCGCCTTGACTCCACCCCGGCCGCACGCTCGCATCGCCTGTCGAACGGGAGGATCCGCCATGCGCGTGGTGATGATGATCGAGGGCCAGGAGGGCGTCACCTGGGGCCAGTGGGTCGCGCTGGCGCAGGGCGCGGAGGACGCCGGCCTCGACGGCCTGTTCCGCTCCGACCACTACACCATGATCCACGGCTTCGCCGGCGGGTCGCTGGACGCCTGGACGACGCTGGCGGCGCTGGCCCCGCTCACGCGGACGCTGCGGCTGGGCACGCTGGTCTCGCCCGTCACCTTCCGCCACCCCAGCGTGATGGCCCACATCGCCGCCAGCGTCGACCACATCTCCGGGGGTCGCGTGGAGCTGGGCCTGGGAACCGGCTGGTACGAGCTGGAGCACGTCCGCAACGGCCTGGCTTTCCCGCCGATGGGCGAGCGCACCCGCCTGCTGGCCGAGCATGTGGAGATCATCGTCCGGAGCTGGCGCGAGGGCGTCTTCGACCACCAGGGGGCGGCCTTCACGCTGAAGGACCAGCACTTCGAGCCGAAGCCCGTCCAGTCGCCGCACCCGCCGCTGATCCTGGGCGGCCGGGCCGGGCCCAGGTCCGCCGCGCTGGCCGCCCGCTACGCTGCCGAATACAACGCCTTCAGCGCCACCCCCGAGGAGGCCGCCCGCGCCCGCGACGCCCTGGCGGCCGCCTGCGCCGCTGCGGATCGCGACCCGAAGAGCCTGGCGCAGTCCACCATGATCACCGCCATCCTGGGCGAGACAGACGCAGACGCCGAGGCCCGGGTCGGACGCCTGCAAGCCCGCCTGGCCCCCAACGCTCCCTTCGGCCGCTTCATCGAGCGCATGCGCGCGGCCGGGCTGATCGGCGCGCCCGCCAGCGTCGCCGCCCGGGTGCGCCCCTTCGAGGCGGTCGGCGTCTCGCGCCTGTTCGTCCAGAACTTCGACTTCGCCGACGTCAGCTCCGTGGCCCTGCTGGGCGACCTGGCCCGCAGGCTGGCATGAGCGCCGTCGACGAGGCCCCCGTCCGGGTCGAGCGGCGCGGACCCGCCCTGGTCGTCGCCCTCAACCGGCCCGCCCGGCGCAACGCCATCAACCAGGCCCTGGCCGACGGGCTCTACACGGCGTTCGCCCAGGCCGAAGCCGATCCACAGGTGCGGGCGGGCGTCCTCGTCTCCTCGACGCCCGGCATGTTCTGCGCTGGCGGCGACCTGATCGCCATGGCCGAGGGCGAGAAACCGGACGTCGCCGCGCTCTTCGACCTGCTCGCCAGCCCGGCGCGCAAGACCCCGTGGATCGCCGCGGTGGATGGGCCGGTGCTGGGCGGCGGTCTGGAGATCTCGCTCGCCTGCGAAATGATCGTCGCCGCCGAGACCGCCGCCTTCGGCCTGCCGGAGCCCAGGCGCGGCATCCTGGCGGCCGGCGGCGGCGTCTTCCGCCTGCCCCGCTGGATTCCGCGCGCCGTGGCCATGGAGCTGGTGCTGACCGGCCGGGCGATCTCCGCCGCGCGCGCCTACGACCTCGGCCTCGTCAACCGCGTGACGCCCCGGGACGGCCTGCTGGACGCCGCCCTCGACCTGGCCGCCGGCGTCGCCGATTGCGCGCCGGCCTCGGTCAAGGAAAGCCTGGCCATCGTCCGCGCCGCTCACGAGACCCCGGAGGACGAGCTCTGGACCCAGGCCCGCGCCGCGCTCGCCCGGCTGCGCGCCACCGACGACCACCGCGAGGGCCTGCAAGCCTTCGCCCAGAAGCGCCCCCCGGTCTGGGGCCGATGAGATGGGACCTGCACTTCAGTGCGTGTCCCCAATCAGCGCATCAGAAAGGGGACACGCACGGAAGTGCATGTCCCCGCAAAAGCCCTACAGCTGGCCCAGCATGTAGTCGGCCGAGGAGACCTTGAACTCGCCGCCCTGCTCGACGTTCAGGCTCGTCACCACGCCGTCCTTGACGATCATCGAATAGCGTTGCGAGCGCGGGCCCATGCCGAACTTGGTCCCGTCCAGCTCCAGGCCCACCGCCTTGGTGAACTCGCTGCTGCCGTCGGCGATCATCAGGATGTCTTCGCCCACCGCCTGGTCCTCGGCCCAGGCGCGCATCACGAAGCCGTCGTTCACCGACAGGCACGCGATGGTGTCGACGCCCTTGGCCTTCAGCGTCGGCGCCTGCTGCTTGAAGCCCGGCAGGTGCTTGGCCGAGCAGGTGGGGGTGAAGGCCCCCGGCACGGCGAACAGCGCCACCGTCTTGCCCTTGAAGATCTCGTCGCTGGAGGTGGGTTTCGGCCCGTCCGCGGTGGCGACCGTGAGGGTCATGTTGGGCAGCTTGTCGCCCACTTTGATGGTCATGGCGTCTCTCCTGTGTGATGGGGCACATAGCGATGCAAAGTCGGGCGTCAACCATGCCGATGGCGCGGACGACTTGAATCCGCCGCGATACGGTTGAAAATCGTGGCATGGACCAGGAAGGCTTCCTATCCGGCCAACTGCTGATCGCCATGCCCGGCATCGGCGATCCGCGCTTCGAACGCGCGGTGGTGCTGGTCTGCGCCCACGACCAGGAGCACGCCATGGGCCTGGCGTTGAACCGGCCGGTGGACGGGCTGACCGTGCCGGACCTGTTGAAGCGCCTCGACATCAAGGCCGAGATCGAGGTGCCCGCCGACCTGGTGCTGGTGGGCGGGCCGGTGGAGCGCGAGCGCGGGTTCGTGCTGCACACCGACGACTATCACGGCGAGCACAGCCTGGGCGTCGGCGGCGGCGTGGCGCTCACCGCCACCCGCGAGGTGCTGGAGGCCATGGCCGGCCGCGAGCCCCGGCCCCGCCTCGCCCGCCTGGCCCTGGGCTACGCCGGCTGGGGCGCGGGCCAGCTCGAGGACGAGATCAAGCACAACGTCTGGCTGGTCTGCGATCCCGACGAGGCCCTGCTGTTCGACGGCGACCACGACCACAAATGGACCCGGGCCCTGGCCAAGCTCGGCGTCAACCCCGAACGCCTCTCCGCGGTCTCCGGCCAGGCCTGAACCGCGGGACATGCACTTCAGTGCGTGTCCCCGATCCGCCTAGGTCGCAGGGGCCGAAACGCCGCAAGCATGCCCGCAGGCTCATCACCACCGCGGATTGTTCAGAGCCGTAACAGCTCCAGGTTACAGGTAATAATACTATCTAAGATAGTAGATTATCCCATCCAAAACCCCGAGGTCATGTCCCAAAACCTCGTCACCCTCGCGAGCCGCGGGCCTTCACCGGCGCGGCGCCGTCGACGTAGCTTTCGTTGAGGTAGACCTCGGCCTCCTGCGGCGACAGCGCCGGGGCGTAGCCGAAGCCCTGGCCGTAGTCGCAGCCCAGGGACAGAAGCTGGCGGGCCATGCCGGCGTTCTCGACGCCCTCGGCCACCACCTCCAGCGCCAGGTCCTGGCCGAGCTTGACCACCGAGGAGACGATCTTCGCCGAGCCTTCGTTGGTGGCCATGGTGCGCACGAAGTAGCGGTCGATCTTCAAGGTGTCGAAGGGCAGCCGCGTCAGGTAGGACAGCGACGAGAACCCGGTGCCGAAGTCGTCCAGCGCCAGGGCCGCGCCGGCGTCGCGCAGTTGGCCCAGCACGATGCAGGCCCGGTCGGGGTCGCGCATCACGTCGCCCTCGGTGACCTCCAGCTTCAGCCCGCCCGGCGGCAGGCCGGTCTCGCGGCGGATGGCCTCCACGTCGGACACCAGGTCGGGCCGGTCGATCTCGCCGGTGGAGAGGTTCACCGCCACGGTCAGCTCCCCGGCCGCCCGGTGGTTGATCCGCCAGGCGGCGAGCTGGCTGGCGGCCTGGCGCATCATCATCGCGCCCAGCTCGCTCATCAGCCCCATCTCCTCGCAGGCCGGCAGGAACTGGTCGGGGGCCAGCAGGCCGCGGCGCGGGTGGCGCCAGCGCACCAGCGCCTCGAACCCCGAGAGCGCGCCGGTCGCGAGCCGCACGATCGGCTGGTAGTAGGGCACCAGCTCGCCGCGGCCGATGGCGCCGCGCAGGTCGGCCTCCAGCGCCAGGCGCGACAGGCCGTCGGATTCCAGGCCGCGGCCGTAGGCCGCCGCGCCGCCGCGCCCGCCGCTCTTGGCGGATTCCACGGCCAGCTCCGCCCGGCGCAGCAACTCGGCGGCTTCCTGCGCCTCGGCGCCGCCCTGCGCCTGCACGGCGCCCACGGACAGCGTCGGGTGGATGTCGAAGCCCGCGATCCGCAGCGGCTGCTCCAGCGCCGCGCGCAGGGTCTCCGCGGCGGGGATGTGGGTCTGGGCGGTCAGCACCGCAAACTCGTCCTCGCCGATCCGCGCCAGCAGCGCGTTCAGCGGGAAGGCGGCGGCCAGGCGCGAGCCCAGGGCGGCCAGCACCAGGTCGGCGCGCTCGTGGCCCAGCGCCTCGTTCAGGCGGCGCAGGCGGTCGAGGTCGGCCACCACCAGGTCGTGGGCGCCCGGCTGC
>Ga0070667_100002290_pt1 | contig 16855 bp, 14 predicted proteins | sample KBSS33metaG_FD_64659 | JGI IMG/M metagenome (GOLD analysis project Ga0070667, IMG submission 64659) | Switchgrass rhizosphere microbial communities from Kellogg Biological Station, Michigan, USA - KBS S3-3 metaG | ecosystem: Host-associated > Plants > Roots > Rhizosphere > Soil ... | reverse complement strand
ACGAGGCCGAGGCCGAGGCCCTGGAGATCCTGCATCCGCTGCCGGGCGGCGGGACGCTCTCGATCGAACCCACCCGGGCGCTCACGGCGCTCGACGTCGACCTCGGCGCGCGAAAGGGCGGCGACGCCAAGCGGGTGACGCGACAGGCCAACCTGGCGGCGTTAGGCGCAGCGGCGCGGCTTCTGCGGCTGAAGGGTCTCGGCGGGATCGTGGTGATCGACCTGGCGGGACGCGGCCACGACGGAAACGCCCTTCTGGCCGCCGCCCGCGCCGCCTTCGCCCCTGACAATCCGGGCGTCGCGATCGGTCCGGTCGGGCGGTTCGGCACCATGGAGCTGTCGCTGCCGCGCCGGAGCCGGCCACTGCTGGAACGGCTCTGCCGGGAGGACGGCGCGCCCAGCGACCGCACCCTGGCGCAACGGCTGATGCGCCGGCTGCAGGACGAGGCGCAGGCGCAGCCCGGCGCCCAGTTCATGGCGACCTGCGCGCCGGCGGTGGCTGTGGCGGCCGAGCGGGCGGCGGCCGAGCTCGCGGGGCTCATCGGGGCGCGGTTCCGCATCGCGGCCGACCCCGGCGCGCCTCGCGACTGGATCGAGGTGTCGGCGACATGAGCGTGGCAAAGTGTCCAATCTGCGCGAAGCCCAGCACGCCGGAGCACCGACCGTTCTGTTCGGCCAGGTGCGCGAACATCGACCTGCAACGCTGGCTGAGCGGCCGCTACGTCGTGCCGGCTTCCGAGGACGCCGAAGGGGTCGAAGACGCCGACGACGAAGGCTGATCGCGCCTCGCTGGACTTCGCGGGGCGCCTCTTCTATAGACGCGGCTCCCTCGCGCTTGGCGCCTGCCTGGGTAGCTCAGTTGGTAGAGCAGCGGATTGAAAATCCGCGTGTCGGTGGTTCGAATCCGCCCCCAGGCACCACCCTCATCTCGATCCCGACCGATGTCCCAACCTGCCTCGCCGCGCGCCGGCGGGCGGTCCCGCGCGGTTGGGCAGGACGCGTTTGTGCGGTCGCCGTTAAGCTTAAGGGCTGTCATTGCATACGTGAACGCAGGCCTTTCCACGACCAGGGTTCCGCGGATTTTTATTGCACTGCGGCGTAGAATTTTTCTCGCCACTCGAGCTTCCTGGGCGCAAAGGGCACGCTTTATTGTGCGACGCAGCAATCGGCAGTCTTTAGGCGTACGCCGGCTCCCGCAGCACGCAGTACCCCTTGACGCTTGAATAAGGGGTTGCCAAAGGACCGCAGCCGCACGTCTAAGATTGCGGTGAGACTTCGCGTTCCCCGTCGGGGAGGCGAGGTCGCAGGCGCCTTCGAAACGCCAAGCTTCCACACTTAAGGCTGGAGGCATGCGTTACGGGTCGGGCGCAGCGACAGCGGCTCTGCTGTCCGATCCCGCTTCGGGGTGGAACGCCGAGCTTGTATCAACAAGGGTGGAGACGCTCTCGCGCGACGACCCTCCGGCCAATCGTGCTAGACCAACCAGGAACTGGCGACAGATGCTCGACAACAAACGGAAGACCTCCCTCATCGCTCTGGTCGGCGCCGTGGCGCTGATGGCGAGCGCGCCTGCGTTCGCGCAGAACGCAGCGGATCCGGCCGCCGCCCCCGCCCCCGCCGCGGCTGCGGACGCCGCCGCTCCGGCTGCGGCTCCTGCGGCCGCCAACGCCGAGGCCGCGGCGGCGGACCTGCCGCCCCAGCTCGCCCATGCGGGCAAGCTGAACGTCGGCACGATGTTCATGGACGCCGACCCGGTCGTTAAGACCGTGATGATCGGCCTGCTCCTGGCGTCGCTGTTCTCGTGGGCCACCCTGATCACCAAGATCATCGAGTTCCGCACCCTGAACCGGACCACCGACCACTTCCTCGAAGCCTTCCGCGGCGCGAAGTCGGTCACCGACATGGGCCGCATCGCTCAGTCGGAAGATTTCGAAGGCAATCCGCTGGCCGACATGGCCGCCGCCGCGGCGGCGGAAGTGGAGCTGTCGCGCCAGGCTGGCCTGCAGGTCGCCGGCGAGCACCGCGACACCACCATCGGCCGGGCCACCGCCGCGGTCGGTGCGGTGCAGGCCTCGCTGGCCCGCCGCCTCTCGGGCGGCATGCAGTTCCTGGCCTCGGTCGGCTCCAACGGTCCGTTCATCGGCCTGTTCGGCACCGTCTACGGGATCATGAACTCCTTCATCGGCATCGCGAACACCAACACGACGAACCTCGCGGTCGTCGCGCCCGGCATCGCTGAAGCCCTGCTGGCCACCGGCCTCGGCCTGTTCGCCGCCATCCCGTCGGTTATCTTCTACAACTACTTCCAGACGCGGATCTCGGCGTTCGGCGCTCGCACCGAAGGCTTCGTTGCTGAACTGATGAACGCGATCTCGCGGAACCTCGACAAAGGAAACTGATCCACATGGGAGCCAAACTTGCAGGCTCTGGTGGGGGACGGTATCAGGAAGAGCAGAATAGCGAGATCAATGTCACGCCCTTCGTGGATGTGATGCTGGTTCTCCTGATCATCTTCATGGTTGCGGCGCCGATGGCGGCCGTGAGTGTGAAGGTGGCTCTTCCGCCCGCGGTCGCCAAGGCGTCAGCGAACCCTCCGAAGCCGGTGTACATTTCGCTCCAGAGCAACGGGCGGATCTTCATCCAGGACAACCAGACGGACCTCGCCACCCTTGGCGACGACCTGCGGTCCTCCCTGGGGGCGAAGCGCAACCCGACGAAGGAGCGTATCTTCATCCGCGCGGACAAGGATGTCCTCTACGGGGACTTCATGGGCGTCATGAACATGCTGCAGGACAACGGCTTCTACAGCGTGGCCCTCGTCGGCGAAGACAAGCGACGGTAGGGGGGAAGCATGTCTGACACCCAACCGCGTGACATCGCCCACCCAGGGCATAACCCGTTCGACATGCCGCAGTCGAAGCGGCCCAAGGGCTTCTTCATCGCGGTGACGATCGCGTTCATCGCGCACGCGTTGCTCGCGGTCTATCTCTGGAAGAGCAAGTTCGAGCATCGCTTCCAGGAATATTCGGACGACGTCACGGACGTGGAGATCATCAAGCCGCAGGCTCCGCCGCCTCCGCCTCCACCGCCGCCGCCGCCGAATACACCGCCGCCGCCGCCGCCCAAGCTGCAGCCGCGTCCGCCGGTGGCCGTGCCGAATGTGCCGACGATCCCGCCGCTGCCGGTGCCGCCGGTGCCGCAGCGGGTCGAGGAGCCGAAGCCGCCGGCGCCGCCGCCTCCGGAGCCGCCGCGAGCCTCGGTGATCACCCAGCCCGACTGGGTGAGGCGTCCCTCGGCCGAGGACTTGGAACGGTATTATCCCGACCGGGCCCAGCGGATGAACGTCGAAGGCAGGGCCAGCATCAGCTGCACGGTCGACGCCCGGGGCACGCTCAACGGCTGCACCGTCAGCAACGAGACGCCCAGCGATGCGGGCTTCGGCGAAGCGGCGCTGCGCATGAGCAAGCTGTTCAAGATGCGGCCCATGACCAAGGACGGCTCGCCCGTCGACGGGGGGAAGATCACCATTCCGATCTCCTTCCGACTGCCCAAGGGCTGACGAGACCTCTTTAAGACTGCGGCCCCGGAGCTCTGCTTCGGGGCCGTTTTCTTTGCGCCGACAGGCGGCTTGATCGCGCGCTCCGGCGCGACTACAACGCCGCCCTCGCGACGCGCCGCCTTAGCTCAGTTGGTTAGAGCGCCAGATTGTGGCTCTGGAGGTCCCCCGTTCGATCCGGGGAGGCGGTACCATCGCTTAAGCGGGCTCTCATGGCGTCCCGGCGCCCGGTTGAGGTCAGACGCTGAGCGTTCACGCGCGTTTGCATGACTCTTCTGCAAGAATCTCGCGCACGAGCCACTTCCGTCCCATCGACACGCCCCCATTTGCCGGGTAAATCCGCGCGGTTACGCAACGCCGGTCCGCCTCGGAGGGTCGGGCCGCGCATCGGCGTGCGCGAGTGGGAGTTGAGGACGAGCGAATGGGGTTTTCCCGGCAAGGTCTGTACGATCCGACGAACGAGCATGACTCGTGCGGCGTGGGCTTCGTGGCCAATATCAAGGGCCGCAAATCTCATGAGGTGATCGAGGCCGGCCTGAAAATCCTGGTCAACCTCGACCACCGCGGAGCCGTGGGCGCCGACCCGCTGGTGGGCGACGGGGCGGGAATTCTGATTCAGATTCCGGACGCCCTCTATCGCGACTGGGCGCAGGGCGTGGGCGCGAACCTGCCGCCGCTGGGTGAATATGCGGTGGCCATGTGCTTCCTGCCGCAGGACGAAGAGGCGCGCGCCGCCGCCGTCCAGCAGTTCGAGCACTTCCTCGCGGTGGAAAAGCAGCCGCTGATCGGCTGGCGCGACGTGCCGGTGAACCTCACGGGCCTTGGCAAGGCGGTGCTGGAATCGATGCCGGTGATCCGTCAGGCCTTCATCGGCCGCGGCCCCACCATCCGCGATCAGGACGCTCACGAACGCAAGCTGCTGGCCGTGCGCAAGCAGATCCAGAACCCGCTGGCGGAGCTGGAGGTGAAGCGCAACCTGCCGGGCCTGTCGCAGCTCTACATCCCGTCGCTGTCGACGCGGACCGTCGTCTACAAGGGCCTGCTGCTCGCCGACCAGGTGGGCGGCTTCTACGAGGACCTGAAGAACCCGCTGGCGCTGTCGGCTCTGGCGCTGGTGCACCAGCGGTTCTCGACCAACACCTTCCCGTCCTGGAAGCTGTCGCACCCGTACCGCTTCATCGCCCACAACGGCGAGATCAACACGGTGCGCGGCAACGTGAACTGGATGAACGCGCGGCGCCGCTCGATGGAGAGCGAGCTGCTCGGCCCGGACCTCCACAAGATGTGGCCGCTGATCCCGCACGGCCAGTCGGACACCGCCTGCCTCGACAACGCGCTCGAGCTGCTCGTCGCCGGCGGCTATCCGTTGGCGCACGCGGTGATGATGCTGATCCCCGAGGCCTGGGCCGGCAATCCGCTGATGGATCCCAAGCGCAAGGCCTTCTACGAGTATCACGCGGCCCTGATGGAGCCGTGGGACGGCCCGGCGGCGGTGGCCTTCACCGACGGCCGCCAGATCGGCGCGACGCTCGACCGCAATGGCCTGCGCCCCGCGCGCTTCGTCATTACCGACGACGACAACGTCATCATGGCCTCGGAGGTGGGCGTTCTCGACGTCCCCGACGATAAGATCGTGCGCAAGTGGCGGCTGCAGCCCGGCAAGATGCTGCTGATCGACATGGAAGCCGGCCGCATTATCGAGGACGAAGAGATCAAGGCGAGCCTCGCCGAGGCCGAGCCCTATGAGCACTGGCTCGCCGAGACCCAGTTCAAGCTCGAGGACCTGTCGCTTGCCGGCCAGGGCGACGCGCCGCGCCCGAACGATCCCGCCGCCCTGCTCGACCAGCAGCAGGCCTTCGGCTTCACCCAGGAGGACATCGCCTTCTTCCTGGAGCCGATGGCGCGCAGCGCAGACGATCCCATCGGTTCGATGGGCTCGGACACGCCCATCGCCGTGCTCTCGGCCAAGCCCAAGCTGCTCTACGAGTACTTCAAGCAGAACTTCGCCCAGGTGACGAACCCGCCGATCGATCCGATCCGCGAGGAGCTCGTCATGAGCCTGGTCTCGATGATCGGGCCCAGGCCCAATCTGCTGGGGCGCCAGGCCGGCACGCACAAGCGGCTGGAGGTCTCGCAGCCGATCCTCACCGACGAGGACCTGGCGAAGATCCGTTCGATCCACGAACTGCTGGACGGCGCCTTCCGCACCGCCACGCTCGACGCCACCTGGGCGGCCGAGGATGGCGGCGACGGCCTGGAAGAGGCGCTGGAGCGGCTCTGCGCCGAAGCCACCGAGCAGGTGCTGGCCGACGCCAACATCCTGATCCTGTCGGACCGCGCGGCCTCGGCCGAGCGGATTCCGATCCCGGCGGCGCTCGCCACCGCGGCCGTGCACCATCACCTGATCCGCCAGGGCCTGCGCATGCAGACCGGCCTGGTGGTGGAGACCGGCGAGGCGCGGGAGGTTCACCACTTTTGCGTGCTGGCGGGCTATGGCGCGGAAGCCGTCAACCCCTACCTGGCGTTCCAGACCCTGGAGCAGATCCGTGTCGAGAGCGGTCTGCCGCTGAGCGCCTACGAGGTTCGCAAGAACTACATCAAGGCGATCGGCAAGGGCATCCTCAAGGTGATGTCCAAGATGGGCATCTCCACCTACCAGTCCTACTGTGGCGCCCAGATCTTCGACGCTGTGGGCCTGTCCAGCGCGCTGGTGGAGGCCTACTTCACCGGCACCGCCACGACGATCGAGGGCGTGGGGCTGCGGGAGATCGCCGAGGAAAGCGTCCGCCGGCACCGCGACGCCTACAGCGACAATCCTATCTACAAGAACATGCTGGACGTCGGCGGCCAGTACGCCTGGCGGCTACGCGGCGAAGCTCACGCCTGGAATCCGGAATCGATCTCCAAGCTGCAGCATGCGGTTCGCGGCAACCTGCCCGGCGAGTACCGGGAGTTCTCGCGTTCGCTCAACGAGCAGAGCGAGCGGCTGCTCACCATCCGCGGCCTGATGCGGCTTAAGCCCGCCGACCAGGCCGTCCCGCTGGACGAGGTCGAGCCCGCGGTCGACATCGTCAAGCGGTTCGCGACCGGGGCGATGTCCTTCGGCTCGATCAGCCGCGAGGCGCACACCACGCTGGCGATGGCGATGAACCGCATCGGCGGCCGCTCGAACACGGGTGAGGGCGGGGAGGAATCCGACCGCTTCAAGCCGCTGCCCAACGGCGATTCCATGCGTTCGCGCATCAAGCAGGTCGCCTCGGGCCGGTTCGGCGTCACCGCCGAGTACCTGGTCAACGCCGACGACATCCAGATCAAGATGGCCCAGGGCGCCAAGCCCGGGGAGGGCGGCCAGCTGCCCGGCCACAAGGTCGACCGCAACATCGCCCGCGTCCGTCACTCGACGCCGGGGGTGGGCCTGATCAGCCCGCCGCCGCACCACGACATCTACTCGATCGAGGATCTGGCGCAGCTGATCCACGACCTGAAGAACGTCAACCCGGCCGCCCGCATCTCGGTGAAGCTGGTGTCGGAAGTGGGCGTCGGCACGGTCGCGGCGGGGGTCGCCAAGGCGCGAGCCGACCACGTGACCATCTCCGGCTTCGAAGGCGGCACCGGCGCCTCGCCGCTGACCTCGCTGACGCACGCCGGCTCGCCCTGGGAGATCGGACTGGCCGAGACCCAGCAGACGCTGCTGCTGAACGGCCTGCGCACCCGCATCGCCGTTCAGGTCGACGGCGGCCTGCGCACGGGCCGCGACGTGGCCGTGGGCGCGCTGCTGGGCGCCGACGAGTTCGGCTTCGCGACCGCGCCGCTGATCGCGGCCGGCTGCATCATGATGCGCAAGTGCCACCTCAACACCTGCCCGGTGGGCGTGGCGACCCAGGACCCGGTGCTGCGCGCGCGCTTCACCGGCCAGCCTGAGCACGTGATCAACTACTTCTTCTTCGTCGCCGAAGAGCTGCGGGAGATCATGGCCGAGATGGGCTTCCGCACGCTCAACGAGATGATCGGGCGCGTGGACCGGATCGACATGCGTCCCGCCCTCGATCACTGGAAGGCGCAAGGCGTCGACCTGTCGCGGATCCTCTACGCCGCGCCGGCCGAGGGCCAGAAGGGTCTCTGGAACCTGGACCGCCAGGACCATGGCCTGGGCAAGGCGCTCGACCATGCCCTGATCGCCGACGCCAAGGCCGCGCTCGAAAGCGGCTCGGCGGTGCGGGGCGAGTATGAGGTGCGCAACATCAACCGCACCGTCGGCGCCATGCTGTCGGGCGAGGTGGCCAAGCGCTACGGCCACGCCGGCCTGCCGGACGAGACCATCCAGTACCGGTTCCTGGGCACGGCGGGACAGAGCTTCGGCGCCTTTCTGGCCCGCGGGGTGACGCTCGAGCTCTCCGGCGACGCCAACGACTATGTCGGCAAGGGCCTGTCGGGCGGACGCGTGATCGTGCGCCAGCCGAAGGGCTCCAAGCGTGAGCCGACGCGCAACATCATCATCGGCAACACGGTGCTGTACGGCGCCATCGCCGGCGAAGCCTATTTCGAAGGCGTCGGCGGCGAGCGGTTCGCGGTGCGCAACTCCGGCGCAGTGGCGGTCGTCGAAGGCGTGGGCGACCACGGCTGCGAATACATGACCGGCGGCGTGGTCGTGGTGCTGGGCGAAACCGGCCGCAACTTCGCAGCCGGCATGAGCGGCGGCGTGGCCTATGTCTACGATCCGCAGAAGCGGTTCCGGGCGCTGTGCAACACCGCCATGGTGGAGGTCGAGGAGATCGCCCCGGCGACCGCGTCCACGGCCGCCGACGAAGCGCTCCGACCGACCCAGCGATCGATTTCCGTGGAGAACGCGGGCATGGGCGACATGCTGCGCTTCGACGCGGAACGCCTGCGCATCCTCGTCGAGCGTCATCAGCTCTACACCGGCTCCAAGCGCGCCGCCGAGCTGTTGGCCGACTGGGACAACGCGCTGGCGTCGTTCGTAAAAGTGATGCCGACCGACTATCGCCGCGCCTTGCTCGACATGAAGGCGCAGCGCGAAGCTGCGCCCGTCGCCGCCGAGTAAACGCGTCCACATTCTAGAGTTTGGAGACCGACCGATGGGCAAGCCCACCGGCTTCCTCGAGATCGAGCGCCACGACCGTGGCTATGACCCGCCGGCCGAGCGGTTGAAGCACTACAAGGAATTCGTCCGTCCGCTGCCTCAGGCCGAGCTGCGCGATCAGGCGTCGCGCTGCATGAGTTGCGGGATTCCGTTCTGTCACCAGGGCTGCCCGGTGAACAACCAGATCCCGGACTTCAACGACCTGGTCTACCGGGACGGCTGGCGCGCGGCGCTGGAGAACCTGCAGTCGACCAACAACTTCCCGGAGTTCACCGGCCGCATCTGCCCCGCGCCCTGCGAGGCCTCCTGCACGCTGAACATCCCGGACACCCCGGTGACCATCAAGTCGATCGAATGCGCGATCGTCGACCGCGGCTGGGAGGAGGGCTGGATCGCGCCGCAGCCCAGCCCGCGCGGCACCGGCAAGCGCGTCGCCGTGGTGGGCTCGGGGCCTGCGGGCCTGGCCTGCGCCCAGCAGCTGGCCCGCGCCGGCCATGCGGTCACCGTGTTCGAGAAGAACGACCGCGTCGGCGGGCTGCTGCGCTACGGCATCCCCGATTTCAAGATGGAGAAGCATCTCATCGACCGCCGCATCAAGCAGATGGAGGCGGAAGGGGTGATCTTCCGGACCAACTTCGAGGTGGGCGTCACCGTCTCGGTGCCGCGCCTGCTCGACGACTACCATGTGATGGTGATGTCCGGCGGGGCGGAGAAGCCGCGCGACCTTCCGGCGCCGGGCCGCGACCTTCCGGGCGTGCACTTCGCCATGGAATTCCTGACCCAGCAGAACAAGCGCAACGCCGGCGACGCCGAGGCGGTGGCCGCGCCCACGGGCACGCTCAGCGCCAAGGACAAGCACGTCGTGGTGATCGGCGGCGGTGACACGGGGTCCGACTGCATCGGCACCTCCAACCGCCACGGGGCTGCGTCGGTGACCCAGCTGGAGATCATGCCGCGGCCTCCGGAGAAGGAGAACAAGTCGCTCTCCTGGCCGGACTGGCCGCTGAAGCTGCGCACCTCCTCGAGCCACGAGGAAGGCTGCGAGCGCGAGTTCGCGGTCGCCACCAAGCGCTACATCGCCAAGGACGGCAAGGTCGCGGCGATCGAATGCGTGCGCCTGGAGTGGGCGCCCGACGAGCAGGGGCGCATGCAGATGCAGGAAGTCGCCGGCTCGGAGTTCGAGCTGAAGGCGGACCTCGTGCTCCTGGCCATGGGCTTCGTCGGCCCGCGGGTGGAAGGCTTGGTGGAGCAGGGCGGGGTCGAGCTCGACCCGCGCGGCGCTGTCAAGGCCAACGTGGTCGACTATCGCACCTCGGCGCCGAACATCTTCTCCTGCGGCGACATGCGCCGCGGCCAGTCCCTGGTGGTCTGGGCGATCCGCGAGGGCCGTCAGTGCGCCCGCGCGGTCGACGAGTACCTGATGGGCTCGACCAAGCTTCCGCGTTAGGGGGCGCATTCCCACGTCGCGGCGCAACCCGCCGCGACGTCACAGCGCGTCGTCGTCGAGCCCGCCCATGCCGGCGGGCCCGCCGTCCACGGCGAGGGTCTGGCCGGAGATCCACGCGCTCATGCCGCTGACGAAGAACAGCACGGCGTTGGCGATGTCCTCGGGATAGCCGACGCGGCGCAGCGCGACGCGCGAGCCCATGCTCTCCGGGCTCTGGCCGAAGCGTTCCCAGGACCGCAGGGCGCCCTCCGAGGCCACGCCGCCCACCGCGATGCAGTTGCAGCGGATGCCCTTGGGACCCCACTCGGCGGCGACCACGCGGGTGAACATCTGCAGGCCGGCCTTCGCAGACGCATAGGCGGCGCCGCCCTTGACCCCGTTCAGGCCGGCCATGGACGAGATGTTGACGATCGCGGCGCCGGCCGACTTCACAAGGTGCGGGTAGGCGGCCTGGGCGCACAGGTAGGCCGACGTCAGGTTCAGGTCGACGGCGTTCCGCCAGCGGTCGGGCGGCGTGTCCTTGAGCGGAAACATGTAAGCGCCGCCGGCATTGTTCACGAGGATGTCGACGCCGCCGAAGCGCTCGGCCGTCGCATCGATCAGCTTGGCGACGCTGTCGGCCAGGCGCACGTCGGTGGGCACGCAGAGCGTTTGTCGCCCGTGTTCGGCCGCGATCTCGGCGGCCACCTGCTCCAGCCGCTCGGCCTTGCGGGCGGCGAGCACGATCTCGGCGCCGCGCGCCGCCAGCACATGCGCGGTTCGGCGGCCGATGCCGGTGCCGCCGCCGGTGACGATCGCGATGCGGCCGCTTAGGTCGAGAAGCGTTTCCATGCCCTGAGATCTTTCCTTGGCCCCTCGGATCGGGAGCGTGGCCGAGCCTGCAACGAAAACCCGCCGCCGGCCAGTTCGGAGACTGCCGGTTCCGGTTGACCGCGGAGCACTATCGGTCCCGTACGATCAGCGCGGAAGTCCGACGATGAACGAGCTCGGGATCGAGCATCTCTGTGTGTTCGGCATGCCGCCGGTCGAGTTCGTGACCCTCGCCGGCGAACTCGGCTGCGAGTGCGTCGCCACCGGTTTCGAGCCTATGGGCGGCTACGTCGCGCACGGCTATCCGCACCGGTCGCTGCGGCCGTCGGCCCTGGCCGAGGCTGGCGTGACCCCGCGCGATCGCGTCGCCCCTGCGTGGCCGCGGCGCGCTCGATGCTGCGCTGAGCGGCGGCCCTGGAGACGCTCAGCCTCCGCCGATCTTCGGGATTAGATAGACCTCGGAGCGGGGTTGGAGCGTCGCGAACCAAGCGTCCTGGTGGATGTCGCCGTCGATGGCGAAGGCCATGCGGCGATCGACGAACTCGCCCAGGCCCGGAAAGCGGCGGTCGAGCTCGGCGATGAGGCCGCGCACGTCGGCGGCCTCCACCTCGAACTCCGACTGGCCCCCGGTGTAGGGCCAGCACTCGCTGCCCAGGACCACATGCGCCACGGCGGCCTCAGCTGCGGGCCGCGTCCAGCGCGGCCAGCACCTTCGGCGGCGAGAGCGGCAGGTCGGTCATCCGGACGCCGGCCGCGCGGCGCATGGCGTTGGCCACCGCCGCCAGCGGCGGCACGATCGGCACTTCGCCCACGCCCTTGGCCCCGAAGGGGTGGTTCGGATTGGGCGCGGTCTCGATCAGAATGGCGTCGATCATCGGTAGGTCCGAGGCGACCGGCATGCGGTAGTCCAGGAAGCCCGGGTTCTCCATCTGGCCCTGGGCGTCGAAGACGTACTCCTCGTTCAGCGCCCAACCGACGCCCTGGGCGACGCCGCCCTGGACCTGGCCTTCCACGTAGGAGGGGTGGATCGCCTTGCCCACGTCCTGAGCGGCCGTGTAGCGCACGATCGTCGACTCGCCGGTCTCGGGATCGATTTCCAGGTCGCAGAGATGGACGGCGAAGCCTGGTCCGGCGCCCTGGGCGTTCAGCGACACCTGGGCCGAGATCGGCCCGCCCGTGCGGCCGGCGGTCGCCGCGAGCGAGGCGATGCTCATGGGCGCCTTGTCGGCCTTGGCGGGATCGAGGCAATGGGCGGCGCCGGCGCGCCATTCCACCATCTCGACGGGGACCTCCCAAAGCAGGGCCGCGCGGGCCCGAAGGTCGTCCACCACCTTCTGCGCCGCCTGAGTGACGGCCATGCCGGTGGCGAAGGTGGTCCGGCTGCCGCCGGTCAGCATCGAGAAGCCGATGGAGGTGGTGTCGGCGACCATCGGGCGAACCCGTTCGACCGACACGCCCAGCACCTCCGCCGCCATCATCGCCATCGAGGCGCGAGAGCCGCCGATGTCGGGATTGCCGCTCATCACCACGACGCTGCCGTCGTCGGCGAGGTGCACCGCCGCCGAGCTCTCGCCGCCTATGTTGAACCAGAAGCCGACGGCGACGCCGCGACCCTGGTTCGGGCCGAGCGGCGCCTTGTAGTGTTCGCTGTCGCGAATGGCGGCGAGCGTGTCGAGATAGGCGATGTTGCTGAACACCGGTCCGTACGACGCCTTGGTCCCGTCGCGCACGGCGTTCTTCTCGCGGATCGCGATCGGGTCGAGGCCGAGCTTCAGGGCCAGTTCGTCGACAGCGCTCTCGACGCCCAAGGCCGCGATGGGCGCGCCGGGCGCCCGGTAGGCGGCCGTCTTTGGCGTGTTGGTCACGACGTCCCAGCCGGTGATCAAGAAGTTAGGGATGTCGTAGCAGGCGAGCGCGGTCATGACGGCGGCGCCGACGGGTGAGCCCGGGAATCCGCCCGCTTGGAACTTGAGCTTCACGTCGGCGGCGACGATGGTTCCATCCTTCAGAGCGCCGAGCTTCACTTCGATCACGGCGGCCGGGTTCGGGCCGGTGGCGCGGAACACCTCGTCCCGGCTCATCACCATCTTCACTGGACGGCCGCTCGCTCGTGACAGCGCCAGCGCGACCGGCTCGAGGTAGACCGTGGTCTTGCCGCCGAAGCCGCCGCCGATCTCGGCCGGGACGACGCGGATATCCGACGCTTCGATCCCCAGCAGCTTGGCGCAGTAGGTCCGCACCATGAACTGGCCCTGGCTGGAGCTCCACACCTCGCAACGGCCGTTCTCGCTCCAGGCCGCCACGCAGGCGTGCGGCTCAATGTAGCCCTGGTGCACTGCGGCGGTGCGATAGGAGCCCTCGACGATCACCTCGGCTAGCGCGAAACCAGCCTCCAGGTCGCCGCGTTGGCTGACGGGGCGGCGGGAGACGTTGGACGGCGCCGTAGGCCGGGATTCCAGGCCCTCGGTGTAAAGGTCGTCGTGCAGCAGCGGGGCGCCCTCGGCCATGGCCTCGAGCACGTCGGTGACGTGCGGCAGCACCTCATAGGTGACCTTGATGGCGTCGAGCGCCGCCTGAGCGGCTGCCACCGACGTGGCCGCCACGGCGGCCACCGCATGGCCCTGGTAGAGCGCCTTGTCGCGCGCCATCACGTTCAGCGAGAGGTCGCGCGTGTTCGAGGCGGACTCGCCGCCCTCGACGATTTCCGACGCGAGGTTGGGGAAGTCGGCGGCGGTGACCACCGCCTTGACCCCCGGCAGCGCCTTGGCCTTGCTGGCGTCGATGGCCACGATCCGGGCGTGTGCGTGCGGGCTCCGCAGGATCTTGCCCACCAGCTGGCCCGGCATGTCGAAGTCCGCGCCATAGGCGGCGCGACCCGTCACCTTGTCGGCGCCGTCCGGTCGGACCGGCCGGGTTCCCACGACCTCGAACGCCGCCTTGCCGGCGGGCCTTTGCAGCGTCTCGCTCATGCGGCGCTCCTCGCTTGGCGCAGTTCAGCCGCCGCGTCCAGGACGGCGCGGAGGATCTTGTCGTAGCCGGTGCAGCGGCAGAGGTTGCCCGCCAGCCAGTAGCGGGCTTCGGTTTCGGTGGGGTCCGGATTGGCCTCAAGCAGGGCCTTGGCGGCCATCAGCAGGCCCGGCGTGCAGAAGCCGCATTGCAGGGCCGCATGCTCCAGGAACTTCTCCTGCAGCGGATGCAGCCGCCCGCCCTGCGCCAGGCCCTCGATGGTCTGGACGCGCCGGCCTTCGGCCTCCGCCGCCAGCATCAGGCAGGAGCAGACAAGGCGGCCGTCGACGATGACGCTGCAGGCGCCGCAGTCGCCGGAGCCGCAGCCTTCCTTGGTTCCGGTGAGGCTCAGCTCGTCGCGCAGCGCGTCGAGCAGGGTCATGCCCGGAGACGCCAGGAATTCGACGGCGTCGCCGTTCACATTGGCGGTGACGTGGATCTTGCTCAACGTTGGCCTCCCGCACGCTCGTAGGCGATCAGCGCCGCGCGTCGAGCGAGCACGCCGGCGATCTTGGTTCTGTATTCGGCCGTGCCGCGCTTATCGCTGATCGGCCGGCAGGCGGCGCGGGCCGCTGTCGCCAGAGCCTCCAGCGCCGCCTCGTCTAGCCGCGAGCCCACGAGCGCGCCGCCGCCGGCCTCGACCCGCAGGACGGTCGGCGCGACGGCCCCCAGGGCGAGCTCGGCCGCCGAGACCGCGCCGTCCGCGTCGAGCGTCAGGCTGACAGCGGCGCCGACCACGGCGATGTCCATCTCGGTGCGCGGGATCAGGCGCAGATAGGCGTCGGCGCTGCGCGGCGGCCGGGGCGGCAGGCGGAACTCCAGGACGAACTCGCCCGGCTGGAGCGAGGTGCGGCCGGGGGCGACCGGCAGAGCCTCCACCGGCGTCTCGCGCCGGCCTTGCGGGCCCAGGATAACGCAGACGGCGCGCGCGGCGACCAGCGCCGGCACGCTGTCGGCCGCCGGCGAGGCGTTGCAGAGATTGCCGGCCAGGGTGGCGCGGCCCTGGACCTGGGTCGAGCCGATCAGGTTGGCGGCCTCCACCACGCCCGGCCAGGCCGTCCGCAGCGATGGGTGTTCGCCGATCTCAGCGCCAGAGGTCGCGGCCCCGATGACGAAGCCGCCGGACTCTTCCCGGATTCCGACCAGGCCAGGCAGGCGCTTCAGGTCGACGATGGCCCGGGGCTTGGCCCGCCCCGCCCGAAGCTGAACGAGCAGGTCGGTGCCGCCGCCGAGCGGCCGCGCCCCGTCGGCCGAGAGCGCGCGGACGGCGTCCTGCGAATCCGTCGGCGCAATGTAAGCAAGCTGGGACACCGATCCTCCGTCTATTGTTCTCACGCCGCACGCGCGGGCTGGACCCAAACGATGGGGACCTGCGTCGAACTTGGTCAAGCGCAGATCGGGATCTGGCGCTCGCCGATGTGATTTCCTCTCCCACGCCAGTCAGTGGGAGAGCAAGGGCGTCATTGGCGAGGTTCGCCGTTCTCCCAATAGTAACGGCGCGCATTGGGGTCGTAGTAGTAGTATCGGCCGGCGCGCTCGTCGTAGTACTGGCGCCGCGTCGTGGATCCAGCGCCGCAGCCGCCGTCCTGGCGGCAGCCCGTGTAGGCGCCCGCCGCGCCGCCCACGGCGGCGCCGATGGCCGCGCCCGCGCCGACTCCGAGGTCGCCCGACACGGCGCCCAGCGCGCCGCCCGCCAGGGCTCCGATGGCGGCGCCGGTCAGCGCCTTGTTCTGCACGTTGCCGCTGGGGCCGGTGTAACCCGGTTCGGTCGCGCAAGCGGTGAGGAGCGCGGCGGCGGAGAGCGCCGCGAGCGGCTTCAGCATGGACATTCGAGTCAGCCTCCTGAGGGGAGCCCGGCGCGCCGGGCTCCTTGAACTGTAGGCACGCCCCGATCCTGCGAATCGTTAAGCGGCGAGGCGACCACGGCTTTAAGGCAATGGCGTCTTCGTGGCCTTTTCTCGGCTTCTCGGCGGCTCGATCTAGAGCGCCTGCTTCACGGCCTTCGCGAGCCGGTGCGCGCGGTCGGTCCAGCGGTGCTCGGCCCGGGCGCGCTTGGCGCCCGCGCGGGCGATCTGGCCTGCGCGGGGAACGTCGTCGACCAGCGCGCCGAGCTGCTCAGGCATGGCGGCCAGCTTCGGCCAGGTGAAGGTCGCAATCTCGCGCCCGTCCTTGAACGCTTCCTCGTAGTAGCGGTTGGCGTCGGAAAACACCGCCGCGCCCGCGCACATGGCGGTGAACACCCGCTCGTGGCCGCCGGCGACGAAGCCGTTGTTGATGTTCAGCACCACGCGCGCGCGCCTCAGCGTATGCAGCGTCTCGGCGAAGCTGCCGACGCCGCCATAGACGAACGACGGATAGCGCTGGGCCAACGGCTCCCAGCCGTTTCCCCATACGTGCAGCGGCAGGCACGCGCGGCCGATGGCGTGCAGCGCCGCGTCGCGGTGATAGGCCTCGGCGAAGAATTGCGGGGAGCGAAGCTGCGGCAGCAACTGCGCGAATAACTCGGCGGAGAGCTCGACGCCGAAGCCGCTCAGGGTCGATTTCAGAGCCTCGAGCAGCGGCAAGGTCGCGTCCGCCGTCATCCGGCTCACCAGCTCTTCGGCGACGGTCTTGGAGGCGCCGTCCGGCCAATCGCGCCAATAGCTCGCCGGCGGTCCCCGATAGGTGCCGGTGAACATCAGCGGGATCTCGCGGCGGGCGAAGGCCTCGTCCGAGGTGTCCGGCGGCTCGGCCAGTTCGTTCGCGCCCGGGGGCAGGAACGCCAGGCTAGAGAACCGCTGGGCCAAGGGGGAGGCGGCGACGAAGCGGACGTGGCTGCGGTCGAGAAAGAAGGCCACGTTCCTGCGGATCGGCGTCTGTAACCTTGCGAGGTGGTGGGCCGGATGGTCGACGTGCATGGAGGCGTAGACCGCTCCGATGGCGTCGTAGACCGCACC
>Ga0070667_100002289_pt1 | contig 16856 bp, 11 predicted proteins | sample KBSS33metaG_FD_64659 | JGI IMG/M metagenome (GOLD analysis project Ga0070667, IMG submission 64659) | Switchgrass rhizosphere microbial communities from Kellogg Biological Station, Michigan, USA - KBS S3-3 metaG | ecosystem: Host-associated > Plants > Roots > Rhizosphere > Soil ... | reverse complement strand
CGTCGAAGTGGCGATGCAGTGGAACGACAGCTACAACGAAAGCGTGCTGTGCTTCACCAACAACATTCCGCAGCGCGATGGCGGCACGCATTTGACGGGCCTGCGCGCGGCGATGACGCGCGTGATGAACAAGTACATCGTCGACAACGAGATCGCGAAAAAAGCGAAGGTCGAGACGACCGGCGACGACATGCGCGAAGGCCTGTCGTGCGTGCTTTCGGTGAAGGTGCCTGAGCCGAAGTTCAGCTCGCAGACGAAGGACAAGCTGGTGTCGTCGGAAGTGCGGGCGCCGGTGGAAGAGGTCGTTGCGAAGGCGCTCGAGACGTTTCTGCTCGAAACGCCGAACGACGCGAAGATCATCACCGGCAAGATCGTCGATGCGGCACGGGCGCGCGACGCCGCGCGCAAGGCGCGCGAGATGACGCGGCGCAAGGGCGTGCTCGACGGCATCGGGCTGCCCGGCAAGCTCGCGGACTGCCAGGAGAAGGACCCGGCGAAGTCGGAGATTTACATCGTCGAGGGCGACTCGGCGGGCGGGTCGGCCAAGCAGGGGCGCGACCGCAAGTTCCAGGCGATTCTGCCGCTGCGCGGAAAGGTGCTGAACGTGGAGAAGGCGCGCTTCGACAAGCTGATTTCATCGGAGCAGATCGTCACGCTCGTCACGGCGCTTGGTTGCGGCATCGGCAAGGATGATTACAACCTCGACAAGCTGCGCTATCACCGCATCATCATCATGACCGACGCGGACGTCGACGGCGCGCACATCCGCACGCTGCTGCTGACGTTCTTCTACCGGCAGATGCCGGAGATCGTCGAGCGCGGGTACATCTATATCGCGCAGCCGCCGCTCTACAAGATCAAGGCGGGCAAGGACGAGCGCTATCTGAAGGACACCCACGAGCTCAATCAGCACATGCTGAAACTCGCGCTGCAGGGTTCCGAACTCGTGCCGGCCGATGGTGCTGATCCGATTTCCGGCGACGCGCTGGGCGAGCTGGCGCGGGCGTATCTGCTTGCGCAGGCGGTGGTGGACCGGCTGAGCCGCATCTACGATTCCAGCGCGCTGGAGGCGGTGATGGACGGCATCGTGATCGATCTTTCGTCGCAGGAGGCCGCCGCGGCTTCGGCGCTGGCGCTGGAAGCGGCATTGCGGGCCGATCCGCTGAAGCCGGAGGTCACGGTCGAGCCGGCCTACGACGCGGTGCGCGAGGTGCGATCGCTCCATATCAAGCGCCGGCATCACGGGAACGTGAAGGTTTCCGTCATCGACGAGGATTTCCAGCTCACCGCTGATTACAAGCAACTCGTTTCCACCTCCGATACGTTCAAGGGGCTGATCGGACAGGGTGCGCTGATCAAGCGCGGCGAGCGGTCGATGGCAGTCAGCGATTTCAAGAGCGCAATGAAGTGGCTGATCGCGGACGCGGAGCGCAACGTCAGCAAGCAGCGCTACAAGGGGCTGGGTGAAATGAACCCGTCGCAGCTGTGGGAAACGACGATGGATCCGGGCGTGCGGCGGCTGCTGCGCGTGCAGATCGAGGATGCGATCGCCGCGGATGGGATCTTTACGACGCTGATGGGCGATGACGTCGAGCCGCGCAGGGCGTTCATCGAGTCCAACGCGCTGCGGGCGGGGAATATTGATGTTTGATTGTTGCCGCCGCCAATAAAACGAAACAAAAACCCGCTTCGGCGGGTTTTTTATTTGAATGTCCCCCTGCCGTGATGCACGAGGAGGTTCTAATGGAAAATCGCCAAACCGCCCATGACGATTTTCATTGAAAAAAAACCCGCCGGGGATGGCGGGCCAAAAATCCAAACCGCGGGGGACATGACGGGCGGCTTGGAGGGAGAAGATCTGTTTGGCGGCCTCAATCGCTGGGCCTCCATACCCCGTGTTCTCCGTGTTCCGAGTTCGTTGAATTGATCGTGGAAACTGGTGCTGCACATTAATTTTTGAGTGGCGCCCGCCTGCGAGCGCCGCGGAGTGCACAAGGGATTGGTCTCGATCCCTGTCAGTGGGACTCCGTGTTGCGTCGACTTACGCCTTGGCGAGCTGGAAGCCGCCGAAGTTCTGGATCGTCGGGATGTCGACCTTGGTGTTCGAGTCGGTCTGCGTGACCGGCGCGACGACCACTGCGGGGCTGGCGAAGCCGCCGCCGTATGCCAGGTTCAGGTTGCCGGCATTCACGTTCAGGCCGCCGCGCACTGCGGACAGTTCTTTGGCCGAGAGTTCTTCGGAATGGGCGAGGTCTTTGATCATCAGCGTGCTCATGGTGTATCTCCTTGGGTTTGCTACGGTTCGGGTAAATCGTCAATTAATGCTTGCTTTGCAGAGAGCGCATTTTTGGAATGCGGCTCTCTCGTCGCTTCGAATTACGCCTTGGCGAACTGGAAACCGCCGAAGTTCTGAATCGTCGGGATGTCGACCTTGATGTTCGAGTCGACTTGCGTCACCGGCGCGACGACGACTGCGGGGCTGGCAAAGCCGCCGCCGAATGCTGCGTTCACGTTGCCGAAATTGAAGTTGGCACCGCCGCGCACGGCCGAGCGTTCCTTGGCGGAGAGTTCTTCGGAATGGGCGAGGTCTTTGATCATCAGCGAGGTCATGGTGAATCTCCTGGGAAGCTGTCTGGGGTTGGGAAGGAGCGGTATTCGTTGCGCTCGCAGCTACTAATGCATAGGGTGTGCCAAGCGCTCGGCAAGCCGTGCTCGAATGCACCTAAGCGTTTGAACTTAAAGAGAAAATAATTCGATTGACGTGCTCTGACGGGCGCCCACACGAGGGCCTGGAGCATTCACATGTTCGGGCGCCGCAGACAGCTATCCGGCTTGCTGTCTGTTCGACGCGAACAGTCACCTCGAACATCGGCGCGAGGCGGCCGAAACCCCATCGCGCCGATGCAAGAGAATTCTCAATTAGCGTGACAAGTGATTCTTCCGGCTTCGTCGGCGTTTAGAATTGCCGCCGTTTTGAACAGCCGGAGCAGGACATCATGAAGAAGCTTCGCCAAGCCAACGCGAAGGGGCCGGGCAGCGTGCGCGGGCAGGCGACTCACGCGGCGCAGTTCGCCGAGGTCGCCTCACGGTTCGGCGACGCAATGGCGCGCAGCGACTTCCGCACTGGCGCAAAGCTGGCTGAAGCGGCATTGCGCATCGTGCCGGGACACATGCAGGTGCTCTCCGACTACGCGATGTGCCTGATGCGCACCGGCGCCCACGCGGATGCCTACAGGATCTACACCGACATTCTTCAGGCACCGCCGGCGAGGCAACGTCAGGCGTCGTCGACGTGGTTTCACGGGCTCGTGGAGCTGTGCGGCCTGATGGGAAAGCGCGACGAACTGCGTCGCCACGGCTGGCGAGCGCTGAGCGAAGCGGACGTGATATTCCGGGGATCGGCGCCCGAGTTCGGCGCGGACCTGCAGCCGCCCGTCTTCGACAGGACGAAGCCGCACGAAAACATCATCGCGTTCTCCCTCTTTGGCGCGAATCCGCGATATTGCGAAACGGCCGTCATGAATGCGCAGGTGTCGCGCGAGCTCTTCGACGGCTGGACCTGCCGGTTCCATCTCAACAGCACCGTGCCCGAGCATGTTCATCGACGGTTGCGCGAAGCGGGCGCGCAACTGGTCGACATGGACGCCGCCGGCCCGAGCCCGATTCACCCGCTGATGTGGCGCTTTCTCGTCATGGAGGACGCGAGCGTCAAGCGCTTCCTCATGCGCGACGCCGATTCGCTGCTCTCCGAACGTGAAGCCGCCGCGGTGGATGCGTGGGTCGCCAGTCCGTACCTGTTCCATCACATCCGCGATTACTGTTCGCACACGGAGCTCATCCTGGCGGGCCTGTGGGGCGGCTGCACCGGCGTCGTCCCGGGCGTCGTCGAAGCGATGCGCACATACTGCGCGGGAGCCGGCCAGGCCAGCGGCCGCTTCATCGATCAGCATTTCCTGCGCCAGTTCATCTGGCCGACGTTGCGCCAGAGCGTGCTGTGTCACGACGAACTCTTCGGCTTTCACGGCGCGCAGCCGTTCCCGTCGCACGCGCCGGTGCGCTGGAAGACGGATCAGTTTCACGTCGGCAGCAACGCGAGCCATCGTGCGATAGGCGGCGCAAGCGAATTGCCCGACGGAGCGTCGCTGCGCCTGCTCTTCTCCGACCCGCAAGGGAACATGCTTTTCGACTATGCATCGACTGTGCGCGACAAGTCCTGGCGGCTGGACATGCCGTTCTTCCTGATCGACGAGCTCCAGGAAGGCCGCCTGCGCGTGCACGTCACGCAGTAGCCACGCGGCCGGGCGAACGATTACCCGGCGGTGACTTCCACGGTCGAAAAGCCCACGCCCACGCTCTTCGCCACCCTGATTTGCAGCGGGATGCGTTCCTTGAGCGCCTCGACGTGGCTGATCACCCCGATCGTCTTCCCGCGCGCGTTGAGCGAATCGAGTGCGTTCAGGGCGATTTCGAGCGTTTCGCCATCGAGCGTGCCAAAGCCCTCGTCGAGGAAAAGCGAATCGATCGAGGTCTTGTGGCTCACGAGATCCGACAGCGCGAGCGCAAGCGCGAGACTCACGAGGAACGACTCGCCGCCCGAGAGCGTGCGTGTGTCGCGCGCGACGTCCCCCTGCCACGTATCGACGACTTCCATTTCCAGTTCGCCGCTCGCCCGGCGGTTCAGCTGATAGCGGCCGTGCAGCTGCACGAGCTGGCGGTTGGCGAGATGGATCAGATGATCGAGCGTCAGCCCTTGCGCGAACTTGCGGTACTTCGCGCCGTCGGACGAACCGATGAGGCTGCTCAGGCGCTGCCACAGGTCGTACTGCGTGCGCTGCGTTTCGATGGATGCGATGAGCGCCTGACGGCTCGAGCGCTGCTGTTCGTCGTGTTTCAGCGCCGCGCTGATTTCGCCTTGCCGCTGAGTCACGCTGCGCAGCGACGCCGCGTGTTCATCCAGTCGCAGTTGCAGTGCGTCGGCCGGCTGATCGGTCTTCGGGTCGGCGAGCAGTTCGGCACGGCGGTGATCAGCGGATGCGCGCAGGGTCTGCGCTTCGGTGAGAAGCTTGTCGAGCGCCGCCTTCAGCTTTCGCAGGCGATCGCGCTCGTCGTGTGAAAGCAGCGCTTGCACGAAGGCTGCCTCGTCTTCGAACGGACTGTGCGCGAGTGCGGCGATCCACGCCGCGTCCGACTTCTCGGCTGCCGCAGCGTCTTCCGAAAGCCGGTGCGTCAACGTCTGCTCCATGCCTTCGAGTACCGTCGCGCGATCGCGCATCGTCTCGTAATTCGAGGCTGCGTCGTTGAAATCGGTTTCCGCGTCCGGCGACACCTCGAACGGCTCCGACAGGAGTTCCGGGCGCGCGGTTTCGAGTGGCCGCCATCGCGCTGCCCACTTTTCCTCTTCGTCGAAAGCGACCTGAAGCGCCTGCCGCGCGGCGTCCGATTGACGAAGCAGCAGGCGGCTTCGCTCGTTCCCCTCCTGCCACGCGCGCCACTCGCTTTCGCGCTGCGCCAGCCACGCTCGCCAGTGCGCCCGGTCGCCCGGGTGCTCGCAGCCCGCCTCCACCACCGATGCGTTCAGCGCCTCCTCTCGCTGCGCAAGCTGTTCCCGCTGTGCGGCGATCGCATCGGCCGCTTCCTTCAGTGACTTCTCGTCGGCGGCGCGCTTTTCGTCGAGCAGCCTCAGATCGTGCGCGCGCTGGGTCGAGCGGTTCTCGGCCGCATGCCGCGCCTGCACGCAGCGCTCGATTCGCGCTTTCAGCGCGTCGAGCGTTTCGAGCGTCTTTTGCGCGTGTTTCAGGCGCCCGGCATGTTGCTCCAAATGCGCATCGAGCGCGGCGCGACCGGTCAGATCGGCGTCGAGCCGCGCGCACGACGTCCGCCAGTCTTCCGCATGGGCTGCATCGTCCGTGGTCCACTGATCGACGCGCTTTTGCAGTTGCGCGATGGCTGCCGACGCGGCGTCCATGGCCGACTTCGCCGTGCGTTCCTGCTTGACGAGCGCGTCGAGCGCGGCTTCGTTCGCTTCGAGATCGCGGCGTGTCGCGGATACATCGAGCAATTGATATTCGACGATCGCGGGATGCTCGCGTGAACCGCAGAGCGGGCAGGGCTCGCCTTCGCGCAACGCCGCGCGATGGTCGGCGAGCTGCAGAATGAGTTGTTCCTGTTCGAGCAGCTTTCGCTTGTCGGCAATCCTTTCGCGCAGGGCACGGCAGGCTTCGTCGATGCGCTTGCGTTCCTCGGTGCTGCTGTTCAGCGCGGCGTGATGCCGAGCGAGTTCCGCGATCCCGGCCTGTTGCTGCTTCGCCCCGTGTTCGCGAATTTGCGCGAGATGCGCGAGCCGGTTCAGCGCAACCTGCTCCTGCTGAAGCCGCTCGCAGTGCGCTTTCAACTCCGCCTCCTGCCGGCCATCGAGCACGCGGGACCAGTCCGCGCGTTGCGCTGCTTCGACCTGGCGCGCCTCGTCGAGCATTTGCGCTGCTTCGCGCACCACGTTGCGCTGCGCTTCGATGCGCTCGCCGTGCACGCCGATCGCGTGGGACAGCTGACGCTCTTTGTCGAGCGTCACGCCGATGCCGTCGAGAAGCTGCTGCCGCGCATCGAATTGCGGGCGCCACGCCGCGATCCACTCCCCGAGCGCCTTCCGATGCGGGTGCTGGTCGAGCGACGCCTGCACGTCCCGCGCTTGTCCAAGCAATTCGTCGAGCGATGCCTGGCGCGCGGCCGTGATCTGCTTTCGCAGATGAAACGCGAGCCGCGCATGGCGCGCGGTGTCGAGCGATGCGCGCTCGCGATCCGCCTTTGCCTTCGCGAGCCGTTGCGATGTTTCGGCGAGCGCATTGCGCGTGACGCGCATCGCGTCGTGTTGGGCCTTCAGCTTTTCCGCGGGCTCGCTTGCAGCGAGTGCGTCGAGATCGGGCTTCGCGTCAGCCAGCTCCTGAAGGGCGCTCTTTTCGTTCGCGCTTGCCTGCTCGAGCCTTGTCTGCGCCACGGCCAGTTCCTTGCGCCATTGCAGCATCGCATCGGTCGAGCGCTGCTGCACGATCAGTTGCGCCTCCTGCGCGGCGAGCCCTTCCGCTTCCTGCTTCAGCCCGGCAAGCTGTTCGTCGCCGAGCAGCTGCACGCCTTCGGCGCGAGCCTGAAGCGTGTCGAGCGCGGACTTTTCGTCGCGCGTGCGCTCGAACACGTTCTGCGAAATCAACCCGTAGATATCGGTGCCCGTCAGTTCTTCGAGCAACTCGGCGCGCTCGTTCGCCTTCGCTTCGAGGAACGCGGCGAAGCCGCCCTGCGCCAGCATCATCGACTTGGTGAAGCGCCCGAAATCGAGTCCCGTGATCTCTTCGACCATGCGCAGCTTGTCGTTGATCCGCTCCGTGACGATCGTGCCGTCCAGGCGCGCGAGTTCCACCTTCGGCGCCTGCAGGTTGCCGGTGGCCTTGTCGCGTGCGCGGCGCTGGCTCCAGAACGCGCGATAGCCTTTGCCCTTGACTTCGAATTCGACTTCGGCCAAGCACTCGAACGTGTGCCGCGTCATCAATTCGTTGCTGCCCGCGGACACGGTGTCCATGCGCGGCGTGCGGTGATAGAGCGCGAGGCAGATCGCATCGAGCAGGGTCGTCTTGCCCGCGCCCGTGGGGCCGGTGATCGCGAAGAGGCCGTTGTCCCGGAACGGCGGCTGGCCGAAATCGATCTTCCAGTCGCCCTTGAGCGAGTTCAGGTTTCTCAGTCGAAGCGACAGGATTCTCATGACGCCGCCGCCTCGCCGATGCCCGCCACGACTTCCCGATACATCGACGTCAGCTGGCTGCGCGTGTCGTCGTCGAGGGTTTCGGCCTGCAGGCGGCGCGCGAAGACGTCGTCGGGCGTAAGTTCGTTCAATGTTTCCTTTGCCTGCGCCTGCAGCGCGTTCTGCTGCGCCGGGCGTTCGCGCCGGATGCGCAGCACTTCGACCGGAAGCGCCTCCGTCATCTGCTGAATGCGTGCATGCAGGTCGCTCAGATAGTCGTCGGCGCATACGACGATTTCGAGCCACACGGTTGTGCCTTCCGTCACTTCGGCGGCTGCGGCGCGGATTGCGGCGGCGAGTTCTTCGAGCGACCCTCTGACCGACAGAAGCGGCTGAAAGCAGGGCACTTCGATCGGCGTGACGGCATCGAGCCCGTTGACGGAAACGTCCACGAGCAGCATCTCTTTCTGCTGGCGCGCCTCGTCGAAGCTGAGCGCGATCGGCGAGCCGCTGTAGCGGATATGTTCGAGGCCGCCGACTTTTTGCGGCCGGTGGATGTGCCCGAGCGCGATGTAGTCGGCGGCGGGAAAGGCGGGGGTCGGAAAGGCTTCCAGCGTGCCGACATAGATCTCGCGCACCGATTCGCTCGCGCTCGCGCCCACGGTCGTCAGGTGCCCGGTCGCGACGATCGGCAGTCGGAGGCCAAGCGCTTCGCGCTTTCGCTCGGCGAGTTCGTGCAGCGCGTGATAATGCGCCTGGATGGCCTCCGCAAGCGACGCCTGTTTTTCGCGCGCGCTCTGGCCCGCGATGCTCGTGAGCACGTCGCGCGGACGGATGAACGGAATCGCGCAGACAATCGCGCCGGGTTCACCGTCGCGCGTTTTCATGACCTGCACCTGTTCGTTCGGATCGTCCTGAACGGACGGGATCACGAACGTGCCGAGCAGCGCGAGCAACTCGCGCGATTCCTGCAGCATCGCGACGGAATCGTGATTGCCCGCGAGCACGGTGAGTCCCACGCCTGCGTCGCGCATCGCGAGGATCAGCCGGTTGTAAAGCTCGCGCGCGTAGCTCGGCGGCGCGCCGGTATCGAAGATGTCGCCGGCTATCAGGACCGCGTCGACGCAATGGACCTTCGTCTGCTCGACGAGCCACGCGATCAGCTTTTCATGTTCCGTCTGCCGGGAATGTCCAAGGAAATACTGGCCGAGATGCCAGTCGGAGGTGTGCAGGATTCGCATCGGTGATTGCGTCGGCTGAAGGGCGCCGGGCCTCGCGGCGCGAGACCCGGTTTGCGGGGCGTCGATCGTCGGGTCGTCGGATCGTCGCGGCAAGTTTAGCCGATCGCGGGGGGACGGCCTCGTCAGGGGCGAGGCTTCACTGGCAGCCAGATTTCCGTGACCAGCTCGGTGGGCGGCGTCTCGCGCGGATCGTTGAGATACACCTCGTGCACCGGCGCGTCGCCGGTTTCGCGGCCGGAATGTGGCAGCCATTCGCCGTAGAGCCACTGATAGGCGAAGCACAGCTGCGCATACGGGCCGACATGCGTGAGCACGGCGAAGTCGCCGCCCGCCACTTCCACGCGCGATACCGGCGCCTCGAATTCGATGCCGCGCGGCTGCGCGAGTTCGACACACGCCTGCGAGCGCAGATCGCTTTCGGCGACGGCGTCCGGATCGTCGAAATAGATGCCGAGCCAGCGGGCCTCGTTATCGAGCCGGCCGCGCCTGGCGAGCCAGTGCGAGACCGTCTCGAACGATTGCCCGATATTCATGTACGGACCCCGGTGCTCGACGGCGGCGACCGTGAACGGCGCATGAGTGCGGATTTCGACGGGATGCATGGCTCCACCTCCTGGTCTGGCTGATTCGGGCGATACGGGGCGCCAGAGCGCCGCGCCGCCCTCGTTGCGAAATTGCGCCGGCGGCATGCGATAGCTCGCCTGAAACGCACGCGAAAACGCCTGCACGCTGCTGTATCCCGCGCGCTGGCCGATGGTGTCGAGCGGCGAGGCACTCCGCACGAGTTCGTTCGCCGCGCGATGCAGCCGCAGCCGCCGGACCGTCGCAGCCGCGGTTTCGCCGTAGAACGCGTGATAGATGCGGTGCCAGTGATACGGCGAAAGGCACGCGATTTCCGCGAGGCGGTTGAGATCGAGATCGTCGTCGAGATGATCGTGGATATACTCGACCACGCCGCTCAGACGCGTTTCGTAGAAGCGCTCGTTGAGGTTGTCGTTCATCGCCGGCCCCGGTTCGACTTCGATGGAACAAAGTTAGCACGCTCCCATTTAGCAAATCTTGCGGACTTTGATGCGCGGCCGAAAATCGGCAAGGGGCGCGCGCACGCGTACACTTCGGCATCGAATCTGCAAATATGGCGCGCCGGGCACGGCCGCGCTCAACCCATCCGCGAAAAGATCATGTTTACCTGTCGAAACCAGCCATGCGGCGCACAGTGGGAACTGTCGGACGTCGTCATCAAGAACGAGGGCCAGGGGCTCCTGTTCCGCTGCCCGCTGTGCGGCGCACGCAACAAGGTGATTCGCCACGACGCGTCCGACGGCACCATCACCTACGAGCAGGACAATTCGGTCCCGCCGAAGCAGACCAACTAGAACCATGACGACCGATACGTCCTTCAGCAGCCTGCCGCTTTCGCCCGCGATGCAGGCGAACCTGCAACAGCTCGGCTATCTCACGATGACGCCGATCCAGGCCGCGAGCCTTCCCGCCGCGCTCGCGGGCCACGACCTGATCGCGCAGGCGAAGACGGGCAGCGGCAAGACCGCCGCGTTCGCGCTGCCGCTGCTCGCGAAGCTCGATGTGCGGCTTTACTCCGTGCAGGCGCTCGTGCTGTGCCCGACGCGCGAACTGGCTGATCAGGTCACGCAGGAGATCCGCCGCCTCGCGCGCGCCGAAGACAACATCAAGATCCTGACGCTGTGCGGCGGCACGCCGATGCGTCCGCAGATCGCGAGTCTCGAGCATGGCGCGCACATCGCGGTCGGCACGCCGGGGCGCATCATGGATCACCTCGAACGCGGCACGCTCGCGCTCGACGCGCTGCGCACGCTCGTCCTCGATGAAGCCGACCGCATGCTCGACATGGGCTTCTTCGACGACATCGCGTCGGTTGCACGGCAGTGTCCGAAGGAGCGCCAGACGCTGCTTTTCTCCGCGACCTATCCGGAGGGCATCGCCAGGCTGAGCCAGCAGTTCCTGCGCCAGCCGAAGGAAATCAAGCTCACCGAGCAGCACACCGGTTCGAAGATCAAGCAGCGCTTCTACGAAGTCGACGACAACGAACGCCTGCACGCCGTGGGTCTGCTGCTCGACCATTACCGGCCAGTCAGCACGCTCGCGTTCTGCAATACCAAGCAGCAGTGCCGCGACCTGCTCGATGTCCTGCGCGCGCAAGGTTTCGAAGCGCTTGCGCTGCACGGCGAGCTGGAACAGCGCGAACGCGATCAGGTGCTGGTGCAGTTCGCCAATCGCAGTTGCTCGGTGCTGGTCGCAACCGATGTCGCGGCGCGCGGGCTCGACATCGCGCAGCTCGAGGCGGTGATCAACGTCGACGTGACGCCCGATCCCGAGGTCCACGTGCATCGCATCGGCCGCACGGGCCGCGCGGACGAGGAAGGCTGGGCGCTCACGCTCGCGAGCATGGACGAGATGGGGCGCGTCGGCAGCATCGAGCAGGCGCAGGGCAAGGAAGTGGAATGGCATCCGCTCTCGGAGCTTTCGTCCGCGACGCCCGGACACCTGAAGCCGCCGATGGCCACGCTCCAGATCCTCGGTGGCCGCAAGGAGAAGATCCGTCCCGGCGACGTACTCGGTGCCCTGACCGGCGAAGCGGGCTTCGCCGGTACGCAGATCGGCAAGATCAACGTGACCGACATGTTCACGTACGTGGCGGTCGAGCGCGGTATCGCCGACGAGGCCGTGCGCAAGCTCATGGCGGGCAAGGTGAAGGGCAAGAAGGTGAAGGTGCGGCGGATCTGAGACACGTCGGATGCGAAACACCGCGAAACGCCGCGATTTGATCAGACAAATCCGATAGTTCGGCGCGATCGCCTCGACTAGCATCGACCGGTTTCAATCTACCGATCGATCTGTCATGTCCGACTGCCTCACAGCGTTCCACGTTGCGCTCGACCACCATCACGCCGGGCGGCTCGCGGACGCGGAAGCGGGCTATCGCGGCATCGTCGGAGAGAATCCGGATCATGTGGAGGCGCTGCATCATCTCGGCGTGCTGCTGCATCAGCGCCGGCAGCACGCGAATGCCGCCGCGTTTCTCGACCGCGCGCTCGTGCTCTCGCCGCATTACGCCGCATGCTGGAGCAATCGCGGGCTGGTGGCGGCGGCGCTGGGCGATGCCGAGTTCGCCGTGGCGTGCCATCGGCGGGCGCTCATCGTCGATCCATGGTTCGCGAACGCGCGCAACAACCTGGGCGTCGCCTTGCACGCGCTGGGCCGTTTTGGCGAAGCGATCGACGAGCTTCGGCTCCTGATCGCGCAACAGCCCGATTTCATCGATGCGTACACGAATCTCGGAGCGTCGCTCGCGAAACTGAAGCGCCACGAAGAGGCGCTTGGCGCCTGCCGCGAGGCGCTTGCCCGCGATCCGGCGAATGCCGGCGCGCATTTCGGCGAAGGCAATGCGCTGCGCGAACTGGGCCGTCTCGAAGATGCCTTGCGAAGCCTGCAGCAGGCCGTCGAACTGGCGCCCGGTCACTTCGAATCGCATGTGAACCTCGGCACGACGCTCGGGCTGCTCGGGCGCTTCGCGCAAGCCGAGGCGCGATACCGCCACGCGCTCACCCTGCGCGACGATCCGCAGATCCACACGTGCGTCGGCGCGGCGATCGGCGCGCAGGGGCGCTTTCACGAGGAAGAGGCGCACTACCGGCGCGCGCTGACGCTCGATCTGAATCACGCCGACGCCCAGCACAATCTCGCGCTGCTGCACCTGCGGCGCGGCGAGTTCAGGGAAGGCTGGGCACTCTACGAAACGCGCTGGCGGGCGAGCAAGTACGCGCCGCTCGTCATTCCGGGCGTGCCCGAATGGGGTGGCGAGCCGCTCGCGGGGCGCACGCTGCTGCTCGTCGGCGAGCAGGGGCACGGCGACCAGTTGCAGTTCGTCCGCTATGCATCGATGCTCGAACGGATGGGCGCGACCGTCGACGCGTGGGTACAGGCGAATATCGCGGAACTGGTGGGCAGCGTGCGAGGCGTGCGGCGTGCGATCGCCGACGGAACGACGCTGGAGTACGACTTCTGGACGCCGATGATGAGCGTGCCCTACCGGCTCGCGGATATCGTTCCGGGCGTGCCCGCCGAGATTCCGTACCTGAGCGTGAGTGCGGCGCGTGTCGGCGCGTGGCCTGCCCGGGTGCGCGGGCTCGCGGGCGCGCGGCGGAGGGTCGGTGTCGTGTGGGCGGGCAGTCCGACGTTCGCCAACGACCGCTTTCGCTCGATGCCGCTCGCCGCGCTCGACGCACTCGTCGAGGTATCGGATATCGCGTGGTTTTCGCTGCAAAAAGGCCCGGCGCGCACGCAACTCACCCATGCCGCGCTGAAGCCGCACGATCTGACCGATCACATTCAGGATTTTGCGGACACCGCCGCGCTCATCGAGCAACTCGATCTGGTGATTGCGGTGGATACGTCCGTGGCGCATCTCGCGGGCGCGCTCGGCAAGCCGGTGTGGGTGCTGCTGCCCGCGAACTACGACTGGCGCTGGATGCTCGATCGCGACGACAGCCCGTGGTACCCGACCATGCGCCTTTTCAAGCAGACGACGCTCGGCGACTGGGAGCCAGTGGTGCGGCGGGTGAAAGAGGCGCTCGCGCGCACGGTTTGACGCAGGCGTCCGCTCGCATCGGCGAGCACCGCTCAGGCCGGCAACGCCGCGAGGACCGGAAACAGCTGGCGCGAGACGCCTTCAGGTGCTCTCGTCGAGCGGAACATCTCCGATGCTTGCGACGGCAGTGCCGTCCGTGTCATTCCTCAGCGGCGCGCATCGGCGCCGCGCCCGGGTCGCGCGTCACGAGCCGCAATCCGCTTGCGATGCTCGCCGCACCCGCGAATCCCGCACCCAGCGACAGCGCGAGCGCGGGCCCGTGCTTGCCCGCGATGCCGAAACTCAGCGCGACCAGCGCGGCGCCGAGCGCCTGACCGAGCAGGCGCGCCGTCGCCACGACGCCGCTTGCGCCGCCGCTGCGCTCGCGCGGCGCGCTCGCCATCAGCGCCTTCAGGTTCGGCGACTGGAAAAAGCCGAAACCCGCCCCGCAGATCGACATGCGGATACCGATGTCGAGCACGTGCGGATTGGCGGGCAGCATCGCGAGCGAGACCATGCCCGCGCACAGGATCGCCAGCCCGACGCCGCCGAGCAGGCCCGGCGCATAGCGGTCCGAGAGGCGCCCGGCGATCGGCGCCATCAACGCGACGAGCACCGACCACGGCGTCATCAGAAAGCCGGTTTCCACCTGGCTGCGCCCGAGCACGCCTTCGAAATAGAACGGCAGCGACACGAACGCGAGCCCTTGCGCGGCGAAAGAGCAGATCGCGGTCATCGTCGATAGCGCGAACATCGGGCGCCTGAAGAGATCGACGGGGAGCATCGGCGCCGGGTGGCCGCGTTCGCGATGCAGCATCAGCCCGCCCGCGACGGCCGTCACCGCGAGCGCAGCCAGCACGACGTGCGTCGGCGCGCGCTGGGCCGCCTCGCCGAGCGCGAAGATCAGCGCGGCGAACGTGACGACGTTCAGCGCCGCGGCCACGCGGTCGAAGTCGTGCGGGCTCTTCGGCGTTTTCGGCAGCGCCGGCCAGCCGATCAGGAGCGCGAGCACGCCGACCGGCAGATTCACGGCGAAAAGCCACGGCCAGGTTCCGAGCGACAGCACGATCGACGCCACCGTCGGCCCGACCGCGAACGACACGCCCACGATCAGCGCGTTCAGCCCGAGCCCGCGCCCGAGCCGGTGAATCGGAAAGATCGCGCTGATGAGCGCGGTGTTGACGCTCATGATGGCGGCCGCCCCGACCCCCTGCAGCAGCCGCGCGGCGACGAGCGTCGGCAGCGACCAGGAGAACGCGCAGATCGCGGACGCCACCGTGAACAGGATCAGCCCGCTTAGGTACACGCGCCGGTGCCCGATAATGCCGCCGAGCGCCGCGAGCGGCAGCAGCGTCGCGACCATCGAGAGCTGGTAGGCGTTGATGATCCAGACCGACGCCGCGGGCGTTGCGTGCAGATCGGCGGCGATGGCGGGGAGCGCCGTGTTGGCGATGGCGGTATCGAGCGTGGCGAGCGCTACGGCGAGCAGCATCGCCGTCATGCCGCGGCGCTCGAGCGGCGTCATTGGCGCGTCGGGGTCGCGCGGGGCAGTGCTGAAGGTGGTCTGGGTCGACACGGGCGTGATCGCTTGAGCGGCATTAAGCAGGTATTGAATCCGACACGATACGGGAACACGCGATTTTTCGCAGACGACCCCCGCGGAGGCTTTCAAACAGGTGTCAACACGGCTGACCGGAAAAGTGACGCGTCGCGTTTTCGACGAAAAGCGCGGCGGAGGCCGCCATCGCTTCCGGCGAACGTCCACCGACGTGCGGCGTCAGCACGACGCGCTCCGAATCGATCAGAAGCGGGGGTGGCGACGGCTCGCCCTCGTACACGTCGAGCCCCGCGCCCGCGATGACGCCGTGCGCGAGGGCGTCGGCGAGCGCGGCCGTATCGACGACACTCCCGCGCGCCACGTTCACGACGTATCCCTGCGGCCCGAGCGCTTCGAACACTTCGGCGCCGATCAGGTGATGCGTCGCCGCGCCGCCGGGCGTCGCGATCACGAGATAGTCGGCCCAGCCGGCGAGCGCCATGACGGAATCGAAGTAGGCGTAGGGCGTGTCCGGCTGCGGGCGGCGATTGTGGTAGCCCACTTCGGTATCGAAGCCGAGCGCGCGCCGCGCGACCTTTCTGCCGATATTGCCGAGGCCGACGACGCCGAGCCGTTTGCCCGAGAAGTTCGGCTGCATGGGCAGTTCGTCGCGCCAGACGCCTGCGCGGCAGGCGCGATCGAGGAACGGAACGCGGCGCACGGTGGCGAGCAGCAGGGCGAAGGCGTGATCGGCGACGCAGTCGTCGTTCGTGCCTGCGCCGTTCACGACGACGATGCCGCGCGCTTTCGCGGCGTCGCGGGCAATGTTTTCGTGGCCGGCGCCCAGCGCGCCGATGAGTTCGAGGTTGGGCAGGCGGGCGATTTCGTCGGGGGTGAGCCCGGTCGTGCCGTTGGTGAGCACGGCGCGGATCTGGTCTGCGTGTTGCGTAATCGCGTGGTCGCGCGAGGTGGGCGTGGGGGCGTCGACGATCTGGAAATGGGCGGCGATCGCGGCGCGGTTTTCAGGGGGCAGGGGGATCAGGACGAGGACGGTGGGTGGCATGGTGGCTTCGGGACTGGATTGGCGGGTGTCGCAGCGCGCGGGGCCGCCGCTGAGTCGATGAAGCTGCGGAGCCGGCGTCAGGCTATTGTGCCGTGACGAAAATGCCGGCGTGTGGAGTGGGCGGGAGGTGGGTTTGCAGGCGTGCGTGCGATCCGTGCGTTCGTGCGTTCGGGATCGCGGAGCGGCGAATTTGTCGTTTGGCTGCGCAATGCGATTGCAGGCAGCGGAGCCCGGAAAGCAAAAAGCCCAGTCCGTGGACTGGGCTTTTTGCTTTGAATTTCTGGTGGGGCGTGAGTGACTCGAACACTCGACCTACGGATTAAGAGTCCGCTGCTCTACCAACTGAGCTAACGCCCCGAAAAACTGAATCCGAATTATAGCGACATATTTCTTCGTCGCGCAAGCCCCTGTCGCAAAAAGTTTCTCGAAGACCGCCCTGAGATGCGTGCCGGAATCGGCACCGGCCGGTCGTGTATCCCGAAAACGAGCTTGCGAGCCGTTATCATGGCGAAAGCCTCGGGTTGCCGTTCGGTTGCGCCGAATCCGCGATCACGAAGCGACTACGAAGAAACCACGACGAAATCACGAGAGACATGGACAAAACCGCCATCCGCGCACTTCTCGACAGCGTTCTGGCTCCGTGGGTGCGCGAGTTGTCGCTGGCCCCCGAGAGCACGACCGAC
>Ga0070667_100002283_pt1 | contig 16878 bp, 15 predicted proteins | sample KBSS33metaG_FD_64659 | JGI IMG/M metagenome (GOLD analysis project Ga0070667, IMG submission 64659) | Switchgrass rhizosphere microbial communities from Kellogg Biological Station, Michigan, USA - KBS S3-3 metaG | ecosystem: Host-associated > Plants > Roots > Rhizosphere > Soil ... | reverse complement strand
GTTCTTCCACGGCCGCGGCGGCTCGATCAGCCGCGGCGGCGGCAAAACGTCGCGCGCGGTGATGGCCGCTCCGCGCGGTGCGGTCGCGGGTCGTTTGCGCGTGACCGAACAAGGCGAAGTCATCCATCAAAAATACGGCGTGCGCGCGCTCGCGTTGCGCACGCTCGAGCAAACCGTCGGTGCGGTGATGGTCGCGACGTTGCGTCCGCGCCCGCCCGAAGCGCGCGAGCCGCGCTGGCGGCAGGCGATGGCTCGGCTTGCGACCGACGGCGCCAACGCGTATCGCGCGTTGATCGTGGAGACGCCGCGCTTCGTGGATTACTTTCGCCTGGCGACGCCGATCGACGTGATCGAGCGCATGACGCTCGGCTCGCGCCCGTCGCGCCGCGGCAGCGAAGGCGGCATCGCCAGCCTGCGCGCGATTCCGTGGGTGTTCGCGTGGACGCAATGCCGCTCGAACCTGCCGGGCTGGTACGGTGTCGGCAGCGCGCTCGATGCGGCCGCTGCGCGCGGCGAAGAAGCCGTGTTTCGGGAGATGGCGCGCGACTGGGCGTTCTTCCGCACGCTGATCGAAGATCTGGAGATGGTGCTCGCGAAGAGCGATCTTGCGATCGCCGAGCGCTTTTCCGAGCTTGCCGGTCCCTTGCACGTACAATTCTTTCCGCGTCTCGCCGCGGAGCACGCTCGCACGGTCGAATGGATTCTGCGATTGCGCGGCACGGATCGCTTGCTCGCCGACGATGCGCGGCTCGAGCAGTCGTTGCGTCTGCGCAATCCCTATGCCGACCCGATGAATCTGATCCAGGCCGATCTCATCGCGCGCTGGCGCGCGAACGGCGCCACGGACGACGATCCGTTGTTCAACGCGCTGGTATCGACGGTGCACGGCGTCGCGCAGGCGTTGCAGAATACCGGCTAATCGTTGTTTGTTTGTCTCACGCCTGGATGCGGGAAACCTGCCTCATGTTCGTCCGTTCTGCTGTCTTGTTCTCTGCGTGCATCGTCCTCGCGCCTCCCTTCGTTACCGCCTCGCCGCAAGAAGCCGCGTCGTGCACGACGATCGCTGACGACGCCGCGCGCCTTGCGTGTTACGACAACGCGCTGCGTCCGGCACAAACGCCGCAAGGCGAACCGACGCAGGAGAAACTATTCGCACACGAAAGCGAAGCGGCCGGCGCCGCCGCGCCGAAGCGCGTCCAGTCGCCGCTCGACAGCCGCTGGGAGCTCGATGAGGATTCCAAGCAGGGCGCATTCCATATTCGCGCGTATCGGCCCGTATATCTCCTGCCGGTGTTCTGGACGAGCGATACGAATCGGCTGCCGCATTCGCCGGCGCCCGATCACGAAGTCACCGAGCCCGAGCTCGTCGATCATCTCGAAGCAAAGTATCAGCTGAGCCTCAAGACGAAAGTCTGGGAGAACATCTTCGGCGACAACGGCGATCTCTGGATGGGCTACACGCAGGTCTCGCACTGGCAGGTCTACAACGGATCGGATTCTCGGCCGTTCCGCGAGACGACGTACGAGCCCGACGCGACGCTCGTATTCCGCACCGACTACAACGTGCTCGGCTGGGACGGCCGGCTGCTCGGCATTGGCCTTGATCATCAATCGAACGGACGCAGCAATCCGCTCTCGCGCAGCTGGAACCGCGTGATTCTGAATCTCGGCTTCGAGCGCGACGGCTGGACGCTGATGGCGCGGCCGTGGCTGCGCATCCACGAGAGCCGCGACATCGACGACAACCCGGACATCAGCGACTACATGGGACGCGGCGATGTGCAGCTCGTCCGGCTATGGAACGGCCACGAGTTCTCGCTGCGTGCGCGGCATTCGCTGCGCGGCGGCGATCGCTCGCATGGGGCGCTGGAATTCGATTGGGCGTTTCCGATCGTCGATGAGCTGCGCGGGCATTTGCAGGTGTTCGACGGGTACGGCGAGAGTTTGATCGATTACAACCATCAGGCTTGGTATTTCGGGCTTGGGGTGTCGTTGCTGGAGTGGTACTAGCTCTCGTCGTCCCGGCGAAGGCCGGGACCCAGTTCTTGCTCCGCGAAGAAAAGCTGGGTCCCGGCCTTCGCCGGGACGACGAGGGGGTGTTCAGTCCGCCTTGACATACTTCGCAATCACCGCGCGCGCTTCTCCGTCGCCGACCGCTTCGCCTTTCTCCACCCGCTCCGCCAGCTTGAACATCTCCTCGATCCGCGGCTCGCCGTTCGGCTCGGGGCTTGTCGTAAAGCGCGGATGCGCCGCGAACTTGCGCTGCCATTCGGCGCGCACACCCGCCCAGAACGCGGATGTCTTCTTCCAATACTCGCGACCCGCCGTGAAGTCGTAATCGGCGATCCGTGTATAGCTGTTGATGCCCTGCTCGCGCGCGATCGCATGCACGCGTCCCGACGCATCGATCGCGAGCTTCGTGTTGTCTTGCTCATGCACCCAGCCGCCCGGTGTCAGCGTGTGCCGATTCACGACTTCGAGCGCCTGATAGTCGCTGCGCTTGGTGTATTCGCGACGCGGCAGTGGACGCCAGGTGCGATCCGATTCCCACGCGTCGACACCGTCAACATGTGTCCAGCGGCCGATGCCGGCGTAACGCGGCGCATCGTCGACTTCGTAGACCGTTTGCGACCAGAGGCCGCGCGCATCCGCGATTGCTTCCGTCTCGAAGCAGCCGTTGCCGCGAAAGCGCAGCACTTGCTTGGGCTGATATTGCCAATCCTGGCGCCAATGCTTGACGACCGCATGATCCTTGCCGAGGACGAGGATGTGCTGCAGCGAAATCGCCTCGCCGGTGTCGGCGATCACTTCGACGAGTTCGGTGCCGCCCGACCGCTGCGCATCGTGCGGCACGTAGCCCGGCGCCAGCGCGGCCGTTTCATCGAACGCGAAGCGCACGCGGAACTCGCCGGCCATCGCGAGAATGCTCTTGCGATCGCAGGCGAACGCATCGGTCGTATCCGCGCATGGCGGTGCGTACGACGCGGGCGCGGCTTCGGCGAGCGGCTTGGGCGCATTCTTGGCGGGCTTCGTGGTGTAGCCCGCGCAGCCGGCAAGCAGCAGAGCTAGCGATAGAGCTGGCAGATGGCGCATCGTGAAACTCCGTCGTGGAATCAAAGGGAATGCAGCGGCGAGGTAAGCTCGGCGCCTTCGGTGCGTGCGATCGCGCGCGCAATGTCGAGGCCGAGCAGCGAAATGCGCAGCGGCGGTTGCGCGCCGAGCGTGTGCAGCCACGGCAATCGGCGGTGATCGAATGTGAGCAGCCGCGCGTGCCAGGGCGCACCGAGCCGCGCGAACGCCTGGCGCAGGAATGCGGTGTGCGCATGCCAGCGCAGCGGTTCCATCGTCGTCGGCGCAAGATCGCTCGCCGCGGTCATCTCGTCCCAGGCGAGATAGTCGGTATCGGGCAGCAGGAATAATTTTGCTTGCGTCTCGCCGTCCGCATCGCGAAAGCCGAGCCATTCGCGCGGGCCATGCGGCGTCACCTGCGTATGCGCGGTTGCGGCCGTGCAATGCGCGAGCGCCGAAAGCGCGGGATGATCGAGCAGCAGCACGCCGCGCGACCCGATGACCGCGCGCGAAGGCGACGGCCGACGATCGCGCCGTTCGAGCCAGAGCACGGCGCCGAGGCGCGGCAGCCATTCGGCGAAACGCGCGAGATCGAATTTCGCGCGCGTCGTTTTGCGAGCGCTCGCATCGTTGCTCGGTGCGACCGCGCGATCGTCCGACCACGGCAACGAGGAATCATCGTCGTGATGATCGTGCGAAGCATCGTAGCGATCGCTCATGGGAATCTCGTGTCGGTCAGAACGTCGCGCGCACGCCGACGCGCACCGCGCGGCCGGGCGCGCTGTAGCGGTCGATCGTTGCGCTTTGCGCGAATCCGCCGACCATGCCCCAGGACCAATACTTGCGGTCGGTGAGATTGGTCAGCGCTCCAAAGAGCTCGATGCGCGGATGCACCTGCCAGTGCGAATAGAAATCGAGCGTCGAGTAGCCGGGCGCCTCGAACGGCAGGGTCGGATTGTCTTCGGTCGGCGCGGGCAAGCGATCCTTGCGCTCGACGATGGTGCCGACGAGCTCTGCGCCCCAGCTCTCGCGATCGTAAGCGACGCCGACGACGGCGCGCGCGGGATCGATGCTGACGAGCGGCTGATGCGCGGTCTCATCGTCACCGCGTGCGGTCGCGAGACTGCCTTTGATGCTCCATCCGCCGAGCGCGTCCGCAACTGCGCCCAGATCGAGACCATAGCGCGCCTCGGCGCCGCGGATTTTCACGCGATTGAGATTGATCGACTGGAACGTGATGAACCCGGTTTCGGGATCGACGGCGACGACCGCTTGGGACTCGATGAAATCGCGATAGCGGTTCTCGTACGCGGACACGCTGAAATAGCCGAGCTTCCCGCTCGCGCGAAGTCCGATCTCCAATCCGTGGCTCGTCTCAGGTTTGAGATCCGGATTCGGAATCGACGTGTAACCGAACTGGAGGTTCGTGAAGCCGAGATTGACGTCGTTATACGGCGGCGCGCGGAATCCGTGCGCGTACTGCGCGAACGCGGACAGCGTTTCATCGAAGCGCCAGATCGCGCCGAGCTTCGGCGACCAGCTGCTGTCACTCAGGCTCGCTGCGGGCGCCGGGTTGACTTCGCTGTAGATCGGATCGTTCTTCGGATCGAGCTTGTAGTGATCGAAACGCAGACCCGGAATCAGGCTGAGACGATCGTCGGCGAGTCGTATCTCGTCCTGGGCAAACAGCGCGGCTGCGGTCGTATCCGTCGGCGGAAAATCGTGGACCGGGAACGTATCCGGCAGCACGACGTTCGTGATCTCGCCGGTCGTGACGTCGCGCTGATAGCCGTTGCGCTCTTCTTCGGTGCGCGTGCGCGAGACGTCGGTGCCGTACGTGATCGCGTGCGTCACGCTGCCGGTCGAGAGCGACTTCCTGATCGTCGCTTCGGCACCGAACACGCGTTGATCGAACTCGAAGCGGCGAAAGCGCTGTTTCGCACCGGCCGTCGCCGTTGCGGCGCGATCCTCGAATGTGTCCTGTGTCGTTTCGCTCTTCTGCGCGTAAGCTTTCCAGTCGACGCTGTCGGCGAGCGTGGACGTCAGCGGAATCTCCTGGCCGAATGCGAAGCGGAGCCGTTGGCGTTTATCGTGGCCGGAGAGCGCGGTGGTCGGATTGCGCGTGACGCCGCTCAGCACGTCGGTATCGACATCGTCGTGATCGCCGTCGAACGTCAGCCGATCGACGCGGCCCGATTCGGCGGTGTGCACGTACTTCGCGAGCAGCGCATTGCTGTCGGTATCCTGCGGATTCGGACGCGTGCGCGAGGCGTCGGCGCTGTCGATCTCGCCCTTGTTGTTGAGCGCGCTGCCGTCGCGATGCGTCGCAACCAGCACGACGCCGTTCTCCGCATTGCCGCCGGCGTAGGTCGCGGTTTCCGCGCTGCCGCGATCGGCGCTGTCGTACGACAACTTGCCCGACGCGTACTGGCCGCCGTTCGCGCCTAGATAATCGGATGGATCCTTCGTCACGTAGCTCACGACGCCGCCGAGCGCATCGGAGCCGTACAGCGACGAGGCCGCGCCGCGCACGATCTCGACGCGCTTGAGCGCATCGACGTCGACGATGTCGCGGCCGGCGCTGGAGAAGCTGCCGATCGAGAATGCATCCGGAATCGCGATGCCATCGACTTCGATGCGCACGCGATTGCCGCCAAGGCCGCGGATCGAAATGCCGCCGATGCCGAAGCGCCCGCCGCCGATCGCGCTGCCGGTTGCGGAGACGCCGGGCTCGTAGCGGACGAGATCGCTGAGGTCCTGCATCTGGCGGCGGTCGATCTCGAGCGCGTCGATCACGCTGACTTCGCTCGCGACGTCTTTCTGCGCGCGCTCGTTCAGCGTCGCGGTGACGACGATGCGATCGAGCTCGTCGAAGATCGGGATGTCGAGCGGTGTCGCTTCATCCGCACTTGCGGTGCTCGCAAGTGCGGTCAGCGTGGCGGCGGCGTAACGGCGGATCGGCATTCGGTTCCCCTGGATTCCAGTTGCCCGTCGACGGGCGGCTGGCTGGCGGAGAACCGGGATGGCGACCGGCTCAGGCTGGCTCTGACGTTGCGAAGGTGCGCCGGTCGCATCGCGGCGAGCGCGATGTGCGGCGGTTTTCTTATTTGGTCAGGATCAACTTGTCGTTGCGCGTGAGCCGCAGGCGGTATTCCTGCCCGGCGTGGTCGATAACGAGCTCGCGGCCGCCGGCGAGCAGCCGGAGGCTGTCGATGCGTGGCGCGGACGATGCGGCGGATGCAGGGCGATCGGCATGGCTCGAAGGACCCGGGCCGGCCGGCGTGGACGGATAAGAGGATCGGTGCTCGAACATGCGGGTGCTCCGCTGCGATAGACGCCGTAAATGATAACGATTCGCATTTGCGTGTCAACCGGCGGTGGTCCGCTAGTAGGCCTATGGATGCAGCCAGTGGCCGCTGAGGTGCGGTAAGCGGTCTGAGGCCTTCGGATTGCGCTACCTATACTGGATCTCGACATTTCTTGAGTGGAGTACGCGGTGGAACACCACGTTCCCGCCACAGAAAACGCGGGGCACTCTCGATGGGTCGCTCTATCGATATTTCATTCAATCGAATGGGAGATACACCATGAAAATGCCCGTTGCCTCGGTTCTACTCGCCTCTGCGTTCGTTGGACCGGTACTCGCCAGTCCGCCAGCACCCTCCGAAGACGCTGCTGCTGTCGCCGCCATCAAGCAAATTGAACAAGACATGGGAGATGCAATGGTGGCGGCTGATATCGACAAGCTCGGTCAATTTTTTGCAGACGATTTCGGGTTCTCCGGCAAGCCCGTCACCAAAGAGACTTTGCTGCAAAACTTCAAGTCCGGAAAGGACAAGCTCGAATCATTTGAGCTCGGGCCCATGAATGTGCAAGTGTTCGGCAACATTGCGACGGTTATTGGCAGTTCGACCGAAAAGAGAACCAGGGACGGAAAAGACATCAGCGGCAAATTTGTTTGGATGGATATCCTCGAAAAGCGTGAGGGCAAATGGGTTGTTGTGCGCGATGTAGCTAGAGAGATCAAGTGAAGATGCTTGCGCACTAGACGGTGTGCCGATGCAGGGCGCAATCCTCTGCGTCGATCCCTTGAGTACTCTGTCGATGAACGGCGCGTGGATCTTCCTTTGCTGGAAGCCGCGCGCCTCGGGCCCGGTTAAGCGAACCCGGCATCGATGCGCGCCATTTCATCAGCGCCGAGCTTCGCAGCAACGTCCAGCGCACCGAAATTTTCCTCGAGCTGCGCTCGCTTGGTCGCACCGAGGATTACCGATGTCACGCGCGGATTCTTGAGGCACCACGCGAGCGCGAGCTGCGCGAGCGGCACACCGAGATCCTGCGCGATCGCGGCGAGACGCTTGACCTTGGCGACGCGCGCGGGGCCCTCGCCCTCGACGATGTTGCGCCGGAGCCATTCGTAGCCTGGCGTATCGAGCCGCGATCCCGCCGGGATACCGTTGTTGTACTTGCCGGTCAAAAGACCCGACGCGAGCGGCGACCAGATCGTCGTGCCGAGGCCGAGCTCTGTGTACAAAGAGGCGTATTCCAGTTCCACGCGCTCGCGGTGAAAGAGGTTGTACTGCGGCTGCTCCATCTGCGGCGGATGCATATGGTTCGCGCGCGCGATGCGATGTGCGGTGCGGATCGCGTCCGCCGGCCATTCGCTGGTGCCCCAGTACAGCACCTTGCCCTGACGGATCAGAAGATCCATCGCGGCGACGGTTTCTTCGATCGGCGTTTCCGGATCGGCTCGATGGCAGAAATAGAGATCGAGGTAGCTGACGCGCAGCCGCGTCAGCGCTTGATGGCACGCCTCGATGACGTGCTTGCGCGACAAACCGTGCTGCGTCGGCCGCGGCTCGCGCACCGCGCCGAAATACACCTTGCTCGACACGCACCACGCATCGCGCGGCAAGCGCAGATCCGCCAACACGTCGCCCATGACGCGCTCGGCCTCGCCCGCCGCATACGTTTCCGCGTTGTCGAAGAAGTTGACGCCGCGGTCGTACGCATACGCGATCAGCTCGCGCGCTTCCTTGCGTCCGACGCGATTGCCGAACGTGACCCAGGCGCCGAACGAGAGCGCGGAGAGCTTGAGGCCGGATGAGCCGAGGCGGCGGTATTCCATGGATGTTTTCATCCTCGCTAGAATCGGTGCGCACTTTGCGCTGTCCGCAATCGAGCGGCAAGATCGGAAGCTTCCATGGTCGATGCGACACGGACGAACGGCGGCTCGCGAGGATGGATCGCGGTGTTGGCCTTCCTCCTTGCGGGTTTCGCAGTCGGCTACTTTCACCAAGGCGATCCGACGCCTCCCGCAGACGGCAGCAAGGCGTCGAGTGCGCGCGGGAGTGCGCCGACGAAAGTCGACCGTCCCCTGCCTCCGTCTCAAAGTAATGGGATTGCGCCTACACGCCGTAGTCCTCTGCCGGTAATGCCGGTCGATAGCGCACCGCTCACGCATGCATTCGATGCGTTGGCATCGAGGGCGCGATCGGGTGATGCTGCAGCGGCCATGCGTTTGTTGCGCGACGTCAGCCGCTGCCGGCTACGGCCCAGCAACGGGGAGATTGCGGCCTCCGGTCCGGTGCCTCTTGGCGGTGAAGACGACGAGTCGGCGAGGATGGTCGAGAGAATGATGGCGCACGCGCGCGAGGTCGCGCGGATCGAATACGAAGCCTCCGCCGATCTCTGCGCCGATGTGACGTCGGATCAGCTTGCGACGATGGGGGAATGGCTCGAGCGCGCCGCCGCAAGCGGCGATCCAGGCGCGCAGCTGTGCTACGCCGCACTCGCGGGTGGCGATGATGTCGCGCCTGCGCGTTACAGCGATGCGTGGATCGAATGGATGCAACGCTACAGACTACAGGCGACACCGTTCGCGGAGAACGCGCTCGCTGCAGGCTACTGGCAGGCGGCGTGGTTCCTCTATGACGTCAACGCGGGGCCGTATGCGTTCCCGATGTTCCGCATCGATCGATCCGGGGACTCGAACCTTTCGACAGCGCTCTCGATGATGCTCTTGCAAGTCGAAACCATCGAGAGGAGGCACGACGCGGATCTCGATGGGTTGCTGCAGGATTTTCGCGCCAAAGCTGCAGTGATCGAAGGCGATCTCAGCCCGGAGCAAATCGCACAAGCGAAGGCGGCGGCAGCGGCTTATGCCGCGCGGTGGCGGGCGCAACCCCAGAAATCGCCGCCGTGTTGGGGGCTGGATTTCCTATGACGACGAAATCGTCCCTCGCCGTTTTCGCCTTGTGCCTTCTGGCGGTGCCGCTCGGCTATTACGCAGGACGCTGTATGCATCCCCGAGAACCGCGCCCGCCTGATCCGACCGTTCAAACGGATGATGCGACCCGCTCTCGCCATTCCGGAACGATCACGGAGCGCGAAACGACGTCGGCGATCACAACGCCGGCAGGTTCGTTTGCCGCTCGCTACAAAGAGCTTTCGCACCGCGCTGACGACGGCGATCTCGAAGCCGCGCGCGAAATCGCAAAAACGCTTGCCGAATGTGCCGGCATTCCGGACAACGAACGGTCGATTGCATCGACGCGCATCCTGATCGATCCCGACTCGACGATGGGCAAGAGATTGGCCAGCCGACCGCAAGCATTGGCTGCTTTTCAGAAGGGGCTCGACGTCGATCGTGCCCGGCTTCAGACCGCTCGCGACAAATGCGCGGGCATCACGCGCAATCAGATCGAGAGCCGGGCTCATTGGCTTTACAAGTCCGCCGAACTCGGCGACGCCGACAGCGCGCTCGCATTCGGCCGCGGCGATTTCCTGTTCTCGACGCTCGCATCGATCGAGTCGCTCGACCAGATACCATTCTGGCGCGAGCATGCGGAAGACATGCTCGAGCGCGCGCTGCAAGGCGGCAAGATCCAGGCGGCTTTGGCGCTGGCGCAAGGACACGATCCGAATCGCGAGCTCGACGGCTCGGAGGTGCTTGCGTTGTCCGACGATCCGGTGGCGGCATACGCCTATTACTCGGCCTTGCGAATGTCAGGCGAAGCGGATGTCCCGATGATTGCCGTCGAACGTTTGGCGGCGCAGCTCTCGGACCCCGAGCGCGCAGAGGCCGAACGCCAAGCCGCCGAGATCTGCGCAACCGCGCTTGGCGGACGTTGCCATCCATTGCCGCCCGTCCCGCACGAATAGCGCAATTTGCGATCCGGATCGGCCGCACCTAAACTTCGCCCCGCTCCATTGGGGAGTAGCCGACCGCAGCGAACCGCCGCGGGACGCGCGTCAACACACTTGGCGAACACGCCATGGCGCGCGCGACGGGTTCCGTCCGGCGAGACCTTTGGTTCCTGCGCGTCGCGCCCGGGCTGGGACGATGCGCATCGAACCATTGCGTCGATCGATCCCAGCCCGCCGGAGCTTTCATGCAAACGTTTCTGATTTCGACATCGACCGTCGCGCTCGCCGAGATGGGCGACAAGACGCAGTTGTTGTCGCTGATCCTCGCGGCGAAGTACCGCAAACCGTGGCCGATCTGCATCGGCATTCTGGTCGCGACGCTCGTCAATCACGCGCTCGCCGGCTGGGTCGGTGCGTTGGTAGCACAGTGGTTGACGCCCGGCGTCCTCAAATGGATCGTCGCGCTGAGTTTCTTCGCGGTCGCTGCGTGGACGCTGATTCCCGACAAGGCCGACGAAGAAGGCGCGATGCGCGGCGCGCGATACGGCGTGCTCGCGGCAACCGTGATCGCGTTCTTCATCGCCGAGATGGGCGACAAGACGCAAGTCGCGACGATCGTGCTTGCCGCGCAATATCACCCGTTGTGGCAGGTCGTCGCCGGCACGACGGTGGGCATGCTGCTCGCGAACGTGCCGGTGGTGTGGATGGGATCGCGGTTTGCGGAGAAGCTGCCGTTGAAGGCGGCGCGCACGGCAGCGGCCGTGCTGTTTGCGATGCTGGGATTGTGGATACTGCTGCGATAACGCTACAGCGCGTCCGCATCCAGCTCGCCGGTGCGGATGCGGACCACCTGATCCAGCTGCCACACGAAGATCTTGCCGTCACCGATCTTGCCGGAGTTTGCGCTGTGTGTGATCGCTTCGACCACGCGCTCGACCAGCTCGTCGGTGACCGCGACTTCGATCTTGATCTTCGGCAGGAAATCGACGACGTATTCGGCGCCTCGGTAGAGCTCGGTATGGCCGCGCTGGCGGCCGAATCCCTTTACTTCGGTGACGGTGATGCCCTGCACGCCGACTTCGGCCAGCGCCTCGCGCACGTCGTCGAGCTTGAAGGGCTTGACGATCGCCATGACCATTTTCATCGGATTCTCCCTTACCACAGTGCATACCGCCGATGAGGGACACTCTAAACGGGATACCGCGCAGTAGGAAGTTTCCTACACGCACTTCCGAATCGAGCCGATGCGGCGCGCCTTTTCGAAGACTAGAGTCGTAGCCCGTGGGGAGGACACGCGTCAACGGATGTGACGCTGCAAGGAAGCACCGGCCGACGGCGCCACGCGCGCGCCGTCGGCCGATTATCCGGGCGTCATCGCAATCAGCGACAATATCGACCGCACGTTCGCGTGCATCGTAATCCCGCCGGACAACCGCCCGGCCGCAACACAAGCGCCGGTGAGAAGGAACCGCACCGCGCGCCGCAACCGGGTGAGCTTCCATGATCAACGTCCACGCCATCGATGAGCTTGCGCAACGCCTCGCGTCCCTGGTCCCACCGGGCATGCGGGAGGCGCGCGAGGATTTGACCTCGACGTTCCGCAGCGCCCTGCAAGCAGGCTTGCGCGATCTTGATCTCGTCACCCGCGAAGAGTTCGACGTGCAGCGCTGCGTGCTCTTGCGCACTCGAGAGAAGATCGAAGAGCTCGAACAGCAGGTCGCCAATCTCGAGCGTTCGCTCGGCACAGTCGCACAGCCGCAACAACACTGATCGCGCCACCGTTTTCCCGGGACGCCTGCTGTCTTGCTGCTCACCCCTGGCGGGGCAGCGGGCGACTTTTCGTATTTGTCCTGCATGAGTCTCGCCGTCGTATACAGCCGCGCGCAAGACGGCATTGCCGCGCCGCTCGTCACATGCGAAGTGCATCTCTCGGGCGGATTGCCGGGCACATCGATCGTCGGTTTGCCTGAGACCGCGGTGAAGGAAGCGCGCGATCGCGTGCGCGCCGCGATTCTCAACGCGCAGCTCGACTATCCGCAGCGAAGGATCACCGTGAATCTCGCGCCGGCGGATTTGCCCAAGGACGGCGGCCGCTTCGATCTTGCGATCGCGCTCGGCATTCTCGCCGCGAGCGGCAGCATTCCGCGAGATGCGTTGTCGCAGCACGAGTTCATCGGCGAGCTTGCGTTGTCGGGTGAGCTGCGCGCGGTGCGCGGCATTCTTCCGGCCGTGCTCTGCGCCGGTCGTGCGGAGCGACGCGTGGTCGTTCCGCGCGGCAACGGTGCGGAGGCGGCACTCGCCGGCAACGCCGACGTGCGTGTCGCGGGATCGCTGCTCGACGTCTGCGCGCATCTGAGCGGCCATGTCGAGCTTCCGCGCGCGCAAGCGGGCGGAAGCTCGCTGCGCGTCATCGAGGGTTCCGACCTTGCCGACGTTCGCGGTCAGCAGCAGGCACGACGCGCTCTGGAAATCGCGGCCGCCGGCGCGCACAACCTCTTGCTGGTCGGACCGCCCGGCACCGGCAAAACGATGCTGGCGAGCCGCCTGCCCGGCATCTTGCCGCCGCTCGAAGATGCCCAAGCGCTCGAGCTCGCCGCGGTGCGCTCGATCGCCGGACAACGCAACGATGTCGCGACGTGGAAGGTGCCGTCGTACCGCGCGCCGCATCACACCGCCTCGGCGATCGCGTTGGTCGGCGGCGGCTCGCAACCGCGTCCGGGCGAGATCTCGCTCGCGCACCACGGCGTGCTGTTCCTCGACGAGCTGCCCGAGTTCGCGCGTCATGTGCTCGAAGTGCTGCGCGAGCCGCTCGAATCCGGGCGCATCGCGATCTCGCGCGCGGCGAGCCAGGCCGAATTTCCTGCGCGTTTTCAGCTGATCGCGGCGATGAACCCGTGTCCTTGCGGCTACGCAGGCGACACGTCGGGCCGCTGCCGCTGCACGCCCGATGCGATTGCGCGCTACCGCGCGCGGCTTTCGGGGCCACTCCTCGATCGCATCGATCTCAAGCTCGAAATGCCGCGTGTTCCTCAAGCTGAGCTTCGCGACGCCGTGCCCGGCGAGAGCAGCGCGACCGTGCGCGCACGCGTGATCGCCGCGCGCGAGCGTCAGCTCGCGCGGGCCGGCAAGCCGAATTCGGCGCTCGGCAATCGCGAAACCGAACGCGACTGCGCGCTCGATGCGGACGCTCGCGCGTTTCTCGATCGCGCGTTGGAGCGGCTTCGTCTTTCCGCACGGGCCTATCATCGCGTGCTGCGCGTCGCGCGGACGGTGGCCGATCTCGACGGCGATCCGCGCATCCGCATCGCGCACCTTTCCGAATCGATCCACTACCGGCGTTTCGATTTCGGCGGGTAGGCAGCCCTGAGCTAGTATCCGGTGCAGCGGAGTCAGTCGCCGTGCTGGAGATCCTATGACCGCCAAGACCCTGCTGGTTTCGTTGTTTCGATACAAGGCCAGCATCGACGATGAGCTTCTCGACGCGCTGAGCGCCATCGACGAAGACGAACGCTCGGAAACGTTTCAATCCGCGCTGCGCGTTCTCAATCACGCGCACATCGTCGATCGCATTTTCGCTTTCAATCTCCAGAAGCAAGCCCACGCCTATAAGGCGAACTGGAGCAAGGACACTCCGGCCTTGGCTGATCTCGCACCGGCGATCCGCAACACCGATCGATGGTATGTCGATTATGTCTCGCGCATTGAACCGGAAGATCTCGAAGAAGCGATCGAATTCGCGTTCACGGACGGCGGACACGGACACATGTCCCGCGAGGAAATGCTGGCTCATGTGATCACGCACAGCGGATACCATCGCGGCGAAGCCGGCCGTCTCCTGCCGGAGATCGAAAGTACGGCGATGCGGGACGTTTTTACAGGCTATCTGCACAGAGCCGACCCGCAACGACGTCGCTAGAAGGCCGCGGCGTTTCGATCCTCGCGGCGAAGCTACCGCTATGATGGATCGACGATGAACGCGATCCATCACACTTACTGGCTCCTCGCCGGCGCTGCGGCGCTGGTGCTGGCCGGGATCGGCTCGAGCCTGGTCGCGCGGCGTTTCAGCGCGCCGTTGCTGCTGGTGTTCCTCGTGCTCGGCATGCTCGCGGGCGTCGACGGTCCGGGCGGAATCCGCTTCGACGACTACGAGCTTACCTATCGCCTGGGTTCGCTCGCGCTGGCGGTGATCCTGTTCGACGGCGGCCTGCGCACGCGGCGCGAGAGCTTTCGCGGCGTGCTGGCGCCGACGCTGCTCTTGGCGACGCTCGGCGTCGTGATCACGGCGGCGCTGACCGGCGTCGCCGCGCATTGGCTGCTCGATTTGAAACCGATCGAAGCGCTGTTGGTCGGTGCGGTGGTCGCATCGACCGATGCGGCGGCGGTGTTCTTTCTGCTGCGTGCCGGCGGCTTGCAGCTACGCTCGCGCGTCGGCGCGACCCTGGAAATCGAATCGAGCGCGAACGATCCGGTCGCGGTGCTGCTGACGACGCTGCTCGCAACCTACCTCGCCGCGCCCGAGGGCGTCGGCAGCATGGAGCTTGCGCGCGAGCTCGCGCTGCAGTTCGGTATCGGTGCACTTGCGGGTGCGGCGGGCGGTGTCGCGATCGCCGCTGCGCTACGCCGGTTGCCGCTGTCGGGCGGTCTTGCCGCGTTGTTCCTGATCGCGGGCGCGGTGTTCGTGTTCGGTGCGGTCGGAAGCTTGCACGGCAGCGCGTTCCTTGCCGTGTACGTTGCCGGCGTCGTCGTCGGCAACCGCAACGTGCCGGGCTTCGTCCAGCTCCTTTCAGTGCTCGATGCGGGGACGTGGCTTTGCCAGATCGCGATGTTCCTGGTGCTTGGTTTATTGGTGACGCCGCACGCGCTCGGCGATGCGTTGTGGCCGGCGCTCGGCATCGCCGCATTCCTGATGCTGATCGGACGTCCGCTCGCGGTCGCTGTGTGCCTCGCGCCGTTCCGGTACGGCAAGCGCGAGATCGCGTTCATCGCCTGGGTCGGCCTTCGCGGCGCGGTCGGAATTTTCTTAGCGTCGATTCCGATGCTGATGCGCCTTCCGAACGCTGCGCTCATATTCAACGTCGCTTTCATCGTCGTCCTCGTATCGTTGCTCGTGCAGGGCTGGACGCTCGGCCTCGCCGCGCGCCTCTTCGACGTCGCCCTGCCGCACCGCGATCGCGCGGTGCGCCGCGTCGAGGTGGATCTGCCGGGCTCGCTCGAGCGCGAGCTGGTCGGCTATCTGGTCGCGCCGCAGGCGGCGATCCTCGGCACCGCATCGCTGCCCGGATGGGCGAAGCTTGCGATGGTCGTCCGCGGCGGCGAGATTCTGATGGCCGATGCGTTCGGCACATTGGCACCGGGAGACTATGTGTACTTGTTGGCGCCGCCTGGCCGCGTGTACCGGCTGGACTGGCTGTTCGCGCCGCCGGACGAGGCGCGCGAGGTCGAGCGCGAGCTGTTCGGCGAGTTCAGTTTTTCGGCCAGCGTGCGCCTTGGCGATATCGCTGGCTTCTATGCGCTGCCGATCCGCGCGCGCGATGCCTCGCTGACCCTGGGCGAGCATTTCGCCAAGCACTACGAGCACACGGTTGAAGTCGGCGACCGCGTGCGCTTGGGTCCTGTCACGCTGATCGCTCGCGAGCTCGACGACGACGAGCACGTCTCCAAGATCGGCCTCAAGATCCAGGGCGTGCGCGGCGCCATCGCGCGGCGCGCCCAGTGGCGCAATTCCCGCGCGGCCGCCTGGCTGACGCGGCGCCTTTTTCGCGATTGACGCCTTTTTCGCACGCGAGACGCGGCGCACGGATTACAAGCCGCCGGTCAGGTTCCATGAGCACCGTTTGGCCGCCTCCTTTACTATGGATGGGCATTTCGAGCCGTTCCGATGGGTGAGCTACCGACCAACATCGCCGCGCAATTGCCGACCGACCGAAACTCGCATCGGGCCGGCGGCTTGCGCGCTGTCGCCGAGATGGCCGCGGAGCTCGCGGCGGCGGGTTCGGCCTGCGCGCTCGGCGTCGTCATCGAGACCAACGGCTCGACCTATCGCAAGCGCGGTGCTCTGATCCTGCTCGATGCGACCGGCGTGCGCGCCGGTGCGTTGTCCGGCGGCTGCCTCGAAGGCGAGCTCGAGCAGCACGCGCGCAGCGTGCTCGCGAGCGGCCGCGCGATGATGGCGCGCTTCGACACGCGCGGCGACGAGGATCGCCTGTTCGGTTCCGGCGTCGGCTGCAGCGGCGAGATGAATCTTCTCCTGATGCCGCTCTCGCCCGACGATGCGCCGCTGCGCAGTGCGCTTGTGGATGCCTGCACGCGCAGCGCATGGCTCAAGCTCGTGCTGGCGACCGCGCCGGATCATCTGGGCTGCGGCGAAGCGCGTGTGGGCTCACATGTTTATCGCTTCGACGGAACCGGGCGCGCGGCCTCGACTACGCAAAGCTTCGTCGAGCGCGTCGCGATCGCGCTGACGCCGCCGCCGCGCGTGCTGATGCTCGGCGCCGGTCCCGAAACGCGGCCGCTGGCGGCGCTGGCGCACATGCTCGGCTGGTACGTCGAAGTCGTCGAGCATCGCGAGCGCTGGACGCTGCACGCCGATTGCCAGGGCGTCGATCGCCGCCATCCGGGCGGTCCCGACGTCCTGGTCGAGCTTCTAGGCTCGCGCCACTT
>Ga0070667_100002278_pt1 | contig 16897 bp, 15 predicted proteins | sample KBSS33metaG_FD_64659 | JGI IMG/M metagenome (GOLD analysis project Ga0070667, IMG submission 64659) | Switchgrass rhizosphere microbial communities from Kellogg Biological Station, Michigan, USA - KBS S3-3 metaG | ecosystem: Host-associated > Plants > Roots > Rhizosphere > Soil ... | reverse complement strand
ATCACCTGGTGTTCCACGATCCTCGGCAGGACCAGCGCCGCTTCCTGGAGCTGTTCAAGACCGACTTGGAGCCCCGCCTCCGCAAGCTCGCCTGACGGCGGGCGCGGCTCGGTAGGCTGTCCCAGTGCCTGACGCCACCGCGATCTACGTCGCCTCACCTGAAGGCGACACCGGCAAATCGACCGTTGCACTGGGGCTGCTGCACCGGCTGGCGGCCACGGTCGCCAACGTCGGGGTGTTCCGCCCCATCGTGCGCGCCGGGGCCGATCGCGACTACATCCTCGAGTTGCTGCTCGCGCACAGCTCGGCCGGCCTGGACTACGAGGACTGCGCCGGGGTCACCTACCAGCAGTTGCACGACGACCCCGACGCGGCGATAGCGGACATCGTCGACCGCTATCACCGCGTGGCGGACAAATGCGACGCGGTGGTGATCGTCGGCAGCGACTACACCGACGTGGCCTCGCCCAGCGAGTTGTCGATGAATGCCCGCATCGCCGTGAATCTCGGTGCGCCCGTGCTGCTGTCGGTGCGTGCCGCTGACCGCACGCCGGCTGAGGTGGCCCACGTGGTGGAGTTGTGCCTGGCCGAGCTCGCGGCCCAGCACGCGCACACCGCTGCGGTGGTCGCCAACCGGTGTGACCCGGACGAGCTGGCCGACGTGGCCGCCGCACTGCAGCGGTTCACGCCCAAAAGCTATGTGCTGCCGGAGGAGCCGCTGCTGGCCGCGCCGACGGTCGCGGAGTTGCGAGATGCGGTGCGCGGCACCTTGATCAGCGGCGATGAACAGCTCCTGACGCGTGAGGTCATGGGGATGATGGTCGCCGGGATGACGGCCGAACACTGTCTGGAGCGGCTGCGCGAGTCCATGGCCGTCATCACCCCGGGTGACCGGTCGGACGTGGTGCTGGCCATCGCCAGTGCCCATGCCGCAGAAGGCTTCCCGTCGATCTCGTGCCTGGTTCTCAACGGCGGCCTGCCGCTGCATCCGTCCATCGCGAAACTGGTTGCGGGCCTTGGCTTGCGGCTGCCCATCGTGGCCACCGATCTGGGCACGTATGACACCGCCCGCGCCGCGTCGACGGCCAAGGGCCGGGTGACGGCCACGTCGCTGCGCAAGGTCGACACCGCGCTGGCCCTGATGGACGAGCACGTCGACATCGGTGATCTGCTTGCGCAACTTGCGGTTCCGATCCCGTCGGTCGTCACACCGCAGATGTTCACGCATCAGCTGCAGGACCGGGCTCGGGCCGACCGCCGGCGCATCGTGCTGCCCGAAGGCGACGATGACCGGATTCTGCGGGCTGCGGGCCGCCTGCTCGCGCGTTCGGTCGCCGACCTCACCATCCTCGGCGACGAGACGACGGTGCGGGCACGCGCGGCCGAGCTGGGCCTGGACCTGTCGGCCGCCGTGGTGCTGAATCCGCGTACCAGCGAGCTGTGCGACCAGTTCGCGGCGCAGTACGCGGAACTGCGCAAGAAGAAGGGTGTCTCCCTCGAGCAGGCGCGCGAGATCATCCACGACGTCTCGTATTTCGGCACCATGCTGGTGCACAACAACATGGTCGACGGCATGGTGTCCGGGGCCGCGCACACCACGGCACACACCGTGCGCCCGGCGTTCGAGATCATCCGTACCGCGCCGGACATCTCGACGGTTTCGAGCATCTTTCTGATGTGCCTGGCGGATCGCGTGCTGGCCTACGGCGACTGCGCGATCGTGCCGGACCCGACGTCCGAGCAGCTGGCCGACATCGCAATCAGCTCGGCGCAGACCGCCGCGCAGTTCGGGATCGAGCCGCGGGTGGCGATGCTGTCGTACTCGACCGGCGACTCGGGCACCGGTGCCGACGTTGACAAGGTCAGGGCGGCAACGGAATTGGTGCGCAAACGGGCGCCGGAGCTGCTGGTCGAAGGGCCTATTCAGTACGACGCCGCGGTGGAGCCTTCGGTGGCCGCGACCAAGATGCCGGACTCGCCGGTGGCCGGCCGCGCGACGGTGCTGATCTTCCCGGACCTGAACACCGGCAACAACACGTACAAGGCGGTGCAGCGCAGCGCCGGTGCCATCGCGATCGGACCGGTGCTGCAGGGTCTGAACAAGCCGGTGAACGACCTGTCACGCGGCGCCCTTGTCGAGGACATCGTCAATACCGTTGCCATCACGGCGATTCAGGCGCAGGGAGCGAAATGAGCGGGCCGGTACTGGTACTCAACTGCGGCTCGTCGTCGGTGAAATACCGGTTGGTGCAACCGGCTTCCGGCGAATCGCTGGCCGACGGCGTGATCGAGCGGGTGGACGACTACCCGAAGGCCTTGCAGCAGGTGTTCGATGCGGTGAGTGCGGCCGGGGTGACGGCTGACGAGATCGCGTGCGTCGGTCACCGCGTCGTGCATGGCGGCCGGCGGTTCTACCGGCCGACCGTGATCGGCGACGAGCTGGTCGCCGCACTCGAAGAGCTGGCCCCGCTGGCGCCGCTACACAATCCGCCGGGGCTGATGGGCATCAACGCGGCCCGCGCGCTCCTGCCCGACGTTCCGCACGTCGCGGTGTTCGACACGGCCTTCTTCCACGACCTGCCCGCGGCCGCCGCCGAGTACGCGATCGACCGGGAGGTGGCCGAGAAGTGGCACATACGCCGGTATGGTTTCCACGGCACGTCGCACCGGTACGTCAGTGAGCAGGCCGCGCAGTTCCTGGGCCTGCCCCTCGAATCGGTGAACCAGATCGTCCTGCATCTGGGTAACGGGGCGTCGGCCTCGGCGATCGCCGGCGGCCGGCCCGTCGATACCTCGATGGGCCTGACTCCCATGGAGGGGCTGGTGATGGGCACCCGCTCCGGCGACGTCGACCCGGGCATCATCATGTACCTGTCGCGCGCGGCCGGGATGTCGATCGAGGACATCGACGCCCTGCTGAACCGGCATTCGGGTGTCTCGGGATTGGGCGGCGCCACCGATTTCCGCGAGCTGCACAAGCGCATGGATGACGGTGACGAAGCGGCCCAGCTGGCCTACGACGTCTACGTCCACCGGCTGCGCAAGTACATCGGCGGCTACCTGGCGCTGTTGGGTGGGGCCGACGTCATCACTTTCACCGCCGGGGTGGGCGAGAACGACGCGGCGGTCCGCCGTGATGCGCTCGCCGGGCTGTTGGCGCTCGGGATCGAGGTTGACGCAGAGCGCAACCTGTCCACGAACCGCGGTCCCCGCCGGATCTCCACGGACACCTCGCCGGTGAGTGTGCTCGTGATCCCCACCAACGAAGAGCTGGCCATCGCGCGGGCCTGTGTCGACGTCTGCAAGGTTGTCTGAAGGAACCTGCCAGGGTTGGGGCGTAGCCTGCGCCTCGTGCACCCTTTGACCGGGACATTTGACCCTGTGGCTGTGGTGTTGATGCTGCTCGGCATCGGCGCCTTGGTGTGGACCTGTCGGCGCACCCCGGTGACGCGGAGTCAGCTGTGGTGCTTCGGCGTCGCGACCGCGGTGTGGGCGGTATCGACGCTCAGCGCCCTCGCGGTGTACGCGCCGGCGCTGTTCTGGGTGCGCGCGCTACAAGTCCTGCTGTTGCTCTACGTCGTGCCCTTCTTCTTCGCGTTGAGCCGCCCGGTCGCGACGATGCGGGCCGCGCTCAATCCATCGGTGCATGAGCGCGTCGACGCGGTGCTCGATTCGGCCCCGGCGCGACTGCTCCTGTCGCCTCCGGTGACCTCGGTGCTGATGCTGGCGACGCCGTGGCTGCTGTACCTGACGCCCTGGTATGTGGCGTCGATGACCGGGCCGCTCGCGTCGCTGACGCGACTTGTGCTGCTGGGCATCGGCTTTGGCTACTTCTACGCGCGGTTGCAGGTCGACCCGGTGCCGCGCCGCTACCCGCCGCTGCTGTCCATCGGGATCAGCGTGGCCGAAGGACTCGGCGACGGCATCCTCGGCCTGGTGCTGTGGCTGGGCCCGGTGATCGCCTACGACTACTACGCCGGCCTGCACCGCGACTTCGGTCCGAGCATCCGGCAGGACCAGAGCTACGGCGCCGGGATCCTGTGGATTCTGGGTGACGTGCTGGGGGTGCCGTTCATCCTGCTGCTGATGCGCGCCTTGGGTTCTGACGAACGACGCAAGGCAGCGGAGGTCGATGCCGAGCTCGACGCTGCTGCTTCAACCACCCCGCCGGCGGCCGCTGCTGACGAGCCGGGGATCGACGCACCGTCGAGTGGACTCTGGTGGCAGAACGATCCTCAGCTGCGTGACCGTTACCGGTGACACGCCGAGTCAGAAGGTGCTGACGGGCCGCACGTTGTTGGCCAGGTCGACCAGTGCGTACCGGTGCGCCTTGGTCGGTGCCACCCGGGCCAGCCCGCGCAGGGACGCCTCGACGCCGAGGCGCAGGCCGTATTCGGTGAACGGGAAGCCGAGGATGTGATTGGTGCTGGCGGTGTGGTCGGCGAGCCAGTCCAGCGCGGTGCCGAGCACGAGCGTCCGGATCTGCAGTACGCGGGGCTCGGTTTCCGGCAGCGCCTCCACGCGCCGTGCGGCGTCACGGATTTGGCGTTCGGTGATCTCGGCGGTGGTCGGTGCCGACAGCAGGGTGACGGCGCTGGTCAGTCGTGCGGTGGTGAAATGCCTTGAGGTGGCCGGCACTTCGTCGAGGGTGTGGACGGCGGCTTCCCGGTCGCCGGCCAGGGCCTGGACGCGGGCCTGGCCGAAACCGGCTGAGATGACGCCGTTGTCGGTGTTCCACACGGTCTGATAAAAGGCGCGCTCGGCCACCGAACCCGACAGCTCGGCGGTCGCCGCCAAAGCCACCTTCGGCGCCAGTTCACCGGGCAGCGTGTTCAGGACCTCGGTGAAATCCTTTGTCGCAGAGTCATAGTTGCCGGACAACAGTTCGCCCACCGCGCGGAACCACACCAGCCGCCAGTGCCAGCCGATCCGATCGGCCAGGTTCTCCAGCTTCCGGTTGGCCTTGGCCACATCGCCCAGGTCGAGCAGGGCGCGCACCTCCATCAGGGGCAGCTCGACCGATGTCGACAGGTCCACCCCTTCCGAATCGAGAGACCCCTCGCGGGCGGCGCGCAGCGAATCGAGCGTCTGCACCGGCTGGCTCAGCAGGCTGGCCGACAGTACAGCGGCGCCGACGTCCGCCGGGTCGACCAGTGGCACCTGCAGCGCCCGGACAATCTCTGGGGCCGTGATCTTTTCGGTGTGGGCCTGCCCGTCGATGTACACGTCGGTATGGGCCACCAGCATGTTGACGCCGAACGTCGACCGCGACGGGCTGAATACCGAGGACAGACCCGGCCGCGGCGTCCCGGTGTCCTGGGCGACGACCTCGCGCAGCACCCCGAGTAGCTGTCCGGACATCTCCTCGGCACTACCGAACCGCCGGCGTGGGTCCGGGTCGATCGCGCGGCGCAGCAGCCGGGCGAACGAATCGTATTGGAGGAGAATCGGATCGTCTTCGGGCAGGCCGTCGATGTAGCGGCCCTTGTCGGTCTTGAGGTTCAGCGTCAGGGCGGCCAGGGTGCGGCCGACGGTGTAGATGTCGGTGACGATCGTCGGCCCGGTCCGGACTATCTCCGGTGCCTGGTAACCCGGTGTGCCGTAGAGGAATCCGAATGAATTGATGCGCGACACCGCGCCGAGGTCGATGAGCTTGAGCTGTTCCTCGGTGAACATGATGTTCTCGGGCTTGAGGTCGTTGTAGACCAGCCCGACCGAATGCAGATAGCCGAGCGCCGGCAGGATCTCCAGCATGTAGGCGATCGCCTGGGCCACCGGCAGTTTGGCGCCCTTCACCTGTTTCAGCGAGGTGCCGCCGACGTACTCCATCACGATGTAGCCGACCGGGTCGCCGTGCTTGTCGGCGTGCTCGACGAAGTTGAAGATCTTCACGATCGCCGGATGGGTGACCTCGGCAAGGAACTGCCGCTCGGCCATGGCGATGGCCTGCGCCTCGGCGTCACCGGAGTGCACCAGGCCTTTGAGCACCACCGGCCGGTTGTTGACGTTGGTGTCCAGCGCCAGGTAGATCCAGCCCAGCCCACCGTGGGCGATGCAGCCCTTGACCTCGTACTGGTCGGCCACCATGGTTCCCGGACTCAGTTGCGGCAGAAACGAATACGCGGCTCCGCAGTGCGGGCATGAACCTTCGGACTGGCCGGGTTCACCTTTCTCGGACCGGCCGACCGGCTTGCCGCAGGACCAGCAGAAGCGCTTGGCTTCGGCCACCACGGGATTGGTCATCAGCGCTGAGAGGGGATCCTGATCGATTATTCGAGGCACCTCGACCAGGCCGCCGCCCAGACGCCGGACGGGCGAGACCCGGGTGGTGGCGGTGGCGACGTTCGTCGGGGCCGAATCCCGTTCCGGCGGAACAGGCATCGGGATGCTGATCGAATCGTCGAACTGCGGCCGGAACACCGCCTGCGTGCCCATCGGCCGCAGCGTCGCCAGTGAATCCCACGTCACCTCGACGGCCTGGGTGCCGGGGTCGGTGTCGGGACCCGCGTCCACCGGGCCCGCGTGCACGGGGCCGGTGGTGGCTTCGCTTTCGGGCATCAGTCGCTGTACCTCGGCGCAGGCGGGTTCGGTGTCGAGCCGAGCACGGTCAACCACTTGCGGTACAACGTGTTCCACGTCCCGTCGCGGCGAATCCGCTCCAACGTTCCGTTGACGAACCGGACCAGCCCCGTGTTGTTGAGGTTGATCCCGATGCCGTACGGCTCCTCGGCCATGTTGGGGCCGACGATGTGCAGGTACGGGTCCTGCGCCACCAGGCCGGCCAGGATCGCGTCATCGGTCGACACGGCGTCGGCCTGTCGTTGCTGCAACGCCACCAGGCAGTCCGCCCACGTGACCGCCTCCACGAGGACCGGCGGCGGGGTGATGCGCTGCAGCCGTGCCTTGGAGGTCGTGGCCGTCACGACGCACACCCGCTTGCCCGACAGGTCCGCGGGCTTGCGGATGTCGGAGTCGCGGGTGGCGAGGATCCGTTGTTTGGCCGAGAAGTACTCGGCCGAGAAGTTGACCAGCTTCCGTCGCTCGCACGTGATGCTCATGGTCTTGACGACGATGTCGACGAGGTTGTGTTGCAGCGCCGAGATCCGGTCATTGTCCGACAGGATGCGGTACTCGACCTGGGACGGGGTGCCGAAGATGTCGCGCGCCACCTCACCGGCGATGTCGACGTCGAATCCGGTGATCTGCCCGGTGATCGGGTCGCGGAACGCGAACAGGTTGCTGCCGATGTCGAGCCCCACGATCAGCCGGCCGCGGTCCTTGATGTTGGTGACGGCCGCCGCCGCGGCCTCGGGCGTCGGGAACGGCCGCAGGCTGGCGGTGCAGTCGGACTTGTCCTCCGGCCCGAGGTCCGGCACGGCCGTCTGCACCTCCATGCCCGCGGGTGTCGGCGGCGCGATGGTGATGCTCTGCGGCGCCACCGGCGGCGGGGCCTCGCCGCAGCCGGCGGCCACCAACACCGCAACCAGCGCCGGGACCAACCGAGAACGCATCGTGAAACTCATCGGTATTCACTCAACCTCGGCCACAGCCCGAGCGCCACTGCGAGTGCGGCGGCGAAGCTCAATGCAGCCGCGCCGACCGTCGCGCCGGACAGGGCCTGGCGTCCGTTCAGGATGTCGCTGCGCAGCTGCTTGCGGCTTTCGTCGATGGCCTTGGAGAGTGCTTCGTCGAGCTTGTCGAAGGCCGGCGTCGAATCGTCTTCGCTGGTGCCCAAGGCCACCTGGGTGGCGGACTGGTAGTTGCCGGTGGAGATGTAGGCGTTGATGCGGTCGTCGGCGGCACGCCACCGGCGGATCAGCTGATCGGCACCGTCCAGGTCCTTCTTGCCGATCGCGTCGGAACGACGCGTGTAGTCCGCCAGCTGCTGCTGGAGCGCGTCGATGCGGTGGTAGTACGACTGCTTGCGGACACTCTCGTCGCCGCGCCGGATCAGCGACAGCGTCTCGTCCGCCCGCGCTTGTTGCGCCGTGATGGCCATGCTGGTCACGGTTTGCAGCGATCCCGCCGCGTTGCGCGCATGCCGGGTGTCGGCCGTCGAGATGATGAGCGTGGCACCGATCCAGACGGTCATGATCAGCACCGCCATGCCCCCGGCCACGAACCCGATGTTGACGCGCCGCCGGGTGTGCCGGGACAGCCAGCGGTTCGAGAAGAAGCCGAACATCAGCGTCGCCGCGACCACCAGGATCACCGGGGCAGGCACCTGCGACGAACCACTGGTCTCCGAATTCACGCGCGCCGAGGTGTTCTCGTACAGCCGCTGGGCGTCGGGCAGGATTTGCGTCTGCATCAGCCACGACGCCTCGGACAGGTACGACGAACCGACCGGGTTGCCCGCGCGGTTGTTGGTGCGCGCGGTCTCCACCAGGCCGGTGTAGACCGCCAGCTCGGCGTTGATGTGCCCGAGTACTTTCACCATGGGTTCGTCGGTCAGGCCACTGGACGCGGCGGTGACCGCGACCGCGGCGTCGGTGATCGCCTGCTCGTAGCGCTGCCGGAGATCCACCGGCTCCGAGCCCGCGATGAAGGCGGTCGCGGCGGCGGCGTCGGCGACGGACAGCGTGGTGTAGAGCTGCCCGGCCGCGAACGCCAGCGGCTCGGTGTGATCGAGGACCGTGGTGAGGGCCTGCTGGCGGGCGTGGATCGTGGTCGAGGTGGCGAAGGCGCAGGCGAGGACCAGGCTGGCCAGCATCAATCCGATGAGCAGGATGCGGCCGGGCGTGGTCCACATGAACCACCATCGAGTGTGCGCGGGACTCCCTGGGGACCGGGACACCACTGGCTCGGTCGAAGGGTGCGCCAACTCCACCGTCACGTGTGCGCCGCCTCAACTTTCCTGACCCGTTGACCCTGCCGAACTCGTTTAAAGGAAGTCTAAGAGGTTGCGGCGCCAAGGGGGTGGATTCCCGGTCGGCCCGGTCCGCCAAATCTTTCATCTTTCGCGAAGTTCCCTATTGTGGGATTCGTGCAGGGCGACGGTGACGGATGGGTGCTCGCGGCTGACGGCTCCCACTTCTGGGGTCGCCACGGCGCGGCCGGACTTCTGCTGCGGGCGCCGCAGCCGGGTGGCGGAGCGGCGGTGCTGCTGCAGTACCGCGCGCCATGGAGCCATCAAGGCGGCACCTGGGCGCTGCCGGGTGGGGCGCGCGACAGTCACGAAACCGTCGAGGAAGCCGCGGTCCGCGAGGCCTATGAAGAAGCTGGGTTGGAGGCGCATCAACTGACCGTCCGGACGACGGTGGTCACCGCGATCGCGATGGACGAGGTGTGGACGTACACCACGGTGATCGCCGACGCGCCCGAACAACTCGCGACGGTGCCCAACCGCGAGAGTGTCGAGCTGCGGTGGGTGTCCGAGGACGACGTCGCCGCGCTGCCGCTGCACCCCGGGTTCGCGGCCAGCTGGGAGCAGCTGCGCAGTGTGACGGCGGGTATCCCGCTCAGTTCGTAGCAATCGCCGATGTGCGGGCGCTGTCCCGAGCAGAATCGCGGGGAAGAAAACGGAGGCCCCGCCATGACGAGTTTTCGCGATCGATACGGACGCTATGCACTCGTCACGGGAGCGTCCGCCGGCATCGGCGAGGAGTTCGCCCGCCAATTGGCGGGGCGTGGGCTCAACCTGGTGCTGGTGGCGAGGAGGCAGGACAAGCTCGACGAACTCGCCGCCGCGTTGACGGCTTCCGCCGGCGTTGAGGTGAGGACCGTGGCGCTCGACCTGCTCGCCGAGGACGCCGTCACCGTGCTGTTGGACTCAACCGAATCGGTGGACCTCGGCCTGGTCGTGCTCAATGCCGGGTTGCTCAGCCTCGGCCCGTTCCTCGATCGTCCACTCGACGAGCATGCCGACCTGTTGAAGCTCAACGCCGTGGTCCCGATGCGACTTTCACATGTGTTCGGGAACCGGTTGAAGCGCCGGGGGCACGGCGGGCTGGTGTTGGTGGCCTCCATCGTGGGCGAGCACCCGACACCGTATGAAGCCAACTACTCCGCATCGAAGGCGTACCTGTCGACGCTCGGTCAGGCGCTCCACGTCGAACTTGCTCCCGCCGGAGTCGACGTGACCGTGCTGGCGCCCGGGCTGGTGGACACCCCCATGACGCGGAATGCACCGGGTGAAGTGACCACAGGAAGGCTGCCGATCAGCGGCCCGGGGCCGGTGGTCAGGGCGGCGCTGGATGGACTGGGAAGGCGGGCGCTCGTCATTCCCGGTGCGCTGAACAAGGTCATCGACGTGGCCCTCCGGCTGGCGCCTCGGTCGGTGGGCGTGCGCACCCTGGGCTCGATGCTCGGCAGGATGCTCGCTACTGCGGCACCTGCTGCAACGCCCGTTTCAGAGCCCGAGCCGCCGCGGCCGGATCCTCGGCAGCGGTGATCGCCCGCACCACGACGATGCGGCGCGCGCCGGCGTCCACCACCTCGGGGACGCGTGCCAGATCGATGCCTCCGATGGCGAACCAGGGTTTGTCGGTGCCCGTCGCGGCTGCCGCGCGGACCAGGTCCAGCCCGGGTGCCGTGCGGCCCGGTTTGGTCGGCGTCGGCCAGCACGGGCCGACGCAGAAGTAGTCGACGTCCTCGGTCACCGAGACGGCCAGCTGTTGCTCGTCATGGGTGGAGCGGCCGAACAGCGGATCGGGTCCCACGATGTCGCGGGCCAGGGACAGCGGCAGGTCGTCCTGGCCCAGGTGTAGGACGTCAGCGTGCGCGCCGCGGGCGATGTCGGCCCGGTCGTTCACCGCGAACAGCGCGCCGTGCCGTCGCGCCGCGTCGGCCAGCACCTCCAGCGATTCCAGCTCCTGCTTGGCTTCCAGCGGGCCGAACTGCGCTTCGCCGGCCGAGCCCTTGTCGCGCAACTGGATGATGTCCACGCCGCCGGCCAGTGCGGCGTCGGCGAATTCGGCCAGGTCACCGCGTTCCCGACGGGCATCAGTGCACAGGTAGAGGGTCGCGGACTGCAGACGCTGGGTGGCTTTAGACACAGCGCGACGGTAGCGACTACCGTGGACGCCGCAACACGGGAGTCCCAGGACCGGGGGCTGAGAGTGGGGTCGTCCTACCCTTACCGTCACACCTGATCCGGATCATGCCGGCGAAGGGAGAGGGATGATCGTGCCGGCCGACATAGCCGTAATTGGCGGTGGCGTCATCGGCCTGGCCGTGGCGCGCCGCGCGGCGCTGGACGGCTGGTCGGTGCGTGTGCATCGCACCGGGGACCCTGGCGCCTCGTGGGTGGCCGGCGGCATGCTCGCACCGCACTCCGAAGGCTGGCCGGGGGAACAGGACCAGCTGCAGTTGGGACTGGACTCCCTGGCGCTGTGGCACGACGGTTTCCTCGACGGCCTGCCCGACGACGTGGTGACCGCCCGCGACTCGCTGGTGGTGGCGGTCGACCGGGCCGACGTGGCCGACGTCCGGACCGCCGCCGAGTGGCTGTCGGCGCAGGGGCATCCCGTCACGGTGACCACCGCTGCACGCGATGTCGAACCCTTGCTGGCGCAAGGTATCCGGCATGGTTTCCGCGCGGAAACCGAACTGGCCGTGGACAACCGGCTGGTGGTCGACGGCCTGATCGCGCACTGCGACCGCCTGGGTGTGCAATGGGCCGGGCCGGTCGAGGCGCTGGACCAGACGCGCGACGCCGACGTCACCGTGCTGGCCAATGGCATTGACGCTCCGACCCTGTGGCCCGGTCTGCCGGTGCGCCCGGTCAAGGGCGAGATTCTGCGGCTGCGGTGGCGCAAAGGTTGTATGCCGGTGCCGCAGCGGGTCGTTCGTGCCCGGGTGCACGGCCGGCAGGTGTATCTGGTGCCGCGCGCGGACGGTGTGGTCGCGGGCGCCACCCAGTACGAGCACGGCCGTGACACCGCGCCAGCTGTGACCGGGGTGCGCGACATTCTTGAGGACGCCTGCGCGGTGATGCCCGCGCTCGGTGAATACGAACTGGCCGAATGCGCTGCGGGACTGCGGCCGATGACCCCGGACGGCCTGCCGATCGTGGGCTGGCTCGATGACCGCACTCTGGCGGCCACCGGCCACGGACGAAACGGTTTCTTGTTGGCCGCGTGGACCGCGCAACGGATTTCGGACCTGCTGGCAGGCGATGCGAGAGAGAAGGTGGCCTTGTGCTGATCACAGTCAACGATGAGAGCGTGGAGATTCGGGAAGGCACCACGGTAGCCGAATTGATTGGCACACTGGGCTTTCCGGACAAGGGCATCGCCGTCGCCGTGGACTGGGCGGTGCTGCCACGGTCGGAGTGGGACGACGTCGTGGCTGCGGGCGCCAAGATCGAGGTCGTGACGGCGGTGCAAGGTGGCTGAGGTCTGTACGGCAGCCGATGTCTTGCGCATCGCCGACCGCGAGTTCGGCTCCCGGCTCATCATGGGTACCGGCGGTGCGGCGAACCTGTCGATCCTCGAAGAGGCGCTCGTCGCCTCGGGCACCGAGCTCACCACCGTCGCGATGCGGCGCATCGATGCCGAAACCGGCACCGGCGTACTGGATTTGCTGAACAAGCTCGGCATCGCCGCGTTGCCCAACACCGCCGGCTGTCGCGGTGCCGCCGAAGCGGTGTTGACCGCGCAGTTGGCGCGCGAAGCGTTGCAGACGAACTGGGTGAAACTCGAGGTGATCGCCGACGAGCGCACGCTGCTGCCCGACGCCATCGAATTGGTGCGCGCCGCAGAACAACTGGTGGACGACGGCTTCGTCGTCCTGCCCTACACCAATGATGATCCCGTGCTGGCCAGGCGGCTGGAGGACACCGGCTGTGCGGCGGTGATGCCGTTGGGCGCACCGATCGGCACGGGGCTCGGAATCTCCAATCCGCACAACATCGAGATGATCGTCGCCGCAGCCGGGGTGCCGGTGGTCCTCGACGCGGGCATCGGCACGGCCAGCGATGCCGCACTTGCCATGGAACTGGGTTGCGACGCAGTGCTTCTCGCGACCGCGGTGACCCGCGCCTCGGATCCACCGATGATGGCCGCCGCCATGGCCGCCGCGGTCACCGCCGGCCGCCTGGCGTCGCGGGCCGGCCGCGTGCCCAAGCGGTTCTGGGCACAGGCATCCAGTCCGGCGCTGTGACCGCGCGGTACGTCGCCCTCGGGAGTTCGATGGCGGCCGGCCCCGGCATCGCGCCGGGCGCTCCCGGCGCGCCGAAGCGGTCCGGCAGGTCAGCGGTCAACTATCCGCACCTGGTGGCCGATCGCCTTGGTTACCACCTTGTCGACGTGACCTTTTCGGGCGCCACAACCGCCCACGTGCTGTTCGAACGACAGTTCGGCGCGTCGCCACAGGTGCATGCCCTCGACGGATCGGAGTCGTTGGTCACCATCACCATCGGCGGCAACGACGCCGGCTACGTGCCGATGCTCGGCGCCGCGTGCCTGCCCCGCTTCCTGCGATCGGTACCTGTCGCGGGCGGGCTGCTGCACGGGCTGCTCGACCCGACGGCGCGGGAACAGGCCCTCGAAGTTGTGGGTGAATCACTGAAAACCGTTGGGCGAGAGGTACGTCGACGTGCGCCTGCGGCCCGGGTGCTGTTCGTCGACTACCTGACACTCCTGCCGCCGGCCGGGGTGCCCGCGCCACCGATCGGTTCGGCCGACGCCGACCTGGGCCGGCACATCGCCGCGCGGCTGGCCGAGCTGACGGCCGTGGCCGCCGCGGACACCGGCTGCGAACTGGTGCCGGTGGCCGAGGCCAGCCGGGATCACCATGCGTGGTCCGCCGATCCCTGGACCACCGCGTTTCACCTGCCACTGCCTGGTCGGGTCGCGCCACTACACCCCAATGCCGCGGGTATGCGCGCCGTCGCGCAGATGGTGATCGAACGCGTATCGTGCGCGTGATGGTGCTGCCACCAGGCAAGGGGGTTGTCCGGCGATGATCCAGCTGACGGGCTTGACAAAGGTTTTCGGACGCAAACGTGCCGTCGACGATTTGACCTGTTCCGTCGAGCCCGGTTTCGTCACCGGTTTCCTGGGGCCGAACGGCGCAGGCAAATCCACCACCATGCGGATGATCGTCGGGCTGGACCGGCCGTCCTCTGGCACCGCAACAGTGTTGGGCAAGACGTATCACGAGCTGAAGCATCCGCTGCGCAGCGTCGGGACACTGTTGGATGCCCGTCAGGTGCACCCCAACCGCACGGCCCGGGCACATCTCCGGTGGCTGGCCGCCAGTAACAAGCTGCCGAAATCCCGTGTCGATGAAGTGCTCAACATCGTCGGACTTACCGATGTCGCGGGTAAGCAGGCCGGCACGTTCTCGCTCGGGATGTCGCAGCGGTTGGGCATCGCGGTGGCGCTGCTCGGTGACCCGGAAGTACTCCTGTTCGACGAACCGGTGAACGGCCTGGACCCGGAGGGTATTCGGTGGATTCGAACTCTCATGCGGGACTTGGCATCTGAGGGCCGGACGGTCCTGGTATCGAGTCACCTCCTGGCGGAGATGGCGAACACCGCCGACCGGCTGTTGGTGATCGGCCGGGGCCGGTTGATCAGCTCGAGCACCATGGCGGACTTCCTGACCAGCTCCGGCAGTGACACCATCCGGGTGCGCAGTCCACAGCTGGATCGTCTGCGGGAGTTGCTGACAGCGCAGAATACGTCGGCGCAATTGGCCGACGGCGTGCTGCTGGTTCGAGGTATTTCGACGGAGCAGGTGGGCGAGTTGGCTGCCGGCCACGGAATCGTGTTGCACGAATTGGCCGCCCAGCAGGCCTCGTTGGAGGAGGCGTATATGCGACTGACCGACGACGCTGTCGACTACCGGGCGGTGAGTGCGCCATGACCATCAACGCCGAACGGATCAAGCTGCAGACGACGCGATCGCCGATCTGGCTCATCCTGACTGTCCTGGTGGTCGGCCTGGGGTTCGCCGCCATACAGGCCGCGGCGCTGGGCCCCTACGGGGTGCTCAAGCCCGAGCGGGCGGCGATCGGCGTGAGTGTTTTCGGCGTGCCGGTGCTGATGATCTTGTCCGCCATGTCGGTCACCGGGGAGTACCGATCCGGCATGATCCGCACGACGTTCCTGGCCACCCCGCGCCGAGCGTGGGCGCTGGTGGCGAAAGCGATCGTGATGGCGGTGCTCTCCGCAGTCGTCACCGCGATCATGGTGGCGGGCTCGATCGCGTTTGCGGCTGCATTGGTGAACCCGCAGCAGGGCGCGGAGTTGTCCTTCGGTAGCGCCGAGGTCTGGCGTGCGATCGGTGCGATGTCGCTGTATGCCGTGCTGGGGGCGGTGCTGGCCGTTGGTCTGGGCGGGTTGTTGCGGCACGCCGCGGCAGCGGTCGCGGTGGTGTTGTTGATGCCGTTCGTCGTGGAGCCGGTGCTGGGTGCGCTGCCTCAGGTCGGCGCGCGGGTGGGACCGTGGCTGCCCTTCGGTAACGCATACACCTTCACCAGGACCCCCTGGTTCCAGACGTTCTCGTTGTGGTGGGGGCCGGTCGGTGCGGCCTGCTACTTCGCCGCGGTTGCGGCAGGGGTGTTCATGCTGGCGCTCGTGGTGGTCACCCGGCGCGATCCGTAGCCGACAGTCGGTTTCAGCAAATCTTCTTTCTTGGTACGGCTCGTATCGGTGCATGGGCGGGCTCCGGTCGCTTGACCCTGCGTTGCGGGCAGCGGCCACGACGCGGCTCGTTGCGGTGCCGCAGCGCGTATTCGAGTGCCTGATTTTCGCAACAGCTGACTCCTCCGGGTTAATTTCTCGCGAACTGCGAACATTTACGCGATACGGTCAATTATCGCCTTCTGAATCGTCATCCGAGGCGCGGTGGAAGCGGTTGGTGACCGCCTGGGTGTCAGCATAGGTGAAGCTGAAGGATTGCTGAAAATACGCCACCTGCGTTATTTCGGCTAAATCGCATGCGCTTGACGTGCAGATATGATGGAAAGTGAGTACATAGCATACTGCTCGTACGTTAATTATTTGTGGCTGTAAATTATTTACATTTCTTGATCTTGATTATTTGACAGCATCTAATTCGTGTTGGTTCGGCGGAAATATTCCACCGTGGCAGATATCACATTGCTTTCGCAGCGAACATTGACTATTGGCATTTACAGGTTCAGCATTGGAACTCCGGCGGCATCGGGGCAGCCGGAGAGGAGCCTGATGATGAGTGAAAAAGATTCAACTTCGGCGGGATCCAAGGTGCGGCCGACGTACCCGGTTCGCCGAGCAGGAGCCAGGCTGCTCGCCGGCTCTCTAGCAATCACTGCTGGCGTCTACTGTCAGCTGCCAACCAACGACTACAGAGTGGAGCTTGCATCAGCCGGCTATGGGACGGTCGGCGACCTTCCCCTGGCTCCGAGTACGACGAACGGTCAGTCGTCGTCCTCTAATGGCCAGTCGTCGAGCTCGAGTGGCCAGTCTTCCAGCTCGAGTGGTCAGTCGTCTTCGTCGACGGGTCAGTCCACCGGTCAGTCGTCGAGTTCGAGTGGTCAATCATCGTCTTCGACGGGTCAGTCGACATCGTCGACGTCGACTGGTCAGTCCACCGGTCAGTCGTCGAGTTCGAGCGGTCAATCGTCTACGAATGGTCAATCGTCTACGAATGGTCAATCGTCGAGTTCGAGTGGAAGCACGTCGACCAACGGCCAGTCGTCCAGCTCCAACGGGCAGTCGACCACGACGGGCAACACCGGTCAGTCGACAACGACCGGTCAGTCGTCTTCGTCGAACGGTCAGTCGTCGAGTTCTAACGGTCAGTCGTCGAGCTCGAATGGTCAGTCGTCGTCTTCGTCGAGCACCAGTGGTCAGTCGTCTTCGTCGAATGGTCAGTCGTCGAGTTCTAACGGTCAGTCGTCCAGTTCGAATGGTCAGTCGTCGTCTTCGTCGAGCACCAGTGGTCAGTCGTCTTCGTCGAATGG
>Ga0070667_100002269_pt1 | contig 16927 bp, 9 predicted proteins | sample KBSS33metaG_FD_64659 | JGI IMG/M metagenome (GOLD analysis project Ga0070667, IMG submission 64659) | Switchgrass rhizosphere microbial communities from Kellogg Biological Station, Michigan, USA - KBS S3-3 metaG | ecosystem: Host-associated > Plants > Roots > Rhizosphere > Soil ... | reverse complement strand
ACTTCGCGTGGAATCACCCGGTGGAAGTACGACGGTTCAATTGCCGATCGTGGAATCTCCCGGTCAGCTGGCCTGGACTGACAACGATGTCGTTCTGCTGACGATGAAAACGCAGGATACCTCCGACGCCCTTCGGGATCTTGCGGCGTCGGCACCAGCAGGCGTGCCAGTCGTGTGCACTCAAAACGGTGTCGAAAACGAACGCCTGGCGTTGCGATGGTTCGAACACGTTTACGGCATTTGCGTCATGTGCCCCGCGGGATATCTCACGCCCGGTGTTGTTCAGGCGTGGAGTTCGCCGGTGTCGGGTCTCCTCGATATTGGCCGATACCCATCGGGGATCGATGAAACGGCACAGGCCATCGCCGCAGCCCTGTCTGCATCGACCTTCCAGTCGGAAGTGCGGTCCAACATCATGCGGTGGAAATACGGCAAGCTTTTGATGAACCTTGGAAATGCCATTGAAGCGGTTTCCGGATCCCCCGCTCGTACCGGGCCTCTCCCGGTTTTGGCTCGTCAGGAGGGTGTCGCCTGTTTGCGCGCAGCCGGCATTGATTTCGTTTCGGAAAGCGATGACAAAGCCCGCCGGGGAGATCTTCTGCGCATTGGCACCATTGAGGGCCAGTCCAGACAGGGCGGGTCCTCCTGGCAGAGCCTGTACCGGCAATCGCACAACATCGAGTCCGACTACTTGAACGGTGAAATCGTTCTCCTGGGACGATGCCACGGTATCCCCACGCCTGTGAATTCAGCGCTTCAGCGATTGGCAAATCAATTTGCAGTGAATGGCCGTTCGCCCGGCTCGATGTCCGTCGAGGAACTGCTCTCACACTTTCACTCGGACCTTCGAATTCCATAGTGATCCGCAAACGGTTCCTTAATAGGAGAATCCGATAATCGCTTCAATCTGATTTCTGTTTGTGGGAGTAGCCGTCTGGTCGATTGCCCACCGGGTGTAGCGAAGAGCCGGCGATAACTGAACCTTTCCCCATTTGGCCTCAACGCCGCCGCCTGCAGTTGCTCCGTACTTCGACGGATTTGCGCCATTCAAATTTCCGCTCGGACGAAATGCTGGTCCGACTTCGAAAAAAGGTTTCGTTCGGGCTGTTGTCAGTTTGTATTTCGCCAGGATTGGAAATTCCCACGTGAGCACTGTTGCACGCCCTGTCCGGATTGGGGGAATCGGTTGTCCTGAGCTGGACAGTAAGCTTTCATCGGCGAGATGTAACGGCCTGTAGAGACCATTGAACTCGATGAAAAGCTTTCTGATCGGCTCAAGTTCGATCATTAGACCGATCACAGGGCTTTTGGCGTCCGAAAAGGACCGGGAGAGCGGGATACCGTTAAAGTCGGAGACGGAGCTCGGAAAGTCATCGCTGAGGCCCATCCCAACGATTCCTCCTATGGATACAGCTTTACCGAACGCATTGGGTCGAGTCGATGTTGATGCAGCCTGGCTGAATCCGACAATGATCGCGATTTGATCCTGACGAGGAGGAGTTGAGAGTGCGAACAGAGGATCGGAACCACCGGCTTTAGCCGGCCAACGCGTATACCGCACGCGCGGCACGAGAGAAAGGTTCTTCAATGGCACTTCCACGCCCGCGCCGGCAGTAACTCCAAATACTGTTCCGTCTTGAGTGCTGCGAAATGTGGAACCAACTTCTAGAACAGGGTGCGTCCTGAAAGCCGGAATCCTGAACTTTGCGAGCGTGGGAAACTCCCACGCATGGTCACCGCCCGATAACGACTGGGATGCCAATGTCACTCCGTTGCCTAAATCGACGGGTGGCATGTAATCGATCCGGCTGATCCGGAGAATGGGCCGATATAAAGCTTCGATTTCGAATGAAAGGCTCTTCGATGCCGCCACTTCAGCGGACGCCCCGATAATGAACCGCTCTGAGGCGTCGTTTGATTGGAAAATGGAAACGCTGCCGCAACCATTGCCGACGCAGGGACGTGCGATGCTGCCCGAAGGGAAATCGTCCATCAAAGTCGTACCCGTCACGACTCCAAATGAGATCTTTTGCGCGAGTGCTTCCGCGGGAATTCGAAAGAAACAAGATAGAACGGCCAGAGTGAGAAGCGTTGCGGAGCGATTCTTACCCATTTATCGGGCGATTCCAGTTGCGATTGGCATCCGCATTGCCCCAAATCATACAAGCAATTTAAGACCTCGATCCACGTCGTTGGATACGACACAGGCTTTGCAAATAGAGAAGGCGCAGTCTGCGACCGCGCGATGTCCCGAATACGGAGGTATGAATAGATTCATTCCTGGGTAGCGCGAAGCGCTGGGGTGGTTCCGAGGCGAAATCCTGCAGTAGCGCGGCTTGGGGAACCACCCCTCGCGTGATTGCTTTGCAATCACGCTGCCCTCCTGACTCAGGAGGGCAGTCATCGCATTGTAAACACAGAACTCGCGCAAGAACCTCGATCTCTAGATTCCGTGACCACGTATGCCGCAGCTATGTCGTCGCCTTCTCTACAGCGAAAGTTCCGTCAATGCTTCAAATTGAGAGTTGCGTCAACGAAGTTGCTTGAGTGGTACGCATCCCACCACGTACTGGTGCCCCCTAAGTTCTGCAAGATCAATAACCATCATTGCTGGAACGCGGAGTGCACTGCGAAACCCGTTATATCCCATAAGGAGGGAATCCATGTCAGCCCAGGGCAGGTTCAATATCGTTCGATGGATGCTGGTTGCGATGTTTGTCGTCGCGGCGACAGCCACTTTCGCGCAGAACGCGCCGAAAGACAATACGTCGCAGGGCCTGGATGAACAGGTTCAGGATATCAAGTCCGACGTCCTCAGCATCGGGGCGGAACTGAACCAGCTGGAGGAGAAGCTGCTTTACCCGTCCGGGACGCAGGTCGCCATCTTCGTCTCGGTGGCCAAAGGCGACACCATGCGACTGGATGCTGTGCGGTTGCAGATCGACGGCCGGCTCGTCGCGCATCACATCTACAGTGCCAAAGAACTCGAAGCTCTGCGCAAAGGCGGGGTTCAACGTATCTACATCGGAAACGTCACGACTGGTGATCACCAGCTCGAGGTGCTCATGGACGGCAAAGCCGACAGTGGCGCGGACTTCAGCCGCACCGAACACTTTACCGTTCGCAAGGAAGTGAAGCCCAAGATGGTGGGATTGACGCTGGCTGGACCTGGATCGAGCGCCACGCCGATCGCACTGGGAGAGTGGTAATTGATGCGCGTGTCACGCCCGTTTATCGCACTCGGCCTGGCCCTCGGACTTGCCGCGCTTCCCGCTGCGGCCAGTGACCTGAAGGACCTGTACTTCGGTGAGGCTCTCTATCATGCCTTGCAGGGACAGTACTTCGAGGCCCTGCAGCGGCTCGATACCGAGCTTGCGATGTATCGCGGTATCGATCAACCCGAACTCGATACGCTGCACTACCACATCAATAACGCCGAATTTTCCGTCGGAGATTTCGAGCTCAACTACCGCATGCACCAGCGCGCGGGTCGGGCCATCAAGGCGGTGCTCGAAGGCAATGTCGATGAGCCGGTACGCAACGAGGCCGCGTTCAGACTCGCGCGCATCCATTTCCAGAAGGGGCAGTTCGACGATGCGCAGCTCGCGCTGGGTCGAATCCAGGGTGTGGTGCCCGATTCGATCAAGGACGACATCGAATACCTGCGGGCAAACATTGACATGGCAACAGGCAAGCCAGCCGAGGCCGTCGCGGTGCTTCAGCAAATTCGCAACAATCCGGGACTGGCCGGGTTTGTCGCATACAACCTTGGTATCGCGTTGCTGCAATCCGGCCACCAACAGGACGCGATCGAACAGCTGGATAAGGCCGGGCGGTTGACGCCTGCAGACCCTGCCAGCCTCGCGATCCGCGACAAGACAAACCTCGTGCTCGGCACCATTCTGTTCGAATCCGCAAATTTTGAGAGGGCAAGACAGACATTGGATCGTGTCCGTCTCGAAGGACCATTTTCAAACCAGGCTCTGCTGCGGGCGGGCTGGTCCGAGACCCAGTCCAAACACTACGACAGCGCACTGGTTCCGTGGAACATCCTGGTGAATCGCGAGCCGACCGACAGCGCCGTTCAGGAAGCCATGCTCGCGGTGCCACATGCCTACGCCAGCCTGAATCTGCACGGCCGAGCCGCGATCACATACGGCCGTGCCCTCGAGTTGTACAGCAGTCAGATCGAAAAAATCGATGCATCGATGGACAGCATCCGGAAAGGTCTGTTTCTCAAAGCGCTGGTTCGCGAAGAGAGCCGGGAAGACGAAACGTGGGTCATCCGGCTCCGCAGCCTGCCGGACGCTCCGGAAACGTACTACCTGATGGAGTTGATGGCCTCTCACGACTTCCAGACCGCGCTGCATAACTACCTGGACCTCGAGGACCTGCGTTCGAAGCTCACGGAATGGAAGACCAGCCTTGACGCATTCGACGACATTATTCGTCTGCGCGCAGAGAACTACGATCCACTTCTGCCCGGAGTCGACGCCTCCTTCAAGGAACTGGATGCCCGAATGCGCCTGCGTCTCGAGCAGCGCAAGCAACTCGCCAGAAGATTGCAGGCGATGCTGACCGCCCCGCGGCCGGAATTTCTGGCCACCAGTGAGGAGCGGCTGGCGCTTGATCGCATTGCTCTCGCCGAAAAACAGATCGGAGATTCCAACAGTCCCGAATCGCTGGGGCTTCGGCAACGCGCGGCCCGTCTGCGCGGCGCAATCACATGGCGCCTGGAAACCGAATACAACGATCGGCTGACGGCGGCCCATGCGCACTTGAAAGAATTGAATACACAGGTCGATGAACTCACCGGCCAATACGAAGCTTTCGTGCGGTCGAGACAGGCGGCGACGCACAGCTATGTCGGATATGACAAGCAGATCGAGCAGCTGCGCAAACGCGTCGGCGATGCCCTTGAAAATGTCGACAGCCTGATGGATCGGCAAGGCCAGATGATCGAAACGGTCGCGATCAACCGCCTCGACTCCCGCCGGGAACGCCTGACGGCCCAGCAGACCGAGGCACGCTTCGGTGTTGCGGATAGCTACGATCGGGCCGCGCGCGAGCAGGTCGGTTCGGAGGAACACTGATGCGCCGGCTTACCCTCTTATTCATGCTCGCGATGGCTTTCATTGCCGCATGTTCCAAACCTGTCAGCAAGCCGGTGTCGACGCACGGGACGCTGGCTGACCTGCGTCACATGCAGCCGGACGTGCAGGAGATGAAGGTCGAACAGGGCCTCGAGCAGGCGATGCAACATTACCGACGTTTTCTTGAGGAAGCGCCGGAAACCGCGATGACCCCCGAGGCGATGCGTCGTCTCGCCGACCTGGAAATTGAAAAGCAATTCGGCATACGCATGGGTGATAGCAAACCGCGGTCCATGGCTGCCCCGGAACCTGCACGAACCGTCGCGGTCTCATTGAACACGAACTCGCCGGATTCCAATGCGGCGCCCACGAGCGCTGGCCCGCGGGAATCCGATCAGGATTTTGAACGTCGCGCGAGCGCGGCGATCGGGATAGCTGCGGGCAGCAGCGATGGCGCCTTGCCGGGAACGCCAGGCTCGGACGACGCGCCGCAGGGCCCGATCGAAGCGATCGCTCTCTATAATCGGCTGCTCACCGAGTACCCCAGCTACAAGAACAGCGATCAGGTTCTCTATCAGATGGCGCGCGCGTACGACGAACTCGGCCGCAGCGATGAAGCCATGGCAACAATGGAGCGCCTGATTGGTGCGAACCCCAATTCCGTGCACTTCGATGAGGTGCAGTTTCGACGTGGTGAATATTTCTTCACGCGCAGAAAGTATCGCGACGCCGAGAACGCTTATTCCGCAGTTATCAACCTGAGCAAGAGGTCGTCGTACTACGAGCTTGCGCTCTACAAGCTCGGGTGGACGTTTTATAAGCAGGACCTCTATGAGGAAGCGTTGCAAAAATACATGGCGCTGCTCGATTTCAAGGTGTCTTCCGGGTACGACTTCGACCAGACGCACGAGGAAGAGGACGAACGCCGTGTTGCCGATACGTTCCAGGTGATCAGCCTGAGCTTCAGCAGTCTCGGCGGGCCGGAGATCGTCCGGGACTACTTCAGAAATTCCGGGACTCGTTCATACGAGGACCGCGTGTACGGCAACCTGGGCGAGTACTACCTGACCAAGCTGCGCTACGACGACGCGGCCAAGACATACCGGGCATTCATTGCGATCCATCCTTTCCATCGTGCTGCGCCGCGTTTCAGCATGCGCGTGGTGGATACGTTCACCAAGGGTGGATTTCCGAAGCTCGTGCTGGAATCGAAGAGAGATTTTGCCACCACGTACGGACTTTCGGCGGAATACTGGCAACACTTCAAACCCGAAGAGTCGCCGGAGGTGATGGCCTACCTGAAGACAAACCTGAAAGACCTCGCCACGCATTACCACGCGGAGTATCAGGGAACGCAGAAGGCTGACGAGAAACTCGCGAACTATCGCGAAGCCATCCGATGGTACGGAGATTATCTCAAGTCGTTTCCGACAGACGTCGATTCACCGCCGATCAACTATGAACTGGCAGACCTTCTCTTCGAGAACAACGATTTTGGCGAGGCGGCGAAACAATACGAGCAAACGGCATACGGATACGCGACGAACCCACGGTCGTCAGATGCGGGCTATGCCGCCGTGTATGCCTACCGCCAACAGCTGAAGGTTTCAACCGCGCTCGGCGAAGAACAGCGGAACGCGATCAAGCACGATACGGTGGCAAGCTCGATCAAATTTGCGGACACGTTCCCGCAGCATAAAGAGGCCGCGTCCGTTCTTGGTGCAGCTGCCGATGACCTGTATGAAATGAAGGATTACGGTTCCGCGGTGGAGTCTGCCCAGCACGTCATCGACAAGTTTCCGGGCGCAGAGCCAGCCATCCGCCGCTCCGCGTGGATTGTCGTCGCGCACGGTTCGTTCGATCTCGCACAGTACCCGCAGGCCGAGAAGGCGTACGCGGAGGTGCTGAAGGTCACTCCGGAGAGCGACAATTCCCATGCTGCGTTTGTCGACAATCTTGCCGCATCGATCTACAAGCAGGGTGAACTCGCAAACGAGATGGAGGATTATCGCGCGGCCGCGGATCACTTCCTGAGGATTCGCTCGGCAGCACCTTCATCCACCATCCGTGCTGCAGCCGAATACGACGCGGGCGCCGCGCTGATCCGGCTGAAGGATTGGACTGCCGCGGTGAGTGTGCTTGAAGCATTTCGCAGCACATTTCCCGAGAACAAGTTGAAGCTTGAGGCGACCAAGCAGATTGCCTATGCCTATCGGGAGAATGGCCAGTTGTCCAATGCTGCCGGCGAATACGACAACATCGCGTCGCAGTCCACGGATCCGGCCTTGCGCAGCGAAGCGTTGCTTGTCGCCGGAGACCTGTACGGACAATCCAAATCGCGCGAGCGCTCACTGGATGCCTACATCCGCTACGTCAATGAGTTTCCTAAACCCGTTGAGACGGCCCTCGAGACGAGACTCAAGATCGCCGAGATGTACAAATCGTCGCACGACGATTCGCTCTATAACCAGGAACTGAAGAAGATCGTAACCATCGACGCGGGCGCCGGGCCGGAGCGGACCGGACGAACACGGACCATCGCCTCGCGCTCGGCATTGGTCCTTGCGGAGCAGACCTACGCGGATTTCACCACCGTGAAGTTGCGGCAGCCGTTTGAGGCGAGCCTGCAGGAAAAGCAGAAGCGCATGGATGCGACGATCGAAGCCATGGATCAGCTCGTGGATTACGAAATTGCCGGCGTGACGGCGGCAGCCACCTATTACATGGCCGAGACCTACTACGATTTCAGTCACTCGCTCGTGGAGTCGGAGCGGCCTTCCGATCTGAAACCGGCGGATCTGGAGGAGTACGAGATGGCTCTCGATGAGGAAGCGTTCCCCTTCGAGGAGAAAGCCATCGGCGTACATGAGAAGAACATGGAAATGCTGCGGGCCGGTTTCTTTAACGAGTGGACCGAGAAAAGTCTCGCCCGGCTCGCAAAGTTGATGCCAGGCCGTTACGCGAAACCGGAAACCAGCAGTGCCTTCCTCAGCGCGATCGCCACCGAAGAAGAGGAAGGATCGGCAGTGGCGCAGATCTCGGCCCCCGCATTGGAAGGCGACGGATTCAATATCACCGAGAACGCGACCCCGACCGCGCGTATTTCAGATAGCGTGCGCGCCGATTTCGAAACTGCGGTCCACCTGTTGGAGAACGCGAAATACGAAGCGGGCATCGCCTCGATGATCAAGCTGACCGAACGGGAGCCTGCATTGGCGGCACCGCACCTCGATCTCGGCATTGCATATGAACGTACCGGCGACCTGGATCATGCCGAAGCCAGCTTGAACAAGGCGCTGGAACTGGATCCACACGATCCCGCCGCGTGGAATGAACTCGGTCTGGTGCAGCGACGCAAAGGAGAGTTTGCGAAGGCGCGCACCAGCTACGAAACCGCATTGAAACAATCGCCCGACTTTCAGAATGCGCACCGGAACATTGCCATATTGTGCGATTTGTATCTTGGGGATTTCGCGAGCGCGCTGCAGCATTACGAAGCATACAGCCGGCTCGTTCCCACCGACACGGATGCCACCAAATGGATTGCCGATCTTCGCAACCGCGGAAACCAGCAGGCGAAACAGTGAGCGTCGCCTGCTAAACATAGTTGCTTTAACGATTCGGTCTTCATCTCGTAGAACCGCTCGTAAGTCCCAAAGAATCATCATTCCACTTCGTGGTACGACACGTGCCATCAGGGACCTGTCAGATTCTGCGAAGGAGGAAAAATGGTAGTCCCGGCCAGGTTCAAGAACATTCCGTGGATCGTGCTTGCTGTCCTTGTCCTGTCGCCTGCGGCATTTCTCGCACAGCAGGAAAAAGACAAACCGAATGCTGCGCTGGAAAAAACCGAAGCAGCGCCGGTGAAGACGGAAGCGGAAAAAGACGACAAGGTGATCTCGGGCATGTCGATCCTGGGTAATCAGGATGCGCCAAAGTCTCTTGTCATCGTTCCGTGGAAGAGTTCAGAGCTTGGCGACTCGGTCGGCATCTCGACGATGCTCGACGACTCACGAGTGCCGATCGACAAAGAGGTTTTCATGCGAATGCTCAGTTATTACGAAATCAGGTCGGAGACGGCGCACCCGAGCGCGGCGCCGGCCAGGGAGAATGCGGCGCAGCCCGCTGCCGCGCAAAGGAGGAAGCGATGAGTTTCACAGAGCTGTTGGGGAACGTCGGAGTATTCGGAGGCGCGGTGATGGCTTGCCTCGCCCTGCTGTCCATCATTTCCGTTGGAGTAGTCGTGGACAAGTACCGGCGATTCCGGGTGGCCGCGCGCCAAACGCAGATGTTCAAACCCAAGTTTGGGGAATTCCTTCACGGAGGAAACGTTCAGGCACTGATCGAATCGACTCAGGAGCACCAGAATTCCCATGTGGCACAGGTGGTCGCAGCGGCCATCCTTGAGTACGACGGCGTTCGCAAGAAAGGTGCCGACCCGGTGGCCTCTCTCGAACTCGTAACGAGTGCGCTTGAAGACTCCACGGCGGAGACTCTGCTCTATATGAAACGCGGCCTCGGGTTTCTGGCGACGATTGGATCGACGGCTCCATTCATTGGACTATTCGGTACTGTCGTCGGAATCATCAATGCATTCCGCAGCATCGCTTCAGCGGGTGCCGGCGGTATGGCGGTCGTCTCGGGCGGTATGGCTGAGGCGCTGGTTTCGACGGGACTGGGTATCTTCGTCGCGATCCCGGCTGTCGTTGCATACAACCAGTTCACCGGCAACCTCGAAAATTTCCGTGTCGAGATGAACCGGGCATCGTCGCAACTCATAAATCACCTCTTCAAGGTGCCGGAGCTCATGGCGCGACAGGCCATGGTGCCGGAGTCGGAGATCGTTGTCCGAGAGGAGACCAAGACCTATGCGCGCCGGTGAATCGGGAAATATTCAAGCGGCGATCAACGTAACGCCGCTGGTCGACGTGGTGCTCGTGCTGCTGATCATTTTTATGGTGATGGCTCCTGAAATGCGAAAGGGGCCGGACGTGACTGTGCCGAATACGGCGAAGCCGACCGAGCAGGGTGACGAGAGAGGCCGAATCCTGGTTTCCATCGATGATACCGGTGGATTGTGGATCAACGACAAGCATGTCGCTCCCGAGAATTTCGGCGATGCCCTTCGCACGGCCGTGGGTACGGAGAAGGACCCGAAGGTCGTGATCCGTGGCGATGCGAAACTCAATTTCCGTGAAGTCCGGCAGGCGATGATCGCGATTGAGGATGCTGGCTTTCGTGGGGTCGGACTGGTAGCCAAGGGCCCGAACCCGAAGGCGAAGGGAGACTAACGTCATGCAGCTCAGTAGTGGGGATTCCCGCAACAATCTTCAGTCCGAGATCAACATCACGCCGCTGGTCGACGTGGTGCTCGTGCTGCTGATCATCTTTATGGTCGTTGTTCCCCTGATGGTGCAGGGCTACGCCGTCGACATGCCTCGAGCTTCTGCGGACGTCGGGCCCGCGGTCGCAAAAGAATCGCAGTTGATTCTGGTCATCAGCCCGCCGGCCTGCAACATCACGGCGCCCCCAGCCGGAGAAGGCGTCCCGGCGGACTGTCGTTTGAATCTTTCGGACAAAGAAATTCCAGCGGCGGAATTGCCCGCCCGGCTGTCGGAGTTCCTGGGCAGCAAGCCGCCGGAAAAGCGAGTGCTGTTCCTGGCCGCCGACGACAAATTGAATTATGCAGGCGTTCTGCGCATTGTTGACCTGGCGAAATCGGGTGTCGACGATTTGAAAATCGAATTTCTCACAAGTAATTGAGGTAGTGGCTTGGTGACAACCATGGAAACCCAAACGAGTACGCTCAAACCAGCCGGAGCTCTGTCGGCACGAAGCATGATGACGAGTCTCGCGATTCATACCATCGCGGTGCTCTTGATGCTGTTCGTGGCGTCGCAAACGGTGCTTCGCAGCGCGCCGCCGGAGAAACCGGTCGACATTGTCTTCTATCGTCCTCCAGAGGTCGCGATCCCGGTACCAGCGGTGAAGCTTGCGATGCCGCGAACGGCGTATCCGGACGCGCCGGGACTGGGAGCACCCGCGCCTGCGGCACATCCGAGAGCGAACGCTCCGGCAGGTCCGGACGGTCCTGGGAAACCGGACCTCCCATCCGGTCCCGAAGAAGGCTATCGCACAGAAGCGCCGCCAGCGGCGCCACTACCCAAAGTGGGCAATACCGGCATCCTGGCATTCAAGGACAAGTTCGCGAGTCTGGCACAGGACAAGATTGCGCCGCGTCTCGGCGCCGATGCGAAGTATGCGGCCGTCGATGAAGTGGGCCGGCCATCGTCACGTTCCACACTAATGACCAATTCTCCCGGATCCAGCGGCGGCATCAACGTTGCCTCGTTGAACCACAGCGTGGGAGGTGGAGGAGGTGGGGCCGGAGGCGGCGGCACCGGAGGTGGCGGCCGTGGCGGAAGCGGTAGTGGCAGCGGCGGTGGAAATGGGAGCGGCGGAGGCGGAATGCCGGTCACCCGGGCGACCAGCCCGATCGCCTCGATCGGCGGTGGGGACAGACCGCTGTCCAAGGGCGGCGTAGGGCCTGCCCGTACGGATGAAGAAATACAAATTGTGTTCGATCGCTACAAGTCGGCGTTCTATCGGCTTTACAACAGGGAACTACGGAATAACCCGACCCTGAAGGGCCAGATGGTACTTCGATTGACGATCGAGCCCGACGGAAGCGTGTCGATGTGTAAGCTGCAGTCGACGGACATGGACTCGCCGGATCTCGCCACTCAGGTGGTGAGCAAGGTGAAGACTATCAATTTCGGTCCGAAGGACGGTGTTCCGACCGTGACAATTGTTTACCCGATCGATTTTTTGCCGGCGGCATGATGTCGACGGCTCAACGGTGTGGCATGGATGCCTGGAGATTTGGAGAAACCACGAATCTGATCAATTAATTTCGACGCGATTTTGACAATGGCAAACCCATCGAAAGATGGCGACGCAAAGTCACCGGTCTAACGGGCGCATTTCATTTGCTGGCCCTATGACGGCGGGACCGCCGAAATCCAGTCCACAGTGTGACTGCCTCGGTCCCGTATGCGGCGAAATCGCCTGATAAGTGGAACGAGGGCGAAGATGACGTCTACTGATACAAATAATTCAAGGCCGCGTGGCAGCTGGATCAAGTTCCTGCTGCTCCCCTTTGCACTGCTGTTGCTGAGCGCCGTCCCGGCGCTCGCGGACGATTGCGTCGCCGATCGCGGCGGCCTGATTGACGGCTTTGTCAACCCCGTTCCGCCCTCGCAGATCAACATTGACGGCAACTGTACGATTCGGAATTTTCCGGCCTCCAACCCGCTGACCTCCAATATCAGCTTCTTCACGTCACCGGGACAGAATAAGCAGAGATGGCTGATCATTTTCGACAACGTCGTGCACACGGGACAGATGTCGTGCAACTCTGTCCTGGGTCACCACATCTGGTTCACCAACGGCTCGTCGAGTGGGATCCATCAAAACTGTCAGAACCTTCTGATACCTGTTGAAAAAATCAACAAGCAGAATCCATCAGGCCAGACGACCGCCAGCATCGGGGTTCCCTTTGCCTACAGGTTGACGATACCGGTCTTATGGGATCCGGCGACAGGCACGGTCATCAACACCAGCGGGTCGGTGAACACGCTGCACGGGATCACGATCACCGACGATCTCAACGCGACGGGTGCGAGTCTCACTTATGTGAGTCACACCATCAACTGGGTCGATGATGGCACTCCCGTGCCCCATTCGTTTTCCAACGCGGCCGGTGTACTGACCTTCGCCAACTTCCCAATCGTCGCGTCGGGGAGGCAGTTTGTCATCGCGCTCACGGTCGTACTCAACGACACGCCGGCAAACGCGCCAGGAACCCAATTCATCAACACGGCAAAGTGGGAATTCGGACGGCTCATCGATGGTACGTTCTATCAGCCCCTCCCAGGCGAGTGGGGAATTACGCCACCGATGACGATCGCAGCCCCCCTGCTCACCGCCACCAAATCGGGCCCGGCAACGATGAATGTGGGACAGTGGGGCAACTTCGCCATCAACGTCCAGAACATTGGGTTCGGTGACGCATGGAACGCCGGCATTCGCGATGTGCTCCCCAACGGCCCGACCGGCGGCATGTGCAGCCTTACACCCGAAATTCTCAGTGCACAGGTTTTCGCGGCCGACGGCGTCACTCCAGTCGCGGGCAAAGGCCCGCTCAGCCAGGGAAGCGGATACTCGCTGAGCTACAGCGCCGCACCAAATTGCCAGCTCGATATCACCGTGCTGTCCGCCGCGGGACGGATCGGCCCGAACGAGCGGTTGATCGTTCGTTACCGCACTCAGCTCGACTCCAACACCCAGAATGGTGTGGCACTCACGAATATCGCGGGCGCCGTTCAGTGGTTCAATGGCGATAGCAGCAATACCAACCGCATCGTCTCGACGCGAACGTTGACCAATGGAACGCCGGGAGTTCTGGATCATGAGGACGCCCACACCGTGACGGTGGCGCTCTCCGGTTATTTCTTCGACAAGACTGTTGTCAACCTCACCACCGGTGCAAATCCCGCCGTCACTGCCGCACCCGGGGACACACTTCGCTACACGCTGAGCTTCCGAGCGACGAATCCGGCGCTCAACGATTTCAGAATTTTTGACGAACCGGACGCGCTCAACGCACAAGCCGCTTTCGTGGCCGGCTCGCTAACGCTCTTCTCGTACCCGGCAGGCGCCGACATCAGCGGAACGAACAGTACGGGCGGCGCCAAAGGCACGGGCGTCATTGATATTCGTAATCTGAATTTGCCGTTAAACGGAACGGCGCAAATTCAATATGACATCACGCTGAAGCCGGTCCTCGGTAACGGGACAATCGTCACGAACCAGTCCACAGCCCGCAACAGCGCAGACACGATCGTTGCGGTAAGCGATAACCCGAACGTCAACGGCACAGCCGATCCCGCTGTCGCCGGCGATGAAGACCCGACGCGAGTCACAATCGTCGCGGCCCCCTCATTCCGCGTACAGAAGATCTCCACGGACCTGACGGGGGATCCCAACACTCTGGTTGCGAGCGACACGCTGCGTTACACCATCACGGTGAAGAATGTCGGCAATGCCGACGCCACCAACGTTCTGATGCGTGATGCGGTGCCGGCAAACACAACCTACGTCGCGGGAAGCACCACCCTGAACGGCGTCGCCGTCGCGGATGTCGCCGGCCTTTCACCGCTCGTGAACAGCATGCCGATCAACTCGCCGGCGAATGCGATTTCAGGTTCAATGCCGGCCGACGCGACGAGCAACCCGGCCAACGTTGCAACCATCGTGTTCGATGTGGTCGTGAATTCAAATGTCGTCAACGGTATGGTGATTTCGAACCAGGCCTTCGTTACGGCTGTCAGCAGCGGACTTGTCGACGTCCCCTCGGATGATCCGGACACGCCGATTGCCAATGATCCAACACGCGACATCGCTGGAAACCTGCCATTGCTTTATGCGGAGAAGAAAGTCGCACTGTTCAATGATCTCGGTTCGCCAGGTGTCGTCGATCCCGGCGACGTGCTGCGGTATACAATCACGGTCCAGAATTCCGCCTCGATCAGCGCGACGAATGCCTTCCTGAAGGATGCCGTTCCGGCGAATTTGACCTACGTGGCAAACTCCACACTGCTCAATGGACTGCCGGTTGGCCAGCCTGACGGCGGCGTCTCGGTGCTTGCCGCGGGTATCAATATCAGTTCATCCAATCTGACACCGCCGCTTCCCGGGCCCGGCGCCGGTACGCTCTCGCCCGGCTCCACGGCGATCCTGCAGTACGACATGCTCGTGAACGCCGGCACGCCCGCGGGCACTCTGATCCGCAATCAGGCTGTGGTGACCACTGCTGAGGCGCCGACTCTGTTGACCGATGGCGACGGCAATGCCGCGACGGGTCCCGAGCCGACTGTCGTTGTGGTGGGCGTGGGCCAGCAACTTTCAATTTCCAACCAGGTCACTGTAGTGGGCGGCGGACCCGCACTTCCCGGAGCACAGCTGGAATACGTTATTCGAGTGACGAACATCACGTCGGTGCCGGCGGTTAATGTCGTTATCACCGACAATCTCGATGCATCTCAACCCGGTCAGCTCGCCTATGTCAGCGGATCGTCGACAATGAATGGATCGTCATCGGGCGTCTCTTTCACCGGTTCGACCATCACCGCCGATTTTTCCTCGGTCATCGGGCAGCTGGCTCCAGGCGGAGTCGTCGTGCTGCGATTCCGCGCAACTCTGAATGCCAACCTTGCGTTGAATACTGTGGTCCCGAACACGGCCGTTGTTGTGTGGAACAATCCCATACAAACGGCGGTTGCCGGTGTCTCGATCGTCGTCGGCAGCGTTCCCGGATTCGCCGTGCTGAACGGATTGGTCTGGCACGACTCCAACTTCAACGATGTGCGGGACTCGGGCGAGCGCGGGATGGCGGGCTGGTCGGTGGACCTGTACCGCGATGGCGCGCTGTGGCAAACCGTATTGACGGACGCCAGCGGCGTTTACCGTATCCTGGGCGTGGATCCGAACGACGTGACCGGTGTTCGCTACGAGCTGCGATTCCGCGCACCGGGCGCGGGCGCGAATACGGCGATGCTGGGCCGCGGCATCTCGCCATTCACGAATGGACTGCAACGGATCAGCGATATTATCGCGTCGTCCGGCACAAACCTGCAGGGACTGAACCTTTCGATCCATCCGAACGGCGTGGTCTACAGTTCAATGGCGCGCATACCGATTGCCGGCGCGACGCTCACGCTGCTCGATGCCGTCAATAGTTCTCCATTACCGGCAAGCTGCTTCGACGACGCGGCACAGCAGGGACAGATCACGCTTGCAGACGGATATTACAAGTTCGACCTCAACTTCAGTGGCCCGGCATGCCCGAGCGGCGGCAACTATCTCATCGGAGTGGCACCGCCGCAGGGAACCAGCTTCGTTGCGGGTCTTTCGCAAATCATTCCCCCGGTGTCCAGCGCTTCAACAGCGGCATTCTCGGTGCCAGCCTGCCCGGGCAGTTCCGCCGATGCCGTTCCGGGCACCGCACAGTTCTGCGAAGTCCAGCCTTCGGAGTTCGCGCCAGGTGCATCGATAACGCCTCGTACCGCCGGTACGAATTACTACATCCACCTGATGCTCGACAGTAGCCAGACGCCAGGCTCGAGCCAGATTTTCAACAACCATATCCCGCTGGATCCACAGCTGGCCGGCTCGATCATGATCACCAAGACGACGCCATTGCTCAACGTGACCCGCGGACAACAGGTTCCCTACGTGATCACAGTGAATAACGTCGCCGGCCAGTTGCTCACGGATGTGGGCATTGTGGATCGGCTGCCTGTGGGATTCACATATGTTCGAGGTTCTGCACTTCTTGACGGCGTGCAAACGGAGCCAACGGTCCTGGGACGAACGCTCAACTGGAGTGGGCTGGTCATCGTCGGCACGCAAATCCACACCGTGAAATTGCTGCTCGCTGCCGGTGGCGGCGTCACCGAGGGTGAATTCGTAAACCGGGCGCAGGCGGTGAGCGGTGTGACCAGCAACGCGATGTCCGGTGAAGCAACCGCAACGGTGCGCATCGTGCCCGATCCGACCTTCGATTGCACCGATGTGACCGGCAAGGTATTCAACGATGCCAATCGAAATGGGCGTCAGGACGGCAGCGAAATCGGACTGCCCGGCGTCCGTGTCGTCACCACCGGAGGGCTTTGGGCGACAACGGATCAGTACGGGCGATACCACATCACGTGTGCGATCACGCCGAATGAAGACCGCGGCAGCAACTTCGCCCTGAAGCTCGATGACAGGAC
>Ga0070667_100002266_pt1 | contig 16947 bp, 13 predicted proteins | sample KBSS33metaG_FD_64659 | JGI IMG/M metagenome (GOLD analysis project Ga0070667, IMG submission 64659) | Switchgrass rhizosphere microbial communities from Kellogg Biological Station, Michigan, USA - KBS S3-3 metaG | ecosystem: Host-associated > Plants > Roots > Rhizosphere > Soil ... | reverse complement strand
GTTGTCGTTGATGTTGAGGTAGCGCGAGAAGGTCACCGTGTATTCGAGTTCGCCGAGCTTCAGGACCTCACCCTCGACCACCTCGTGCGACTCGCTCGAACCGCAGGCGGAAACGACCGTCCCGAGGCCAACGACGGCCAGGGCGAGCAACAGCGGCAGGATCAGTCTGCGGGGAACGAACATTGGGGCGGGCCGGAGTCTATTAAGGGATGCCGGTCGCGTACCTGTTGCCCCCGCCGACCGCGACCCGGTCGGCGATCTGCCGTTCGCCCTCGAGGATCTCGCGCAGGCGGTGGAGCGACTCCTTCCAGCCCCGGCGCTGGAAGCCCTCGGCTCTGGAAAGCGTCTCGACGACCTTGTCGACGGGGTGGGTGGGCTTGGTCCAGCTCGCGACCGTCACCTTGGTCAGACCGCCGGTGCCGCCGGTGACCTCCCAGACGGTGGTCGTCTCGATCCGGTTGGTGCGGCCGGTCCGACCCCGCTCGACGAGCTTGAAGGGCTCCTCGAGCTCGACGATCGTCGTGTCGGCCCAGGGCGAGCGCAGCGGCGTGTCGATCCGGAATCGCGCCCCGGCGCCCACCCCGACCGGGTCGATCCGCAGGAGGCGGAACTCGGTCAGGAAGTGGTCGGTGAAGGACGGCCGCAGCGAGAGATCGATGAGGAGGGCGAAGACCTCCTCACGGGAGGCGTCGACCTCGACTTCGGCGCTGACCGGACCCATCGGAGCGCGATTCTATTGACCGCGGCCGGATTCCGGCCTCGCCCGGTCGTAAAGTGCCTCCTGTGACCGATCTGCCGTCCGCCGGCGAGGCGCCACCGGGCGCCCCCTCCCCCGCCCTCACCGCCGCCGCCGACCGCGCCCGCGCCCAGCTGCACGATGAGATCGAGCGGCTGCGGGTCGGGGTCGAAGAGATGCTTGCCGAGCAGGCCGAGCCGATCCCCAAGGAGCTGCGCCGCGAGCTCGACGACATGCGCGAGGAGAGCCGCCTCTACGTCCGCAAACGGGTGAAGAAGAGCGAGCGGAAACTCGAGCGCTCGCTGCAGCGGGTCGAAGCGAAGACCATGCAGCTGGAGACGCGGATCGACCAGGTCGAAGCCGAGCGCGCCGCCGCCGAGGTGCGGATCTACGGCGAGACCGAGCGCCTGCTCGACGGCCTCCTGCAGGAGATCCGCACGATCGCCGACCTCTTCGAACGGCCGCAGCCGCCGACCTTCGAGCGCTAGCTCACTCGGTCGAGATGCTCGGGTCGGCCTGGACCTTGTGCGGGCTGACCATCAGGAAGTTGCTGGTCGCGTCGGCGGCCAGATCCATCATCCGCTCGGCCTGGTCCTCCTGGCCGGTGGCGCGCAGTTCGTCGCAGTAGCCCGTGAGCAGCTCGTCGACGTCGATCAGGCCCTCGGCATCGAGGTCCTTGAGCTCGACTTTGGCGCCCTCGCCGAGCCGCCGTTCGATCGCCTCGCGGTCGATCCCGAAGGCGTTGACGCGGACGTAGACGCGACCGCCGGTCATCCCGGCGCAGGCCCAGGGACCGATGTCGCCGAGCACCAGCGCGCGCCCCGAGGTCATGTACTCGAAGGCGAAGCCCTTGGCGTTGGCGCGGTCGACGACGCAGCCGCGGCTGTCGTCGACCTCGCCCTCCGGTTCGCCGCCCAGCACCACGTCGGCGCCGGAGAGACGGATGCAGAAGCGCGAGTCGGCCGAGCCCTGGACGTAGAGCTTGCCGCGCTGGGCGCCGTAGGCGAAGGACTTGCCGACCGAGCCGTTGAGCCGGCGGCCGTTGGCGCCCTTGCCCTTCATCACCGCGATCGTCCCGCCCAGCATCGTCTTGCCGACGCCGTCCTGGGCGCCGCCCTCGACCCGGATCGCGACCCCGTAGGCGTTGAAGGCGCCGAGGCCCTGCCCCGCCACCGAGCCGCCGTTGAAGTCGAGGCGGGCGAGGATCTCGTCGTTCGACTCGGGCCCGTCTTCGAAGATCCGCGAGCGGGCGATCGCCCCGGCAAGCTCGGTCCCGAGCACCCGGTCGTTGGCATCCGTCGGCCGTGGGAAGTCACTCGTCACGGTGCGGCCCGAGCAGACTTCCGGCGCCAGCGCCGCGATCTGGGCCGAGGCCTGCTTGGCCTCCATCCGGATCGGGCGGGCGACGACGAGCCCTGATTCGGCTCGCGCGTCGGCCAGCTCCTCGGCGACCGGCAGGTCGAGCGGCTCGAGGTCGAGGTACTCCTCGAGCGGCGTGATCAGCGGCGCCAGGTCGATCGCGTCCTTCGCCCCGACCTGCTCGAGCAGGTCGTAGCGGCCGACCAGGTCCTGGGCGCGGTCGTAGCCCAGCGAGGCCACGACCTCCTTGACCTCCTCGCCCATCGCCTGGAAGAAGCGGGCGCAGTTCTCGGCGGCGCGCTCGACCTCCTGCGGGGTGAACTTCTTCAATCCGTGTTCCTCGGCCTGCAGCGGCGTCTCGATCTGGGTCGCGATGCCGACATGGCAGGTGTCGAGCTGGCAGCCGCGGCAGATCGTGCAGCCGATCGAGACCATCGCCAGCGTCCCGAAGCCGACCCGGTTGGCGCCGAGGCAGTGGAGCTTGACGATGTCGTGGCCGGTCCTGTAACCGCCGTCGGCCCAGATCTCGACCCGGTTGCGCAGCCCCGCCTCCATCAGCGCCCGGTGCACGGCGCGGGTGCCGATGTCGGAGGGCAGGCCGACGTGGCGCAGCGCGTGCTGGCGGGCCGCGCCGGTGCCGCCCTCGAAGCCCGACAGGGTGATGATGTCGGCGCCCGCCTTGGCGATCCCGAGTCCGATCGTGCCGATGTTCGGCACCACCGGCACCTTGACCGAGACCCGCACGTCCGGGTTGACCGTCTTCAGCTCGTCGATCAGCTCGGCCAGGTCCTCGATCGAGTAGAGGTCGTGGTTGTTGGAGGGCGAGATCAGGTCGGTGCCCGGCGCCGCGTTACGGGCCGCGGCGACCTTCTCGGAGACCTTCTTGCCGGGCAGGTGGCCACCCTCGCCGGGCTTCGCCCCCTGGCCGATCTTGATCTCGGCGACGTAGGAGCTGTTCAGCATTTCGGCCGAGACCCCGAACCGCCCCGAGGCGACCTGCTGGCCGCGCCAGTTGCGGTACTGGCCGTACATGTCTTTGATCTCGCCACCCTCGCCGTTCATGCAGAGGATGTTGGTCGCCTTCGCCGCCTCGGCGTAAGCGCGGAAGGCCGGCTCCGACTGCGAGCCGAAGCTCATCGAGGAGATCACGATCGGGTAGTCGTGGTGGCCGACCCCGGCGTCGACGCCGGCTGCGTCGACCGGGTCGCGATCCCCCTTCAGCCCGATGATGTGGCGCATCGAGATCGGGCTCTGCTTCTCCAGGTCGCGGACTTTCTGCGAGTACTCCTCGTAGGTCCCGGTGCCGTTGGCGGTGGCGATCGCCGCCTTGTAGACCTTCGGGTAGAAGCGGAAGGTCTTCGCCGGTTTAGCCGCCTCGTCGTCGCCGGAGAGCGCCCGGGCGCGTTCGTTGGTGTCGGCGTCGAGCTCGGCGAAGCCGGTCCCGGCCTTGGCCGAGGAAGCGAAGGACTCGGTCTGGAAGATCTCCGCCAGCTCGGGCTTGATCCCGATCGAGGAGAACTGCCGGGCGTAGCCGCGCACCTCGTGGATGCCGATCGTCGAGATCACTTTCTCGATCCCTTTGCGCAGCGCCGCGCAGAGGTTGTCGACGTCGTTCTCGTAGTCCTCGACGCAGATCACCTCGACCATCGTGTAGGCGCAGACGCCGTTGGCGCCGAGCCCGAGGGCCAGCATCACGTCGTGGACGTTGCGGATCGCAGCCGAGCGCAGGACGATCCCGCAGCGCCGCCGCAGGTTCTCTTCGCCACGGTCGACTTTGAACTGCTTCAGGCCCTGGTCGATCGCCGAGGTCGCCAGGTGCGGGTCGAGGTAGCGGCGCTCGCCGTCGTAGACGGTGCGGTCGGTGAGGATCAGGAGCTCGGCCCCGTCGCGGACCTTCTTCACCGCTTCCTGCTTGATCCGCTCGATCGCGCCGGCCGTCGTCTCCGACTCGAGCAGCGAGATGTCCACAGCCGAGGCACGGCCACGGAACTCCTCCCAGAGGTCCTCGAGCAGGTAGGTGCGGTTCTTGCGGGCAATCGCCCGGTAGGTCTTGTCGCTCAGCGGCGCGAGGCCGTGGTGACCGCCGAGGATCACCGGGAAGGAGGTCTCGACCGTGCCGGTGTCTTCGCCGGCGAAGTCGAGCGAGGGCCGGCGCCCGAACAGGGCGCGGGTCGAGAAGTGCTCGAGCTCGCGTTCGCGGTCGAGGGCCGGGTTGGTTACGACCGCGACCGTCTCCTTGAAGTAGTCGGCGAGGTTCTGGCGCTCGGGTGAGAGCGCCGCCAGCGGGCCGTCGTAGCCGAGCGAGCCGACCGGCTCGGCCCCGTTGGAGGCCATCTGCTGGACCAGTTTGACGTCGTCGCGCTGCCAGCCGAAGCCGGCGAGGACGCGGTCTTCGACCTTGACCGGCTCGGCCGGGCCGGCTTCCGAGTAGCCGGGCACGTCCTCGCCCTCGAGCGGGCCGCCGGTCTCCAGGGCGCGGTCGTACGCGGCGACCGCCTCCACCCCGTTGCGTCGCAGCCAGCGGTCGCGGACGATCCGCAGCATCGCGTCGTGCGGGTGCAGGGTCGAGCGCCGCTCGTCGCGTTCGATCTCGACCAGCACCTTCTCTCCCGGCGCCAGCGGCTTTGGCTCGGAGACCATCTTCGAGACCGGCACCACGCCGGGCTCGGAGCTGAAGACGAAGTCGTCCTCGGTCTCGACCTGCCAGAGCGGCCGCAGCCCCATCGCATCGGCCGAGAAGACGCACTCGTCGGCATGGCGGGCGATCAGCGCCACCGGGCCCTGGGCGAACGGCCCCATCGACTGGTGCAGGTACATGTAGAAGGCGTGCAGGTCCTCCGGCAGCTGGCGGATCTCCGCGACGATCGGCGGCACGATCATCTCCATCGCCTCGGCGAGGCTGAGCGCCTCGCGGCTGACCAGGGTGTCGATCGTGCGGTTCAGGTCCTGTGAGTCGGAGGAGCCGGGGGCGATCGGCACCGCCAGCATCTTCGCCTCCTGGCGCAGCTGTTCGATCGTGTTGATCTCGCCATTGTGGCCGAGCGCGCTGAACGGCTGGACGCGCTTGAACGAGGGCCAGGTGTTGGTCGAGTAGCGGTTGTGGCCGAAGCAGCCGACGGTCTCGAAGCGCGGGTCGCGCAGGTCCGGGTAGTAGTCGGCGAGCACGATCGGCGTGCCCATCACCTTGTAGACACAGGTGGTCGCCGAGAACGAGGGGACGTGGACCTCGAGCCGCCGCTCGAGCTCGATCATCAGCTCGAAGAGGATCGGGTCGCGGCGCCCGGCGTCGGGGACGAGGCCGGCGATCTGCCAGAAAACCGGCTCCTCCTCGCGGGCGGTCGGGCCGAGGGCGGGCGAGGAGACGACCCCGACCCGCTCGGCGAGGATCCGGAAGCCCGCTTCGGCGGCCAGCTCGCGGGCGTCGTGCATGACCTTCTCGCGGTCCTGCTTGCGCTCGATGAAGATGTGGGCGACGGCGAAGGCGTCGTCGAGGGTCAGCGAAGGATCGTGGCCGCCGCTGCGGACCTCCTCGGCCCAGATCTTGCGCGGGATGTCGAGCAGCAGGCCGCAGCCGTCCCCCTCGCCGTCGACGTTGCCGGCGCGGTGGAGCATCTTCTGCATCGCCGGGATCGCCAGCTCGATCGGCTCGTGGCTGGGCGCCGCGTCCTTGCGGACCGAGGCGTAGATCGCACAGGCGTCCTTGTCCTCGACGCTGGGCGGCGAAACGCGTGGCTTGTATGGGCGCTCCGGCGAATAGCGTTCGACGGTCGCGCCAGCACGTGACTGGGACTTCGGCATGGCACCTCCCGGGATCCGCGCCTTCTTCGAGCGGGCGCGCGACGGGTTGACGGTCGGGGAATTATAAGGCGGGTCTGAGAGCGAGACTCACCAATTCGCCGATTCCCGCGAATTGCGGGGAAAAGACTCAGCCCCAGGACATCGGCTCGTAGCCGCCGGTCGGGTCGACGCCGATCAGCAGCGCGGTGACCGGGGCGTCGGAGCGGTTGACGATCGTCCGCGACGCCGATGGTTCGATCGAGGCCCAGGTGCCGGCCGGGGCGGCGACCTCCTCACCGTCGAGGCGCAGCACCGCGTCGCCCTCGAGGATCGCGTAGACCTCGACCTGGCCGCTGCCGCTCTCGTCGTGCTCGGGGATCTCGCCGCCGGGCCCGATCTCGACCAGGTTGAAGCCGAAGCACGAGGTGCCGAGCGCTTTGCGCGCCAGCTGCCAGGTGGCTTCGCCCGAGCCCTCCATCGCCTCGAACTCGTCGCGGTGCTTGACGGTGTATGCGGCCATCACTCCCCCTTCGGTTCGGACTGCCCTCCGTGCGACCATAAAGCCGGCGACCGTCAATTCCCAATCCGCGTGCGACCGGGGGCGTGACTGGCCGAGCAGGTCAAGGACGCAGGGTGCCGCCTTTGCCGGTTGGCAAAGGCAAACCCGAGGACGCCGAGATGCGAAGCGCCAGGCACGTCATCCGGGTGCGCGAGAATTGGGAATTGACGGTCTTGGCCGCCAGCGGAAGGAGAAACCGGTGAACGGTAACCCCAATGACTCGGCCTTGGCGCTGAAGGGCACGATCGAGCGCTACAACACGGCCTGGAACGCCCACGACCTCGACGCGATCATGTCGATGCACGCGCCGGACATGGTCTTCGCCAACCACACCGCCGGCGAGGCCGCGGCCGGCGAGGACGTGCGCCGCCACATCGGCTCGATCTTCGCCAGCTGGCCCGACCTCGCCTTCGAGACGCGGCGGCTCTACGTCCGCGAGGGGCTGGTGGTCCAGGAATGGGACGCCAGCGCGACCCACACGCGGACGATGCGGCGGGGCTCGATCGTCGCCGAACCCACCAACCGCATCGTCCGCTGGGAGGGGATCGACTGCATCCCCTTCGAGGACGGCCTCGTCAAGCGCAAGGACGTCTACTCGGACAGCGTCTCGATCCTTCGCCAGGTCGGGTTGCTTTAGGGGTGCTAGGGGGATTCGAGGGACTGAGGGGGATTCGAGGGCGGTGGTTGGGGGTCCCCAACCACCGCCAACGCCACAAGGTCAGGACTTCAAACGCCCCACTGGTCTTTTAGCTTCTTCTCCTTGAAGCGCTGGCGGTAGAGCGGAGCGCGCTGCGAGTCCCCGGCGCTCGCTCGAAGCTTCCAAACCTTGGGGGTGGCTCTCCGTCCCTTGGGCGTTTGTGGGAGTTCGATTCGCGAGTGAAGGGACGGGGTGGCCCCCCCTGGACGGCGGCGTCCTCTTGCTCGCACCGGCGCTCGCTCTCGGACGGCCGTGATTCGATCCTGGCGAGCAACCCAGCCTCCAGGGGGGAGCCACCCCGGCCCCCTCGCGCATCTAGGGCCGAGCGCTACGCCATATCAGCCGGGCGCTACGCCAGATCAGCCTGGCGCAGCGCCCCATCCCCTGCCTAGAAGCTGAAGCTCGGCAGCTGGGCGTTGTTGACCAGGGTCTTCGGTTTGCCGCCGTTCCAGGGAACGCTGACGACTGCCTGATTGCCGGAACCCGGTTCGAAGCCGCCCGTGCCGCCGTAGACCGTCTGGCCGTTGGGCGAGAGCGCAACCCCGACCAGGCCCTGCTCGGTCGCTTCGAGGATCGGCCGCTGGGCGCCGGTGCGAACGTTGACCCCGACCGCGTAGGTCGTGTCCTGGCCGCCGAACTGGGCGAGCAGGCGGTTGCCGTTCGCCGACCACTGGGTCGGGAAGAGGCCCTGCAGCAGCTGGCCGACATTGGTGTGGGTCAGCCGTTTGACGCCTTTGCCGTTTTCGTTCATCAGGAACAGCTCGTTCTTGGGCCCGTACTTGCGCTTGTCGGCTCCGAGCAGCTTGACGAAGACGATCTGCCCGGTCGGGCCCCAAAGCGGGTACTCCGACGCATGGTCGCTGGTCAGCTGAGTCGCTTTGCCGCCGGCCGCTGAGACCTTGTAGATGTCGCTCTTCGGCGGGTAGGCAGTCTGGCTGTTGGACTTCCCGTAGACGATTTCTTTGCCTTCGGGGTCGAAGCTGTAGCCGACGAAGAAGCCGGTGGCGAGGACCTTCTGGGCGCCGGTGGCGACCGTGATCAAGACCAGCTTGCGCTTGCCCAGTTCGCCGCCGCGCTGGGCGAGGATGAATTCGGAGTCGGGCGACCACCGCGCTACGTACGATTCCTGCCAACCCACCATCAGCGTCTTGCCGGCACCGCCGCCGACCGGGGCCAGCTTCATTTCGGTGCTGTGGCCGGGGCCTTCGTGGAAGTAGATGAGCGAGGCGCCGTCCGGGGAGATCAGCGGGGACGAGCCGTTGGCGACCCGCTTGACACCGCTGCCGTTGTCGTTGGCGGTGAAGACGGTCTGGTTGGCGAAGCCGCGGACGAAGGCGATGTTGGCCGAGGCGAAGGCCGGCAGCGCCAGGAAGAGGGTGAGGGCGGAGAGGACGAGCAGATGCTTGAGGAACTTCTTCATGGGGGGCATGGTCGCGATCCTAAGTCCGCCGGCGGCGGTTTTGGACCGATATCGGTGACCGGGATGGCGGCTTGCGTGCGGCTTACAGCTCGGGCACGTCGGCGCCGTGTGGGCTGAACGGCAGCCGCCGCACCTCGGCCCAGCCGGCGCAGCGGTCGCGCAGCGCCGCCGCGACGACGCCGGCGTCATCGACCGTGGTCCAGACCAGCACCGTCGGGCCCGCTCCCGAGATCGTTGCCCCGAGGGCGTGGAGCTCCGGCGCCGAGTCGACGATCTCCATCGAGCGCGGGTAGAGCGCTCGGCGGCGCGGCTGGTGGATCGCATCCTTGAGCCCGCGGGAGATCAAGGTCAGGTCCGAGGTGGTCAGGCCGAGGACGAGGGTCGAAGCCGCGGCCACGTTGGCGATCGCGTCCGCTCGCGGCAGCTCCTCCGGGATCGCCTCCCGCGCCGCCGCGGTCGAGAGCTCTTCGTCGGGAATGACCGCGATCCCCTCCAGCTCCCGCGGCGGGTTGAACCGGGCAGCGACCGGGAGCTCGTTCTCGTAGGCGCAGACGACGAAGCCGCCGTAGATCGCCGCCGCGACATTGTCCGGGTGGCCCTCGATCGCGGTCGCCCGCGCCAGCAGCTCCTCCTGGCTGAACGCCAGCTCGAAGAGGTGGTCGGCGGCGTAGAGGCCGGCGACGATCGCCGCCGCGCTCGATCCGAGCCCCCGCGCCAGCGGGATCTCGCTGCGCAGCCGGAAGGCGATCCCGTCGGCTGGGTGCAGCGTCTCGAAGGCCCGCACGACGAGGTTGTCGCGGCCGGTCGAGACATCGAGCCCGCCCGGGTCAAGCGAGAACTCGCCCGTCTCCTCGACCTCCAGCTCGAGAAAGAGCGAGACGGCCGCCGCCATTGCGTCGTAGCCCGGGCCGAGGTTGGCCGAGGAGGCGGGGACGCGGACGAGTCGGTGGCGGGCGGTCAGTCGAAAACCACCCGCTCGACCGCGCTGAGGTCGTTGTCGCAGTTGATCACCGAAGGCGCTTTGGCAAAGGCCGTATCCGGATCCTTGAGCCCGTGGCCGGTGAGCACGCAAACGACGCGGCCCGGCGGCGGGCCGTGCTCGAGGGTCGGCAGGCCGTGGGCGAGGAGGCCGGCGACCGAGGCGGCGGAGGCCGGCTCACAGAAGACGCCGACGCAGGAGGCGAGCCACTGGTAGGCGTCGATGATCTGCTCGTCGGAGACGGCGGCGACGCGGCCGCGCGAGGCGGTGAAGGCGGCCATCGCCTCCTCCCAGCGGGCCGGGTTGCCGATCCGGATCGCCGAGGCGATCGTCTCCGGCTGGGCGACCGGCTGGCCGGTGACCAGCGGCGCCGCGCCCTCGGCCTGGAAGCCGTAGAGGATCGGGGACGCACCTAGCTCCTGGAAGCCGCGCCAGTAGGCGGTGACGTTGCCAGCGTTGCCGACCGGGATCGCCAGCGCGTCGGGGGCCTCGCCGAGCTCCTCGACGATCTCGAAGGCGCCGGTCTTCTGGCCTTCGATCCGGTGCGGGTTGACCGAGTTGACGAGTTCGATCGGGTGCTTCTGGGCGAGCTCGCGAACGATCCGCAGGGCGTCGTCGAAGTTGCCGCGCAGGGCGACGACGCGAGCGCCGTGCATTAGCGCCTGCGCCAGCTTGCCGATCGCGATCTTGCCCTCGGGGACGATCACCGCGCCGCGCAGGCCGGCCCGCGCCGCGTAGGCGGCACAGCTGGCGGCGGTGTTGCCGGTCGAGGCGCAGATCACCGCCTCAGCCCCCCTCCCCTTCGCCCGCGAGACGGCGACGGTCATCCCCCGGTCCTTGAAGGAGCCGGTCGGGTTGGCGCCCTCGAACTTAAGGAAAACCTCGGCACCGACCCGTTCGGAGAGGCGCGGCGAGGGGATCAACGGCGTCGAGCCCTCGTTGAGGCTGACGACCGGGTCGCCGGGCTCGAGCGAGAGCCGCTCGCGATAGCGCTCGATCAACCCCGGCGGCATGCCGGCCTCCCCTCGTCGGCCATGACTACTCCTCGTCCTCGATCACGTGGATGTAGCGCGGCGCCGTCCGTAGCTCGGGCAGCTCGGAGAGCGAGGTGACCGCCGCCGCGAAGCGAGATTCGAGGCACTCGTGGGCGACCATCACCAGCCGCGCCTCTTCGCCGGTGCCGCGCTGGACGACGCTCTTGATCGAGACGTCGTGCTCGCCGAGGACCGTGGCGATCCGGGCGAGCACTCCGGGCCGGTCGGCGACCTCGAGGTGCAGGTAGAAAGCCGAGGGGACGTCGCCGACGACCGGCAGCTCGGCGCGGGTCTCGTGGACCGGCGCCTCGCCGGCGAGGATCGAGACGACGTCGCCGAGCACCGCGGACGCGGTCTGCAGCCCGCCCGCGCCCGGCCCCGACATCGTCACCTCGCCGACCGCCGGCCCTTGGACGGTGACCGCGTTGAAGGACCCCTGGATCGGGGCCAGTGGATGGCCGCCATAGAGGAAGCAGGGGAAGACGCGGACGCTGATCCCGTCCTCGCGCCGCTCGGCAACCCCGAGCAGCTTCAGCGAGAGCCCGAACTCCTTCGCATAGGCAATGTCATCGGGGGCGATCGTCTCGATCCCCTCGTAGGAGACCTGGTCGAGGCCGACCGGGGTGTGGAAGGCGAGCCGGGCGAGGATCGCCATCTTCGCCGCGGCGTCGGCGCCGTTGACGTCCTCGGTCGGGTCGGCCTCGGCGTAGCCGAGCCGCTGCGCCTCGGCCAGCACCTCTCCGTAGGGCGCGCCGCGGGCGGCCATCTCGCTGAGGATGAAGTTGGTGGTGCCGTTGACGATCCCGAAGACCCGGGCGACCTCGGCGACTCCGAAGCTCTCCTGGATCGTGCGGACGATCGGGATCACCGCCGCGACCGCCGCCTCGAAGCGCAGCTGCACGCCGGCCTCGCGGGCGACAGCGAACAGCTCGTCGCCATGCTGGGCCAGCAGCTGCTTGTTGGCCGTGACGACCGGGCGGCCGGCGCGCAGCGCCGCCAGCACGTACTCGCGGGTCGGATCGGTGCCGCCCATCAGCTCGACGATCAGCTCCGAGCGCTCGAGGATCGCGCCGAAGTCGCCCTCGCTGCGGGTCAGGACGCCGGCCAGCTCCGGCCGCCGCCCGGTCGCCGCCTCGACCGCGGCACCCCGCTCGGTCAGCAGCTCGGCGAAGGCGGCGCCGACGTTGCCGCGGCCGAGCAGGCCGATCTGGACCGGTTTGGAAGGTTCGCTGCTCATCGCGATCCCAGACTCTCAGACGTCCCGCGCGGTGAGGTCCCCGTAGGTCTCGCGGCGAACGACGACGCGCGAGCGACCGTCGCGGCAGAAGACGACCGGCGGCCGCGGGACGCCGTTGTAGTTGTTGGCCATCGCGTGGCCGTAGGCGCCGGTCGCCGGGGTGACGAGGACATCGCCGACGGCGGGATCGGCGAGCAGCGCGTCGCGGACGAGGACGTCGCCCGACTCGCAGTGCATGCCGGCGACCGTCACCAGCGTCTCCGGGTCCGCGGCGGCGCGGTCGGCGACCAGGGCCTCGTAGCGCGAGCCGTAGAGCATCGGACGCAGGTTGTCCGACATGCCGCCGTCGACGGCGACGTAGGTACGGATCCCCGGCACCTCCTTGACGGTCCCGACCCGGTACATCGTCAGGCCGGCGTTGGCGACCAGCGAGCGCCCCGGCTCGACCATCACCCGCACGCCGGGGCCGAAGACCTCGGCGACACCGCGCACCTTGACGTCGACGTAGGCGTCGATAGACGGCGGCTCGTCATCGGCCCCGTAGGCGACCCCCAGGCCGCCGCCGACGTCGACCACCCGGCACCACTCGCCGGCGATCTCACCGAGCGCCTGGATCGCCAGCGTGTAGGGCTCGAGCTCGAAGATCTGCGAGCCGATGTGGGCGTGCAGGCCGACCAGCTCGAGCACGTCGGATGCGAGGACGCGCTCGATCGCGGCCGCGGCGAGCCCGTCGGCGAGCCCGAAGCCGAACTTCGAGTCGAGCTGGCCGGTGGTGATGTAGTCGTGGGTCGAGGGCTTGATCCCCGGGGTCACCCGGATCAGCACCGGCTGCGGTTCCTCCAGCAGCCGCTCGCAACGTTCGATCTCGTCGAAGGAGTCGAGGACCAGATGGCCGATCCCGGCGCGGGCGGCGGCGAGGATCTCCTCGTCTGACTTGTTGTTGCCGTGCATCAGGATGCGGGACGGGTCAAAGCCTGCGTGGAGCGCCATGTGCAGCTCGCCGCCGGAGGCGACGTCGACCGACAGCCCCTCCTCGGCGAACAGCCGGTAGGCGGCGGTGCAGGGGAAGGCCTTGCTGGCGAAGACGACCTCGTAGTCGGCCTGGCGCGCCTCAAAAGCGTCGCGGTAGGCACGCGCCCGCGCCCGCAGGTCGTCCTCGGCGTAGACGTAGGCGGGCGTGCCGTGCTCGGCGGCCAGCTCGACCACGTCGCAGCCGGCGATCTCCAGGTGGCCGGCTGCGTTGACCCGGCTGCCCAGTGGGTAGACCGCGGAACCGGCGATCGGGTCGCCGCTCACCGCCCCTGGTTGGACCTGTCCGCTCGCTGCCTCCATCGGACCGGCATTGTGACGATCCAGCCGCCTTCGGGGGAGGACCGCTGGCGGGCCCCGGGGCTAGTGCTGGCCGCCGAGCAGACCGCCGACCGCGTTGACGGTTTCGTCGACGGTTTTGCCGACCGCCGATTCGGGCCCGACGACGCCACTGACGACTTCTTCGGTCAGCCCGGTTACGCCGGTTTCTTTGAGTGCGCCGCCGGTCACGGTTTCGTCGACCGAGTTGACGGTTTCGTTCACGGTTTCGGTCACTTTCGCGGTGGTCGAGCCACCTCCGCCGGTGACCGGCGCAACGACTTCTTCGACGACTTCGGTCGGCGATTTGGTGCCACTCGAGCCTTTGCTGCCGCTCGAGGTTCCGGTGGAGTTGCCGCCGCCTCCCGAAGCAGTCGGCGTCGACTGGCTCGGGGCGGGAGACGACGAACCGGACTCCGACGGGTTCGACGGGCTCGAGCCGGTGCTGCCCGGGTTGCCGCCGCTGGCGGGGGAGCTGGCAACCGGTTCCGATTCGGTGACCGGTGGGGCGCTGCTGCCGACGCTGGTGTTGTCCTGCGGCGCGCCGACCTGGTTGTCGCCGCCGCTCGAGCGGTCGCCGCCGGCGACGGCGCTCGCGGGCGCCGCGGTGGAGCCGGGTTTGACCGTTTTCGGCGCCCCTGCCGTGGGGCCGCCGCCGGAGACGATGCTCGCCTCGGAGACCGCCGCCTGTCCGTCACCGCCACCGAGGGCGCCGATCGGCCAGTCCTTGAAGACCTGGGCGGAGACCAGGATCACGAACGCGACGATCGCGATCGAAACAAGCGCGACGCTCCCTACCGCGCCCACCTGATATCTGCGGGCCTGCCGGACCATCTTTAGAAAAGGTTACCCGTCTGAACTACAGGTAACCCATCGGGTCCGTCACTTCGCCGAATATACGAACCTCGAAATGCAGGTGGGGACCCGTGCTGTAGCCGGTGTTGCCGGAGAGACCGATGATCTGCCCCTGGCTGACGGACTGGCCCGGGGAGACGAGGAATTCGGACTGGTGGGCGTAGCAGGTGGAGAGTCCGCCGCCGTGGTCGATGCAGGTGTAGTTGCCGTAGCCGCCGCTTTCGGCCTCGGATTGAGTGAAGACGACGGTGCCTCCGAGCGCGGCGTGGATCGGCGTCCCTTCGGGGACGGAGATGTCGATCCCGGGGTGGTACTCGTAGCCGGCGCCGATGTCGCGGCCGCCGAAGCCGGAGGTGATCGGGCCTTCGACCGGCCAGATCATCCCCAGCGATTCGCCGCCGGCCGGTCCGGCGAGCACCGGTGCCGAGCCGGTTTCGCGCAGCTGTTCGACGATTTCGGTCTGGATCGCCGCGAGGTTGCTGTCGAGCTCGTCCTCGTGTTCGCCGATCTGCGCCAGCGCCGCTTCGCGCTGGCCACGGGCGTCGACCAGCGCCGTCTGCCGGCTCCGCAGCGCCGTCCGGTTGGCGGCCAGGCTGTCGGCGAAGCCGAGGATGTAGTTGCGGGCGCGTTCGATCGTCACTTTCGAGTTGAGCCGGGCGACGACGAGGTCGCGGACTTCGTTGCGCAGGTCGCGCACCCGCCCGACCACCGCTTCCTCCTGGCCACGGATGCGGTCGAGGTATTCGGCCCGGGCGGCGAGGTCTTCGATGTCGTCGGAGCCGACGATGACGCTCAGCAGGTCGGGCGAGCCGGACTCGTAGATCGCGACCAGGTGACGACGCAGGGCGACGAGGGCATCCTGCAGGTGGCCGCGGGCGCGCTCGAGCTTCGCTTTGGCGCCGACCAGCGCTGCACGCGCTTCGTTCAGCTCGGTCTGCTTGGCCAGCAGCCGTTCGTGCGCTTTCGCCTGACGGGTGCGGATCGCCGCAACCGAGGCGGTCAGCTCGTCGATCCGGTCTCCGTAGCGCGAGATCGTCGAGGTGAGGACGCCCTTGCGATCGCGGACTTCTTCGAGCTTTCCTTCGGTCGCTTCGAGCTTCTCGCCAAGGTCGGCGGCGTGCGCGTGCGGCGCCCCGGCGAACAGCAGCAGGGCGAGGGAGGCTAGGGCGAGCGCAAGAACTTTGGGGCTCGCCATGTGGCGGGCGCGAGGCACGGTCGAGCGAGGCTAGAGCAGCGCTTCGCTCGGCTGAGCGACCGAAATCTCCCTGCAAATCGGCTTGCGCAAGAAGGATTTCAGACGGGGGCGTTCTCGACCCTCAGCAGGCCGCCGTCGGCCTCCTCCTCCATCTGCAGGGTGGTGTGCTCGATGCCGTAGCCGTCGCGCAGCAGCAGCTCCAGCTGCTGGCGGATCAGGTCGCGGTCGGCACCGCGGGCGACGACGACGTGGGCGGCGATCGCGCCGAAGCCGGCGGTCACCGTCCAGACGTGGAGGTCGTGAACCGAGCGCACCCCCTCGACCCCGCAGATCGAGGCGCCGACCTCGTCGACGTCGAGGCTGGCCGGCGCCGCCTCCATCAGCACGTCGACCGGTTCCTTGATCAGCCGCCAGGAGGAGAGCAGCACGAGGACCGAGATCAGGATGCCGACGATCGGATCGACGATGTCGGAGCCGCCGAGCAGGACGACGACGCCGGCGAGGACGACGCCGAGCGAGCCGAGGGCGTCGGCGGCCGAGTGGCGGAGCACCCCCTCGAGGTTGACGTCGGCGCGCTCGCCGCGGGCCAGCACCCAGGTGGCGATGAGGTTGCCGAGCAGGCCGAGGACGCCAAGTACGAGGACGATCCCGCCCTCGATCTCGGGCGGGTCGGAGAGCCGGCCGATCGCGGCGACGCCGATGCCGACGCTGACCGCGACCAGCAGCAGCCCGTTGACCAGCGCCGCCAGGACTTCCGAGCGCATGTAACCGAAGGTCCGCCGGCCGCTGGCGGGCAGCGACGCCAGCCGCACCGCGATCAGGGCGAGGACGATCGAGGCGATATCGGAGAGCAGGTGCCCGGCGTCGGCGAGCACCGCCAGCGAGCCGGCGAGGATGCCGCCGACGACCTCGATCGCGAAGAGGCCAACGTTGATCCCGAGCGCCATGTACATCCGGCGGCGGCTGTCGGCCCGCCGCGCTTCCAGCGCATGGGCGCCGTAGCCGTGGCTGTGGCCGGCGTGATCGTGGTCGTGATCGTGGGCGGACACGCCCGCCAGGATAAGTCCGGGCTCAGGCGGCTACAGGCTGCTTGGGCTCTGCGCTCTTCGCCGCCTCGGCGGCGACTTCGGCGCCGAATTCGAGCCGCTCGGCGTATTCGCGCGCCTGCATCCGGGAGATGACCATCCGCTGGATCTCGGCCGTGCCCTCGAACAGCTGGTAGATCTTGGCGTCGCGGAAGAACTTCTCCAGCGGGTACTCGGTGTTCCAGGCGTCGGGCCCGACCAGCTCCATCAGCGTCGTCGTCGCCCACATCGCGACGTCGCCGCCCTTCAGCTTCGACATCGAGCCCTGGCCGCCGCGCATCGGCACGCCGTTGCGGCCCATCCAGGAGGCGCGCTGAACCAGCAGCCGCGCCGCTTCGATCTCGGTCGCGACGTCGGCCAGCGTCTGCTGGATCCGCTGCGTCTGCAGCAGCGGCACGCCGCCTTCGGCGCGGGCGTCGAGGTACTCGAGGGTCCACTCGTAGGCGGCCTGGGCGATCCCCAGCGCCGAGGCGCCGACGATCGGCCGCGTCACCTCGAAGGTCGCGAGCGCGTCGGCCCCGCGCGATTTCTGGCCCGAGCGGGCGCGCTCCAACTTCTTCTCCAGCTTCTCCTCGCCGCCGAGCAGGTACTCGGCCGGGATCCGGCACTCCTCGAGCACGACCTCGGCGGTGTGCGAGGCGCGGATCCCGAGCTTCGTCTCCTTCTT
>Ga0070667_100002261_pt1 | contig 16956 bp, 19 predicted proteins | sample KBSS33metaG_FD_64659 | JGI IMG/M metagenome (GOLD analysis project Ga0070667, IMG submission 64659) | Switchgrass rhizosphere microbial communities from Kellogg Biological Station, Michigan, USA - KBS S3-3 metaG | ecosystem: Host-associated > Plants > Roots > Rhizosphere > Soil ... | reverse complement strand
GTGTGAACGAAGCCTTCGACCGCATGGTGATCAGCCGGATAGTGAACGGCCGGGCGCGCGAGCTCAGCGCGCTCACGAGCGAGGAAATCCGCCGCGAGGCCGGCCGCAGCGGCCTCGAGGTCATGCACTGGATCTTCGCCGCCGCCACCGTTCCGCAGGCCAGGGGTGAAGAGATCTTCTACGAGCCCATGCCGGAATGGATCACGGGGCTGGGCGGCATCGCGCTCACGCCCTGACCGGGAGCCCGCGCCGGCACCCCATGCGCATCGCGGCACGCAGCTTTGATACCGTCCTGCCGCGTGAGGCCGAGGTCGTGATCATCGGCGGCGGCATCGTCGGCATATGCGCGGCGTGGTACCTGGCGCAGCGCGGCATCCCGGTGCTGGTGTGCGAGAAGGGCTACGTCGGCGCCGAGCAGTCCACTCGCGCGCTCGGCTGGGTGCGGGTCACGAGCCGTGAGCCGCGCGACATCGCGCTCAACCTCGACAGCCGCCGCCAGTGGGCGACGCTCACGCGCCAGCTCGGCGGCACGGGCTATCGCACCACCGGGCTCATCTACACCGCGAGCAACGCCGCGGAGCTTGAGGGCCACGAGCGCTGGCTGGCCGAGGTGCGCGAGTTCGGGCCGGATTCGCGCCTCATCGGGGCGCGCGAGACGCGTGCCCTGCTGCCGCAGTGCACCGCCGACTTTGAGGGCGCGCTGTATACCCCCGGTGACGGGTGCGCCGAGCCTACCCAGGCGGCCCTTCGCATCGCCGAGGGTGCCCGGCAGCTGGGCGCGCGCATCGTGACGCTGTGTGCGGTGCGCGGACTGGAGCGCGCAGGCGGACGCATCTGCGGCGTGGTGACGGAGCAGGGCACCGTCCGGGCGCGCGCGGTGCTCATCGCCGCCGGGGCCTGGTCGGGGCTGCTGTGCCGCAACGAGCAGATCGACCTGCCGCTGCTCGCCGCGGGCAGCTACCTGTTACGCACCACGGCACTCGAGGGGCCTGACATCTGCGCGCGTCATGGCATGATCGGCATCCGCCGCAACGCCGACGGGGGCTACACCGTCGGCTCGCCGCACAACCTCTTTCAGATCACGCCCGAGTCCCTCAGACGGCTGCGACAGTTCTGGCCCGCGCTCAAGTCGCGCTGGAGTTCGACCAGCCTGCGCCTGGGTCGCGAGTTCGTTGCGGACTGGCGTCGCGGTCTTGGTTGGCGACTCGATGAAGTGACGCCCTTTGAGCGCGAGCGCGTGCACGACCCCGGCGCCGGGCCCTGGGCGGCGCAGGTGTGGCAGAGCGCGCAGCGGCTCTATCCCTTCTTCGGCGGCGCCGCGGTCGCCGAGAGCTGGGGCGGCTCAGTGGACGTCACGCCGGATGCACTGCCGGTGATCTCCGCAGTCGATCCGGTGCCGGGACTCTTCGTCGCCGCGGGTTTCTCGGGCGGGGGCTTCGGGGCGGCGCCGGGGGCGGGCCAGCTGGCCGCGGAACTCATCGCCGGCAGCACACCCCGGGTCGATCCGGCGCCCTACCGCTACCGGCGGTTCCTTGAAGGCGGCGCCGTGATGCCGGCGGCTTGACCGGAGCACCCTCAGGATGAGCTGAGACCGCGGCCCGCGAGACGGTCACTCCCGTGCCGTACGGCCAGGCCACCCGTGGCGCGGCCGGAAACCCAGGACCTGCTGCGCGCGGCTGCAATCGATGAGCGCGCGGAACGGGTCATCGGAGAACTCGCCGCCGCCACGCCACTCGACCTGGGGCAGCCGCTCCGCCACCAGCTCGAGCGTCGGACGCGCATCGGCGATGTCGCTTGCGCAGAGCAGCAGCCGCGTGTGGCCGCGGAAGGGGGTTTCGAGGGCGAGCAGCGTGGCCGCGGCGACGTCGCGCACGTCGATGTGCACGCCCAGGTGCCAGGGGGCGCCGGCCGCTGCGGGGCGTGGCGGGCCCTTCAGCATCCTCTCGTAGCCTTCTGCATCGAACACCGCGACCGGCCGCAGGCAGATGGTGTCGATGCCGGTGCGCTGCGTGAAGGCCGCGCACATCTCCTCCGAGAGCCACTTGGCAAGTCCGTACGGCCGCGTCGGCAGGCCGCGGTGCGCATCGTCCATCGGCAGGTAGTCGGGATTGCGCTCGAGCATGCCGAGTGACTTGCCGGAGGAGAAATACACCACCCGCGCAATCCGGTTCGCCTCGGCCGCGAGCAGCACGTTCCAGGTGCCGAGCACGTTGATCGACATGATGTCCGCGGGGCTGCCGTTACGATCGTCGGCGAGCCCGGCGGCGTGCACGATTGCCTGCGCGCCGCGCGCTGCCTGCGCGATGGCCGCGGCGTCGCGGATATCACCGCCGTCGGCGAGGTCGAAGCCGCGCACCTCGTGGCCCGCGCGCGCGAGCGCCTCGACGATGGCCGGACCGAGCCGGCCGCGATGCCCGGTGAGGAGGACGATCAAGCCTAGGCGCCCAGCAGCCTCTTGCGCAGGTCGTCACCGCCGCGCACGCGCCGCAGCCCGCGCACGCCCAGGCCCGCTTCGGTCTTCACGATCGAGCCCGTCATCGCCTTGGAGTCGCGCCGCGAGGCGAGCAGCACGTAGGCGCCGGAATGGTCGGCGGGCTCCGCGTGCATCCTGAGCGGGGTGACGGCCTCGACCGCGGCGTCCTTGTTGGACGGGTGCGTGTGCGTGCGGATGCGCTCGCCGCGCTCGTCGAGGCCGAAGCTCGCCGGCATGCGGATGTCGGTCTTGGTGGCGCCGGGCGAGACGCCGTTGACGCGCACCAGCGGCGCGAACTCGTGCGCGAGCTGGCGCACGATGCCGAGCGCGGCGTGCTTGCTGGCGATGTACATGACGCCGCCGCCGTCGGGATAAAACGAGGAATTGGACAGGGTCACGATGATGGAGCCGCCGGTCTTCACCAGCTCCGTGACCGCGACCCGTGCGCCGATGATCACGGCCAGCACGTTCAGGTCGAAGATCTCCTTGTAGACCCGCGGCACGTCGGCAGTGGGGATATCGATGAGCTCGCGGAAGGCATCGCCGAGCCCGGCGTTGGCGACGAACACGTCGAGCTTGCCGAACTTGTCGACCGTGTGGCGCACCGCGCGCTCGTTGGCCTCCACCGTGGTCGCATCACCCTGCACGCCGGTGACGCGCTGGCCGTGCTGTGTGCCGAGCTCCGCGAGCCGCTCGGCCGAGACGTCCATGACGCACACGCGCGCCCCCTCCTCGATGTAGCGGTCCACCACCGCACGACCGATGCCGGAACCGCCGCCCGTGACCAGTGCCACCTGTCCTTCAAGCTGTGCCATGACGCTCTCCCGCGGGAATGATCTAAAAGAGCACGCTCAGATTCGTGCTGGTGATGACGGTCTGGTCGACCAGAATGCGCCGGCGCGCGATCCGGTACTCGGATGGGGCCACGCGGCGCAGCAAATCCTCCCGCCGGCCGGCGAACATCTGGTAGGCCTGCTCGGCGCGCGTGCGGGTGACGAGGAAGTTGGCCGCGACGGCGAACTCATCGGGGCGCTCCCCGGCCTGCACCAGCACGTTGGTCAGAAAATGGCGCGTGCGCGAGGGCGGGGTCTCCGCCCAGGCCGAGCCGGTCTCGAGCCGCGCGACGCGCGTGCGCAGCGAGTGGATGTTCTCGTCGAAGAACGAGACTTGCTCGAACCCCGGGCCGCGCGCGCGCACCTGCGTGGTGCGCACCGGCATGACGTAGTGGATGTCCTCGGCGCACAGCTCGATCCACGCGCCGTACTCGTTGTTATCGAGAAGCGCGGCCTCGCGATAGAGGAACCCGAGTATCTCGCCGTAGAGCGGCGTGCCCGGCGCACACGCATCCGCAGGCACGCCTGCAGAGTGAGGCGCGGCGCTCATGAGGCCGCCGTTACGCGCGGCCGCTGCACCGCAGTGGGCGCGTGCGCCGGCTGGCGCATACGGCGCAGCCACTCGGCGTACCAGGCACGCTGGGTCATCTCGCCGTAGCTGTCAGCGTAGGCGATACCCGGTCCCGCCCAGGTGGCGTCAGTGGGCCGGGCGAGGCCCATCTTGTGGTGCAGCGCGTAGCGCTTGGCCGCCGGGCCACGCGCCGCAGCGGTGCACTCCTCCCAGTTCTCCATGTCGTCCTGGTCGAAGATGCCGGAGGGGCCGAAGCATCGCACGTAGGTCTCGTACGAGGTCTTGCGGTAGTCCGCGGGCGCCGCCTTGTCGATCGCGAACCAGGAGTACATACGCGTGCGCGTCGGGCTCAGCGGGACCTCAAGCCGTAGGTTGAGGATTCCGACCGGCTCGCTCTTGGTGTCACCGGCGGTCACCAGCTGCAGCCAGTGGAAGTTCGGCCACATCGTGCCGGCGCTGTAGCCGTGCGCCTGCGCTATCCGGGCCTGTGCGGGGCTGAGATGTTCCGCGAAGCGTGGCCACAGCGACTTGGGCAGACCCAGGCCCTGGAACGCCTCCATGGGCGGCCCCTGCACGAAGTGCAGGATGTGGCCGTTGTCGAGCGTCACCATGTGCCCATGCGAGGCGAAATCCGGATCGCTCGGCAGCATGCCAAGCTCGACCAGGCTCTGGTGCGTCCAGTACACGTGGAAGTTATCGGTGAAATTATCGGTGGCGAACTTCCATGAGCACTCCACGTCCCAGATCTGCGGCACGCCGACGAACTCGATCTCGCCGGTGCGGCCGAAGATGATGTCCAGGTACCAGCGCATGTCGCCGAGCCACTCCTCGAGGGAGGGTGCGGCCGGGTCCCAGCTGCCGAACACCAGGCCGCGGTAACTGCCCAGGCGCGCTACCGGGATGAGACCGAGCTGCGCCTTGTCGAGCTCGCCCGGGCCGTAGTGATGCTCCGAGGACGCCGCCAGCAGTTCGCCCGAGGTCGAGTAGGTCCAGCCATGGTACGGACAGCGCAGCGCGGTGGCGTGGTCGCGGTCCGCGCGGCACAGGCGCATGCCGCGGTGGCGGCAGGAGTTGAGAAAGGCCCGCACCACCCCGGCCTGGTCACGCACCATGATCACCGGATCGACGCCGCACTGGCGCGCCACGATGTCGCCGCGCTCGGGGATCTCGCTCTCGTGCCCGATGAAGAACCAGGCGCGGCCGAAGATCTGCTCGAGCTCGCGCTCGTACACTTCCGGGTCGGCGAAAATGCGCCGCGAGATCAGCCCTTCCGCGGGGCGCACGATTTGCTCGAGGTCCTCGCCGCTGGCCAGCCGCATGCCCGGCTGGCTTGCCTTACCCGAAATGCGCTCGTTCGCCATGGCCCCTGATCCTCACGTCCGGAAAATCCTTGTACCGCGCTCGCCAGCGTCGCTACCTGGCTGCCCTGGCCTTGTGCGCCGCCGGCAGCAGCGCGGCCCGCAGGGACTCCACCAGCGAGGTCGCCGCAGATTCCGCGCGCACCGCGTCGCCCTTGGCGATGGCATCGACCAGCGCCTCGTGCAGGCCGATCTCCCTGGCCGCCAGCCCCAGGTCCCAGAGCTGCGGGCTCGCGGAGAGCTTGAGCGCGCGGCCCAGATGATCGTAGACCTCGGCGAGCAGCGCGTTGCGCGCGCACGCCAGGATGGCCGCGTGCAGCGCTGTGTCGGCGGCGATGAAGGCCGCCTGGTCCTTGGCGCCGCTCGCCGCGCGCAGCGCCGCGACCAGCTTGCGCAGCTGCGCCGCCTTGCGCGCATTACAGCGGCGGGCCGCGAGTCCCGCCGCCGCGCGCTCGAGCACCGCGCGCAGTTCGACCGCATCCTCAAGACGCGCGCGGTTCACCCGCCGCACGAACGGGGTCTGCAGCTCGCTCAGCGCCCTCACGTAGGTGCCATCGCCGACGCGCGCCTCGAGCATGCCGGTGTGTATGAGCGAGCGCAGTGCCTCGCGCACCGTGTTGCGACTTAAGCCGAGCTGCGCGACCAGCTCGCTCTCGGCGGGGATGCGTTTGCCGACCGGCCACTCGCCCGAAGTGATCAGCTGCTCCAGCTGGTGCGCGACCTGCGCGGACAGGGTGGAGGAGCGTGCGGGGGCGATTAGCGTCATGACGGGCAGATGTCCAACAATCCTATTTTTGCAACTATCCCGCCGCAGTCCGGCGGCGTCAACCGGTGACGCCGCTCCCGCCGGGGTCCCTTCTGCGCGCGGATTTGGATTGTCGGACAAAATCGGGCGTGCCATCATCCGGCCCAAGCCCTCGACCGAAACAGCAGCTATGAACCAGCTTCCCTCAAGTGGCGACGCGACCGGAGATGCCGCACTGCGCAAGGTCCTGTGGCGGCTGGTGCCCTTCTCGATGCTGCTGTTCTTCGTGCAGATGACCGACAAGACCAACGTGAGTTTTGCGGCCCTGCAGATGAATCAGCAGCTCGGCTTCACGGCCCAGGTGTACGGGTTCGGCGCCGGCATTTTCTTCCTTGGCGCGTTTCTGTTCGAGGTGCCGAGCAACCTCATCCTGCTGCGGGTCGGTGCGCGGCGCTGGCTGGCGCGCATCATGATCACGTGGGGCTTCATCGTCGTGGCGCTCGCCTGGGTGAGGAGCCCGTGGAGCTTTTACACGCTGCGCTTCCTGCTCGGCGTGGCCGAGGCGGGCCTGCTGCCCGGCCTCATGTACCACCTCGGCACCTGGATCCCGGAGCAGCGGCGCGGCCTCGCGGCTTCCTGGCTGCTGTCCACGGCCGCCATCGGCCCGATGCTCGGCGCACCGCTCGCGACCGGCATCATGGAGATGCACGGCTTCGCAGGCTTCCAGGGCTGGCAGTGGCTGTTCATCCTCGAGGGCGCGGCCACCGTCGCGGTGGGTCTGTTCACGCTCGGCTTCCTGCCGACCACGCCGCGCGCGGCGACGTGGCTGAACCCTACCGAGCAGACCTGGCTCAGCGACACGCTGGCGCGCGAGCTTGCGGTCAAGGAGCGCGCCGGCATGACGCGCCTGTCGGCCGGCTTTCTCAACAAGCGCGTGCTGCTGGCGCTCGCCATCGGGTTCTTCCTGCTGTTCATCACCTTCGGCACCATCATGTGGCTGCCGCAGATGATCAAGGCCTTCGGCGGACTCACCAACATGGAAGTCGGCCTGCTCTCCATCCTGCCCTTCGCCTGCGGGGCGGTCGGCATGATCTATTGCGGGCGCCGCTCGGACCGCACCCGAGAGCGGCGCTGGTACGTGGTCGGAGCGGCCCTGCTGTCCGCCTTCGGGTTCGCCATCGCCGGCCTGGCCCCGAGCCCCCTGTGGGCATTCGTGGGGCTGTGCCTTGGCATGATGGGGATTCTCAGCACGTTCGGGGTGTTTTGGGCCTACGCCGGCGATCTTCTCGGCGGCGCGGCCGCCGCCGGCGGGCTCGCCTTCATCAACACCTCCAGCCAGCTGGGTGCCTTCCTGGGGCCGATCTGCGTCGGCTACCTCAAGCAGGCCTCGCAGACCTTTAATTCGGGACTGTTGCTGCTCTCAGCATGCGCCGTCGTCACCGCGCTGATCGCGCTGTCGCTGCGCAACGCACGCACCCAGGAGGCGGCCGTCATCTCGCAGGCACTGGTGTGAGCCGCCGGCGCTGAGCTAGCTCCTGGCCGGCTGCTGCGCGCGGTAGCAGTCGAGCAGCTCGCCACCGGTGGTCAGCCACACGTCGCTGAATTGCCTGATGTGCTTCAGCACCCGCTCGAGGTGGCGCGCACGGAACGGGTGGCCGATGAGGAACGGGTGCAGCGCCATGCAGAACACCCGCGGGCTACGCGCGCCCTCCGCGTACAGCGTCTCGAACTGGTCGACCGCGATGCGGTAGAAGTCCTCGCCGGTGCCGCCGTGCGTGAGGAAGACCGGGATGTCGCCGATCTCGAGCGTATAGGGCATGGCCACGATCGCTCCGTGCTTGGTACGCATCTCGTACGGCAGCTCGTCGTTGCACCAGTCGGCGACATACTGGATGCCCGCCTCCGCCAGGATATCAAGCGTGTTGTCAGTCTCGGTGAGAGCCGGACCGAGCCAGCCGCGCGGGCGTTTGCCGGTCTTGTCCTCGATGGTGCGCAGCACCCCGGCGATGATGCCGCGCTCGACCTCCGCCGGCATGCCCGTGAAGAGCGAGGAGTTGTTGGCGCCGTGCGCCATCCACTCCCAGCCGAGCCGCGTACCCTCCTCCACGATCTGCGGGTAGTGCTGCACGACCTCGGAGTTGAGCGCGGCGGTCGCGCGAAAGCCGTTGCGCTCCAGGATTTCCATCAGCCGCCAGATACCGACGCGCGCGCCGTAATCGCGCCACGCATAGTTGAGGACGTCCGGCTTGAGTGCCGCGGTCATCGGGGTCAGGGCGATGGCCGGCTTGTCGTAGTGAAAATGCTCGACGTTGGGCACGATCCAGACCGCGACGCGTGCGCCGTTGGGGAACTTCAGCGGCGGCCGGCGCGCGATGGGTGAATAATCGAAGCGCTGGTGTTCCATGAGCATCTTTCGGTTACTTGGGGGGCTGCGGCTGTGACTTGGGCGGCGGCGGGAAGATCTGCTCGTCGGTGGCATCGACGGTCACGGTAATCGCCCGGTAGGGGCAGCTGCGTGCCGCCTTGATTACCTCTTCGTCCGGCGCGGCGTCTGCCTGCAGTACCGTGGCCTTGCCCTCCGGGCCGAGCGCAAACACCGCCGGCGCGATCGCGGTGCAGCGCTTGTAGGCCTGGCACTTAAGGGGATTCACGGCAACGCGCAATCGACTCATCCCGGGCAACCTCAGATCAAGAACTGCAGCAGCGGAATCTCCTGGTCGGAGTTATTGAGCAGGACTTTCTTCGCGACAATGCGATGCGAGCCGTCACGCAGCCGCAGGCGGTGCACGGCCTGGCCTGCCCACAGCTCCTGGCGCCCGGCGCGGGCCGTGGCGAGGATGAAGTTCGAGCGCACCGAGATCAGATCCGGCGCCACCTGCTCCGGCTCGATGTTCGACACGATGCGGCGCATCTTGGGCAGCGGCTGCTGCGCCAGCACCGAGCCACTCATCAGCCTCTCCACGCGCTGTTCCAGCCGGTCGTGATCGTCGTAAATGATGGAGACGTGGCGGCGCGGATCGATGTCGTCCTCATTGCATGGCACCCAGTAGAGAGTGTCGCTGCTCTCCCACAGCGCCAGCCACTCCTGGTAGCGGTGCTCATCGATGAGACGCGCCTCGCGATAGAGGAATGCCGCCACGGCATCCACGCTCGGCGCGGCCGGGGCGTCACTGGACATCGCCATCGCTCTGCCCGCTCATCAGCCGGGCGTAGTGCTGCCACATGCCGCGCAGGTGGTTCTCGTCCATGGTGTACCCGGCGGTGCCGCCACCGGGCATCTCGCGGACGCGGTGCAGGCCGCGCGCGATGTGCTGCCAGTCGTTGCCGCGGGCCTGCACGCCGATCTGGTTGCGCTCCATGATCTCGATGTCGTCGGGCGAGATGAAGCCGGCCGGCCCGAAGCCGAACTCGTGCTCGCGCAGGCGGGCCTCGTTGATCTCCGCCGGAGCGCCCTTGAACAGCATCGGATGATAGTAGACGTAGGTCTCGTTCACGCTGATCGGCTGAAAGCGCCGGATGTGGGTCATGATGTAGATGAGGTTCGGAAACACGAACACTAGCGGCGGCGTGGTGCTGGTGAGCTGCCGCGCCTTCTCCTTGCCGCAGCGCGCCTCCAGCGCCGCGAGGTAAGCCTGGCGCGCCGGCGTCAGGGCCCGCTGCGGCGGCGTCATGGAGGCGCCGCGGTAGTCCTCGACCATGTGGCCCCCGGGCAAAGAGCGGATCACGTCCGGCACCTGGTTCTCGTACAGCGAGCTCAAGTTGAGGCCGGTGCGCCGGCTGTGCATCTCGAAGGCGAAACGGTGAATGAACGGCCCGTGATAATCGCCCTCCAGCGAGTTCTCGGGCAGCAGTTTCCAGTTACCGTGGTAGCGCAGCTTCTGCACGCCGCTGTTGAGGTCGATCTCTCCGCTGGGAGAAACGTCCATGAACAGGTCGATGAACTCGGTGACCTGGCCGAGGTGCTCGCGCAGGCTCGGGCCCGCGGGACTCACGCTGGCGAAGATCAGGCCGCGGTAGGCGTCCTGGCGCGGCACCGGGGTGAGGCTGAAGTCCGCGCGGCTGAGGTTGTTGTCGTAGCCCTCCTCGAAGGTTGGCTCGAGCAGCGCGCCGTCCTTGGCATAGGTCCAGGCATGGTACGGGCAGCGGAATGAGTCCGCGTTGCCGTGCTCGCGATTGCAGAGCAGGTTGCCGCGGTGCCGGCAGCGATTGAAGAACACGCGGATGGCGTTGTCCTCGCCGCGCACCACCAGCACCGGCTGCGTGCCGATCTGGCGGCGCAGGAAGTCACCGGGCAGCGGCAGCTCGCTCTCGTGGCACAGGTACACCCACACCTTGTGCCAGACCTGGTCCAGCTCGCGCTGATACACCTGCGGGTCACGGTACAGGCTGCCGTGCACGCGCCCGCCACTCACCAGCGCGTGGTAGTCGATCAGCGGTGGTCGCATGTCTGTCGCCATGTTCAGCCCTCCGGGTACTGCACGCGCCCGCATCCCACTCAGACGAACGGCGGGTCCGATCCCTTGATCTGCACACGAAAGCCCGAACGCACCTGCGGATAGTAGTCCCAGACCGCCAGGTGCTGCGTACAGCGGTTGTCCCAGAAGGCGATCGAGTCCTTGCGCCAGCGGAAGCGCACCTGGAAGTCCGGCTTCTCAAGGTGCTTGTACAGCATCTGCAGCAGGTCCGCGCTCTCGGCAGCCGGCAGCTCGTTGATGTGCGAGGTGAAGCCGCGGTTCACGTACAGCACCGGGCGCCTGGTCTCCGGGTGACGCACGATCACGGAATGAACGTTGATCGGGTACTTGCCGTTCGGGTCGAAGCGGCCGAAGGCAATGCGGCCGTCGTGCGTTGCGGTGAGCCCTTCCAGGTATTTCTTCATGCGATCCGACAGGGCCTCGTAGGCGGCGTACATGCTCGCCCAGATGGTGTCCCCGCCTACCGGCGGCAGCGTGTGGATGTGCAGGATGCTGCCCATCGGCGGGATGGCATCGCAGGACAGGTCGGTGTGCCATTCCTCACCCGCGACGTGCTTGGAAGTGGCGTCGGCGTGGATGGGGCGCACCTCGGGATGCTCGTCGAGCCCCTTGCGGCTCGAGTGGATGCTCAGTTCGCCAAAGCGCTGTCCGAAGCGCTTGAGTGTCCCGATGTCGATCGGTTGCTCGCGGAAGAACACCACCCCGTGCTCGACCAGCGCCGCGCGGATCTCGGCGACCTGCGTGGCATTGAGCTCCTGGGTGAGGTCGACCGCGCCGATCTCGGCGCCGACATGCGGCGTCAGGGGCGTCACCTTGATCGTCTGGTAGCTAGCGGTACTCATGGCATTATCAGTCCACCGTTCACGTGTAGGGCCTGTCCGGTGATCTGCGCGGCAGCATCCGACAGGAGAAACATCGCGGCGTTGGCGCAGTCTGCGGGGCGCACGATGACGCCGAGCGGCATGCGCTGACGTACCTGCTCGACGCCGGCATCCCCGCCGTTCATGGCGCGGAAGCGCGGCGTGTCGACCGGCCCCGGCACCAGGCAGTTGACCCGCACGCGGTAAGGCGCGGCGGTGCCGGCCAGCGAACGCGTCAGCGCCAGCACGCCCGCCTTGGCGGCGGTGTAGCCGATACGGTCCGGTCCCGGCAGCAGTGCATAGCCGCTGCTGGTGGTGACGATCGCACCACCGCCGCGCCGGCGCAGGTAGGGCAGCGCACTGCGGCAGACGAGATAGGCACTGGTGAGATTGAACGCCACTTCCGCCGACCAGGCCGCCTCGTCGAGGCTCTCGATGTCCCCGAGCCGCGCGCCGCCGACCGTGGCGAACACGAGATCGATGCCACCGAGCGTCTCGTCTGCGCTGGCGAACAGCCGGTCGGTATCGGCCGAGTGCCGTGCGTCGCACCGCACGAAGCTGACCTGCGGGCCGAGCTCGCCGGTGCGCTGTGCAACGGCCTCGTCTAGGTCGGCGATGAGCACGCGCGCCCCGAGTCTCACTGCCAGTTCCGCGCCCGCCCAGCCGATACCCGAGCCGCCGCCGACGACGACGAGATGCTTGCCCTGCAGCGAGATCATGACGCACTCACCACGTTGAACGCCATGGCTGCGATGCCGGTCGCCCACGGCACCACGGGCTCGTAGGCGAGCACTTCGCCCCGCGCACCCCCGAGCGCGCCGCCGAGCGCGATCCAGTTGAGCAGTTCCACGGCGCCGGCACCCGCGGCATGCAGCTGCGGCACGGTGTAGTTCTTGAGGCGCTGCGCGTCCGCGTCCTTCATGGCGTCGAGGAACTGCCGGTCGAAGGACTCGTCGATTACGCCGTGGTTGCGCTCGCCCGGATCGTGCGACATGCCGCCGGTCGCGATCACCCCGATGCGCCGCGCATCGCGGCGCACGACCTCGCCCACCGCCTGGCCGAGCAGGAAGCAGCGGCGCGGCGTGGGCAGCGGGGGCGCCAGCGTGTTGATGACGATGGGCACGATGGGCAGTTGCATGGCGGGCGTCAGGAAATGCAGCGGCACCATCGTGCCATGGTCGAGGCGCAGCTCGTAGGAGAAGGCGGGCTCGATGTCGTGCTCCTGGCAAGCCGTGAGGATCGCCTCCGCAAGATCCGGCGCGCCGGGCACGGCAGCCTGGTCGATCTTGAGCCAGGGCTCGATGGGACCTGAGAATTCCTGCGCCCGGCCGATGCAGTAGGGACTGATGTGGTCGAGAAAGAAGTTGGCCCAGTGCTCGGCGGTGAACAACACCAGCGCCTCCAGCCGCGCCGCCTCCAGGCGGGCGCGCAGCTCACCGAAGGCCTGGTACAGCCGCTCGCGCTGCTCGGCCGGCGCCGCTTCGCGCCAGGCGACGATACCGGGCGCATGACCGAGCGCACAGGCAAAGGAGAGCGCCATGCTCAGCCCTGGCCGCGAATGGCGCGCAGGTAGTCCGCTTCGCTCACCGAGTGCAGGATCGAGAACGGGCGCAGCAGCAGACCGTGCACCCCCAGGGCATAGAGCGTGGCGTAGTCGCGCCGCTGCAGGGCGTCGCGCTCGGCCTCCGAGAGCGCGTACTGCGCGGCGAGCCCGGCGGGCGACTCAAAGAAGGCCGCGCGCTTGGCCGGGTCGCGGTTCACGTCGCGGATCGCCTTCTGCAGCGCGTAGATGCTCACCGGGGCTCCTGCTGCGCCTGCTCGATCCAACGCAGCCCGTTGAGCGCCTGATTGAGCGTCGTGGAAGCCCCGAGCGTCACGAGGACCGCCTGCTGCAGCGAAGCCACCGGCACCCCCGCACGCAGCAGCCGCCGCGCGTGGGTCTTGAAGCTCTGCTCGCCCCCCGAGGTCACCAATGCACCGAGCGCGATCAGCTCGCAGGTGTGTGCATCGAGCGGGCCTGCGGTCATCACCGCCTTGCGCAGCGCCTGAAACGCCTCGCCCGTCTCGCTGCTGATCTGCTTCAGGTAGTCCAGAGGCGTCAGGGGGCCCGGCTCGCTCACGGAGTTAGTTCCTTTTCAGGTAGGGGAATTCGCCGAGCTCGGTCCCGATGGAGCGCTCCACGGCGCGCCGGTAGATGAGCCCCGCGATCGCGATGTCCTGCAGCCCGGTGCCGACCGACTTGAACAGGGTGACCTCTGCATCGCCGCGCCGCCCGGGCACTTCCCCGGTCACGAGCCTGGCGAGCTCGTGCACCTCATCCATGCGGATGCGCTCGCGCGCCGCGAAGGCGTCGCCGGCCTCGCCGAACACCCCTTCCTTGGTGTCCACGATGATGCGCGCGCTGCGCTCGAAAGTCTCGGCGTCGATCTCGCGCTGGTCGCGGCGCGCGGTCCCCACCGAGTTGACGTGACTGCCGGGGCGCAGCCAGCGCCCGCACAGCACCGGCTCGGTCGCCTTGACCGCCGCGAGGATCAGGTCGGCATCCGTCACGGCCTCCTCGGGGCTGCCGACGGCCACAACGTCCATGGCGAAACGGTCGCGGAAATCCGCAGCCAGCCGCTCGCGGTTGGCCGCCGTCGGGCTGAAGACGCGCGCCGACCGGACCTTGCCATCCGCCTGCATCGCCTCCAGCTGGGCGCGCGCCTCCACCCCGGAGCCAAGCAGCGCGACGACCGCCGCACCGGGTCGCGCCAGGCGGCGGGTCGCGACCGCGCTGGTCGCCCCCGTGCGCAGGGTCGTCAGGTACTGCGCGTCCATGATGGCGAGCAGCGCGCCGCTCGCGATCTCGTAGAGGTGCACCTGGTAGCGCACCCCCGCGCCCGGCAGCAGATTCATGGCCTTGAAGCCCATCCAGCCGGAGGCCTCGAGCGCCGCCGGCCCGACGCGCAGCCAGCCCTTGCCGCTCTTCATGTTGAGGCGCGGCGGCAGCGAGGTGTGACCCTCGCCCTCCTCGCGGAACACGTGCTCCATGCATTCGATGGCATCGCTCATGCTGACCAGCGACTTGACCTGCTCGTGTGTCAGCAGCCGCGCCATGCTCAGCAGGGACTGCGCCCGAGGTAGAACGCGGCGTTGTCCTCCTCGGCCAGCTTGAAGCCGGATTTCAGCAGCGGCTCGCGCACGCTGCGCATCTGCGAATCGTTGAGCTTCATGACCGGCTGGCGCATCGGGCCACCGTTGTAGCCGTGCAGCCAGCCCTGGTACTTCCACAGGTAGCGGTGGATGAAGTTGGCGCCGGCAAAAGTGGTCTGGATGGCAACACGCGCCTGTCGCGCCGGATTGATGCGCCAGTAGATCTCCATGGCTTCGGTGAACTTCTTCTCCAGCAGCAGCTTGAAGTACTGCGGCACGGCGCCGCCCCAGTATTCGTAGTTGCTGGTGCCCATCCACTGCTGGCCGAACAGCTCGACCGTCAGCGGAGAATGCGCCTCGAGCGGATCGGAAAACAGGATGTGCTTGCCCTGGATCATCTTCCAGAACTCGAGATCGCCGGCGATGCCCGGACGCCCGACTTCGTATTTGATGGCGACGACATTCGGAATGTCTGCGGCCCGCACCAGCGGACGGGGCGGATAACCGCTCGGATGAAAGCGCGTGAGGTTCATCTGCACAGTGGCGAACAGGCACACCGCCAGGCGGGTGCTGTTGGCGACGCCGGCGAGATGCTCGTAGACCTCCTCCTCACTGCGCGGATAGAAGGAGTTCGGCTGGCCCAATAGAATGCCGCTGACCCCGATCTCCTCGCCCGCCTTGGCCATCGCGATGATCTGCTCGCGGGTGTCGAAGGTGCCGTGGATCAGGAAGTGCTGACGGCCCTTTGCTTCATCGACGGCGATCTGCATGAAGCGGCGGTACTCCTCGTCGGTCGTGCCGCATTCAGAGACCAGCAGTGCACCCCAGAAGCCGAGCTCGATGTTGCGCCGCACGTCGTGGCGAATGCCGGCCTCGTTGAGGCGCCGCAGGTCGGCGCTGAAGCTCGGCATGATCACGTTGCAGACGCCACGCCAGTGGGCCGAGGCCCATTCCTTGGCCTCTGCGCGGGTATACAGCACTGCTCACCTCCGGAACGTTTATGTCACGCCGCCACCGGGAGGGCGTCACCGAGGCCCGACTGCGGTCGGTCAAATATTGTCTGACAAAGTCTGCCATTGTCAATTGAGCACGCTTATGATTGCGGCTCCGAGCCCAGCGCGATCGTAGGCGACGCACGCAAGCGGATGCGATAATCCCCCGGCAACGATTCTGCGGATCCACCACATGAAGAAGCTCCCCGCCACCGTAAATCCGGCGACCCCGGCGCCGCAGCTGCCCACGGTCATCAACCAGGCAGTCGCGCGCCTGCGCGGCATGATCATGGCCGGGGATTTGCGTCCGGGTCAGAAGCTGGTCGAGGCCGACCTGTGCCGCGCGCTGTCTGTCAGCCGCGCCTCGATCCGCGAGGCGCTGCGCATCCTCGAGAAGGAGCGCCTCATCCAGCTGATCCCCAACCGCGGGCCGTTCGTGGCCAAGCTTGGCTGGAAGGAGATCGAGGACATCCACGACGTCTGGGCGATGCTCACCAGCGAGGCGGTGTACCAGTTCGTCGAGCGCGCGCGCGGCGAGGACGTCGCAGCACTCAAGCGGGCGTTGACGCAGCTCGAGTCCGGGCTCAAGGCCGACGACGCGATCGATCAGCTGCGGGCAACCAACGCGCTGTTCAGCGCGGTGCTGGACCACTGCGGCAACCTGGTGCTCACCGACATCGTGTACTCGCTGGTGTCACGCCTCAATTTCCTGCGCGCCCAGGCGCTGCGCTACGAGGGCTGGGGGCACCTGTGCCTGCACGAGATCCGCGAGATCGTGGCGGCGGTGGAGGCGAAAAATCCGCTGCTGGCGCGCCAGGCCACACGGCGGCATATCGATTCGGCCTGCGCGGCCGCGAAGCAGGTGGCACTGCTGCCGGACGAGCAGCTCGGCAGCCGCCCGGGCGCGCAGCGCGGGCGTTCCACGCGCAGCGCCGCGGCTACCAGCTGACGGAGACGTACTGCGTCTCCAGGAACTCCATCATGCCTTCGTGCGCGCCCTCGCGCCCCAGCCCCGACTGCTTGACGCCACCGAACGGCGCGGCCGGATCTGACACGATGCCGCGGTTGAGTCCCACCATGCCGGCCTCGAGCCGCTCGCTGAGGGCCAGACCGCGCGCCAGGTCGCGCGTATACACGTAGGCAACCAGACCGTACTCGGTGGCATTGGCTCGCGACACCAGCTGGTCCTCGTCGCGGAACGACTGCACCGGCGCCACGGGGCCAAAGATCTCCTCGCGCATGCACAGCGCCTCGTCCGGCACCTGCGACAGCACGGTCGGCGCGTAGAAGTAGCCCGGCGGCGGCAGGCGGCACCCCCCGGTCACCACCTGCGCGCCGCGCGAGCGTGCGTCCTCGACCAACGCCTCGACCTTGTCGCGCGTATCGGCATTGACCAGCGGCCCGACAGCGACGTCGGCCTCCAGACCGTTGCCCACCTTGAGCGCGGCCATCGCGCGCGCCAGGCGCGCGACGAACTCATCATGAATGTCCTCGTGCACGTAGAAGCGGTTGGCGGC
>Ga0070667_100002257_pt1 | contig 16964 bp, 19 predicted proteins | sample KBSS33metaG_FD_64659 | JGI IMG/M metagenome (GOLD analysis project Ga0070667, IMG submission 64659) | Switchgrass rhizosphere microbial communities from Kellogg Biological Station, Michigan, USA - KBS S3-3 metaG | ecosystem: Host-associated > Plants > Roots > Rhizosphere > Soil ... | reverse complement strand
GCTCGCGCTCCTGCCAAGCCCGCCAAGGCACCGGCCATCGCACCGGCGCCCAAGCGCACTTCGCCGCCGGTCGCTCCGGTCAGTGCGCTGGCGCTGCCGGCGATCGAGCGCACGACGCTGTCGAACGGCATCCCGGTTGCACTGGCGCGCCGCACCGCGGTGCCCAAGCTGGCGCTCTCGATCGACTTCGACGCGGGCTACGCCGCCGACGCGCTCGATGCGCCGGGCACGCAAGGGCTGATGCTCGACATGCTCGAGGAAGGCACGACGACGCGCGATGCGACTGAGATCGCCGAGGAGAAGGAGCGGCTCGGCGCCGCGATCGAGACCGGTGCCTCGCTCGATACCAGCAGCCTCAGTCTCAGCGCGCTCAGCGCCAACCTCGCGCCGACGCTGGCGCTGGCCGCAGACCTGCTGCGCAACCCGGCGTTCAAGCCGGCCGATTTCGAGCGCGCCCGGGCGCAGGCGCAGGCCGAGCTGGCGCAGACCCTCTCCACCCCCGACGCGCTCGCCTCGCGCACGCTGGCGAGCGAGATCTTTGCCGGCCACCCGTATGCGCAGCCGGCCGACGGACTGGGCGATGCCGCCTCGCTGGCGGCATTGACCCCGGCAGCGCTGCGTGCGGCGCACGACAAGTGGTTACGCCCGGATCTCGCGCGCATCACCGTCGTCGGCGACATCACCATGGCCGAGCTCAAGCCGCTGCTCGAGGCCAGCTTCGGCGGATGGCAGGCGGCCGGCACGCCCAAACCGGTCAAGTCGCTCGACGGCCCGCTGCCGACGGCCAAGACCCGCGTGATCCTGATCGATCGGCCCAATTCGCCGCAGTCGGTGATCGAGTTCGGCCGCGTCCTGCCGCTCACCGGGCGCACGCAGGGAACCGAGCCGCTCACGCTCGCCAACGACGTGATCGGCGGTGGCTTCCTCGCACGCCTCAACCTCGATATCCGCGAGGAGAAGGGCTGGAGCTACGGCGTCTACAGCGCCGTGCCGCAGAACAGCGGGCCGCGCGCCTTCACGGTCGAGGCACCGGTCCAGGCCGACCGCACGGGCGCTGCGATCAAGGCGATCCTGGCCGATCTCGGCGCACTGCCCAAGGGCAAGCCGGTGACCGAAGTGGAGCTGCAGCGCGTCACCGATGGCGCCATCCGCGGCCTGCCCAACCGGTTCGAGACCAACGCCGCGGTGCTCTCCGCGATCGCCACCAACGATCGTCTGGGCCGTCCGGAGGACTACTACGCCAGGCTCGCCCAAACCTACCGCGCGGTCGATGCCGGCCGCATCGGCAGCGCGGCGGCGCAATACCTGCAGCCAGCCGGCCTGACGATCGTTGTGGTGGGAGACCGCAAGACGGTCGAGCCCCAGCTCAAGACGCTAGGCCTGCCGGTCGAGGTGCGCTCCGCACCTGCCGGCGCGCAATAAGGAGATCATAAATATGCCCGTCGCCGGCACTTACGACTGCGTGACCAAGACCCCGATCGGTGCCCAGAAGGGCCGCCTCACGATCGTTCCCGACGATGCCGGCGGCTTCTCCGGCGCCATTACCGGCGATCTGGGATCGATGGACATCAAGAACGGCCGGGTCAGCGGCGACACGCTCACCTGGCAGATGAAGATGACCATGCCGATGCCCATGGACCTGGACTGCACCGCCACGGTCGATGGCGACACCATAACCGGCGAGGTCAAGGCCGGGATGTTCGGCTCGATGGCCTTGACCGGGACGCGGGTGGGTTAGCGCCGGACCTCGCCTTTATTCATCGGCAAAGAACGGTTCACCAGGAACCGGAGGCTGCCTCACCCTTGGTTAACGAGGCCCGACAGCCGCGACAACGCGATCCGCGAACTCCTTCTTCTGCATGAGCCCGAGGATATCCTGGCCCCATCTCACCTCGGGCACGAAGCTGGCTGCGACACTGCCCTCCCGTTCGCCCATGACGATCAAGGACAAGAATTCTTCCCTGCGCTCCGGCGTGCTCACGTAACCCACATAAAGATTTTTGATCGGGTCATAGGTGAATTTCTTAGCCGTTGTGCCGTATTTCTGGAAGAAAGCTTCAACGCTCTCATGTCCGAACGCCGTGTTGATCCCGTTGCCAAAGGCCTCAGGGGATGACACGCGCTTGGCCAATACACCAACAGCAGCACTCATTGCCGCTTTCGCCGCCACCCTGTTCAGAAGTCCCAGTACCATCGTGTGCTCCATCCATTGGTGTCTGCGGCACGATGCGGGAAAAAGGTTAACGTTCAGCCGGTAACGGCGACCTTCCGCGCAACACGACCTTGGGGACGCCAAGGCGCGGCGTCGGCAAGACCGGAAGCGTCCGCGCACGCCCCTATCGGCGCTGCGGACCGACCCGGCCTGTCTCACCCCAGTTTGGTCTTCAGGATCTCGTTGACCACCTGCGGGTTGCCCTTGCCCTGCATCGCCTTCATCGTCTGGCCAACGAAGAAGCCGAACAGCGCCTGCTTGCCGCCGCGGTACTGCTCGACCTTGTCGGCATTGTCGGCGAGAACCTTGTCGACTGCCGCCTCGATCGCCCCGGTGTCGCTTTCCTGCTTGAGGCCTTCGCGCTCGACGATGGCGGTCGCGCCCTCGCCGGTCTCGAGCATCTTTTCCAGGACCTGCTTGGCGATCGAGCCGGAGATCGTGCCCTTGCCCACCAGCGCCAGCAATTCGGCGCCGTTCTCATGGGTTACGGGCGATTCCTCCAGCCCTTTGCCCAGCTTGTTGAGCGCGCCGAACAGTTCCGAGATCAGCCAGTTGGCGGCCTGCTTGGCGACATCCGCCTCGCTCTTGCCCTGCGCCTTGGCGGTCTCGACCAGCAACGCCTCGAACCACCGCGCGGTCTCGACGTCTGCGGTCAGCACCGCGGCGTTGTAGGGCGAGAGGCCGAGCGCGGTCTCGTAGCGATGGCGCTTGGCGTCGGGCAACTCGGGCAGCGAGGCACGGCAATCGTCCAGGAACGCCTCGTCGAGCACGAGCGGCAAGAGGTCGGGATCGGGGAAATAGCGGTAGTCGTGCGCGTCTTCCTTGCTGCGCATCGAGCGAGTGGTACCGCTGCCCGGATCGAACAGGCGCGTCTCCTGCACCACCTTGCCGCCGCTCTCGATCACGTCGACCTGGCGCGCCGCCTCGTGCTCGATCGTCTGCATGACGAAACGCACCGAGTTGACGTTCTTGGTCTCGGTCCGGGTGCCGAATTCGTCGCCGGGCTTGCGCACCGAGACGTTGACGTCGCAGCGCATCGAACCCTGGTCCATGTTGCCGTCGCACGAGCCGACATAGCGCAGGATCTGCCGCAGCTTCGCCACGTAAGCCCCTGCTTCGGCGGGCGAACGCATGTCAGGCCGGCTGACGATCTCCATCAGCGCCACGCCCGACCGGTTGAGATCGACGTAGGACATCGTCGGATGCTGATCGTGCATCAGCTTGCCCGCATCCTGCTCGACGTGGATGCGCTCGATGCCGATGCGCTTGACCGCGTCGGGCTGCTTGTCATCCGGCACGATGTCGATCGCGCCCTCGCCCACCAGCGGGTGGTAGAGCTGACTGATCTGATACCCCTGCGGCAGGTCGGCGTAGAAGTAGTTCTTGCGATCGAAGCGCGACCACGTGTTGATCTGCGCGTCGATCGCCATTCCGGTGCGCACCGCCTGGCGGATGCATTCCCGGTTGGGCACCGGCAGCATTCCCGGCATTGCTGCGTCGACCAGGCTGACCTGCGCATTCGGCTCCGCCCCGAATGCCGTCGCCGCGCCGGAAAACAGCTTGGACTGCGAGGTAACCTGCGCGTGGACCTCAAGGCCGATCACGATCTCCCACTCGCCGGTGGCGCCCTGGATGCGGTAACTGCTCATCTTCACCACCACTTTTCCGGCCGGGCGGTGAACCCGGCACGCTGCTCCAGGGCGAGGCTGGCGTTCAGGACGCCCTGCTCGTCGAAAGCGCGGCCGATCACCTGCAGGCCGAGCGGCAACCCTTGCGCGTCGAGCCCCGCCGGCACCGACATCGCCGGCAGCCCGGCCAGCGAACTGGGCACGGTGAACACGTCGTTGAGGTACATCGCCAGCGGATCGTCGACGTTCTCCCCGAGCGCGAAGGCAGCGCTGGGCGCGGTCGGGGTGAGCAGCACGTCGACCTGCTCGAACGCGCGCTCGAAATCGCGGGCGATCAGCGCGCGCACCTTTTGCGCCTGCGTGTAGTAGGCGTCGTAGAACCCGGCCGAGAGCACGTAGGTGCCGATCAGGATGCGGCGCTTGACCTCCGGACCGAATCCGGCGGCGCGCGTGGCGGCGTACATGTCCTGCAGGCCGGCGCCCTCGGGCAGGTCACGCAGGCCGTAGCGCACGCCGTCATAGCGCGCGAGGTTGGACGAGGCTTCGGCCGGGGCGATGATGTAGTAAGTCGGCAGCGCGTACTTGGTGTGCGGCAGCGAGACCTCGACCACCTCGGCCCCTGCGTCCTTGAGCCAGGCGATGCCCTGCTCCCACACCGCGTCGATCTCGGCCGGCATGCCCTCGACTCGGTATTCCCTGGGAATGCCGACCTTCTTGCCCTTGAGGTCGGCCGACAGCGCGGCGGTCCACCCGGGCACGGCCATGTCGAGGCTGGTCGAATCCTTGGGATCGAAGCCCGACATCGCCTCCAGCATGATCGCGCAGTCGGTCACGTCGCGCGCCATCGGCCCCGGCTGGTCGAGCGAGCTGGCGAAGGCGACCACGCCCCAGCGCGAGCAGCGCCCGTACGTCGGCTTGATGCCGCTGATGCCGGTGAAGGCGGCGGGCTGGCGGATCGAGCCACCGGTGTCGGTGCCGGTCGCCGCCGGGCACAACCGCGCCGCGATCGCTGCCGACGAACCGCCCGAGGAACCGCCAGGCGCCAGCGGGGCATTGCTGCCCGGCCGCTTCCACGGCGAGATCACGTTGCCGAAATAGCTGGTCTCGTTCGACGAGCCCATCGCGAACTGATCAAGGTTGAGCTTGCCCAGCATCCCCGCGCCCGCGTCCCACAACTTTTGCGACACGGTGGATTCGTACTGCGGCACGAAACCTTCGAGAATGTGGCTGGCCGCGGTGGTCTGCACGCCGCGGGTGGCGAACAGGTCCTTCATGCCGATCGGCACGCCGGCCAGGGGTCCGAGCGCTTCACCGGCGGCACGCTTGGCGTCGACGGCCTGCGCGGCTTCCAGCGCTTTTTCGGGCGTGGCGACGATGAAGGCATTGAGCGCCTCTTGCGCGGCAGCGACGTTGGCGTTGAACGCCTCGGCCACCTCGACGGCGGAGAACTGGCCGGACGCGATGCCGTCGCGGATGGCGGCGACGCCAAGGTCGGTAAGCTGGTTCATTATTCGATCACCTTGGGCACGCCGAAGAAGCCGTGCTGGGCTGCCGGCGCATTGGCGAGGACCGCGTCGCGCTTGTTGCCGCCGGTGAGCGGGTCGGCGTCGATCACGTCGTCACGCAGGCGCAGCGTGTTGGGGATGACGGCGGTCATCGGCTCGACGCCCGACACGTCGACTTCGCCCAGTTGCTCGACCCAGGCGAGGATGCCGTTCAGCTCGGGCACCATCGCCTCGATCTCGGCCTGGGTCACCTTGATGCGGGCGAGGCTGGCGATCTTGGCCACGGTTGCGGTATCGACCGACATGGCGTTCCTTCACGGTTTCGCCCCACCGCGACAGCGCGGGCGGGGCCGGAGTTCAGGAGGGCGCAGCTAGCACCCGACCGTCGCGCCATCAAGCGCGCGAAAGGTCGGGCGCGGTCTGCGCAGGTGCTGACGCAGGGCCGCCATCGCGGCCCGCCGACTCAGGGCTGCGGAGCGCCCGCCGGCGGCGCCCCAGCCGGACCTGCAGCGCCCGGCATTCCGCCAGGCGTTGCGCCGGCTCCACCCTGGGTCTGCATCTGCATCTGCTGGAGCTGCTGCAGGATGCGCTGCTGCTGCTCGATCTCGGCCCGGCTCTTGAAGTCGAGCAGTTCGACCTCGAAAGTCAGGTCGGTGTTCGGCGGGATTTCGCCGGCCTGCTTTTCGCCGTAGCCGAGCGCCGCGGGAATTTCGACCTTGTACTTGCCGCCGCGCTGCATCTTCTGCAGTGCCTGGCCGAAGCCGGGGACGACGTCGGAGAGCGGAAATACAGCCTGCTGCTGCTGGTCGAACACCTTACCGTTCGGCAGCGTGCCCTTATAGTTCACCAGCGCCACGTCGGCCATCGTCGGCGATTCGCCCGCGCCGGCGTGGAGCGTCTCGACGTGGACCGAGGCCGGCATCGCGGCATAGGCGACGCCGCTGGCGGCGAGCGCGATCGCGGCGACGCCGATCCAGATCTTGGCGACCGAACCCTTGGCGATCGGCTGGAGCGGGACGCGGGTGATCTCAGTCATCGTCGAGGAACCTCGTATCGGAAAAATGCCGCTCGCGGATGCACGAAGGGCGCGGATGGAAATGTCCGCGCCCTCATGGCTCAACCGGGCGCGGCGTTCAAGCCGCAAGCCGCGATTCGCTCTGTCTCCCGCGGAAACCCCCGGGAAAGCGCCCTACTTGGCGCCGTCGCGCTCCAGGCGCTTGCGCTCCAGCTTGCGCGCGCGGCGGACCGCAGCGGCCTTTTCGCGAGCGCGCTTCTCGCTGGGCTTCTCGTAGTGACGACGCAGCTTCATCTCGCGGTAGACACCCTCGCGCTGCAGCTTCTTCTTGAGCGCACGAAGAGCCTGATCGACGTTGTTGTCGCGGACGAGAATCTGCATAAACCGACACACCTCACAAAAAGCGAATGAGGCCCGTCCCGCAACCACCGGCGGGGCGAACCGCGAATCTTCAAAGTCTAAAAAGGACCCGCGATCCCTTGGGGAAAGCGCTCCAACGGGCGGCCCGTTAGCAGTTGAGGCTTGCGAATACAAGCGCGATCCGGCTCAATTTGAAGCACCGGCATAGTCGACTTCGACGAAGCGGACCAGGTCGTCGTCGTCGATCTGGCCGGTGCTATGACGCCGGATCGCGCCTGCAGCCACCATGATTGGAAAATGGCCGGTTCGCGGCTAAGGGCGCTAACATGCCCCAACCTTCCTTCCTTTCCGCATCGCTGCTCGTAGTGCTCGGCGGCGGCCTCGGCTCATGGCTGCGCTTTCTGGTGGGGCGCGGCTGGACCGCCGCTCTCGGCCCGGTGCGCGCCGGCGCCTTCCCTTACGGCACACTGACCGTCAATGTCCTGGGAGGCCTCGCCATGGGGGTGCTCGCCGGCTGGCTGGCCCGCTCGGGCTCGCACGGCGAAGGCACGCGGCTGCTGCTGGCGGTGGGCGTGCTCGGCGGCTTCACCACCTTCTCCTCGTTCGGTCTCGACACCGTGACGCTGATCGAACGCGGCGAGACGGCGACTGCGGCGTTTTATGTGACGGTGTCCCTGGTGGCCAGCGTCGGCGCGCTGTTCCTCGGCCTGTCGGCGGCGCGCGGCCTGGGAGCGGCGGCATGAGCGGGTTCGACAGCTTCGACAGGGACGCGGTGCGCCAGTTCACTGTCGGCCATGACGACGAGGGCGTGCGGCTGGACCGCTGGTTCAAGCGCCACTTGCCCAAGGTCGGTTTCGCGATGGTGTCGCGATGGGCACGCACCGGGCAGATCCGGGTGGATGGCAAGCGCGCCGATGTCGACACGCGCCTTACCGCCGGCCAGGTCCTGCGAGTGCCGCCAGGCGGCGAGGCGAAGCCGGGCGCCCCCGCGGCGCGCGTCCGCAAACCGCTGACCGAAGAGCAGATCGAACTCGCCGATTCGATGGTGCTGACGCAGGACCGCGCGGCGATCGTGCTCAACAAGCCGCCAGGTCTCGCCACGCAGGGCGGCTCAGGCACCAAGGAGCATGTCGACGGCCTGCTCGACGCCTACGCCGAGACCGGCCCCCGCCCGCGGCTCGTCCACCGGCTGGACAAGGACACCTCGGGCGTGCTGCTGATCGCGCGCACGCCGGGCAGCGCGGCGTTCTTCTCCAAGCGCTTCTCCGGCCGCTCGGCGCGCAAGATCTACTGGGCGCTGGTGGTGGGCGTGCCCAGCATCAACGACGGCATGATCGAGCTGCCGCTCGCCAAGCAGCCGGGCACCGGCGGCGAGAAGATGCACGTCGACGAGAAGGAGGGCCAGGCCGCCCGGACCCGTTACCGCGTGCTCGACCGCGCCGGCAACCGCGCCGCCTGGGTCGAGCTGCACCCGATGACCGGGCGCACCCACCAGCTGCGCGTGCACATGGCCGCGATCGGCCACCCGATCGTCGGCGACGGCAAGTACGGCGGGCAGGAGGCGTTCCTGTCGGGCTCGATCAGCCGCAAGATGCACCTGCACGCGCGCCGGCTCATCATCGAGCACCCGGATGGCGTCCCGCTCGACGTGACCGCGCCCCTGCCCGAGCATTTCGCCAATTCGCTCGGCCAACTGGGCTTCGACGAGGCCGATGGCGCGCAACTGCCCGAGCCTGCGCCCGAGAGCAAGGAAGACAAGAAGCGCGCTGCCAAGGCCCACGCCAAGGAATACCGCAAGGAGCGTCGCGGCGAGCGCCATAAGCGCAGCGGCAGCGCCTCGGGCCAGACCCGCGCCACCGGTCGCGACAAGCCTCCGGCCAAGGGGCTGCGCAAGGGCCCGGCGAAGGGTCCGGCAAAGGGTCCGGTCCGGGCACCCGCGAGGGCTGCGCCCCCGCGCAGGCCCGGCCCGCCCAAGGGTCGCGGCAAGTGAGCTTTCTCCCGAGTGGGCAGGGTTAGGCTCTCGTGCATCCCAACGCTGCCTTCAGGACGGAGAACCGCGCGCTGGTAGAGGCGCTGGTGGACGAGATCGGCTTCGGCATGATCTTCGCCGCCACGCCGGACGGTCCCCGCGTCGCCCACACGCCGCTGCTGTGGACGGGTGACGGCGCGTTGCAGTTCCACCTCGCGCGGGGCAACGCGCTGACCCGGCATCTCGACGGCGCCACCGCGCTGGCGGTGGTCAACGGTCCCGACGCCTACGTCTCGCCGCGCTGGTACGCCGACGCCGAACAGGTGCCGACCTGGAACTACGTGTGCGTCGAAATGGAGGGTCGGGTGCGGCGCATGGACCGGGACGGGTTGCGCGCGCTGCTCGAGACACTGTCCGCGCGCAACGAGGCGCGCCTGGTCCACGGCGCGCCCTGGACCATGGACACGATGCCGCAGGCCAAGCTCTCGCCCATGCTGGACGCGATCGTCGGCTTCGAGCTGGAAGTGCAGGCCTGGCGGCCGACGCTCAAGCTTTCGCAGAACAAGGGCGCGGACGAGCGCGAGCGTGTGGCACAGGGCCTCGAAGCGGAAGGCTCGCCCGCGATCGCGCAGCTGATGCGAGACATCGTGGGATGAAGCTGGCGGTGTTCGATTGCGACGGCACACTCGTCGACGGGCAGGCCGCGATCTGCGAGGCCATGGAAGCCGCCTTTGCCAGCCTCGCGCTGCCGGCTCCCCCGCGCAACCGCATCCGGCGCGCCGTGGGCCTCTCGCTGCCGCAGGCGATGCGGACGCTGTTGCCGGAAGCCGACGAGGCACAGCGCACCGCATTGGTCGAGGGCTACAAGGACGCCTTCCGCGCCGCGCGCGCCGAGGGGCGGCTGGCGCAGCCGCTGTTCGAGGGTCTGGCCGAGGTCCTGCGCACGCTTCACGGCTCCGGCTGGACGCTGGGCGTAGCCACCGGCATGTCGAGCCGCGGCCTCGACCATTGCCTCGCGGTCAACGGCGTGAGCGACCTGTTCGTCACGCTCCAGACCGCCGACCATCATCCGTCCAAGCCGCATCCGGCGATGCTTGAGCAGGCCCTGTTCGAAGCCGGGGCGCAGGCGGAGGAAGCGGTGATGATCGGCGACACCGTCTACGACATACAGATGGCGACGAGTGCGCACGTGCGCGGCATCGGCGTCGACTGGGGCTATCACCACCCCGAGGAGCTCCGCGCCGCCGGCGCCGAGGCGGTGATGGAAACCCCGCGCGAGCTTCAGGAGTACTTGCTACGATGACCCCTTCCGAACCCCAGGACGGACCGCCCGTCGAGATCGGGCGCGATCCCGCCAAGGCGCGGTTCGCCGCGATCAACGGCGCGCGCGTGATGGGCGTGGCATCCGTGATCATCGGCATGCTGATGGCCACCAACCGCCTCCTGCCCGAGTTCCCGGACTGGGTGGGCTACATCCTGATCGGCAGCGGACTGCTCGACGTCTTCGTCGTCCCCACCTTTCTCGCACGGAAGTGGCGGAGCCCCAGGTGAAGCGGTTCTATCGCGAGGTCACCGTCGCCCAGGTGGAGGGCGGCTGGCGCGCGCTGCTCGACGGACGCGGCATAAAGACCGCTGGCGGCCGCGCGCAGGTGGTACCGACCTCGGCCCTCGCCGAGGCGCTCGCCGCCGAATGGACGGCCCAGGGCGAGACTATCGACCCGGCGCTGTTTCGCTATCGCGACCTCGTGGACTTCGCGATCGACGCGGTTGCGCCTGCGCCCAGCGACACGATCGCCGACCTGCTGCCTTACGCGGAAACCGACACGCTGTGCTATCGCGCCGACCCCGAAGAGGCGCTGTACAAGCGACAGCTGGCGGTATGGGAACCGCTGCTGGCCGGTGCCGAGGCGCGGCTTGGCGTTACTTTCGCGCGTGTTTCCGGCGTGGTGCACCGGCCGCAACCCGAACGGACGCTCGCAACAGTGCGCAGGGAGCTGGAGGCGCAGGATCCTTTCACCCTTGCTGCACTGCGGATGCTCGCCAGCCTAGCGGCTTCGCTGGTGATCGCGCTCGAGGCGATCCGCCCGGACGCCGAAGCAGATGCGCTGTGGTGCGCGGCCAACCTGGAGGAGGACTGGCAGGTCGAGCTCTGGGGCGAAGACGCCGAAGCCGCCGATCGCCGGGCCAGGCGCTTCGAGGCGTTCCGGCTGGCCATGAGCATGGCCCGGCTGGCCCGGGGTTAGACGCCCGAACCGCGCCGGCTCACGTGTCGCGCTTTTCCACCGCCCGCTCCCGATGCCCCTCCTGCTCTTCCTTCTCGCCATCGACGATCAGGTCGGGTCGGCCGAATTCGCCGAGCAGCCGCTTGGCGCGGCCCTCGACGATCTTGGTGATGGGCGGCTTCTGATTCGGCTTGGTCATGGGCGACGTCCTTTCGCATGACCAACGACACGGGGGCGCCACCCGTTCCGCGCAGAGCGCGGCTCAAGCGGCGGCGAGCGCGTGTCCTCGGATCAGCCGTTCGGCAGTCGCATCCGCGACAGCCGCGGGCGAGCGTCCCTCGGCAGCAGCCTGCGCCAGGATCGCATGCGTGCGCGGGCCGATCGCCATCACCCGCTCGCGGACCCCCTCCTCGCGCTCGCCCAGGTACTCGGCGGCGACGTTGATGATGCCGCCCGCGTTGACGACGTAGTCCGGCGCGTAAGTCACGCCACGCCGCAGCAGCGCTTCGGCCACCTCGGGCTGCGCGAGCTGGTTGTTCGCGGCGCCGCAGACGATGCGGGCGCGCAAGGCCGCCACCGTCGCCGCGTCCAGCGCACCGCCCAGCGCGCAAGGGGCGAAGACATCCGCCTGCGCCTTGGCGATCGCTTCGACGCCAACCACGCGCGCGCCAAACGCCTCGGCGACATCCCGGCAGCGAGCAGGATCGGGGTCCGCCACGACGAGCGCCGCGCCAGCCTCGGCCAACAGCGCGCACAGGCCACGCCCGACGCTGCCGACGCCTGCGACCGCGACAGTCACACCTGCCAGCGTTCCACCGTCGCGGAAGGCGACAGCTGCGCGGATCGCCTCGTACACGCCGAGCGAAGTCCAGGGCGAGGGATCGCCGCCGGCATAGCCGGGCCGTGCGCTGCGCCCGGCCACGTGACGGGTGGCGGCAGCCGTCCATTCCATGTCCGCGGTCGTGGTGCCGACGTCTTCGGCCGTGACGTAGCGCCCGCCGAGGCGCTCGACCGCCCGCCCGAACGCCTCGAACAAGGCGCGCCGATCGAACTCGCCGCCGGGGTGGCGCAGCACCGCCTTGCCACCACCGAACGGCAGTCCGGCCATGGCGTTCTTGTAGCTCATCCCTTCCGCCAGCCGGCAGGCGTCCCGCACCGCCGCAGAGGTATCGGGATAATGCCAGAACCGGCAGCCACCGGCGGCGGGGCCGCGCTCGGTCGAGTGGATCGCAATGACGCCGTCGAGGCCGGATGCGGCATCGTCGAGCCGCACCAGCTCAACGGGCAACGTAGCTCTACCTGCAACCTGGACCATGCGGACCACCCTCTTCAGTTCCGATGATCCATTATGGCCGGACGCCAGCGCAATTTCTCACCGGGGTTTCGGCAGAAGCCTCGTTCGCAGCAATGACTTCTCTCAAAACCGCGTTTATGAGAACGAAATGACCGAGCTTGATCCCTTCGAACGAAAAATCCTGCGCGAGCTGCAACGAGACGCGAATCAGACGACGGCACAAATTGCCGAGCGCGTGGGCCTGTCCGCCTCGCCGTGCTGGCGTCGGATCGATCGGCTGGAACGGGAGGGCTTCATCAAACGGCGCGTTGCCATTGTCGATCGCGAGAAGGTCGGCCTCAACGCCCACGTCTTCGCGCAAGTGAAGCTCAACGCCCATGGCCGCGCCAATCTGGAAGAGTTCGCCGACAAGATTCGCGAGTTTCCCGAGGTGCTCGACTGCTATGTGCTGATGGGTTCGGTCGATTTCCTGATCCGCATCGTCGCGCGCGATATCAACGCCTACGAGCGGTTCTTCTTCGAGAAGCTTTCGCAGCTGCCCGGCGTGCAGGAAATCAACTCGACGGTGGCTCTGTCGGAAATCAAGGCGAGCACGGCGCTGCCGATCTGATGCAGCTCAAGTTTTCGGACCGAGCGCGCGCGTTCGGGACCTTTGCCCGGTTTCAGACATTGAATCGGTGACGCCGGCGGGCCGCTCCGTTAGGCTCGCGACGCGGCCAGCAGAGAGACCGCAACGGGGACGACATGCCGCTTGAGCAGGGCGAGAAGATGCTGGAGCCGGTTTCCGTGCACATGCAGCGTGTGGACTGGTCGGTCTCGCCGCTCGGGCTGCCGGAAAGCTGGACGACAAGCCTGCGCAATACCTGTGCGATGCTCCAGCGGACCCACGCCCAGGTCGTGCTGTTCTGGGGCCCGGAGCTGGTGGCGCTCTACAACGACGCTTACGCGCCCACCATCGGCGACAAGCATCCACGCGCACTGGGTCGGCCAGCGCACGAGAACTGGGCTGAGCTGTGGGACGACCTCGGGCCATTGCTACGCGGGGTGATGGCGACCGGCGAGACGTTCTCGTCCAAGGACCGTCCTTTCTACATCGAGCGCCACGGCTATGGCGAGACGGTCTATTTCGATGTCTCCTACTCCGCGGTGCCCGACGACGACGGCTCGATCGGCGGCGTGCTGTGCATCGTGTCGGAAACGACCGAGCGCGTCATGGCCTACCAGCGGCTGCAGGACAGCGAAGCGGCACTGCAGGCCAGCGAGGCGGAAGCGCGCAAGGCCGCAGAGGAGCTCGCAGCGATCTACCAGGCCGCCCCGATCGGGCTCGCCTTCCTCGACACCGACCTTCGCTATGTGCAGATCAACGAGCGGCTGGCCGAATGGAACGGGTTTTCGGCGCACGAACACATCGGCAAGTCCGTGGCCGAGTTGCTGCCCGATATGAACGAGCAGATGCTCGGCCTTTTCAACAAGGTGCTGCAGGGGGAACCGCGCTGGGGGCAGGAGATCGTCGGCGGTACGCCCGGCCGCCCCGATCCTCAGAGCACGTGGCGTGAGAACTGGGTGCCGATGCGCGGACGCGACGGCAAGATCGCGGGCATAGCGGTTTCCTGCGAGGACGTGACCGACGAACGGCGGGCCCACCGCGCGGTGGCGACCCTCAACCGCGTCGGCATTGCGCTGGCCGGCGTGCACGAGCTGGAAGACCTGGTGCAGATGGTCACCGATGCCGGCGTCGAGCTGTCGGGCGCGGGCTTCGGCGCATTCTTCTACAACGTCCTCGACGCTGCTGGCGAGAGCTACATGCTCTACTCGCTGTCGGGCGCTCCGCGCGAAGCCTTCGAGGGCTTTCCGATGCCGCGCAACACGCAAGTCTTTGCCCCGACCTTCAATGGCGAAGGCATCGTGCGCTCCGACGACATCACCCGCGATCCCCGTTACGGCCACAACGTGCCGCGCCACGGCATGCCCGAAGGCCATCTGCCAGTGCGCAGCTACCTAGCCGCGCCGGTCATCTCCCGCGATGGCGAAGTGCTTGGCGGCCTGTTCTTCGGCCATCCCGAGCCCGGCCGCTTCGGCGAGCATCACGAGCGGCTGGTCGAAGGACTGGCGGCGCAAGCCGGCGTCGCGATCGAGAACGCGCGGCTCATCCAGCGCGTGCAGGAGGCAAACGAGACGCTCGAGAAGCGCGTGGCGCAACGAACTGCCGAGCTGACCGAAGCGCACGAAGCCCTGCGCCAGTCACAGAAGATGGAAGCGATCGGCCAGCTCACCGGCGGCGTCGCCCACGATTTCAACAACCTGCTCACGCCCATCGTCGGCAGTCTCGACCTGCTGCGCCACCGCCTGGCCGAGGATGCCCGATCCGTCCGGCTGCTCGATGGCGCGCTCGAATCCGCGCAGCGGGCCGCGACGCTGGTCCAGCGCCTGCTCGCCTTCGCACGCCGCCAGCCGCTGCAGCCGACGGCCGTGGACATGAAGGCGCTGGTAAACGGCATGGCCGGGCTGATCACCTCCACTCTGGGCCCTCAGATCAGGGTCACGGTCGAGGCGCCGGACGACCTGCGCCATGCGCTCGCCGACCAGAACCAGGTGGAGATGGCGCTGCTGAACCTGGGCGTGAACGCGCGCGATGCGATGCCCGGCGGCGGCGCGCTGCATATCGACCTTGCCGAACTGGAAGCCGACGGCAGCGAGCCCGATCTCGAGGCCGGTCGCTACGTGCGGCTAGCCGTCACCGACACGGGCTCGGGCATGGACGGCAAGACGCTGGAGCGCGCGATCGAGCCGTTCTTCTCGACCAAACAGTTGGGGCAAGGCACCGGCCTTGGCCTGTCGATGGTGCACGGCCTCGCCAGCCAACTGGGCGGGGTGCTGCGCCTCGAGAGCGAGCTCGGCAAGGGCACCCGCGCCGAGCTATGGCTGCCCGCGTGCGAGGGCAAGGCGCCTGTCGCCCGCAACGAAGCCAATCCACGTCTGGCCCAGGCGCAAGGCAAGGTTCTGCTGGTCGACGACGAGCCCCACGTTCGCACCACCACCGCGACGATGCTGCGCGACATGGGCTACGAGGTGAGCGAAGCCGCCTCCGGTCCCGAGGCGCTGCAGTTGCTGGTGACCGGACCCGCGCCGGACGTGCTGCTGAGCGATCATCTGATGCCCGGGCTGACCGGAACGGACCTCGCTCGACAAGTGCGCGATCGCAATCCCGAGACGCGGATCATCATCATGTCGGGATTTGCCGAGGTCGAGGCGCTCTCAGGCGAGTTCGCCTATCTTCCCAAGCCTTTTCGCCGATCGGACCTTGCGCGCCTGCTTGTCGAAAGCTGAGGGGCACGACCAAATTCATCGTCATCGCTCGCCGGATATTGTCAACCTATTAGGTTGACTTTATGGAGCGAGCGCTCAACGGATTTTCCGCAGGCATGCAACGAGAAAGAGGGGACGTGTCGATGGCCAGCCGCATCCACCGCTCCGCTGCCGTGCCCGCGGAGGACTGCACCCCGTCGCGGCGGCTGGCGCCTGCCCACGCCCTTCCCTATGACCTGTCCGTCCCGCGCCGCCGGGATCGCATGGAGACCTGATGATGACCCGATTTGCCACCCTGCGTGCGTCCGGCCGCAATCTCGGCCTCAGCCTTGGCCTGGGTCTTGCCCTGCTCCTGCCTGCCTGTTCGGGCGGCGGCGCCAGCAAGGGCGGAGCAGTCCAGATCACCAACGTCAGCTATGATCCGACGCGCGAACTCTACGAGGCGATCAATCCTGCGTTTGCCGCCTACTGGAAGAAGAAGACCGGCAAGGACGTGACCTTCAAGATGAGCCACGGCGGCTCGGGCAAGCAGAGCCGCGCGATCATCGACGGGCTCGACGCCGACGTCGCGACCCTCGGCCTTGCCTACGACATCGACGCCATCGCCGAGAAGGGCAAGCTGCTGCCGGCCGACTGGCAGAAGGCGCTGCCCAACAACTCCTCGCCCTACACCTCGACGATCGTGTTCCTGGTGCGCAAGGGCAATCCCAAGGGCATCAAGGACTGGGGTGACCTGGTGAAGCCGGGTATCGAGGTGATCACGCCGAACCCCAAGACCAGCGGCGGCGCGCGCTGGAACTTCCTGGCGGCCTGGGCCTACGGCAAGAAGGCCGGCGGTGGCTCGGACGCGGCGGCCGAGACTTACGTGCGCCAGTTGTTCAGCCACGTCCCCGTGCTCGACAGCGGCGCGCGCGGATCGACCACAACTTTCGTCGAGCGCGGCATCGGCGACGTGCTGCTCGCCTGGGAGAACGAGGCGTTCCTGGCCGAAAAGGAGCTGGGCAAGGGCAAGTTCGAGATCGTCAATCCCTCGCTCTCTATCCTCGCCGAGCCGCCGGTCGCGGTGATCGCGGAAAACGCCAAGAAGCACCACACCGAGGAGGTCTCCAAGGCCTATCTCGAGTATCTCTACACCCCCGAGGCGCAAGTCGCGATCGCGCGCAATTTCTACCGCCCCCGCGACCCGGCGATCGCCGCGCAGTTCAAGTCGACCTTCCCGGACCTGCCGATGGTCACCATCGACAAGGACTTCGGCGGCTGGAAGGCAGCCCAAAAGAAATTCTTCGACGACGGCGGCGTGTTCGATCGCGTATCGACCCGGAAGTGACCTGACCAACCCTTCCGTTCGAGCAGACTGCTGCAGATGACCGCAACGACAATCGCGCGACCGCGCCGCCATGGCTGGCGACAACCTTCGGTGCTGCCCGGATTCGGGCTCACCTTCGGGTTCACG
>Ga0070667_100002250_pt1 | contig 16987 bp, 17 predicted proteins | sample KBSS33metaG_FD_64659 | JGI IMG/M metagenome (GOLD analysis project Ga0070667, IMG submission 64659) | Switchgrass rhizosphere microbial communities from Kellogg Biological Station, Michigan, USA - KBS S3-3 metaG | ecosystem: Host-associated > Plants > Roots > Rhizosphere > Soil ... | reverse complement strand
CGGGCAAGAATTGAAACGGGTGACATCGTAGTTAACCGCCTCACTGGTGCAAGCCCTAACGTGCACGATTTTCAAACCATTGCCGGGCCGGATGAAGGTTCTGACAAGCGCAGCGCCGTCATCCGCGGTTACACTGCAGCCGATTGTTAGCAAGCAAAATAAATATGTCTGCAGAAACCGCTCCGCTAACCGAGATAACAGCTCGGCCTCAAATTATCGGGCCAAACATGGACGGCCGTCCACGCATTATTGATCCCGCCCAGGGCCTATATGGTTTAGACGAGCAGGCAGAAGACGCCCAACGCAAACAGAACCTGGAAATAAATACCATGGCGCGCCGCGCCTACCGCTACACCACTGACGCAACCGTGTACGCGAATTCCTTGCCGGAAGAGGCGCAATTAACCGGCCGACTGGCACAGAGCTTATCGGGCGAGAGCATGCGCCAGAGTTTCGGTACGAGCGGCCTGGCGTACGGTTCGTGCGTTATTGGCCAGGTGATTGCTGGAAAGCATGAGCCCGCCACACTCTTCAAACACGGCCGCACCCAGGGCCTGCCCTCTAAAGCCGTGTTTGAAGATTTGCTGGCTCGCAACGTGGGCGGCGAAGCGGGCACGATGCTCACTACGCTGTTAATGGATGTCAGCCACGGCTACCAAAAGCAGGAGGGCGACGGTTTTATAGAAGTGCCTGTGACACCAAAAGACCAAGCCTTTAAGGTGCCAACCTACGGCAGATCCGGACAGGTTGAGGCCGAATTCTGCGCGCAGTCTGAGCAGCATTTTTCCGACACCATACACTCATTGAACGAAGTAAGTGTTGGCGGCAAAGTGGTTGCCCTCAAGAAAATCGAGGGAAATCATACGGCCATCACCACGCAGCCGCTCCTAATCAATAACGTGCGCATCCCGGTTGGCAGTATTGTTACCGTCAATAAAGATGCGCAGGGGAATGATACATTCGCGTTTGCTCGCCTGAGCCCGTTTAACTTTAGCGATCCGCACGAAGGCGTGCGCCAGTTTCCTGACATATTCAACGACCAGTTCAGTAACCTTTCGAGCGACCTGCAATATTTAGAGGGTGGCGTGCCGCTACCGTACGAACATGCACTCAAACAATTTAACGAAACAACTGGCCGCCAGCAGCCCAATAATGTCGTCGATTTGATAGGCGATTATTTAAGAATTCATCCCCAGGCCAACCCTGGCGAAGCTGCCCGTAAATTTGCAGCGGAGTTGGATGCGCAATTAAGCGACCGCCCGGAACGGCGTTTTGTAGAGGCGGTTCGCCGCGAACAAGAAGCCGCGCTGCGTGCTGCCGAGGCGTCTCTCCGTGATGACCAGGCGCGCGAACAAACTAAAATTGATCCGCACGAGCGTACTGCATTAATCAAAAAAGCAATTGCCACGCGCCAGTTTTACTACAAGATTTTTGGCGCATCCACCGTAAAAAACATTGAGCAGATGATGGACTTCCGCGACGACCTTCTGCGCTATGCGCAAAAGATGTCCTAACTGCGCTTTATTTCGAAACAGAGTATTGAAATAAAAGCAACATTGTGCTAATGTATATATGTAAAGCAACAAAAGCAAAAAAATAACAAAATTATGGAAAACCAGCCCATTCCCCAGCCTCCGCTACAACAACCGCTCCGCCAGGCCGAACACGCAATAAGCCGAATCGTAACTGCGCCCGGCTCCCAATGGGGCATTACCGCTAAGCATGAATGGGCAGTTGGCGTGAACGCGGCTCACAGCCCCCAAGCGCAGGACCGCCCTGATGTTCTGGTTTCGCAAGCACTCGGCCCAAAGCCCGCCGAGCAACTCGCCCGATACACCGCTGATACTCCTTGGGGCAAAATGCATTGGACGGAAGACGCCCAGGACCTTAGTGACATTAAGCGCGAAGACGGCCAGCCATGGGGAAGTGTACAGTTGGCTCAACGAGCGCTAGGCTCTGTAATCTCTGCCCAGGTCATAGAACAGCCAAATACTAAAAAGCCTTCCTAACATGGAAAACGCACCCGCAAATCAGCCTATGCCAGCGGTAGCTCCCGAAACTGTGCCTGGCCCGATCCCCTCGGCACCGGAAACAGATCTAGCTCCGCAGCCCCACCTTAAGTTGGTTATGTGGGAGCATTCAAAAGAAAATAACGACAACACCGTTAAACAGTTGCAGGATTGCGACGTCGTAGCCTTTGAGCACCGCGTTTTTAAGAATAATGAGGAGCGCCAAGCCTACGATCGCGCTGCTACCACATATGTGTCCACTACTGCCACAGACGAAGAACGTCGCAAGGCCTACCTTTTTCTTGATAAATTCGACCACACGGCCCCGCAATACAAGTTGCTGCTTGATAGTTTGAAAGGCTTGGACAAGCGCATCGTTACGCTTGATATGAACAAGGACGACCCTGACTACAAACCAGAGCTGAACACGGAAAAAGCGGTCTCTCTGAATGCTAGTAAGATGTCGGTGGGTGAAATAAAAACTACGTTGGTAGAGCGCGCCGCAGCTTCTGCTAAGTGGGACGAAGCCCGTGAAGCCCGAATGGTTGCACAGGTCACTGACCTTGTCGGCGAATATAGCGGCCAAGAAGTGAACATCGCCATTATGGTTGGCGCAGCGCATACGCCAGTGCACCACCAGTTGGCGAAGCAGTTTCCCGGCCAAGCCACTCGCGTGTTTGCAACGCCTGTCAAGGCGGGCCAAACACGCCCAGAGCGCACATACTATGATCCGATCTCGCAATTGCGTCGCCACGCACGGCTTGTGCCCGACAAGCCGGTCCCCGATGCGATGCTGGACCGTGCTGTTTTGCAGGCTTTGGAACACGACTCGTTTTCATTATTTAGCGACGCCCAACTGCACTCACGGGCTATCGAAAATCTTTCTGATGCGGCAGTATCTGAGTTGGTTGTTGCCTTGGACGGACTTAAAACCGGTTTGAAAGCTAACTTGCTGCGTCGCGTTACGGCAAGAAGGGCAGGCAAGATAATTGCTGCGAAGGTCGCTGAGCAAGATCGCCTAAAACAGGCCGCATAGCCGCGAGCTAGTTTATACTTGGAGCATGAAAGTGCTCGCCAAACTATTTAGTAACTCGCGGTTTTACATTTTGGTTTCGTCGATACTGATCAGTTTGCTGCTGGCCAGCTGGCTGCGTATACACATTATTGGCGACCGGTTATATTACATACGGTTGGGGCAGGTGTTTGGACTTACGAGTATTTTGTATTGGTATGTGGCTATTATTTTGTCGCCGCTCTCTAAAATAACCGGGCCGCGGTTCGGCATGCCGTATCTGTTATTTGCGCGACGGGCAATTGGTGTAAGTGCGGCGTACTTTGCGGTGCTGCACGCGTATTTGGCGTTTTTTCAGGAAGCCGGTGGGTTCGCTGGGGTGTTTTTGCTGCCGTCACGGTTTTTGTGGTCGCTATTGTTTGCGGTAACTGCGCTGGGTATTTTGGTGCTGCTGGCGGCAACGTCGTTCGACAAAGTAATTATGAAAATGACGTTTCCGCGCTGGAAAGCCATGCAGCGGCTCATTTACATCGGCGGCGTGTTGGCGGTGCTGCACGTGTGGCTTACTGGCACGCATATTGCATATCCTGGGGTGCAATGGGCGGCGTTTGCCGCGCTGTGGGTGTTGTTTGGGCTGGAGTCGTGGCGTATCGTCAAGGCTCTGGCTAAGAAGTTTGAAAGTCTGGCGCAGCGAGAATTGATGGTAATGCTGTTCGTATCTATGTGGATAATTTTTAGCGGGCTGTTGGTGGTTTTGCCAAAGGTGGCAATTAATTTTCATAGCGAACATGTAAATCACGCAAGGGCGAGTCATGAGTAAGAAATGGCTTTTGGTTGCTGTAAGTGTGGGTGTGTGGTTTTTGATTGGTGGTGGCACCGCCTCGGCACATGTAGTTTTGCAGAGTACGAGCACCAACAAAGCGGGCGCGGTGCTGCACGTCAGCCCCGATGACGACCCCGTTGCGGGCGGGCCAAGCCAACTCTTTTACGACTTAAAAGGCGCCCAGCCGCATAACGCCACGCTGGTAGTAACGGGCGCAAACGGTTACCAAACCAGCGAACCGGTTTTTGTACATGGCGCTACTATTTCGGCGACGTACACTTTCCCCGTGCAGGGTACATACCATCTGACATTAAAAGCGTTTGGTGCGGCAGGCGGCTACTTTTTCGAATACGACCAAGCGGTAACTCGCGGGAAGTTGGCAGGCGCAAATACGCAGACATCATCCGATTGGGCGAACATTGTATTTGTAGCGGCAGCCTGCGCGCTGGCTGTGGTTATAATTGTAGGTAGTAATAATCGCCGCGAGATTGCGGCGCACTCGGTTTTTAAGAAGTAGGGGGAATGATGATGATACAGAAAGCAGTGTTCGGCGCGGTAATAGCGGGCGCAGTTTCGGTGGTGTTGAGTGGCGTAGCTGCTGCGCATGTAGTAGTAAAACCAGCTGAAGTGCAAACGGCGTCGTTCCAAACGTTTACCGTGGGTGTTCCCAACGAGCGCGACACAGCCATCACTAAGCTGGAACTGAAGGTGCCGGGTGAGCTGCAGTTTGTATCGCCAACGGTGCATCCCGGCTGGGACATTACTACTGCTAAAAACGGTAGCGGAGAAAATACAGTGGTGACAGACATTACATGGGCGGGCGGTAGCATCCCGGTGAGTCAGCGCGATGATTTTACTTTTAGCGCCAAAGTTCCGGCAAAAACATCAGCATTGCAGTGGAAAGCCTACCAAACCTATGAAGACGGCACGGTTGTTAGTTGGGACCAGAAGCCATCTGCCAAGGAGGAAGAGGGCGGCACGAGTGGCCCGTATTCGGTAACGAAGGTGGTGTCGCAAACTGCCGCGGATGCGGCTGTGGTGCAGGCTCAGAAGGATGCTGCTACCGCAAAAACCGATGCCAAACAAACCGAAACGATCGCCTACGCGGGCGTGGCTCTGGCGCTGGTAGGTATTTTTCTGGCGACACGCAAATCAGCGCGCCTAAAACTATAAAAAGGGTTGAATCTGCCAGAAACGTCTATTAACATATGCCCGCCGGTAAGGTACTATTAACGTAAGCGCTATGGAAGCAGTAGTTGGACAACCAAGTTCTAGCAGTGGCCGTGGAAGGTTGAAACTCAATCCGCGAATGCTTGCTGTCGCCGGTGGTATAACACTGGTGGTAGTTTTCATTGCAGGGTTTGTCGGGTGGCATTACTGGAGTGCGCACCAACAGCAAACGAAGCATGTCGATTTAGTTATCGCGCAGTCTGAGGCAGCATATGGCAAGGGTGATTTTGTAAACGCCCTAAATTTGGTGCGCGATATGGACACCCAAGCTACCAGCAAAAAGCAAAAAGCACACGTGTATCAGGCGGCGGCTTTGGCGGCGGCGGGCGCTAACCAGCTTCCCGACGCTGTGCATTTCTTTGAGTTGCGCCACAAAACCGACCCAGGCACAATTGACGCCGACGCCTACACGCTAGCGAACATTTATGCACGCATGGGCGATAACCAAAAAGCCATTGCCCAGTATAAAATTGCGTTGGAGTTCGCCAAGACCCACAAGGCAGGATTCACCTCCGACGTGCCAGCAATTCAAGCTACTATAGATGATTTACAGCAAGGGCAGGGGCAATAATGAAAATCAACAAAATCGTTACAGTATTTGCCTTGGCTGCTGTTGTCGCTTCCGGCTTGAGTGTCGGGTTTCCTGCATTGTCGCATAAAGCTACAGCTGCAGCGTGCGACCCGCCGTCTATTATGTTTGGCCGTTGGCGTTGGTGTGGCTACTTCTATAACAAGTACGATGATGAAGGTCCTCAGGTCCGTAATGCCGGTGTGCCTGCTGGCGTAAACACCGCCCAAGATTTTATTAACCTGGTAGAAGGCGACTATGCCTCTGGGGACACGCAAAAAATCACCGAAGCGGTGTTTGTGGTGCGCGAAATGATTGGCTATGGTACGCCAACGCCACCTTGCGCACTCGGCCTCTGTAAGGGTCTCACAAGCGCTATGATCAAAGAGTTTGAGGACCGCGTGAAATCGTATGCCAACACCTCTGAAAATGGCAGCGTATCGGTTGGCTCGAACGGTAGCATCCAATGGTTCCACAGCGACTACATGCATTGCGGCGACTTCAACACCTACTATCAGAATGCTTGGCACGACATCGCCCCGTTCATTATTAACAAGTCGAACACGCCCGATTGTAACGACAGCAGCGTACGGTTCGACCACATTATTTTTTACGATAAATCGGGCAATCCTTTGTGGAAAATCCGCCGCCCGTGCATGAACCCGATTGGCGAAATTAAGCCCTTGGCTGCGGCGCCGCCGCAGTGGGCGTTGACGTCCAGCATTACTGCGACATCCGGCGGGACGCCGCTCACCAGTGGCAGCTATGTACAGTCAGGCGACCCCATAACGTTTACGTACCGCGTGAATAACAGCAAGACCGACACAGCTACAGGCATTAGCTGCCAGGCGCACGTCAACAGTGCTAACGGCTGGATCCCCGTACCTGCGCCGCCGCAAACTACTGGTCCAACACCACCTGGTGTTACCTGTAAAAGTAGTTTTCCGCCGGGAAACAGCACGTTAGGTACCGAAACTATTGCTAGCGCGCCGAACGATAGATCGGTATGCAGATCGCTGATAGTCAGCCCTAGTACGCCAGCCGGGGGTACATCGGCGGTTGAGGTGTGCGTATATGTTTCCAGCAGGCCATATTACCGGGTGTATGGTGGTGATGTGTCGGCGGGCAACCCACAGCCAAGCGCGTGCAGTACTACAACCCAGGCTGGCATAGTTGGCTGGAGCAAAGACCTTGTTTCGCACAGCGGTGCAGGCACTAAATACGGCGCATTGGCTATTAACAAAATTTATGACTTTGCCACTAACCTAGGTAACGCAGCGGGTCCGGCAACCGTGCCGAGCGGGCTGGCGTTCTCCAACACTGGCGCTAGCGGCGACACCTACGGTGGTAGCTTTGGAACGCTGCCTTGCATGACCGACTACTATGCTGCCGCGACTGGTCCTAGCTGGGGCGGGGGTAATGTGTCCGCACTTGGTACCGGCACGTTTAAGGCGACTGGCCCAATAAGTATCTCGGGTAATATTAATCCTAATCAGCGCACGGTGCTGTATGTGAATGGCGACGTCACTATCAACGGCAACATTACGTATCCTGGTAGCTGGAATATTAATAGTCTGCCGATGTTCCAGCTGATAGTAAGCGGCAACATCTACATAGATAAAGGCGTCACACAGCTTGATGGCATGTATGTGGCGCAAACCGGCGCACCTAACACGGGCATTATTTACACCTGCACAGATTTATCTACGCCGTACACGGTGAATACTAGCGGCACATTTAACACGCCGTGCCAAAACAAACTTACGGTGAATGGGGCATTCATCGCCAAACAGGTGCAGCTCCTGCGCACTAAGGGAACTGTAAAACAATCTACAGCAGGCGAGGCAAGCAACAGCGTCAACCAAGCCGAAACATTCAACTACACGCCAGCTGTTTGGATGGCCTCGCCACCAAACGCCGCCACGCAAGCCAAGTACGATTCTATTACCAGCCTGCCGCCCATCTTGTAGACCGGGCGTAGTAGAGGGAATAGTGCCGGTACACCATGGCGTCACACCCACCTCGGCTAATAAACAGATTAATCGCAGGCTCGCCAGTTACCCACAGCAAACCATTTAAAAGCAAACAAAGCAGCTTGCGTATTACGCTTACGCTTATGTATAATTAACCCAAATGAGTCTACTAAGCGGCGTTTCGTCATTCTTCGGTCTGGATATTGGAACGACAGCCATCCGTGTGGTGCAGCTGAGGGGTAATGGCCCCGTAAAATCACTGGTGCGCTACGCCTATGTTCCTGTCGACAGCAAAATTGTATTGAGTGATTCCAAAACAGATCAGCAGCATCTAGCCCAAGTTATCAAGGAATTGATTGATCAAGCACATCTCAGCACGCGCAATGTTGCCGTGGGCGTGCCATCGCAACGCGTATTTACCGCTGTTGTCGACTTCGATCGCTTACCGGCAAATGAGCTTGCTAAAGCTATCCGTTACCAGGCAGATTCGCTCATCCCTACGCCTTTGGAAAAATCCAAGATTGACTGGGCGGTTATCGGTGATTCGCCAAAAGATAAAACCAAGGTAGAAGTACTGCTTTCCAGCGTAGAGAACGACTTTGTAGAGCAGCGCCTCGACCTTTTGGAGTCCATTGGCCTGGATGTTGTGGCGTTCGAACCAGATAACTTGGCATTAACTCGTGCCTTAATTAGTGGTGATGTGCCGCAGCCACAAATGGTTCTCGACATTGGCAGCAAGAGCACCGACTTGGTGGTAACCATGAACGGCGCTCCACGCTTAACGCGTTCTATCCCAACTGGGGCTGAGGCAATCGTACGTGCTGCTGCGCAAAACTTGAACATCGACGACAAACAAGCCCGCCAGTTCGTATTCAAATTTGGCCTTTCGCGCGACAAGCTCGAGGGCCGCATTTACGACGCCATCATCAGCACAGTAGACTTGCTTACCACTGAAATCGACAAATCTATCAAATTCTTCCAAAGCCGCTATGTTGAATCGCCGGTATCGCGCATTGTGGTAACGGGCGGCGCTTCGGCACTGCCGGAATTCCCGCTGTATCTTGCTAATAAGTTCGCACTGGAAGTTGAAATCGGCAACGCTTGGCGCAATGTATCATTTGCACCAGAGCGGCAGAACGAGCTACTGGCAGTAAGCAACCACTTCGGTGTGGCTGCCGGTTTGGCGGAGAGGGCAGAATAATATGATTCAGTTCAACCTTCTCCCTGACATCAAAATCCAGTATTTAAAGGCACGCCGTCAAAAGCATTTGGTGATGCTTGGTTCAACGGTGGTTATTATTTTCTCGGTAACAGTGGTAGTGGTACTTATTTCCATTGTATTTGGCTTGCAAAAGAAAAACATGGCCGACCTCGTTCGCGACATCAACGCCAGCAGTGCCGAGCTGAAGAGTACTAAGAACTTGAACCGCATGCTTACGGTACAAAACCAGTTGAACTCGCTTAAGGCGCTGCACGACGACAAGCCGGTCGCCAGCCGACTGTACAAATACGTAACGCAGCTAACGCCAACGTCTGCCAGCATTGCCCGCCTTAACGTAGACTTCACTAAGAACACCATTACCGTTACCGGTGCGGCCGACTCGCTGAGCACGATTAACACTTTCACCGATGCCCTAAAGTTCGCCACCTACCACACCGAGGACGCGCCCAAAAAAGAGAAGAAGGCCTTTAGTTCGGTGGTATTGAGTACCTTCGGTCGCGATACAAAGAATGCAACCTATACGATTGATGCAAGTTTTGATTCAGTATTGTTCAGCGAACAATCTGAAGTAACCCTGACGGTGCCGAATATTTCCACTCGCACCGGTGCACTCTTTAAGACGGAAGGAGGGCAGTAGCATGGCACGAACAACCGCATTCACCAAGCGAGCGCTCATTTCCAAAGCTAACAGCAGTATGGTTATTGCCACCACAGCGGCGGCATTTGTGCTGGTGTTTGCGCTGGTTTCAGGTAAATCGCTAATTGGCCAGATGGCGTACCAAAACCGTGTTATTTCTCATAAGAAAACTGCGCTCACCCAGCTTAAGGCAGACCTTGAGGCACGCGATAGCTTGCAGCGTTCATACAATAGCTTTGTGGCCGAAAATCCTAACTCTATCGGCGGCAACCCAGACGGCACTGGCGAGGAAGACGGCGACAACGCCACCCTAATTTTAGACGCGCTGCCAAGCTACTACGACTTCCCGGCGCTTACCACTAGCCTTGAAAAAATTACCAGTGGGCAGAGTATGAGCATCCTGGGTATTACCGGCATCGACCAGGAGGCGACCGAAGGCGCTAACCAAAGCAGCCCAACTCCGCAAGCCGTAGCCATGCCTTTTGAGGTTGAAGTATCAGGATCATACCAATCGGTGCAGACGCTTACCGATGTGTTCCAGAAATCTATTCGTCCGTTCCAAATTCAAACCATGCAATTATCCGGTGACGAAGGCTCTATGACCGCCGACATTAACGCGCAAACATTCTACCAGCCTGGCAAGTCCCTAAATATTAAGAGCGAGGTAGTGAAATGAAGCAAAAAGACTGGATTTTAGTGCTGGTCACCGCTTTCGTTGGCGCTGTTGTGTCGCTACTGGTTTCTAACATGTTATTTTCTTCGCCAAAAAATCGGCAGCAAACTGCCGAACAGGTCGATGCTATTAATGCCAGTTTTCCATCGCCGCCTTCCAAGTACTTCAATTCTGACTCTACTAACCCCACTCAGCCAATCAAGATTGGGGATAGTAACAACCAGAATCCATTCAATAGCGGTACGCAGTAACGGTAAGGCGGGCAGGACATGAGCGTTTTATCTACTGCCGCACAAAAGCAGGTCGAGGACAATTTGGTTGCCGCTGGCGCGGTAACTGACGACCAAATGAAGCAGCTGAAAGACAAGGCCTCCAAAGAAGGGAAGCCTATTTTAGCCTTGCTAAGCGAGGCTAAAATACCCGACGAAACGCTTACAAAGGCGATCGCTCAAGCTACTCGTGTTCCCTATGTAAATCTGAGTAGTGCCAAAATTGAACCCGAAATTTTAGAAATGCTCCCCGAAGATGTGGCGGAGCGCTACATGGCCGTGCCGTTAGGTGAAATGCAAAACCGCCTGGTGGTGGCCATGCTGGATGCCGACAACGTGCAGGCGGTTGACTTTTTAAGTAACAAAATTGGCCGCCCGCTAAAGGTGTATGCCGCCAGTGAAGGTGGCATCCGCCAAGTGTTACACCAGTACCAGCAAAGCATTTCCAAGCAAATGGTGAATGACATAGGTGATCTTGGTGGCGTGACGGCCGAAGGTGCTCCGGCGGATGGTAAATCTGGCACGCCTGCAGCGCCGGGCGCTCCTGGTGCTCCGGCGGCAGACGGCAAGTCCCAGGCGACAACTATCAAAACCATTGTGCAGGACTCGCCCATCAGTAAAGCGCTCAGCACTATTTTGGACTACGCTGCCAAAAACGGCGCCAGTGACGTACACATCGAACCGCTCCAAGACTCTTTGAAAATTCGCTGCCGTATCGACGGCATTTTGCGTGAAGTGTTGCGGCTGCCAAAAAGCACCGAGCCGCCCCTGGTTTCGCGCATTAAAATTCTTGCCAACCTGAAGATCGACGAACACCGTATTCCGCAAGACGGTGAATTCACGGTGAGCACCAGTGGTAAAGACATTGACCTGCGTATCGCCATTAGCCCAACAGTGTGGGGCGAGCAAGTGGTAATTCGTTTGCTGGATAAAACCGGCACTAGCTTGAAGTTGGAAGATATGGGCTACTTTGGTCGCGCGCTGCGCACCATCCGCGAGGGCATCAAGAGCAGTAACGGCATGATTCTCACCTCGGGCCCGACTGGTTCTGGTAAGTCTACCAGCTTGTACGCGCTGTTGCAGGAAGTAAAATCAGACGCGATTAACATCGTCACCCTGGAAGACCCGGTTGAATATAAAATGCCGGGCATTAACCAAATTCAGGTGAACGCCGATGTTGGATTAACATTCGCCAGTGGTTTGCGCAGCATCCTCCGCCAGGACCCCGACGTCGTAATGGTGGGGGAAATCCGTGACAAAGAAACGGCAGAACTCGCCGTGCAGGCAGCCTTAACCGGGCACTTAGTATTCAGTACGTTGCACACCAACAGCGCCGCGGGCATCTTGCCGCGTTTACTGGACATGGGCATTGAGCCCTTCCTTATCGCCAGCACCGTGCGTACCGTAATTGGCCAGCGCCTGGTGCGCCGTATTGCCAAAGACAAAGAAACATACGAGTCCGACAAGGTTGAGACCGAAGCTATCCACAAGACGCTGGCGCACTTACTCCCGAAAACCAAAGATGATGTGGCAAAATTTGCCGCCGATCTTGGCTACGAAACCTTGCCACTAGCCGCCCAAACCGCTTATACTTTAACCAAGGGCAAAGATAGTCCTGCCGCGCCTGGTGGCTACAAGGGGCGCATGGGTATCTACGAGGTGTTTAACATCTCTGAACCGATTCAGGAACTGATACTCAAGCACGCCACGAGTGCCGAAATCCAAAAGGCCGCCGAAGCCCAAGGAATGGTAACCATGCGCGAAGATGGCTACCTGAAGGCTCTCGCAGGGCACACAACGCTCGCAGAAATTAACCGCGTCGCGACCGCGGATAGCGCCTAAAGAAAAGGTGGAAGAAAGAAACATGCAAGGCTTACCGAGAATCGAAGTACTCCTAGAAGAGGTCGTTAAGAAGAAAGCTTCAGACTTACACCTCCAAGTGGGGCTGCCGCCAATGTTGCGTATCGATGGCACGCTGATGCCTGTTTCTGGCGCCGACGTATTAAGCGACGAAGCGGTGGAAACGCTTATTTTTGCAATCCTGGACGAAGACCAAAAGCAAATTTTGTTGAAAGATAAAGAGTTCGACTTCAGTTTCGCCTTTGGCGACCTGGGCCGTTTCCGTGTAAACGCCTTCCACGAGCGGGGCAACTTGGCTGGCGCGCTGCGTCTTATCCCTAATGAGATTTTGACGATTGAACAGCTCGGCTTGCCGCCCATCGTCAACAAATTTGCAGAATACCCGCGCGGATTGGTGCTGGTCACCGGGCCGACCGGTTCGGGCAAGTCCACCACACTGGCTGCCATGATCCACAAAATCAACATGGAGCGCGCTGAGCACATTATTACCATTGAAGACCCAATTGAATACACGCACCGCTCCAAAAAGTCGGTGATTGTACAGCGGGAAGTGCATTACGACACTTACTCGTTTAGTGCCGCGCTGCGTAGCGCATTGCGTGAAGACCCGGATGTTGTGCTTATTGGTGAGATGCGCGACCTCGAAACTATCGCCAGCGCTATTACTATCGCCGAAACCGGACACTTAGTATTTGCCACGCTGCACACCAACAGCGCTGCGCAAAGTATTGACCGCATGATCGACGTATTTCCACCGCACCAGCAGGCGCAGATCCGCTCGCAGCTTTCCAACATCCTTATGTGTATTACGTCGCAGCGCTTGGTACCGGCCATTGGCGGCGGGCGCATTGCTGCAGCCGAAATCCTTATTGCTACACCAGCTGTGCGCAACATTATTCGCGAAGGTAAAACGCACCAGCTCGAAGCTGTTATCCAAACCGGCGCCGAATTTGGCATGCAATCTATGGACAAAACGTTAGTTGGCCTTATCCACAACGGTGCAATCAGTTACGACGACGCCCGCATGGTAGCAGTTGACCCAGAAGAACTCGACAGGTTAATGCGAGGCTAATGAGCAACCATGCTGTCGTATAAATACACCGCGCGCGACCCCAGCACGGGCCAGTATGTAAAAGCAGAGGTGCAGGCTGATAGCGAACAGGCTGCCAGCAAGCTGATCCGCAAGGAAGGCTTTGTGCCAATCGATATTGAGTTGGCCGAAAAAGCAGGCTCTGGTTTTATACGCAGCAAGTTTAACAAAGTGCACATTAAAGATAAGGTACTGTTTTCGCGCCAGCTCAGCACGCTTATTAACGCTGGCTTACCTTTGGTGCAAAGCTTGCGCACAGTGAATCAGCAAACCGAAAGCAAGCCGCTGAAGGTGATTATCGCCAAAGTTATTACCGACGTTGAAGCTGGTTCCACGCTGGCGAACGCCATGGGACGCCACCCGGAAGCGTTCAACCGCGTGTATGTAAGTCTGGTGGCGGCTGGTGAGGCGTCAGGTACGCTCGACAAAGCCCTGGAACGCCTCGCTATCCAGCAAGAAAAAGACGCCGACCTTATTAGCAAGGTACGCGGCGCTATGATTTATCCGATCATCGTTATTATGGTGATGATTGGCGTGGTGGGCTTTATGATTGTGAAAGTGCTCCCGCAAGTGAAAACGCTGTATCAAGGTATTCCTGGTGCACACTTGCCGTTGCTTACTACGTCGCTTCTGGCGCTCTCTGACTTCATTATCCACTTCTGGTGGGTAGTGCTTATTGGTTTGGGATTGTGTGCGTTCTTTACGAGCCGTTGGGCGCGCACGCTGGGCGGCCGCCGTGCCATCGACAAAATAAAAATGACCGCTTGGCCCATCGGCCCGCTATTTATGAAGGTGTACATGGCGCGTTTTGCGCGTACCGGCACCACGCTTATCGCCAGTGGTGTGCCGCTGCTGCAAATGTTGCAAATTACATCTGAAGCTGTGGATAACATGTATATATCTCAGTCTCTCGACAAGGCTATAGAGAAAGTGAAGGGCGGTAAATCGCTGGCGGACTCTATCGACAAAGACCCGAACTTCCTAGAGCTAGTGCCGAACATGCTCCGCATTGGTGAACAATCTGGCTCCATGGAGCAAATGTTGGCGAAAACCGCCGACTATTACGAGAAGGAAGTGGACGACCAAGTGAAGTCGATCTCCACTATCATTGAACCGGTCCTGATGGTGCTGCTCGGCATTGTAGCATTTACAATTGTTGCCGCGGTTTTGTTGCCAATTTACGGGTTAGCAAACCAGTCATTTACGGCGAATTAAGTCGTAACTGAGCGTATCCTGAAGGTTGTAAAAAAGCTTGCATTTTAAGCGCTGCTTAATTATGATTCAAGCATAAGCATTAACACTATTAAAAGGGGGCATCACCAATATGCTGTCAAAACTACAAAAATCTAAGAAGGACCAAGGCTTCACTATCATCGAAGTTCTGATCGTACTAGCTATCGCTGGTTTGATCCTTCTGGTAGTGTTCCTGGCTGTTCCAGCCTTGCAGCGTAACTCACGTAACACGCAACGCAAAGATGACGTTTCTCGCGTAGGTAGCGCTGTACAAGAAGTTCTTAACAACAACAACGGTGCATTGACCGCTCTTACCAGCGCCAACCTGCAACCGCTGCTTGGTACGCTTGCTTACTACACCAACACCAACGTAACCGCTGCTGGTGCTGCTCCTGCAGCCGCAACCAACGGTACGACTGTTGATACTGTTCAAGTGTACTACCAGGGTAAATGTGTCAGCATGGCCGGGGGTATGGGTGCCACCTCGACCGGTGCCACCACTCGCCAAATTGCCATCGTCTACTCTACTGAAACGGGTAGCGGTACCGCGAAACTCTGTGTCGACAGCTAGTAGCTGAAAACACTAAACAAAAAACAGCTCCTTAGGGGGCTGTTTTTTGTTATGGACGCTGGTGGTTGTGCTAGGATAAAAGCATGATTGTGCTCGCGCTTATAGGGCTTGGCCTGTGCCTTGGTAGCTTTGTGAATGCTTTTGTTTGGCGTCTGCATGAGCGGAGGGATTGGGTAAAAGAACGTTCGGAATGCCCGCACTGCCACCATGTGCTCGGCGTACTCGACCTTATTCCGGTGGCCAGCTGGCTGAGCCTACGGGGCAAATGTCGCTACTGCCACAAACCAATCCCAGATTCGCCCATAGTAGAGGTGCTAGTGCCGACGTTGTTCGTAATTTCTTACTTGTTCTGGCCTGGGGGGTTCGTGGGCGTGGGTTTGTTCCAATTTGTAGTGTGGCTGGCCTGCGTGCTGCTCTTCGTAATCTTGGCGGTATACGATCTGAAGTGGTTCCTGTTGCCTGACAAAGTAGTATGGCCGCTCACCGGTCTAGCGGTTGTGTATACCGTGGGCACATTCTTTTACACCTACGATGTACAGTCACTGCTCGGCAGTTTGGCGGGCGTGATAATTATTTCTGGTTTGTTTTATGCGCTGTATAAAATATCCAAACAAAAGTGGATTGGGTTTGGTGATGTAAAGCTGGGTATACCGCTGGGCTTACTGGCCAGCAGCGCATTGTCGGCGTGTATGGTGTTGTTTTTTGCGTCGTTTATCGGAGTGCTTGCTTCATTGCCGCTTATGATAACAGGCAGGGCAAGCCGCAAAACTAAGCTGCCCTTTGGCCCGCTGCTGATTGCGGGCATATTCATTGTGCAGTTATTTGGTGGGCATATTCTTAGCTGGTATCTGGGTATTTTAGGCATATAACCTGCGGCTTGGTCGCAGAAATGTGGCTCTTTCGCCAACCCGCTTATGGTATACTTGAGGCATATGGGTGGCCTACCTACCACTGGCCGATTATTACATCGTTGGCGCGCATCTCGGGCGTCTGTTTTCGGCTCCTTACAGAAAGGTGCACGTGGCTTTACCATTGTTGAAGTCATGATTGTGCTGGCGGTGAGCGGCGGACTGTTTGTGGCGGCCGCCATCCTGATTTCGGGTAAGCAGAACCAAGCGGCGTTCAACCAGGCTATCCAGCAAATACAGTCGCAAATCCAACAGGTAACAGGCGACGTTGCCAACGGCTTTTTCCCCAGTAACGCCAACTTCCAGTGCTCGGCAAATGCTGGCGGGCCGGTGGTATTAACTAGCGGCGGTGCAAATGCGCAAGGTTCAAACGCCGGCTGTGTGTTCGCCGGTAAGGTATTGCAGTTTAAGGTGCATGGTACCGATCCCGAGTTGTACAACATATTCACCTTGGCTGGTGCGCAGAAAGACGCATCTGGCAAAGAAGCGACAACGCTGGCAGCTTCTGTTCCTAAAGTGGTTGCGCCATTTATTGGTGCTCCGGCAGGCTACCCTGACATCACCCTTAGCACGGTGCTGCAAAACGGTCTTACGGTGGCCAATACCACCACTCCGGTGGGTGGCATGTGGTATAACAATGGCGCGGGCGATGTACCTATTGGGGCCGTGGCTTTTGTACCGAGCTTTGCTAACTACACCGGGGGTACGCTCGATTCTACCTCGCAGCAGGTGAGTGTCGTGGCAATCCCTGGAACCGCCACCAACACCGACGCCAAAACTGCCGCAACGGCAATTAACGCCTCGCTTTCAGCTCCCCTTCCGCCACTTGCGGGCGTGGTAAACCCATCTAATGGCGTATTCATTTGTTTTGCCAGCGGTGGTACAAAGCAGTCCGGATTAGTAACTATT
>Ga0070667_100002246_pt1 | contig 17021 bp, 9 predicted proteins | sample KBSS33metaG_FD_64659 | JGI IMG/M metagenome (GOLD analysis project Ga0070667, IMG submission 64659) | Switchgrass rhizosphere microbial communities from Kellogg Biological Station, Michigan, USA - KBS S3-3 metaG | ecosystem: Host-associated > Plants > Roots > Rhizosphere > Soil ... | reverse complement strand
TGCGCCTATGCCTGGTCGGTTCGTCGTAGCGCGGGCCTTTCAGGCCCGCGTCATTCCGTCAGCGCGATGATCGGATCGATTCTCGTTGCGCGCCGCGCCGGCAGCGCGCACGCCACGACGGCGACCGCTGCGAGCAGTCCGGTGACGGCCGCCAGCACCAGCGGATCGCTCGCGCTCACGCCAAACAGCTGGCTCTCGAGACTCTTCCGCAGCCCGAGCGCGCCCACGGCGCCGAGCCCGAAGCCGCCGATGATCAGGAGGAGCCCCTCGCGGAGCACCAGCTCGAAGATGCTCCGCGCGCTGCTGCCGAGCGCGATGCGGATGCCGATCTCCCGCCGCCGCTGCGTCACGAGATACGCGAGGACGCCGTAGATCCCGATCGCCGACAGTAACAACGCGACGCCGCCGAAGACGAGCGACAGCACGACCGGCGAGCGCCGGCTGACCAGCGATTTCTCCATCCGTTGATCCATGGTCTGGGTGTCGAACACCGGAAGTTCGCGGTCGAGGCCGTTCAGTGCGCCGCGAACGGCGCTCGTCAGCGACAACGGGTCGCCGGCGGTCTTCAGAGCGAATGTCATGCCGGCCGAGGTGTCCTGATCCATCGGATAGAAGTACGTGCCCACCGACTTGCCACCCTCGGTAAGGTCATGGAGCTTCATGCTCCCCACGACGCCCACGACGGTGAAAAACACGGTTTTCTCGTTGACGGCCGTGAGATCACCCTTGGTGACGTCATTCGGCTTGTACATCCGACGGCCGATGGGGTCTTGCCCTGGCCAGAATCGCTTCGCGAGCGTCTCGTCGACGATGATCGAGTAGGCGCCATTCGGCCGCCCTCCGATCGCGGTGGTTTTCTTTTCAATCGGGCCGTCGCGCTCGTCGAAGAAGCGGCCGCGCACCAGTCTGACGCCCATGGTCTCGAAATACCCGGGGGTGACATCGACCGCACTCGGAGAAATGACCGATTCGCCGGGCTTCATCTGGTAGCCCTCGGCGAAGATCACGCTGTCGTTGTTGTTGCCGCCGAAAGGAATGGTGTCGGTGGCGCCGACAGCGGTCACACCGGGCAGCGCCCGCAGGCGCTGCAGCGCCTCGTGCGTGAACCGAATCAGGTCGGTGTCGTCCTTGTATCGCGCGCGCGGCAGACTGATCGCGGCCGTCATCACGCTGTCGGCGGTGAACCCGGGATCGACCGCCAGCACGCGGCGAAAACTCGCAAACAGCAAACCGGCGCCGACGAGCAGGACGAATGCGAAAGCCACCTGGGCCACCACCAGCGCCCGTCGTAACGTCCGCGCGCTGCGTCCGCTCGTCCCGGATCGCCCCTCTTCGCGCAGCACCACGTTCAGATTCGCCGGCAGGACGCTGGCCACTGGGATCAGCCCGAGCACGAAGCCGATGACGGCGGCGGTCCCGAGCGTATAAGCCACCACCACGCCGTCGAGCCGGATTTCCTGGCCGCGCGGCAGCTCCTGAATGTTCAGCGTGCCGAGAAGGCGCAGCGCACCATAGCCGACGGCCAGACCTGCGGCAGCCGCGAGCAGCGTGAGGATGACGCTTTCGACAATCAGCTGCCGGGCGACGCGGGCCCGGCCCGCGCCCAGCGCCAGGCGCGTCGCCAGCTCCTTCAGTCGCGCGCGCGACCTCACGAGCGACAGGTTGGCCACGTTGACGCACCCGATGAGCAGCACGAAGAGCGCGCCGCCCCACATCAGGTACAACGTCGCCCGTATCTCGCGGACCAAGGTCTCCTGGAGCAACGTGACGGTGGTGTGAAACCCGGCGTTGATCAGCAACGGTTTCAATTGCGGAAAGAGATCCAGGTTTCTCTTATTGAGCGCGTCGATTTGCTGCTGCGCGCGCGCGATGGTCGCGCCGGGCTTCAATCTGGCGATGTTCTGATAGCTGTTGTTGTGGCGCTGCTCGTCGGACTTCTGTTCCGCCGTGAACGCGAGCGGGCGCCAGAGCATCACCTCGGGATTGAGAAAATAAAAGCCCTTCGGCATGACACCCACGACGGTGTACAGCTGGCCGTCGAGGCGGATCTCTTTGCCGATGGCGTCTGGAGCGCCGCCAAACTGGGACTGCCAGAACGCATAGCTCAGAATCAGTTTCTTGTCGTTGCCGACTTCGCCGTCCTGTTCCGTGAAGGCGCGCCCCAGTGCCGGTCCGACACGCAGCAGCCGGAAAAACGACGGCGTCGCCTGGGTCACCCTGACGCGAACCGGAGTGCCGTTCTGATCAATGCTCGCGTTGCGGCCGTTATACAGGGCCTGCTCTTCGAACACGTCGGTCTCGCGCAGGCGGTCGTAGTAGTCAGGCACCCCCGACGATGTGCCCAGGGCCGCGCCGACGCCGGCGCCGGGATAGGCGTTGCCCATCTGCACGATACGGTCTGATTCCGGCACGGGCAGCGGTCTCAGCAGGACGTTGTGGACCACCGAGAAGAGGGCCGTGTTCGCGCCGATGCACAAGGCGAGCGTCAACAGCGCCGTCAGCGTGAACGCCTTGTCCTTCCACAACAGCCGGAGGCCGACGCGGATATCGGAACTCATACCTCTCGATAGACGAAGATCCGGGTGCCAGTGTTTCGCGTTATTCCATGCGCAGGGCTTGCGAGGGCTCGACCCTGGATGCTTTCAACGCGGGGATGACGTTGGCTATGGCTGAGACGCCGAGCAACAGTGCCGAGGCACCCAGCCACGAGACGGGATCGCTGGCGCGAACCCCGTAGAGCACGCTGCCGGTGGTCGCGCCGACGATCGCGGCCAGCAGGCATCCGAGCGCGAGGCCGGCGCCCGCCACCAGGAGCCCGTGCTGCATGACGAGCGTGAGGACCGACGTCGGGCGCGCGCCGAGGGCGAGCCGGATGCCGATCTCCTTCGTCCTTCTCGCCACGGAGTAGGCGATGACGCCGTACAAGCCGATCGCCGCCAGCAGCATGGCCATCCCGCCGACGACCGTCACGAGCAGGGCGCCCGCGCGAACCGGGAACAGCGTGGCGCCCACCTCGGCTTCCATCGTCTGGTTTTCGACGAAGACCAGGTTCGGTTCGAGCGCGAGCAGTTCGCGGCGCATGTCGCGGAGGAGCGCCGAAGCGTCGCCGCGCGTGCGGGCGATGATCGCCGAGTACGAGCTGGGCCGCTGCGTGCGCGCCACCTGGAGAAACGGCGTCGGCGGCTCGCCCACCGTCATCACCTTGTGATCAGCGGAGACGCCGACGATCTGGAACTCGACGCCGTCGGACACGCGGGACCGAAACGTCTTGCCCACCGCGCTCTGACCCGGCCAGTACCGGCGGGCAAACGTCTCGTTGACGATCGCGACCTTCGTGGTGTCCGGTCTGTCGTCGTTCGAGAATGCGCGTCCTTCGACGAGCGGAACACTGAGGGTCGCGAAATACTCGGGCGACACTGTCGTCATCTCGACGCCGTCGCCGCGCTCGCCCGGCTGATGGCGGCCGGGCACCCAGACTTCCCACCGGTTGTAGTTCACCGAAAAAGGGACGCGGGTCGCCAGCGCCACCGATTCGACGCCCGAAATGGTCTTGAGACGCTCGAGCGCCTGGTCGTAGAAGGCGCGGCTGCGGCCTTCGGAATATCTGAGCATCGAGGTGTCGGTCGAGACCACGGCGAGTTTGTCGACCGGCAGGCCGACGCTGGTGCGCTGCGCGGCCAGGAGACTGCGGGTGAGCATCGCAGCGGTCACGAGCAGCATCGTGGTGATCGCCATCTGGCACACCACCAGCCCGTCGCGCAGCGTCCAGCTGTGGCCGCCGACGCGGGACAGCGTCTGCTCTCCTCGAAGATCGCCGACGAGATTCGGCCTGGTCGCATGCAGAGCGGGCGCGAGCCCGGCCAACACGCCCGCGACGCAGGTGGCGGCCAGCGTGAACAGCAATACGCGCGCGTCGATTCGAAGGTCGAAGGCGAGCGGGATCGCAATCGGCAACTGCACCGAGGCGGCCATGGTCGTGACCCACCAGGCGAGTAGCGTGCCGGCGACCGCGCCAATCAGCGCAATCACCACCGCTTCGGTGACCAGCTGACGCACCAGCCGGCCGCGGCTCGCGCCCACCGCGAGGCGAACGGCGATCTCTTTCTGCCGAGACGAGGCGCGCGCCAGCAGCATGCTGGCGACGTTCGCGCACGCGATCATCAGGACCAGGCCGACCACGGTGAAGAGGCCGGCAGCGATCGGCAGCACCGTCGAGTCGGCGGCAGGATGGAAATGAACGTCGTTGGTCGACCGCAGCGAGAGCCGCCGGTCCTTGTTCGTCTGCGGATTCGCCTGTTCGAGGCGTGTCATCAGCAATGTCAGGTTCGCGCGCGCCTCCTCGAGGGTTTTGCCAGGCTTCAGCCGTGCGCGCAGGAACAGCCACCGATCGCCGCGCCGTTCCAGCCGCGTCGTCCCGCTGGAGGACGGCACTGTGTCGTGCATGCCGACCGGTTCGACCTCGAGCGACGCCACGGCGGGAATCCACAGCTCCGGCGCCAGAATCGGCACCATGCCGTTGAAGCCCGCCGCCGCGACGCCGACGATGGTGTACGCGTTTCCGCGGATGCGGACGGTGCGGCCGATGGCATCCGGCGCGGACGCCAGCTCGCGCCGCCAGTAGCGGTAGGAGACCATCGCAACGCGTTCGGCGCCCGGACGGTCGTCCTCCGGCAAGAGCGTCCGGCCGATCGCGGCCCCGACGCCGAGCACCTGAAAGTAGTTGCCGGTAACGATCTCGCCCATCGCCAGCCGCGAACGGTTGTCCAGGTTGAGCGCCGCGAACATCGGGCTGTAGCCGGCGATGTCTTCGAAGACGTCGTTCTGGGAGCGGAGATCGAGATAGTCGGGGTACGAGGACGTGCTGAACGGCCCGAAGCCCGAGGCGCTCGTGAAAATGTCGACCAGGCGATCGGGCGCCGCGACCGGCAGCGGCTTGAACAGCAGCGCGTCGACGATCGTGAACAGCGCGGTGTTGAAACCGATGCCGATCGCCAGCGACGCGACGGCGACCAGCGCGAACCCCGGGCTCTTTCGCAGCCAGCGCAGCGAATAACGGACGTCAGCGAGAAGCGATTCGAACAAGCCAATGAAAGTATAGTCTGGCCCGCCCGCCCGCGGTTCACGTCGACGCAGCAGCGGCGCCCGCACCCTGTCGCGAACGCTGGTTTGGATCGCTCGGAGTGACGGTATCGCTCGTGATGGACGACTCGTGACACTGCCGCTGTCGCAGCTGTCCTACCGCTGGCGGCTCCGCCGAATCACTCGTGCCGAGGCGGTTGAACCAGCGGCGACGATCGGCGGCGCGTCACGCCTGCGGTTGACATATGTGTGACTGATACATATGCTGCTCGTCTATGTCCCACGACCGCGAGCTGCGTAAGGGCAGCGCAGAAGTCCTCATCCTGTCGCTGCTCGACGAGCGCGATCGACACGGCTACGAACTCGCGAAGTTGATCGAGCAGCGATCCGACGGCGCGCTCAAGTTCCACGTCGCCTCGCTCTACCCCACGCTGTACCGTCTCGAACGCCGCGGCCTGATTCAGGGCCGCTGGGTCGAGAAGAGCGGTCAACGGCGGAAGCGCTTCTACCGTCTAACCGCCGGAGGACAAAAGATGCTGGCATCGCAGCGCAGAAGCTGGAGCGCGTTCTTCTCGGCGCTGATCCGCGTCGCGCGGATCCGGCCGGCGTAGGCCGGACCGGCGAGCAGCACACATGCCCGACTGGAAGAGCCTGATTCGTGCCCGCGTGGCGCCGCTCTCGGAGCTGGACGCCGCGCGCGAAGCGGACATCGTCGACGAGCTCGCACAGCACGTCGCCGAGCACTACGCGGAGCTCGTCGCCGCGGGAATCGCGGAAAGCGATGCCGTGAATCGCGCGCTGGCGCCGTTGCAGGATCCCGCCCGCATCGCGCGCGAGATTGCCCGCGCCGATCGACCGCGCGGCGCCGCGCCGGTGCCGCCGCCGCAGGGCGGCTCGTGGATTGGGCACGTCGGCCGCGACGTCCGCTACGCGCTCCGGTTGCTGCGGCGCGCACCAGGATTCGCCGCGGCCGCCGTCGTCACCCTGGCGCTCGGCATCGGCGCCAACGTCGCAATCTTCAGCGTCGTCCGAGCGGTCGTCCTGAAGCCGCCTCCATACCGCGATCCATCTCGTGTCGTGGCGTTCTTGAACAGCCGCGCCGGCGGCACACCCACCATCTACAGCAGCTCGCTTCCGGACTACGAGGACTGGAAACGACAGCTCGTCTCGTTCGAGTCGATCGGGCTGATGTCCGGGTGGACGTTCAATATCACCAGCCTCGAGCTGCCAGAACGCGTGTTCGGCGCCCGCGTCACTGGGTCGCTCTTTCCGACGCTCGGCACGCCGCCGCTGCTCGGCCGCGGCATCGAGCCGGCCGACGACCAGCCCGGTGGCGATGAAGTGGTCGTCCTCGGCTATGCGGTCTGGCAACGGCTGTTCGCCGGCGACCGCGGCATCGTCGGCCGTCCGGTGATGATGGAGGGTCGTCCGCATATCGTGATCGGCGTGATGCCGCCGCGATTCCGCTTTCCGATGGACGACGTGGAGCTCTGGGCGGCCATCAAGGACAACATGACCGGCATGCCCCGCAACGGCCGGTTCATGAATGTCGTCGGCCGATTGAAGGCGGGCGCGACGCTGACCTCGGCCCAGGCTGAACTGGACGCGACCACCGCACAGCTCGAAGCCGCGTATCCAGAGACGAACAAAGGCTGGCGGGTGCGGCTGGCGGGCGCCCACGAGGCGGTCGTGGGAAGCACCAAGCCGGCGCTGATCGCTTTGGCCGGCGCCGTCGGATTCGTGCTGTTGATTGCCTGCGCCAACGTCTCGAATCTGTTGCTCGCCCGCGCGTCCTCCCGCCGGCGCGAATCGACGATCCGGCTCGCGGTCGGCGCCAGCCGGGGGCGCCTGGTCGCACAATGCCTCACGGAAGGCATCGTCCTCTCGACCATCGGCGGCGCCTGCGGCATCGCCGCGGCCTATGGCGCGATTCAGGCCGTGGTGGCCTTCGGGCCGGCCGACATTCCACGCCTGGGCGAAACCGCGGTCGACGTGCCCGTGCTCGGGTTCGCGCTGTTCGTCGCCGTGCTCGCCGGCGCGCTTCCTTCGCTGGCACCGGCGATGCGGGCATTGCGGGCGTCATCGCTGAAGGACGGCTTCGGCGATTACTCGACGACCGGCCGCAGCCGCGTGGGCGCAATCCTGATCGTGTGCGAGGTCGCGCTCGCGATGACGCTCGCGGTCGCAGGAGCGCTGGTGCTGAAGAGTTTCGCGCGGCTCACTGCCGTGCCGCCCGGCTTCAACTCAGAACGGATTCTCAGCCTCAAAGTGTTCCTGACGCCTCCGGGCTACCGTTCGGTCGCATCGGCAAAGCAGTACATCGGCAGCGCCATCGCCCGCATGGCGTCCCTTCCAGGCGTCGAGGCCGCAGCCGCCATCTCTCAGCTGCCGCTTGGGGATCCGTCGTCGGGCCAGCCGTTCACGATCGAAGGCCGCACGTTCGCACCCGGCGAGCGTCCCAACGCCGACTACCGCGCCATCAGCGCCTCCTACTTCGAGACGCTCCGGATTCCGGTTCGCCGGGGACGGGGATTCTCCGAAGACGATCGCGAGAACGGTGCGATGGTCGTTGTCGTCAACGAGGCGATGGCTCGCAGGTTCTGGCCGAACGAGGATCCGATCGGCCGGCGCATTCATTGGGCGACAGGCTATCCGCAGTTCGACACGGCGCCACACACGATCGTCGGTGTGGTCGCCGACATCAAGAGCGCCGGCCTCGACAAACCGGAAAGGCCGGCCGTGTACGCGCCGTACACGCAGCGCGCGTTTCCGTGGCTGCGCTGGAGCAGTTTCGTCGTGCGGACGCACGGCGAGCCGGAATCGATGGCCCGGCTGATCCGCCAGGAACTGACGAAGATCGATCCGCTTCAACCGATCTATCAGATGGCGCCGCTCGACGATGTGCTGGCGCAGTCGGTGGCGGCGCGGCGGTTCCACACCGGGCTGATCGATCTCTTCGCGCTTCTCGCCCTGGCGCTGTGTGCGGTCGGCGTGTACGGCACCATCGGATACTGGGTGGCCGAACGGTCGCGCGAAATCGGCGTGCGCATGGCGCTCGGCGCGACCGCCAGGGGAATCCGCACCATGGTCGTCGCTCGCGCCGGCGCGCTCACCACCGTCGGCGTGGCCGTCGGAATCGGTTTGTCGCTTGTGACCAGCCGGTTGCTGTCGAGTCTGCTCTTCGAAGTGCAGCCGTTCGACGCGAGCACGCTCGCGACGGCATCGGCCGTCGTCTTTGCCGCCGGCGCCGCCGCGGCATACGTGCCGGCGCGGCGCGCCTCTTCAGTCGATCCCTTGACCGTGATCCGAGGCGAATAGGAAGTCCCATGGAGAACTGGAAGACGTTGGTTCGCGCCCGGCTCGCGCCGCTGGCGGTCGATCCCGCGCGCGAATCCGATATCGTCGACGAGCTGGCACAACACGTCGCCGAGCACTACACGGAGCTCGTCGCTTCGGGCGTGCCCGAATCCGACGCGATCGGCAGGGCGCTCGCGCCACTGGACGATCCCGCTCATGTCGCCGCTGAAATTGCACGAGCGGATCGCCCGCGCGCGGCGGCGCCGACCCCGCCCGCCGGAGCATCGAATGTTCTCGTCGACTTCGGCCGCGACGTGCGCTATGCCGCCCGTCTGTTGCGACGGACTCCGGGCTTTACCGCTGTCGCGTTGGTAACGCTCGCGCTCGGCATCGGCGCAAACACCGCGATCTTCAGCGTCGTCAACGCCGTCCTGCTGCGGCCGCTGCCGTACGCATCGCCCGAGCGCCTGGTGATGATTGGCGATCGTGGACCCGATGGCGCGGCGGGCAACGTCGGCTACACGACGTTCCTCGACTGGCGCGACCGCAGCCACGCGTTCGAAGAGATGGCGCTGATCCGCTCCTGGAGTCCGACGCTGATTGCCGACGGCAGCCCGGAGCGCATCGGCGGAATGCGCGTCTCGGCAAATTTTTTTCACACTCTCGGCGTGCGGCCGGCGATCGGCCGCGATTTCCGCGCCGACGAAGACACGCCGAACGGCTGGCGCGTCGTCATCCTGAGCGACGGGTTGTGGCGCCGCCGCTTCAACGGCGACCCTTCCGCGATCGGGCGGGTCATCTCGATGAACGACCTGCAGTTCACCATCATTGGCGTGATGCCGCCGGGGTTCGAGCCGCTCATATCCGAGCGGTTCTATCGGCGCGCAGACATGTGGGCGCTGGTCGGATACGACCGCTCGCAGCCGTTCGCCTGCCGCAGCTGCCAGCACCTGAAGGCGATCGCCCGCACCAAGGCCGGCGTGCCGCTGGAGGCCGCCATTCAGGACCTCGAAGCCGTGCAGCGGCAGCTGCTCCGGGAGTTTCCGGCTGAGTACTCACCCGACCCGATGACCGCCGTTCCACTCGCGCGGGTGCTGACCGGCGACGTGAGGCCGGCGCTTGCGGTTCTGATGGGCGCCGTCGCCTTCGTCCTGCTCATCGCCTGCGCGAACGTCGCCAACCTGATGCTCGCGAGGCTGGCCCGCCGCGAACACGACCTCGCCCTTCGCGCGGCGCTCGGCGCCAGCCGCGGCCGCCTCGTACGACAGTTGCTCGTCGAAAGCGCGCTGGTGGCGGCCGGCAGCGCCGCGCTCGGCATCATCATCAGCGCTGTCGCCGTCCCAGCGCTGGTTCGCTTGGCGCCGGCGACGATGTCACGCATGACATCGGCGAGCCTGGATCCGCGCGTCCTTGGCTTTTCAGTCGTGCTGTCAGTCGCCACCGCCTTCGTCTTCGGCCTGGTGCCCGCGATCCGCGCGTCGCGGATCAACCTGCAGGCCTCGATTCACGGCGATACGCGCAAGACCGCGCATGCACCGACATCGATCGCGCGTCGGGTGCTCGTCGCCGCTGACGTCGCGCTCGCCGTCGTGCTGCTGATCGGCGCCGGACTCATGATCAAGAGCGTCGGCCGACTGCTCGACGTGCATCCGGGATTCGATCCGGATCATGTGCTGACGATGCAAATCTCGATGGTCGGCGAACCCTATCGAAAGGACGAAGCGGTGGCCGCCAAGACGGAGGCGATGGTGGCGAAGCTCCGCTCTCTGCCGGGGGTCGAGGCCGTGGCAGCCGCCGGGCAGATCCCGCTCGGGGGCAACGGCGACACGTGGGGATTTCACGTCGAACATCGCGCCTGGGGACCGGAGGATCCTTCGGTTGAGCGCTATTCGGTGACGCCCGACTACTTCAAGGTGATGCGGATTCCACTGCGCCGGGGCCGGCTCCTCACCGACGCGGATCGGGCGGGCGTCGATCGCGTCATGGTCATCGGCGAGCGGACGGCCGAGCGGATCTGGCCTGGTGCCGATCCGATTGGACAGCGTGTGAAGATTGGCGGGCTCGAAGCCCCGTGGTACACCATCGTCGGCATCGTCGGCGACGTGCATCACCAGGCGCTGTCGGCGCCGACGACGATGCAGATGTATATGTCGCAGGCACAGTTGACCGACTCGTTTCTGACCTTCGTGATTCGATCGAGCGGCGATCCCTCGGCGCTCGCTGCCGAGGCGCGCCGCGCGATCTGGTCGATCGCGAGCGACGTGCCGGTGTATGAAGTCGTCCCGCTCCCGGATCTGGTGGCGAAATCCGTCGGGCCGCGGCGATTCATGATGGTGCTGCTGGAGTTGTTCGGCGCGGTGGCGTTGTTGATGACGGCGATCGGCGTCTACGGCGTGATCGCCTATTCCGTGGCGGAGCGGACGCGCGAGATCGGCATACGCGCGGCGCTCGGCGCGTCGTCGCGAGACATCGTGCGCCTCGTCGTCGGTGGCGGCATGGCGGTGGTCGGCGCCGGCCTCGGCGCGGGCGTGGCAGTCGCACTCGCCCTCACGCGGTATCTCGAAGGCTCGCTTTTCAACGTCAGCGCCACCGATCCGTCCACCTTCGGCGCGGTCGGGGTCGTGTTGATGCTGGTCGCGCTGGCGGCTCAGACCGTCCCGGTCTTCCGCGCGATGCGCGTCGATCCCACTGTCGCACTCAAAGCCGAGTAACAATTCACGACAACAGGATCGGGCACCGTTCAGAAAAGAGCCCCTCCCTGGCAGACGACAGGAATCGTGGAACAACCACCAAACTGTCGACTCGCCAATGCTTTGCGTGTCCGTAAGCCCCACATTCTACAAAACCACACGACTGGCACTGCGCTTGCGCCAATCGTCGGACACGGAGGGATTATGCGTATCGCCCGAGTTTCAACCTGTGCGGTTGCGCTGTTCTGCCTTGCGGTCGCGCCTGCGTTCGCCCAGAGGGGAAAGGGCGGCGGTGCGGCTGCCCCTCATGGCAACCCTCACACGACACCAGCAGCCAAAGCTCCGACGATGACCACACACGGTCCGTCGGCGACGACGCAAGGTCCGAAAACGACAACGCATGGTCCGACGACGAGCGGCAGTCCCAAGTCGAACACCGCGACGACGACCACCAAGACGCACGGCAATCCTCACACCACCGCCAAGGTGTCAGGCAGCGCGACCGGCGGAACGACCGCGCCAACCACAACGACGTCCGCGACGACCGGAACGTCCTCGAACACGGGAACGACCGGCACAACGACCGCCACGCCACTGAATCCGATCGCGCAGAAGTTGCAGGGCAAGCCGCTTGGCGACCGCATCGCGAAGATGTTGCCGCCCAACATGACCCTCAACCGAGCCTCGTCTGGCTTCCGCAATCAGGGTCAGTTCATCGCCGCGGTGCATGTCTCGCAGAATCTCGGCATTCCCTTCGCCGACTTGAGGGCGGCGATGCTGGGACTGCCTCGGCCTGGGACGACCCCGGCACCGAACACCACGTTGACCCCGCTCAGCCTGGGACAGGCCATCAAACAGTTGCGGCCGCAGGCAAATGCTCCAACCGAGGCATCGCACGCCGAGACGCAAGCCAGGGCCGATCTCTCGACGACGACCGGCACGACAACAACGACGTCGAGAACTCCAGCGGCGAAGACGTCCAAGAAGAAGTCGAACTGAATGCGAACGCCGACCGTCCTGGCGGGCGCCGTCCTGGCGCTCGCCGTGTCCGCTCCCGCGTTGGCTCAGGGCAAGAGCCAGCAGCACAAGAAGAACCCGCCGGCGCCGCCGAGCCGCAGCGATCTGACGGCGCCGTCCGGCGTCTCATTGCCCGCAACGGCGGTGGCCGGTCCGACGCCGTTCGCGTGGGTCGACGATGCCAGCCTGCTCGAGGCGGGTAGCGTGTCGATCGCCCTGTCGGTCGCTCGCTGGCAGGGCGGCGGCATCAGCGAGGTGGACGTGCCGATCGTCGACGCGGCGATCGGGTTGACGCCCCGAGTCCACTTGACGATGTCGGTGCCGCGCGTGGTCGGAAGCGAGGATCCCTTGGGACCGGTGGGCGGCATGGGCACCAGTTACTTCAGCGCGAAGATTGCGGCACTCAATGACGCGAAGCGAGGGCTGAAGCTTTCAGTGGCGCCGACGCTGGAGGTGCTTGGCAGTGGCGTCCTTCAGTCCACGACCGCCGGCGAGCGGCGCGCTCATTTTGGGCTGCCGGTGAGTGTCGAACTGGATCGAGGTCGTGCCCGTCTGTATGCCGGCGGCGGGTATTTCACCCGCGGCGTCTGGTTCACCGGCGCCGGCGTCGGTTCGCGGGTGAACGACAAGCTGTTCGTGTCGGGTGGATTCAGCCGCTCGTGGCGCGGCAGCGACGTGCCGGACGTTCCTCTCTCGGATCGCGATCGCAAGGAGATCACCGGCAGCGCCTCGTATACCATCACGCCGCAGGTCAGCGTCTACGGGGCGCTCGGACGAACCCTCGCGACGCTCGACGAAAACGGTGCCGGCACCAGCCTGGTCGGCGGCGTGTCGTTTTTCTTCGCGCCGCCGCGCAAGTAGCGGCGACCTCGTTCCCGCCAGAACCTCCGTCCCCGCACCGCTTCGGGTACGATGCTGCCGCCAATGCCCACGACCCGCGTCCGCACGCGCGTCCTCGCGTTCGCCTTTCTCCTCGCCGTCGTCACCTACCTCGATCGCATCTGCATCTCCGCCGCGGCGCCGTTCATCATGGAGGATCTGCACTTGACGATCCTGCAGATGAGCGCGGTGTTCAGCGCGTTCACGCTCGCCTACTCGCTGTTCGAGATTCCATCCGGCTGGCTCGGCGACGTCAGAGGACCACGGAGCGTTCTCACGCGTATCGTGCTGTGGTGGTCCGCGTTCACGATGTTGACAGGCGCCGCGCGCGGCTATCAGTCGCTGCTCGCGATCCGGTTCCTGTTTGGCGCGGGGGAAGCCGGGGCCTTCCCGAACATCGCGCGCAGCTTCTCGCAGTGGTTTCCGATTCGCGAGCGAGGGCGGGCGAACGGCGTGATGTTCCTGGGATCGCGGATGGGCGGGATGCTGTCGGCGCCAATTGCGCTGCAGCTCGTCGCGGGGTGGGGCTGGCGTGCGAGCTTCGTCGCCTTCGGCGTGCTTGGACTCGTGTGGGCGGCCGCGTGGCACGCGTGGTATCGCGACCGGCCCGAGGATCACCCCGGCGTCGGCGCGGAGGAACTCGCGTGGATCCGGGGTCGGATGCCGTATCCGACCCCTGATCCGACGCCGGGTCCGACCCCGGGTCGGGTACGGTATCCGACACCTGATCCGGCCCCCGATCCGACCCCGGGGACGGCACCGGCGACCACACCGTGGGCCGCACTGCTGCGCAGCCGAAATCTGTACGCGATTTGTGCGATGTATTTCGCGTTCGGATATGGTCTGTATTTCTACTTCACCTGGCTGCCGACCTACCTGATCAAGGAACTCGGGTTTTCGCTCTTCAGCGGCGGGTTATTCGCGGCGCTCCCATTCCTGCTCGCGGGCATCGCCGACATCGTGGGGGGCTGGCTGACCGACGTCCTGACCCGCCAGCGCGGCCTCAGAGCCGGCCGCTGTCACCTCGGCTTCGGCGCATTCTTGACGTGCGCAGCGTTTCTCTTCGCATCGACCATCGTCCCCTCGCCGATCCTCAAAGCGATTCTGATCGCGATGGCGCTGGCGTCAGCGGACCTTGCCCTTGGCGCGTGTTGGGCGGTGCCGATTGACATCGCGCCCAACCACGCCGGCGTCATCACCGGTTTCATGAACACGCTCGGCAACATCGGCGGTCTCATCGGCCCGCTCGTGGTCGGCTACGCCGTCGATCGCTGGCACTCGTGGACGTTTCCGTTCTACATCACCGCGCTCGTGTACACCGGCGGCGCGGTGGCGTGGCTCGTGATCGATCCGACGCAGCAGATCAGGGAATCCGATCGTCCGGGACTGGGACAATCGTAGCGGGCGGATTAGGCTTCAGCTTCACGTTCCGACAGCCTGCTCAAATACCCAGGTCATGCAACACCCGCTCTGCGTCCTCGAAGTCTGGGTGCGGCCGTCGGATCGATCTTTCGACCGTCCTCGGATGCCGCCTCGCGTAACTTCGAGCGGCGCTCGCGTCATTGCATGACCCAAGCATCTTATGAAGCTGCAAATGCGCCGCCATGCGGCGCAGGCTTTCCTGTTGAGAAGTGCGAAAAGCGCGTTGTGACGCTAGCCCGCGTTTTGCAGACACCACCGTGGGATTCAACGTGGGGACAAAATCAGTTTACTGTCACGAGTGGCGCGGGCACATCACTCTCGAGACGGATCGCGATGGCATTGTCCGTCGGGTCATCTGTCCGAAGTACGAGCATTCAACCGGCTCGTGCCGGCTCCGGCACGGCACCTTGGAAGGCGGGCCGCTCTCGCAATTGCTAGAACGCGTGGCTGGGAATACCCAGAACGCGCGAACGACTCGCTGCGATTTTGAGCCATGAGAGGATTCACGAGAATCGGCAAGAGAACGCCGCTGCTGTTCTTGGGGGTCTGTGCGGTGGTTGCGGTCGCGGGTATCGCGGTGGGATCGTCGTTGGACTTCACCCCTGCCCCGGCTGCTGGGTCCTCCATCCACGAGATCTCGAGGACGGACACGCCGAATCCCGGCGCGAGTGCCTACGCCGAACACCGCTACCGCATCGTCGGCAAACTCCGGCTGGCGGTGATCTGGACCAAGCACGATGACATCGGGAGCGCCCGGATGACGTGGCGCTCGGACCCTAACAGCAGCGCGCTGGCACTGATGGTCGGCTCCGATCCGCAGCGCGCGCCCCGCAGCTTGAACAAGTGGGGATATCTTCGGGAAGAAGTCCACGCGGACCGCGCCGAGGTGTTCACGGTCCGTAGCCTCGGAGGCTCCGAGTCATCCTCGGCGACCGCCTACATGGCGTCGGAGGGGCCGCTGTTCGGCGCGTCCTGCTCGTCGATCGGGAACACCGACGTCACCGGCGCCAAGACAACGGTCTCCGCCGCAGGGGTGACGTACCGGATGTTCGATCGATTGCTGGACCGCATTGCCCTCGCTCCGCAATGGCAGGGCAAACACACCACGCGTCCAGAGGGGGCGGATGCCGGGTTCCTCACCGCACTGCAGCACGTCATCCGCGCCGGCCGAAACGATTCGACGTCCGCCAAAGCCGGTCCGATCACCTATATCTACAACAGCACGATTTACGACCTCACCATGCAGGGGTCGCGTCTGCTGGGCCCCACGACGGTTGGCTCGCGGACGTTCGACCAACTCATTCGAACTGACGTGTCGGTTCGGAATCGAACGACTGAGGAGATCACCAAGTTCGGCGTGACCTATTCACCTGATCGGGCAGGCGCCCCTCTTCCTATCCAAATCTTCTGTCAGCCGAACTTCTGGCTGAGCGTGGAACTGAGGCTGGATGATACGGCTGACGTCCCGCCGGATCCTGCGTCGGATCGAACCGCCCTCGCACGCATACGTGCCATCTGCGACACCGCGATCCGCTGATTCAGACCGGGGGTCTCTCAACCCGATGCAGAGATTGAGGTCCACTGGATCTCGTGAGCGCCCTCACGGGATTTCGTCGCACGAATTGATCTCCCTTCGACAATTCAAGGATCTCGGCGGGCACAGCTCGTGCGTTGATAGCGGGCTTGACCGTTCCACGTTTGCGCAGGCGAATCCCATATGGCATCCACGACAAAGACCAACGAACAGACTCATCGAGACGACGAGTGGCGTGTCATCGTGTCCAGGCCACTGGACGTTCCGGCCTTTCATCCGCTCTCATCGGCGCTGGCGATTGACGTTGCCGCGGTGTCGGCCTGCGGGAAGGCACGGTCTCAAAACGCGGATCACTACCTGGTCGTCCGTTTTGGCCGCCTTCAGGAGACCATGCTCACCAGCCTGGCTTCGGCTGATCTGCCTCCGCCGTTCGAGGAATACGCGTACGCCATGTTGGTGGCCGACGGGCTCGACGAAGAAGGCGGCGGGGCACGGGCCAGCCGGCTGGCGCTGAGCACGGTCGCGCATCTGGCGATTCGCTACGGGAAGTGGAATGTGCGCATCGGGCCCGACAACATCGCCGAGGTCGTCGAACAGAGCGAGTGGCTCTACCGTGAGGTCAACAATGCGATGCGCGATGCAAGCCGGGCCGAAACCCGGTTGGCCGACATGGCGGCGAGTCTGACCGCCGTGTATATTGCTGGCGCCGACCTGTTCTACATGCACGTCGGTCACTCGAGAGCCTATCTGTTCCGCAACGGCGTGCTGATACCGCTGACGACGGACCATACGTTGGAGCAGCTGCGCCGCGAATCGCACAAGCCCACACTGCTCGAGCAATCGAAGCGGGACCAGGCACACGTGCTGATCGAGACGATCGGCGGCAGCCCGTCGGGGCCCGACGTGACGATCGAGCACGTTCAGCTCTGGACCGGCGACCGGGTGATGCTGTGCACGAACGGCCTCACCGACGTTGTCAGCGAGGACACGATCGCGGACGTGCTGGCGTCGCAGCGACGTCCGTCCGAAGAGTGCCAGCGACTCGTCGACCTTGCCGCCGCTGCGGACGGACCGGACAACGTGACGGTCCTCGTGGCGGACTA
>Ga0070667_100002244_pt1 | contig 17027 bp, 14 predicted proteins | sample KBSS33metaG_FD_64659 | JGI IMG/M metagenome (GOLD analysis project Ga0070667, IMG submission 64659) | Switchgrass rhizosphere microbial communities from Kellogg Biological Station, Michigan, USA - KBS S3-3 metaG | ecosystem: Host-associated > Plants > Roots > Rhizosphere > Soil ... | reverse complement strand
GCGCTGAACGCTGAGGGTGACCTGTTCCTGAAGGACCGCCTGAAGGAGCTGATCATCCGCGGCGGGGCCAACATCTACCCGGCGGAGGTGGAGCGGGTGCTCACCGCCGATCCGCGCATCCGCGACGCCGCGGTGGTGGGCAAGCCCGACGCGCGGCTGGGCGAGGTGGTCGCGGCCTTCGTCGAGCTCGCCCCCGGCGTCGCGCCGGGTCCGGAGCTGGAGGCGGAGCTGCGCGCCGCCTGCCTCGACCAGCTGGCGCGCTACAAAGTCCCCGAGGTGTGGCGCTTCGTCACCGACATGCCGCGCAACGCCATGAACAAGATCATCAAGGCGCGCCTGAGGGAGATCGCCGCGGCGGAGGCCGGTTGAACGATGCTCAGGCGCTCGCGGCGAACAGCGCCTTGAGGTCAGGCTGGCTGACCTTCATCGAGGGGGTGCGCGGAAACTCCTCCAGGCAAAGGAACCTCACCGGGACCTGGTAGGGCAGCAGGCGCGTCTTCAGGAAGCCGCGCAGCTCGTCCTCGGTCGGCGGCTCGGCGTCGGCCCGAAGCCGGTAGGCCGCGGCCGGCGTCTCACCCAGGCGCGCGTCGCGCAGGCCGACCACGGCCGCCTCCCGGATCGCCGGGTGGGCTTCGAGCGCCTTCACCACGTCGTCCGGAATTACCTTGAAGCCGCCGCGGATGATGGCGTTGTCGTAGCGGCCCTTGATCCAGAGGAACTGGTCCGCGTCGAGCACCGCGAGGTCCGTGGTGCGCACCCACGACTTGCCGTCCCCCAGTTGCGCCGCCTTCAGCTCCAGCAGGCCCTGCTCGCCGATCGCCAGCGCATCGCCGGTGTCGGGGTTCACCACGCGGGCCTCGACGCCCGGGTTGAGCCGGCCGACGGAGCCCCGCTTTTGTCCGTGGTGCGCCTTGAAGTCCGCCAGGGTCCAGCCGGCCACGCCGCCGGCGAACTCGGTGGCGCCGTAGTTCTGCAGCACCGGAATGCCGTATCGCGCGTAGAACTCGTCGGCCAGTTCGGGGTCGAGCGGCGCGGTGCTGGTCCGGAAGGCCACAAGGCTCTCGAGGTCGGCCTTCGGCACGTCCGCATCCAGCAGCATCCGCAACGCCGACGGCGGCGCCCCGGCGGCCTTGGGCCGGTGGCGGCGCACCGCGTCGACCCAGCTCTCGACCGTGAACCGCTCCAGCAGGCAGGCTTTCCGCCCGGAGGCCATGCAGTTGAACAGTCCGAACACCCCGCCGATGTGGGCGAACGGGGTGTTCAGCACCTGCACGCCGCCACGCAGCCTCGGGGGGTCGTCGGGACCGCGCCCGTCATAGACGCCGGCCTCAAGGATGCCGCGCGCGAACGACGTCGCCTTCAAGGGTATCCGCTTGGGAACGCCGGTCGTCCCGCTGGTCAGCATCTCGATGACGATCCCCGGGGCGTCGCGATTGAGGTCCGTCCCGCGCACCGTCTCCAGCCCGTCGACGAGCCGCACCGGGCGATCCCCGTCCTCGCTCAACAGCACGCCCAGGCAGCCGATGCGCTCGGCGGCCTCGCGGATCGCCGGCCGCGCCCAATCCCGGGCGAGGCCGACCAGCACGGGCGGCCGCAGCGCGGTGATGTCGCCCGCCAGGCGATCGTCCGGCAGGCTCGGGTTCAGGGTCACCACGCAGCGATCCGAGACGATGACTTCCAGAAGCATCGCCGCGGTCAGCACGTGGTTTCGCATCAGGGCGCCCACCCGCGCGCCGGCGGGCAGGCCGGCGTCCGCGAAGATGCCGTCCAGGTCGCGCACGACGCGGTCGAGGTCGGCCCAGGTCGACCAGCGGCCTTCGAACTCGATGGCCGGAGCGCCGGGCTCCACCGCAAGGATGCCCCGGATCAGTTGCGCAAGCTTGGTCATCTCAGCGGACCTCCGCGGGGGTTGCGTCCATGGCGCCGTCGACCAGCTCGGCCACGGACGCCATATCCGGGATGCGGCAGGCCGCGACGTACTCCCGCCGCAGCCGGCCGACGAGCTCGGCGACCGAGGGGATGTCGGAGATCAGCTCGATCCCCTGCCCCGCGCTCCAGATGTTGAACCACGGGCGCAGGCCTTCCGGCAGGTGCGAATGGCCCCCGTGCGGGCCGGGCTCCGGAAGGTTGTCGGGATCGAGACCCACGCGGCGCAGGGACTCCTTGAGCCAATTGGCGGCGCCCCCCGCCACCTTCGGCGTGAAGGTCAGGTCGCCGGCCGCCTGGCTGACCAGCATGGCCTTGTACTCGGGCGCGGCGTTCGATTCCTGCGTCGCGATGAAGCGCGTGCCGAGGTAGGCGAGGTCCGCCCCCAGGATCTCGGCGGCGCGGATCGCCGCCCCCGTGGAGACCGCGCCCGCCATCACGATGGTCCCATCGAACATCGCCCGCACCCGGGGGATCAGGGCCAGGTGGTTGATCAGGCCGGAATGGCCGCCGCCGCCGGAGCCGATGCAGGTCAGCCCGTCCGCCCCCGCCGCGATGGCCTTCTCGGCGAACCGCACGGTGGTGACGTCGTGGAACACCTGGCCGCCCCAGTCGTGCACCCGGCGGATCAGCTCGGTCGGATCGCCCATGGCGCTTATGATGATCTCGACGCCGTACTTGCGGCAGACGGCGAGGTGGGTGGTAAGCACGTCGTCGGGCAGCCGCGACATGTTCACCGCCACAGGCCCGATCCGCGCGCCCGGGTTTTCGGCGGCATGGGCGTCCAGCGCGCCGCGGATCTCCGCCAGCCAGGCCTCGAAGGTCTCCAGGTCGCGCACGTTCTGGCGCGGCAGGCCGCCGATCAACCCGCCCTTGCACGCCTCGCGGACCAGGGCCGGATTGCTGACCCGGTACATGGGCGCGCAGATCGCCGGCAGGGTGAGGTGGGCGCGAAGTCGAGGGTCGAGGCTCATGGATTAGCCCTTGCGGTTGACGCTGTCCGACCGAAGTCGGACATTTTGACGTGATGTGAGGAAGAGGTCGCTCATCGGCCATCCCAGGCCCGCGCAGCATCCACCGCGCGACGCATGGGGCCAAGGCCCATGACGAACGCGCCAACGGCGATGGGCGTGAAGACGGCGAAGGTGGCCGCCATGGCGAGGCCGATGTCGCCGTGGCCGCCGCCGATCACGAAGTCCGAAACGCCGGCGACGATAGAGGGACCCAGCCCGAAGCCGACAATGTTGTAGACGAACAGGAACAGGGCGGAGACTTGCCCGCGGTACTCATTGGGGGTGGTGATCTGCAAGGCCGTCGCGGCCACCGCGATGAAGGGCGAGATCAGCTTGACCCCGGTCATGCAGGCGATCGCAAGCCCGAGCGTCGGCGCAAGCATGGCGCCGACACCGGCGAGCCCGCAGAGCGCCGTCCCCACGGCGTAGACGCGAAGGTGGGCGTCCGTCATCCCCCGACGGAACAGCCGGTCGACCATGAAGCCGCTGCCCAGCATCCCGGCCACCCCGCAGGCCAGCGAAAGCCCGCCCAACGTGAAGCCGGTCTCGGCCGCGCTTAGGCTGTACTTGCGCATCAGGAACGTGGGCGTCCATGCGACGTAGGCGGCCACCATCAGGTTGAAGGTGCTGAACCCGAGGATGTGCGCGCCATAGAACCGCCAGCGCGCCCGCAGGAAGGCGATCAGGGCCTTCAGGTCCGACCGCTGGCACGTGCTCGCCGACAGCCGTCCCTTTCGCGCCGGCTCGCGCACCAGAAACGCCAGGAACGCGAGAGCGACCCCCGGCGCGCCAGTGATGAGGAACACCAGTTGCCACGGGCGGACCTCGCCCAGCAGGGGGAGCACATATCCCTCCGACCCTTTGGCCAGGGAAACGACCAAGCCCCCAACGGCCAGGGAGATGGCGCCGCCGACGATCGCTCCCGTGGAAAACACCGCCATCGCCCCCGCCAGCCGCGCCTTCGGGAAGAGGTCGCTGAGCATGGAATAGGCGGAGGGCGAGAGCGCCGCCTCCCCGGCCCCGACGCCGAAGCGGCAGAGCAGGAGTTGCCAGTAGTTGCGTGCAAGTCCGCCCGCCGCGGCGGCGACCGACCAGATGAGGATGCCGGCGAAGATGATCCGACGCCTTGGATACCGGTCCACCGCCCAACCGATCGGCAGGGCGCAGAGCGTGTAGAACAGCACGAAGGCCGCGCCCTGCAGGATGCTGATCTCGAAGTCCGTCGCGCCCAGGTCTTGCCGGATGGGATCGACCAGCAGCGTCAGGACTTGCCGGTCGAGGTAGGCCAGGGCGTACAGGACCAGAAACACCGACACCGCAGTCCATCCGGCGCGGACGTCGGGCGTCGCGGGATCGGCGACTGCCGGTGGATCCTTGGTTCGACCTGCGCCATCGAGCATCACCGCGCCTAGAAGCTCGCCTCGAGACCGACGCCGATCTCGCGTGGCTGGGCGTATGAGCCGGAGAACCCGCCGGTGTTGCCTGCCGCCTGCAGCCAGTAGACCTCTTTGGTGAGGTTGCGGCCCCAGACGCTGACGGTGAATCGGTCGTCCGGCGTCGTCCAGGCGAGGCGGGCGTTGAGTGTGTTGTAGGCGTTCTGTTTCACCGCCCCGCCGGGAATCCAGAAGAAATCATCGCTCCAGAAGTAGTTGCCGGACGCGACCAGTGCGCCGCCGGCCAGCCCGGTCTTGTAGTTCAGACCCAGGTTCACCGTCGTCTCGGGGGTACGGATCATCCGCGACCCCGACAGGTCCGTCGGCACGAACGTCGCACCTAGGCCGCCGGGATTGGGAATGAAGTTCAGGCCGCCGATGAACTTGGTGTATTTGGCCGTCGGCATCCATGACACGCCGAGTTGGGCCGACAGCCCCTCGATGAGCCGCGCCGTCACCTGAAGGTCGGCGCCTTCGATCTTCGCGACGGCGGCATTCTGAAGTATCGTCGTACCGGCTGCCGGATTGAGGATATTGTTGGTTTGCAACTGGATGTTGTCGTACTTGTAATGGAACGCCGACCCGAGAACAGTGAAAATTCCGGCACGCGCCTTTAGTCCAACCTCATATGCCGTGACCTTCTCCGGGTTCGCCCTCTGCAGCGGATTGCTCACCGCACCAGCGTTGAAGATTCCACTTTTGAAGCCGGTGCTGTAGGTCGCATAGATATTCGCTTCCTCGTCGAACTTGTATTGCACGGTGGCTCGTACGCTCGAATTCTTCCAGGTGTCCTCGGCGCTGAACTGGATATTGGTGAGGGCGTTGCGGGCCGTGGCCTGCTTCTTTTCCCAGGTGTAGCGGTAGCCGCCCACCACCGAGAGGGCGTCGGTGGCTTTCCAGGTGACCTCCCCGAAGCCCGCCACCGAATTTCCCTCGGCGAAACCGACGGTGTTGGCGTTGTTGACCGGCGGCCCGAGGACGGCGCGCTGGCCATTGACCACCGGGCCGAGCGGCGCGGCGAAGTTCAAGGTTCTCGGAGCGAAGGCGTCGCTCTTATACAGGAACAACCCGGCGACGTAGTTGACCGGTCCCTCATAGTTGGACGCTAGGTCGAACTCCTGCGTCGCGACCTTCGTCGTCTGGAATCCGTGGAACTGGGTCAGGTTGAGCTGTGTGCGGTCCGAGTCGAGATAGAACTTCAGCCGGTACTGACGATAGGCGCTGATCGACGTCAGTGTGTGTTTCGGCAGATCGTACTTGATGCTCAAGTAGCCGCCGGCGCTCAGGGCCTTCACGTACGGATCGAAGTTGAGCGCCACCGTATAAGGATCGATGCGATAATCCGGGGGCGTGATCGCGCCCGCCACGTTCTTGAACGAATTCACCCCATCCTGGATCGTGGTCGAAAACGCCGCCGACGTCCGGCTGTTGGTGTAGTCCGCGCCGAAGATGATGCGCAGATCGTCGCTTGGCGTGACCAGCAGCTTGGCCCGCACCGTCGCCTGCCGCGCGTCGGCGACTTTTCCGCCGATCGGCCCAAGGTTCCGCACATAGCCGTTGTCATCGTAGACATAGGCCGACACGCCGAGCGCCATCTTCTCGTTCAGCCCGGCGCTGCCGTAGGCGTTGATTTCCTTGCTGTGCAGCTTGAAACCGTAGTCCGCGGAGATCACCCCGGTGGGCTCGAAGCTCGGATCGGCGGTGACGACGCGGATGGCGCCGCCGGTCGCATTGCGCCCGAACAGGGTTCCCTGCGGACCCTTGAGCACTTCGATGCGCTCGACGTTCTTCAGGCCGAAGGCGTTGCCCGCCTGGAACGGGATATAGACGTTGTCAATGTAGACCGCGACGTTGGTCTCATCGCCCAACACCGTCGACGTGGTGCCGATGCCGCGGATCGAGGGTTGAAACGCCAGCCCCTGCGTCGCCGCGTTGAGGCCCGGCGTCAGCGTCGTGAGGTCGCGCGTGCTGAGCACGCCGCTCGCCACGAGTTGCTCCTGGGACGCCGCCGTGATGGCGATGGGAACGTCGAGCAGGCGCTCCTCTCGCCGCTGGGCGGTGACGACGATCTCGCCCACCTCGGTCGACCCGCTCTCCGCCGCCGCGCGCGGAGCCTGCGCTAGCGCGACCGCCGGCGAAAGCGCCGAACTTGCCAGCCACATGAGCGCAAACAATCGCCTGGAATGCATCTTCCCCTCCGCGCGGACTCCGGCACCCGTCGCGCCAATCCGTCTAATTCGCTAGCTATGTTTGCGATTAGCGCATGCGTCAAGGCGCATGCGACGAAGAAGTATCCTGTTAGGCCTGGCCAAGGCCGGCGGGGCGCAGGATCTCCAGGCCGCGACGCGTCGCATCGTCGACGGGGCTCAGGAAGGCGAAGGTCTGCTCGCGGGCGTCCGGCGGGGAGGCGTTGTGCGCCAGGAACACCAGGGGCCCCGCGTCGGGGTGGTTGACCCGCTTGAACGCCGGTCCCCGCGGCCTCACCCGCAACGCCGACCACCGCAGCCGGAACGCCTCGGAGCGCATGAGTTCGGCGAGCAGGGCTGCGGTCTGCGGCTCCTGGGCGGTGCGGCCCAGGGCGAGGCGCAGGTTGGCGACCGTGCGGTCCAGGTCGTCGTCACGGTTGGGAAACAGCGTCTGCGCGCGGGGATCGAAGCACATGAACCAGATCAGGTTGCGCCCGAAGTTCGCGTCGGTCCCGTAGCCCAGCATCAGCCGCTCGTGCAGCAGGTTGGAGCACAGGATGTCGCCGCAGGCGTTGACCACGCAGGCCGGCAGGTCCCGGGCCAGCTCCATGAGCGCAAGCGCGCTGGGATGCGCCTGCGCCGGCAGGCTGCGGCGGGGCGAGCGCGCGCGGCCGGCGAGGTCGAACAGGTAGCGCCGCTCGGCTTCGGAAAGGTCCAGGGCGTCGGCGACGCGTTCCAGCACGGCGTCGGAGACCGAGCTCACCCGGTTCTGTTCGAGCCTGGCGTACCAGTCGGTGCTGATGCCGGCCCGCTCGGCGACGTCCTCGCGGCGCATCCCGGGCGTCCGCCGACGGGAACGTTGCATCCGCGGACCTTCCGCGCCTTCGCGGCGCGCGCGAAGGAACTGGCCGATCGTCGCGTGAACATTCTGGCCCAGGTCGTCGTGTGTTCGCATGCGCCGGATTGTGCGTCCGCGGCGTTTCGAGGTCCAGCTTCCCCGCGCCGCCGAGCGCCAGGGTAGGACCGCCGATCCTGGGCTAAAGCCGTCCTTGTGGGGTGGTGTCGCCGGGTCATAAGTCCGCGTTGACAGGTCTCCGCGCCGCAGCACGCGGCGGAGATCGCGAGGAGACGCCCCATGGAACCCATCCGCGCGCGCGCCTGGCGGTTCGCAGACAACGTCGACACCGACCAGATGGCCCCGTTCAACACCTTCATGGCCAGTTGGGAGGACACCCGGCCGCAGATGTTTCCCGGCCGGCCGGGCTTCGCCAAGGCCTTCGAGCGCGGCGACGTCATCGTGGCGGGCAAGAACTGGGGCTGCGGGTCCAGCCGCGAGCAGGCGCCGGCGAACCTGAAGAAGCTTGGGGTGGCCGCGGTGGTCGCCGAGTCCGTGGGACGCATCTTCTACCGCAACGCCGTCGCCCTCGCCCTGCCCTGCCTGGTCTGCCCAGGCGTCGGCGAAGCGATCTTGGAAGGCGACGAGATCGAGGTGGACTTCGCCCAGGGTCTTGTCCGCAACCTGGCCACCGGCGTGACGCTACGGGGCTTCGCCCCCACGGCCGACATGCTGCGCATCTTCGAGGCCGGCGGCCTGCTCGAGACGCTGGACGAGCCCCGCCCGGAGGTGGCGGAGACGCAAGGGCCGCCCCTCTCGTCGCGGCCCAAGACCATGGCCGAGAAGATCCTGGCCCGCACCGCCGGCCTGGCCGACGTGACGCCGGGCGCCTTCGTGACCGCCCGCCCCGATCGGGTGGTGATGGGCGAGTTCCTGGCTTCCTGCGCCAGCCGCATGCGCCGTCATGGCGTGACGAAGCTGCACGATCCCGATCGCGTCTCGGCCACCGTGACCGCGGTGTTCCCCGCGCCGGACGTGGAGATCGCCCGCCTTCACTCCAAGGTGCGCGCCCTGGCCGAGGAGCTGGGCGTCACCCACTTCTATCCGCATGACGGCATCATCAACCAGGTGGTGGTCGAGAAGGGCGACATGCGGCCGGGCGACCTGGTGTTCGGCAGCGATTCCCACAGCACCACCTACGGCGCGGTCGGGGCGGCGGGGTCGGGCCTGGGCGTCACCGACCTGACCTATCTGCTGGCCACCGGCGAGATCTGGCTGCGGGTGCCCGAGACGATCCGCTTCGAGCTGCACGGCAAGTGCGGGCCGGCGGTCATGTCGAAGGACATCATCCTGCACCTGCTGGGCCGGTTCGGTTCCGACTACGCCCAGTACCGGGCGATCGAGTTCGGCGGCCCCGCGGTGGCGCCAATGAGCCTCGCCAGCCGGCTGACGCTCTCCAACATGAGCGCCGAGATGGGCGCCAAGTTCGCCCTGTTCGAGGCCGACGGGACGACGCTGGCCTTCCTGCGCGCCCGGGGCCGGCCCGACGCGGAGCCATTCGGCCCCGATCCCGGCGCCAGGTATTTCGCGACCCACGCCATCGACGTCTCCGCGATCGGCCCGCAGGTGGCGCGTCCGCACAACCCGTCCAATGTCGGGCCGGTGGCGGCGTGCCGCGGCGTACCGATCCATCAGGCATTCCTGGGCTCCTGCACCAACGCGCGGCTGGAGGACCTCGCCGTCGCCGCCCGCATCCTTCAGGGCCGCCGCGTCGCCGACTCGACCCGGCTGATCGTCACGCCGGCCTCGCGCGAGGTTCTGATCGCGGCCTCCAAGGCGGGATACCTGGAGGCCCTGCTCGAAGCCGGCGCCCACCTCACCCCGCCCGGCTGCGGCGCCTGCTCCGGCGGCGTGGGCGGCGTCGTCGGGCCCGACGAGACCTGCATCTCGACCACCAACCGCAACTTCCAGGGCCGCATGGGCAGCCCCCAGGCGTCGCTCTATCTTGCATCGCCGGCGACAGTGGCCGCCTCGGCGATCGTGGGCGCGATCACCGATCCGCGCGAGTTCTGGTCGCCTGCGGTCGAAGAGGTTCTGGAGTCGGTGAGCGTATGAGCGGAATGGATAGTCCAGGCGCGCGCCTGCGTCGCCTGCTGGCGGACAAGGCGCCGGTGCTCGCCCCCGGCGCGGCCAATGCGCTCGGCGCGCGGATCGCCGCCGACTGCGGGTTCGACGCCGTCTACGCGTCGGGCGCCGCCATCGCCAACTGGTCGCTGGGCGCCCCCGACCTCGGCCTGGTCTCGATGAAGGAGATCGTCGACGAGGTCGCCCGGATCTGCGCCGCGGTCGACCTGCCGGTGATCGCCGATGCCGACGCGGGCTACGGAAATCCGCTCAACGTCCATCGGACGGTCCGCGAGTTCGAGCGCGCCGGCGTGGCGGCGATCCAGCTCGAAGACCAGGTCGACCCCAAGCGCTGCGGCCACTTCGAGGGCAAGGCCGTCGTCCCCACCGCCGACATGACGGCCAAGATCCGCGCTGCGGCGGACGCGCGCCGCGACGCCTCGCTGGTCCTCATCGCCCGCACCGACGCCCGCGCCGTGGAGGGCCTCGACGCCGCCCTCGACCGCGCCCGGGCCTACCGCGAGGCCGGCGCCGACCTGCTGTTCGTCGAGGCGCCGCTCGACCGGTCGGAGCTGGCGCGCATCGGCGCCGCCGGCCTGGGGCCGCAGGTGGCCAACATGGTGGAAGGCGGCAAGACGCCGATCCTGCCCCTTGAGGAGCTCGGCGGCCTGGGGTTCAGCCTCGTACTCTACGCCAACGTCGCCCAGCGCGCGGCGATGAAGGCGATGCATGAGGTGCTGACCGCCCTGCGCGCCGCGGGAACGAGCGCCGGCCTGGAGCCCGCGATCGTCAGCATGGCCGAGCGCAACCGGCTCACCGGGATAGACGCCTGGCTGGCCCGCGAAGAGGCGTACCGGTCGAAGGGCTCGTGATGCGTTTCCGGCCCCAGGCGGCCGCACTCTGAAGGACGAGGGATGCAAATGACGGAACAGCAGGTCGGCGGCGCGGCGTTGCTTCTCATGGACTATCAGGTGGGCGTGCTGACCCAGTACGCCGCCGGCGCGCCCGACGCCCTGCCCGCCGCCCAGGCGGCGGTTGAAGCCGCCCGCAAGGCGGGCGTCCCCGTGATCCACGTGGTGGTGGGTTTCCGGCCCGGCGCGCCCGAGGTGGCCGCCGATCATGCGGCGTTCGGTCCCCTGAAGACCGCGGGCCGGCTCGAGCCGGGACCGATGCTGGAGATCCATCCCGCGCTTCGCCCTCTCGATGGGGAAGTGGTCGTCACCAAGCATCGCGTGGGCGCCTTTCTCGGCACGGACCTCGACATGATCCTGCGCGCGCAGCAGGTGCGCACCCTGGTGCTGGCCGGCGTGGCCACCAGCGGGGTCGTCCTGTCGACGGTTCGATACGCCGCCGACGCCGACTATCGCCTCGTCGTGCTGAGCGACGCCTGCGCCGACGGCGACCCCCAAGTCCACGCCTGCCTCGTCGAGCGCGTGTTCCCCCGTCAGGCCACGGTCATGACCGCCGCCGAATACGCGCGCAGCCTCTCCGGATGAGCGCGATCCTGCGGGAGGTCGACGTCGCGCTCTTCCGCGGCGGGTCCAGCAAGGGCGTGTTCGTGAACGAGCGCGACCTGCCGCCGCCGGGGCCCACCCGCGACGCAGCCATCCTGCGCCTCATGGGCAGTCCCGACCCGATGCAGCTCGACGGCCTGGGTGGGACGCACTCCAGCACCAGCAAGCTCGTCGCGATGTCGCCGGGCGTCGGCGCGGAGTTCGACGCCGCCTACCTGTTCGCCCAGATCGCGGTGGAGCAGGCGGTCGTCGACTACACCGGCAACTGCGGAAACCTGACGGCCGCCGCCGCGCTCTGGGCCGCCGAGGCGGCGGGGTTCGCCGAGGACGGCGTCGCGCGAACGGTGCGCCTCTTCAACGCGAACACCGGCCGCCGCGTCGACGCCGAGGTCGCGCTGGCCGAACCCGCGCCGCCGCCCGCGGGAGGAGATGGTCCCGCCTACCGGGGGCGGACGGTTGAGGTGCGCGCCGCCTTCCTGCAGCCGGCCGGCGCAGTCACCGGCGAACTCCTGCCCACGGGCCAGGTGCGCGAAGTGCTGCACACGCCGGACGGCGCGCCCTTCGAGGTCTCGATCATGGATGTCTCCGGCGTCGCCTGCTTCGTGCGCGCGTCCGACCTGGGCGTCCCGGCGACAGCGCGGCCCCACGCGATCAACGGCGACCGGGACCTGCTGGCGCGGTTCGAGGCGCTGCGCCAGGCGGCCGGCCGGCGCCTGGGGCGCGTGTCGCCGGGCAGCCCGCGCCTGGTGCTGGTCGCCTCGCCGCACGACCACGAACTTGCCGACGGCGCGCCCGCGCGAAGCGACGCCCACGACCTGATCGTGCGCGCGATGTCCATGCAGCGCATGCATCACGCCTGTCCGTTCACGGTGCTGCAGTGCGCCGCCGCCGCGGCCCTGACGCCGGGTTCCATCGTCGCGGACGTGGCCCGCGTACGCGACGCGTCGGCGGTTCGCGCCGCCCATCCGAAGGGCGTCGCCGAGGCCCGTGTGCGCGTCGGCGCCGAGAACGCGCTGGCGGCGATCGAAGTGGTCCGCACCGCCCGCCGCCTGCTGGAAGGACGCGCCTTCCTCGCGTGAGCCTCAGCGCACCACGAATCCGCCGTCGACCACCAGGGTCTGGCCGGTGACGAAGCTGCTGGCGGGGCTGCACAGGAAGATCGTCGCCGCGGCGATGTCGTAGGGCGTGCCGTAGCGCCCCAGCGGCACGCGCCTGAGCACAGCCTCGTACATCTTTGCGGCCGCCGCGTCCGTGGGATCCCTGCGGCCGGTGTCGATCGGCCCCGGCAGGACCGCGTTCACCTGGATCCTGTCCGCCGCGAACGCCGAGGCGGCGTCCTCGGTCAGGCGGTTCAGCGCCGCCTTCGAGGCGTTGTAGGCGAAGCGGATCGGCGCCGCCGGCCGGATCGATCCCATGGACGAGATGTTGACGATGCGCCCGCCCCGGCCCTCGGCCTGCATCCGCGCCGCGACCTCCCGCAGCATCAGGAAGGCGCCGCGCACATTGACCCCGTGGACCTCGTCCCAGTGCTCGGGCGAGGCGTCGGCCAGGGTCCCGGCCGGATAAATGCCCGCGTTGTTCACCAGGATGTCGATCCGGCCCAGCGCCGCCGCGGCGTCGGCGGCCAGCGCCTGGATCGAGCCCTCGTCGCGCAGTTCCAGCGGCAGGCCCAAGGCGGAACCACCGGCCGCCTCGATCTCGTCCGCCGCCGCCTCGGCGGCCGCGCGCTGGCGGCCGGTCACCACCACCCGCGCCCCGGCCTTCGCCAGTTGGCCGGCGATGACCCGCCCGATGCCGCGGGTCGAGCCGGTGACCACGGCGGTCTTGCCGTCCAGGCCGAACAGTTCCGTCAGAAAGGCCAAGCTCTCGCCCGTCATGGTCTTCGTCTCCCCGCGCGCACCGCCTCAGTAGAGCAGATGCTCGTGGCGTTCTTTGATCCAGGCCATTTCGTCAGGCGCCGCCAGCGCGTCCAGGTCCTGCGCCGTCGACGCCGGGTCGTCCACCCATTCGCGCAACGCCGGCCCGCCGTTGATGACGTCGATGGCGAGCTTGTCCAGTTCGTACTCATAGGGGAAATCCCGCCACAGCGGATAGCTGGGCTGCAGCCGGCGGATCGCCTTGAAGCCCAGCGCCTGCACCCGCCAGGGCCGGAACGCCGCGTGGTCGTAGCCGGGCCCCTCGGTGTGGATCTGCACCCCGCTACAGAGCTGGCCCACGTGCTTGTGGAAGGTGGGCTCGAACCAGCAGTCGCGCAGGGCGCAGCCGTCCAGCCATTGCGGCGCGAACGCCCGCATCTCGGCGATCACCGCTCGCGCGTCGACGTCGGGCGCCCCGAACAGCTCCAGCGGCCGCGTCGTGCCGCGGCCCTCCGACAAGGTCACGCCCTCCACCATCACCGTGCCGGCGTAGGCCCGCGCCATCCACAGGTTGGGCGCATTGGGGCTGGGGTTGACCCACGCCCGCTCGCCCAGCGGCCAGCCGAACCCGGGGCCGGCGTCCGGCGCCCAGCCCTGCATCTCGACCACCCGGTATTCCACGTCCAGCTTCAGCGTCTTGATGAACCAGCCGCCGAGCTCGCCCAGGGTCATGCCGTGGCGCATCGGCATGGCGCCGGCGCCCACGAAGCTCTCCCAGCCCGGCCGCAGCGTCAGCCCCTCGACCGGCCGGCCCACCGGGTTGGGGCGGTCCAGCACCCACACCGCCTTGCCGTGCTTGGCCGCCGCCTCCAGCACGTACCGCAGCGTGGTGATGAAGGTGTAGATCCGGCAGCCGAGGTCCTGCAGGTCGACCAGCAGCACGTCGAAGGTCTGCATCATCTCGTCGGTCGGCCGGCGCACCTCGCCGTAGAGGCTGAACACCGGCACGCCGTGCACCGGATCGTTGAAGTCCGGACTCTCCACCATGTTGTCCTGCTTGTCGCCGCGCAGGCCGTGCTGCGGGCCGAACGCCGCCGTCACCTTCAGGTCCGGGCAGGCCGCCAGCGCGTCCAGGGAATGCTCCAGCGCCTTGGTCACCGAGGCGGGATGGGCCAGGAGCGCGATGCGCCGGCCGGCCAGCGGCTTGCGCAGGTCCGGCTCGGCGAGCAGGCGGTCGATGCCGAATTTCATGGGGAAAGCTCCACAACAAAGCCCGCGTCGTGATGGAAATCCGGCCGTCCCGGCGGATGCGCCAGCGCCCAATACGAGATTCGCCCGCCCGCTTCCTCGATCACCGCCGAAATCCCCACCCGCCAGGGCGCGGACGCCGCCTCGGCCAGCGTCAGGACGGCGCGGACTTCCAGGGATTGGGCGCCTGTCGTCACCGCGATCCCAGGATCACCCAAAGCCGGCGCCATCCCCTGCCGATAGCCGTCGAACCGGTAGGCGGCCCATCGCGTCGAGGGCGCGAGGTTGACCTCGAAATACCCCTCCCCGCCCTTGGGCTGCACGAAGGCCTCGAAGCAGCTATGCCGCCAGAGTTCGTCAGTGCGCGCCGGCGCCGCCTGGGCCGGCAGCACCAGGCCGGCGATCACGCCCGTCAACCGGTACGTCAGGGCCAGCTCATTCGGCGCCGGGCGCGCGACGTCCACCTCGATGGCGGACACAGCCTCGCAGACCGAATCGGCGTGGAGCTTCAGCACCTGGCGCATGGCGCCATGTTAGCAGCCCTGCGCGCCGCTACGATGCGCGGTTGTGGTGGACGTAGGGCCGGAAGCTGCCGTCGAGCACGTCGGCGTGGCCGACCACCTTGCCGGTGATTACGTCGGGATCGACCAGGGCCAGCCGCACCGCCGCCTCGGCGAAGTCCGACTCTGGCGCCGTGTCCTCGAAGTCCTTCGCATAATAGGAGACGCCCGGCGTGATGATCGCCTTGGACGGCGACAGCGCGTTCACCGCGATGTGGCGGCCCTGGATCTCGTAGGCCGCGCACTGCGTCAGGTGCTCGAGCGCCGCCTTGGAGCCGCCGTAGCCGGCCAGCACGCCGTAGGAGCGGTCCGGAAAGGGCCCGTCGCCCGGCATGCGCGAGGCGCCGGAGGTGACGTTGATCACCGCGCCGTAGCCGGCGGCGTCCATGTCCGGCACGACCAGCTGCATCAGCTCGTAGGCCGCGAACACCATGTCGAAGTGGCGGCGATAGGCGTGGCTGGGCGTGTTCATGAAGGTCGGCCACTCGGCGCGGGCCGCGGCCGGCGCAGGGGACCCTGCCGCGGGGCGCACGGGCTTGACGTTCTCCGCGCCCGGCTTCGGCGGTCGGCCCGGGGCCGTGAAGGCGGCGTTGTTGACCAGGATGGTGATGGGTCCCAGCGCCGCGCGCGCTTCCTCCACCAGGCGCGGGCGGTCGGCCGGCTCCAGCAGGTCCGCCTGGATGGCCACCGCCTTGCCCCCGGCCGCCTCGATCGCCGCCACGGTCTCGCCGATCGTCCCCGGCAGCTTGTCGTTCCAGACCTCGACCGTGCGCGCCGCCACCGCGACCGCCGCGCCTTCCTTGGCCATGGCGATGGCGATCGCCCGCCCGAGCCCCCGGCTCGCCCCCGTCACGATCGCCGCGCGTCCCTCCAGCCGTCCCATCGCCTCGTCCCTTTCATGATGTGTTTCCGAAACCGTAGAGCGCGGGGCCGCAGGCGGCAACGGACGCCGCGGCGCCTATCGCAGCCGCGCTGATCCGCCCTACGATCTGTCCGTAGCCAGATGCGGAGGAACGGATGGAGCTTCAGAACGTCAGGGTGCTGGCCGAGGGCCTGCAGTTCCCGGAGGGTCCGGTCGGCTTCGAGGACGGCTCGGTCGTGGTCGTCGAGATCGCTGGCGGACGGATCTCCCGCATCGCCCCCGACGGGCGCAGGACCACCGTGGCCGAGGTGGGCGGCGGGCCCAACGGCGCCGCGGTGGGACCGGACGGCGCGCTCTATGTCTGCAACAACGGCGGTTTCGACCGCTCGAGCCCATCCTGCGTGCAACGGGTCGACCTCGACACCGGCAAGTTCGAGGTGCTCTACGCCAGCGCCGGCGACAGGAAGCTCAAGGCGCCCAACGACCTGGTGTTCGACGAGACGGGGAACTTCTGGTTCACCGACTTCGGCGGCGATGCGATCTACTACGCCTCGCCCGACGGCTCGAAGATCACCTGCGCCGTCGAGGGCGTCAGGGATCCCAACGGCGTCGGCCTGTCGCCGGACGGCAAGACCCTCTACTGGGCCCAGACCTTCACGCGCCAGGTCATGCTGCGCCGCCTGTCCGCGCCGGGAACAGTGGTCCAGCGTCCGCCGTACAGCATCCGCACGCTGGTGACGGGGGAGGCGGTCGACCGCGACACCCTGCTGGCCGGCCTGCCCGGCGCCCACGAGCTGGACTCCCTGGCCGTCGACTCGGCCGGCAATGTCTGCGTCGGAACCCTGTTGGAAAGCGGGATCACCGTGGTCTCGCCGGACGGCAAGTCCGTGGAGCTCCTCACCCTGCCGCCGGCGCTGGACGACGGGGCGGTGACCAACATCTGCTTCGGCGGCCCGGACCTGAGGACCGCCTACATCACCTGCTCCCTCACCGGCCGCCTCGTCGCCGCTGACTGGCCCCGGCCCGGGCTGAAGCTGAGGTATTCCAGGTAGGCGGCGCTCATACCCGGTTCGGATGCGGCCCGAAGGCGGCTTCGTAGTAGGGCACCACCACGCCGCCGCGCGGCACGATCCTGTCGACGGCCTTGCAGTCGTCCTCGGTGATCTTCACCTCCAGCGCCTTCAGGTTGTCCTCGAGCTGTTCCATCGTCCTGGGCCCGATGATCGGGCTGGTCACCCCCGGCTGGGCCATCACCCAGGCCAGGGCGAACTGCGAGAGCGTGCAGCCCTTGGCCTCGGCCATGGGCAAGAGCTTCTCCACCGCGTCATAGACCGGCTGCACCCAGCGAGCGCGTTCCAGCGGGTTCCCCGGCCAGCGCGCGTAACGGGCCTCGTCGGCCGTCACCTGCTTGCCGTGGCCGTACTTGCCGCTGAGCAGGCCCGCGGCCAGCGGGCTCCAGGGCAGGATGGC
>Ga0070667_100002242_pt1 | contig 17029 bp, 23 predicted proteins | sample KBSS33metaG_FD_64659 | JGI IMG/M metagenome (GOLD analysis project Ga0070667, IMG submission 64659) | Switchgrass rhizosphere microbial communities from Kellogg Biological Station, Michigan, USA - KBS S3-3 metaG | ecosystem: Host-associated > Plants > Roots > Rhizosphere > Soil ... | reverse complement strand
TCACGACCCCCATACTGTCCGTGTAACGCTATTCCTCCACTGACGACCCCTGCCCGGAAACTTTCGGCGGGGGTCTTGTCATGTGCGAACCGGAGGACGACATGCACAGCATCGTCACCACAAACATCCTTCTGATCATCATCGCCTCAGAGCTAGCGCTGCCCTACCTCGCGAACCTGATCCGCATCCGCTGAGAGGTCGTCATGACCGCACTGGCCAACTTCCTGCTACCCGTGATCGACCCCGGTTCAGTCCAACCCGAGGGCGCGATAGTCGAGATCATCGAGCGCACCGACGACCCTGACCCGATGGTCCTCGTGCCGAACGAAGTCCGAATCCAAGGCCACAAACTGTTGGCCTCCGCCGATCACCCCGTGACCGTTCACGAAGTCTCGACCGCAGGCAGAGATATTGTCTACGTCACTCTGACCCTGCTGGCTAAGAGAGTCACCTTCACATCGGAACCCACGGCATAGGCCATGACCACAGGCAGGGAAGCAACACCAGGCGACGCCAAAGCAACCGAACGCCTCATGGAGTACTGGGCACACGGACCCGGTGCAGCAAAGATCCAATGGGGCGTACCCGGCGACTTCAACCGCTGCGTGGTCGAGCTCGGCAAGTACGTCTCACCCGGCATCGTCAAAGGCCTCTGCTCCAACCTCCACCAGCGAGCCACAGGCGCACGCCCCGGACACGCCGCCACCGAGCAGCACCACTGACAAGGGGGGATCATGGCGATAAGTTCAGCGATCGTAACTGTCACCACGACCGCCACCCAGGTAGCCGCAGGCGGTAGCTCCGATGCCATCCCAGGTTCAACCGTGGAAGTTTTCAACGTCGGAAGTGTCGAAGTCCGACTGGGCGGTCCGACCGTAACTACCGCCAACGGACGCCCGCTAGCTCCCGGTGCCTCATGGGCATGCGACCTGATCTCAGGCAACGACGCTTTGTGGGCTGTAGCGGCATCGACGGGCTCGCTGAGCGTCCTGCAGATCGGCGTCTAGTCGTGGCTGTCCGCTACACGGGCCGCCCGTCGTATCAGGTTGACGTCCGTGACTTCGGAGCGAAGGGCGACAACACAACCGACGATCTAGCAGCGTTCACTGCGGCGATCGCCGCGTGCGCCCCAGGTGGCGTCGTGATCGTCCCGCCCGCGCAGTACGTCGTCACCAACTCGATCAGCATCCCCGCCAACATCACGATCCGGGGCGCGATGGCGACCCGTTGGCCCCAATACGGCGGCATCCCCGTTTACATCAAACCGAAGTTCGGGGCGTTCCTCGGTACGTCAGTTTTCTCGGCTGTAGACACCGACTGCTGGCGGCTCGAGAACATCACCCTGCAGTCGGGCCGCGCGGTGCAGCTAGGCACTGGCAATCCAGTGGATGGACTCGCGGTCACTGGCGCCGTGAAGGCCGTCCGGCTGCAGAACGTGATGATTAACAACATGTCAGGGCATGGCATCCACACCGACTCCAACAGCAACGGCTGGCCCGGCGGCTGGGAAGTGTCCAACGTCAACATCATGAACTGCGCCCTGGATGGGTGGCGCTCGGACAATACCGCCGCCGCATCGTTCGCGTTCTCCGACTCGGTGCTCCACACAGTGGAATGCGGCGCTAACAGCGGCAACGGCTTCTACTGGGCCGGCCTCGCCGCGACCGACTTCTACGGGCTGCGTTCGACATTCAACACAGGTGGCTACGGCTACGCAATCGTCGGGGCCTGCTCCAACGTTGGGTTCACCGAATGCCAAACCGACCGCAGCATGAAAGACGGTTTCTACCTCAACGCCGTCGAAGCAGTCACCGCGAACGCGCCCGCCCCGCACGCAATCATGCTCAACGGCTGCCACGCCTCACGTGACGGCAAGAACGCCAACGCTGGCCAAGGCGGCTACGCGGGCTTCAGAATCGTCGGCACATCACAAGCGACACCCGCCATCCCCGTGATACTCAACGGCTGCCAGTCCCACGTATCCAAGGACGACGACGGCTCCGGGCAGCTCAGCCCTGACTACGGCGTACTGGCTAACAACGCCCGCAAAGTCATCATCAACGGGGCGATGCTGGGCGGCACAGTCGCGTCCACGTCAGACGACAACAACGCGATCATCGGCGGCGGCGGCAACACCTACTACACCGTCAACTTCTCCACCGGCGTAGTCACCTTCGACACCCCCGGCCCCGCTCTGGACAACCCCGCCCCCAGCGCACCCCAGTCGAACGACTTCTCATACAAGGCGTGGTCATACGACCCGCAGATAGCAGCATCCGCCACCGCAACCACCGCAGGCGTCCTATGGTTGCAACGCTTCCAGGTCCGCACCCCGATCACCGTAACGAAACTGTATTACGGCGTCGTCTCCATCGCCGGACTAGCGCTCACCTCATCGCAATGCTTCATGGGCATCTTCGACTCCACCGGCACCAGGGTCGCGGTCACCGCCGACATCTCCACTGGATTCACCGCAGGCAACAGCGAACTAGCCTTCACCCTCACCGGCTCGGTGACACTCAACCCAGGACAGTTCTACTGGGCGGGCATACTCCTCAACGGCACCACGCTCCCCACATTCGCCCGCGGCCAAGGCCAAATAGGCGGACTCGGCAACACCCAGATAGCGACCGCCAAAAGATTCGGCACCATCGGCAGCGCCCAAACCACGATGCCAACAAGCTTCACACCCGCGAGCATCGCCAACGCGGTCGGCGCCAACATATGGGTAGGCATCGTCTAATGCGCGCCACCCGCTGCGAGGCGGCACCGAGCAGCACCAGGGCTGACACCCGTCCAGCGCAAGAGATGGACGACTATCCCTGGCTATGCGCCATCTGCGGCCAACCAGTAGAAGACGTCCCTGAGATGTGCGACTGCCAGCCCACTGTCACCGCCTCCACCGAGCAGCACAGCCACTAGCCCATGCCCTGGTCCACCAGCACCCACAAGGGCAGCACAAGGGCCAGCCGGGCACTACGGGACCACGTCCTCCGCATGTACCCACACTGCTACCTCCACTACCCAGGATGCACAGGGACCAGCACAGAAGACGACCACGTCATACCCCTATCAGCAGGCGGCACAGACCACATAGCCAACCACCGCGGCGCATGCCACCACTGCCACGCAATCAAAACCCAACGGGAAGCCCAAGCAGCAAGACGGGCCCGCAAACGACCACCAGAAAAACATCCAGGACTTCTATAACCACCCCACAAGGAGTGGGGGTGACCCCCGACCCGCACCGCCCGGCTCCCGGTACGTATAGCGCCTGACGCTCTGTACGGGTTTCAGCGTTCGGGGGGTGCTCGGATTCCCGGGTTTTGACTCGTCAAACCGTCCCGAAGCGGGGCATCCGGCCTCCAGGTGGGGCTTTCTTCCGACCCAGGAGGTCGATCCGTATGCCTGGTCCTGTTCCTAAGCGGTCGTCTGATCGCCGCCGACGGAATGCACCAGTTGGCGGCGAGATCATCGAGGCGCCGGCGGCAGTGGTGGTCGACATACCCGAGTCGGATTCGGAGTGGCACCCGGTTGCTCGCCGCTGGTTTGAGTCGTTGAAGCTCTCGGGTCAGCGACGCTGGTATGAGCCGTCGGACTGGGCGATCGCGTACTTGATTGCTGAGTCAATCTCGCGGGATTTGAATCCGCAGTTCGTCGGCGTGACTGCTGGCGATCAGTCCGAGCCGATCTACGAGTCGATTCCGTTGAAGGGCGCGTCGCTGGCGGCGTATCTGAAGGCGATGACTAACTTGCTTGCCACCGAGGGTGATCGTCGTCGGGCGAGCGTTGAGTTGCAGCGGGCGAAGACTGTGGATGAGGACGAGGAAGCGTCTGACGCTGCGGTGGTGCACTATCTTGCCGCCGTCGATTCCTGAGGTTGTCCCGGCGCCGAACGATCGGCTGGTCACTTTGCCGGAGGGTCTGCCAGTACTGACTCTCGGGTGGGGTGTCATCCGGTGGGCGTCGAAGTACTTGCGGCAGCCGAACGGTCCGCGAGCTGGTGAGCGGTTCGAGTTCACGCGGTCTCAGATCAGGTTCATTCTGTGGTTCTACGCGGTGGACGAGACAGGTAGCTGGGTTTTTCGTCGGGCGGTCCGCAGGCTGGCGAAGGGTTCCGGCAAGTCGCCGTTCGCTGCGCTGATGGCATTGGCTGAGTTCTGCGGTCCCGTGCGGTTCGCGCGGTTCGATCCATCGGTGCCCGGTGGGTGCGTCGGTAAGCCTGTGTCGATGCCGTGGGTGGTGATCGCGGCCACCACGGAGGCGCAGACCGAGAACACCATGCGAATGGTGCGCGCTTTCGCGCCGAAAGGGTCCCGGGTTGTTCGGGATTACGAATTGGACCCCGGCGAGACCCGGTACAACAAGGGGTCTGGCGGCAAGCTGCACATCCTTACGGGGTCGAGCTCGTCGGCTGAGGGCGGCGAATTCACGTTCGCGGTCGGTGATGAGCCGGAGCATTGGACGCCGGCCCGGAACGGCCCTGACTTCGCGGCGACTCTCGCGGACAACCTGGCCAAGTCCGGATCTCGGATGCTGGAAACCTGCAACTCGTGGGAACCGGGCGCCGGGTCTGTCGCTGAGGCATCCTGGGATTCATGGGTGGCTCAGGAAGAGGGTAAGACGCGCGGGGAATCGAAGATTCTCTATGACGCCCGGGTTGCGCCGCCGAAAACAGTCCTGCATGACAACCCTGACCTTGACAAGGGCGAAGTCGCGTTGATGGATGCCCTCAAATTTGTTTATGACGATTGCTGGTGGGCGAACCTCTCTGCGATCAAGGAACGTATCTGGGATCTGCAGTCGCTCGAGGCGGATTCTCGACGGAAGTACCTGAATCAGCCCGTCGCTGATGAGGCCGCATGGGTGACTCCGCAGGAATGGTCGGCCCTTTCCTCAGTGAAAGAGCTGACTACCGGCAGCAAAGAGAATTTGCGTCCGATGATCCCGGGTGAAGATGTTGTCCTGTTCTTCGATGGCTCCAAGTCTCGTGATGCGACGGCGATCGTCGGGTGCTGCATGTCGGATGGGCACGTCTTCCACGTGTACAGCTACGAGCCGAACCCGACCCACAACACCGAGGACACAGTCCCGACCACAGCAGTCGATTCGGCTGTGATCTCGGTGCACGAGACGTACAACGTCGTCGCGTTCTTCGGTGACGTGCAGGAATGGCAAGGCTTCGTGAAGGTCACTTGGCCTGACCGTTACCGCGACCGTTACTGGATCATGGCAGCGCCTTCTGGGCGTGAGCCAGCGTCGATCGCGTGGGATATGCGGTCCCACAGCTACGAGTTCGCTGAAGCCGCTGAGGTGTGCCACCAGGAAATCATCGACGGCCAGTTCACCCATGACGGGCATCCCGTCATCGCCAGGCACGTCGTGAATGCCCGCAACTATCCCTACAAAGGCCGAGTCTCGATCAGCAAGGAATCACCGGACTCGCCGCGAAAGATCGACGCTGCTGTTTGCGTCATAGGTGCCCGCATGGTCCGCCGCCTCGCGCTGGCCGCACCTCGCCCGAAGCAGCAAACCAACAAGGCCTACTTCAGATGAGAGGCGGTCCCGCGTGGCGCTCAAGCCAACCGCTGCGCTCGATGCAGCCCGCAGCATCTGGGCCGGCCCACGAATGCACGAAGCGGTGCGACTGAACTTCATCAGCGCCGCAGTCAACCCGAAACGGGCCTATAAGAACTACATTGATCAGCCGTTTTCGCTGGTCGGTCTGGGACATCCCACGGTGGAGATGCCTGAGGACGCCCCCCAGGTGATGAAGAACTTGGCGTGGAAGGCGCGCACGAACTTCCTGCCGCTGATCCTCGACGTGTTCTCGCAGGTCATGAAGGTCGACGGCTACATCGAGGCGAACGGGACCCCGTCTGAGATCTGGGACAAGGTGTGGCAGCCGAACGGGCTCGATGCCCGCCAAACCGGTATCCACCGGTCGGCTTTGCAGTTCGGTGCTTCCTACGCCACCGTCCTGCCGGGTGACACAGCCCCGGTGATCAAAGGCTTTTCGCCGATCGAGATGACCGCGATCTACCAGGATCCGACCATCGACGACTGGCCGATGATGGCCCTCGAGGTCCGCGGGCCGATGATGCGGCTCTATGACGAGGAAAGCATTTACTTCATCGGTAGCGAGGAATTCCCGGTCTCCGGCTTGGGTGACACGCTGCAGTGGACGAACCCGACCTCATGGAACTACATCGAGTCCCGGTCGCACGGGATGGGGTTCTGCCCCGTTGCGCGGTTCCGGGATCGGATGCTGCTCGAAGGTGAGGAGCAGTTCGGGATCGTCGAGCCGCTGATCGACATTCAGCGGCGCATCGACGAGACGACGTTCGGAATGTTGACCGCCCAGTACTACGCGGCGTTCAAACAGCGCTACGTCACCGGATGGCTTCCGCAGTCCGACCAGGAAGCGCTGAAGGCCGCGATCGGCGACTTTATGGCGTTCCAGGACCCGAATGTGAAGGTCGGTACCACCGACGAGACGGATCTGACCCGCTACATCCAGTCGAAAGAGTCTGCGCTGGCGGACATGTCCGCGATCGGACAGATCCCGGCGACCGCGCTGAACCAGGGCGGCTCGGCACCGAAGAACGTCGGCTCCGAAGCTGTCGCATCGATCGACTCCGGTAAGGACCGTAAGGCTTCGGAGATCAAGACGTCACTCGGTGAGACGTGGGAGCTGCTGCTCCGCGCTGGTGCCATGATCCTCGGCGACACCACGGCTGCCGCTGATACTTCGTCGCAGGTCCGGTGGCGGGACATGTCCACCACCTCACCGGGTGCGATCGTCGATGCGCTGGGCAAGGTCCAGCAGATGCTCGGCGTACCCGCCGAAATGCTGTGGGAGCGGATCCCGGGCTGGACCGATCAGGATCAGCAGCGGGCCATTGACCTGATCAAGTCGGGTGATTCGCTCGACAAGCTGATGTTCACGTTGAACAAGCAGTCGCAGCCACTATCACCTGACGTCGCTTCTGGCTTGGGCGGATGACCAGCGTTCAACAGCAGGAAGCCGCGGCGACACTGACCGCGGCGAACACCGCCCGATCCATTCAACTGGCGGTCCGGGCCCAGTTGATGCGGGACGTGGCCAAAGCGTGGCCGCTGCTCGACTCGAAACGGCTCAACGAGACATTCCCGGTGTGGCTGCGGGCGATGATGCTGATCACCCGCAACTACCATTCACAGTCCTCGGTGGCGTCGGGCCGGTTTTACCGCCAAGTACGGCAGTTAGCGACCGAATCCCCCGCGCCGCAGAGCCTCATCCGGCTAGCTGAACCACCAGTCGAAGAGTGGATGACGAAAGCGTTCGGCTACTCCGGGCCTGGCCTGTTATCTCGTGACACCGCGCAACCGAAAACGGCCCTGTCGACCACGTTGGGCACCGCATCGCGGATCGCGCTCGATGGTGGACGGACGACGATCCTGAACACCACCAAGGCCGACAAGATCGCGGTCGGCTGGTATCGGGTGACTGATGGGGACCCGTGCGCGTTCTGCGCCCTGTTGGCGTCCCGCGGCGTCGTCTACAAGGAAGACACCGCCGATTTTCAGACCCATAACGACTGCGGATGTTCCGCCGCCCCCGCGTTCACGCGAAACCAGCAACTCCCCGACATCAGTCGGATAGCCGACCGGATCTACACCCAGAAGGCCGCTGGTGCTGGCGCAGGCAAGCAACTCGCCGCCTTCCGCAAAGCCTGGGCCGAGCACCAAGCCGCACAGGCCAACTGATACTTCCCCGTCCAGGTGACGGCGGATGCAACAAAACCCCTTGTCCCAGGAGGACATTCGCCATGACTGCACCGACCCCCGCTGTGCCCGCAGACCAGCAACCGGCAGCGCCGACCGCTGACCCTGCAACCCCACCTGCCACTCCTCCCTGGGGTGACAGCTTCGACCCGGCCCGGGCCTGGAACACCATCCAGACCCTGCGGGAAGCGGAGAAAGAACGCGACCAGCTCCGGCGTCAAGTGATGACTCCGGAGCAGCAGCAGCAGCTCGCCGAATACAACACCCTGCTCGAGGCGTCCAAGAGCGAAGCCCAACGCAAGGACGAAGCGATCGCTGCCGCGCAGCGCGAGGCCGAGACGGCCCGCAATGACGCTGTCCGCTACAAGGCGGCAGCAACGTACGGAATCAGCGCCGATCATTTCGACCTTCTCGGGTCGGGCACTGAACAAGAAGTGACGACGAGGGCCGAGAAGATCGCCGCCCTTATCGCAGCACAACAGGCAGCAACCCCACCACCGGCCGCACCCCCGACGGGTCGCCCAGTGGAACAGCTACGGCCCGGCGCGACGCCAGCCGGCGCGCTCGATGAAGACGAAGTCATCTACCAGTCCCTATTCGGGCCACCCAAGTAGACCCCTCGCTTCTGCGGCTGCCGTAAAACCCCTCCTCCCAGAAAGGCCATCCAATGGCTGAGTACCTCCCGCTTCACAAGCCGGGGCAGGCGATTACGCGCACCGCGTCGGCGGCCATCACTGCCGGCCAGCTCGTGACCGTGTCCGGTTCCGGCACCGTCGCCCCGTCCGCTGCCGCTGACGTCCCATGGCTCGGCGTCGCCGGATTCGACGCCGCCAGCGGCGCTCTAGTGACCGTGTTCTGCGGTGGCACCCAGCGCCTCGTGGCAGGCACCGGCGGCATCACCGCTGGCCAGCTGGTCCACGCGGGCGCGACTGGAACGGTCGTCACCCACACCAACGGCACGACGGACTATCTCGTCGTCGGTGTCGCCCTCACCACTGCGACTGCGACCAACTTGGTCGAAGTCCAGATGGTCCGATAAGGAAGGCGTGAACAATGCCGTACACCTATCCGCCGGCTGCGCCCACGCTCTCCGGTGATGTCGAAACCATCAACCGTTTCCTCAGTTCCCCCACCCTCGTGTCGCGGGCACTGCGGACACTCGCCCAGCAGCGCTACATCTCCGATGCTCTGCTGACCCAGAAGTTCCAGGTCTCCGGCGGCGCCGTGCTCTACGAAACCGGTGAGTCGATCTTCACGACCGACAACCCGCGCGCTGTCGCTCCCGGTGCTGAATACCCCAAGACCACGGCTCCTACCGGTGCGGCTTCCATCGCGAAGACGTCCAAGTGGGGCCAGGACACTGAGGTAACTGACGAGTCGATCAAGCGTCAGCTGATGAACCCCGTGACCCGCGCCTTCACCAAACTGGTGAACCGCAACGTCCAGTTCATCGACAGCATCACCCTGTCGGCGATCGCCACGGCGATCACCCAGACAGCGGCTGTGACGGCATCGTGGAAGACCGCGACCGCCGCGCAGATGCTCGCCGACGTCACCCAGGCCAAGGCGACCATTCTCGCCCTGAACCAGGGCTACATGCCGGACACTGTCGTGCTCGACGACGCGACCTGGGCCCGCGCCTACACCGCGTTCGTCTCCGGCGGGTTCCTTCCCCGTGAGCAGGCGCAGAACGCTGTCGTGACCGGACAGTTCGCCGTGATCGACGGAATGCGGTTCCTGCCGTCGCCGAACCTGCCGACCGCAGGAACGGTCCTCGTCGTCGACTCGTCCGTGCTGGGTGGAATGGCCGATGAGGATCTCGGTGGCCCCGGCTACCAGAACGTCGGTGCGCCCGGTGTTGAGGGCAAAACCATCCGGGACGAAGAGAACGACCAGTACCTGCTTCGGATGCGGCGGGTCACTGTCCCCGTCGTACAGGAACCGGCCGCCGGTTTCGTTCTGACGGGAGCGGCTGCGTAATGGCACACATCGTCACCGGACCGCTGGTCATCACCAAGAAAGAAGACGGCGCCGACCTGTACCTGTACGAGAACTCGATCGTGCCGGACCGCGTCGGCGCGGACGAGCTCAAGCGGCTCGTCTCGCTCGGAGTGGTGGAGAAAATCGCTGACAGCAAGGCGCCAGCGAAAGCTCCCACCGCCGAGTCCAACTAGTACCTCGAAGGGCGGTGAGGGGTCGTGAACTCGTTCGCAACACCTGATGATGTCGCGGACATTTGGCGGCCCCTCACCCCCGACGAGACCGACGTCGCGATCGTTCTGTGCGCTGTGGCGTCGGCGATCATCCGCGGACGCTTTCCGGGTATCGACTCGCAGGTCACGACCGGCGCGGTACCAGAAGACAATGTCCGGTTCGTCTGCGCCGGCATGGTGAAACGCGCCCTCGTCGCCCCCGATGATGGCGTGTCTCAAGAGTCGGAAACGACCGGCCCATACAGCGCAGCGAAGACGTACGCGAACCCGCTGCGCAACGTCTTCCTGACCGCCGCCGACCTGATCCTGATTCAGGGCTACCGTCCGTCGGGCGGATCGTTCGGTTACGGCAACACCACCGTCCGTCAACCCCAATGTTGGGGCTACGACGAGGGAATCACCGTCATACCGTCCAATCCTGGCGTCTGACCGTGCGATACCTATTCGGCGAAACGGTGACGGTCCGCACCATGACGGTCACTGGCCGGGATTCGGACGGTAACGATGTCCGGACCCCAACCGATCGGGTCCTGACCAACGTTCCCGTGTGGGATCCGCGGTTCGGCAATGGGGAACAGTTGCAGGGGCAGGACCTCGTTGAAGCTGACCTCGCGCTGTGGCTGCCGGTTGACGTCGCTGTCACGGCGACGGATCGGCTCGTGGTCCGCGGCGACGTCTACGAGGTCAACGGTCAACCCGCTGTTTTCCGGAACCCCTTCACCGGTACCTCCGGTCAGCAGGTCAACGCGAATCGGGTGACGGGCTGATGGCCACCGCTTCGTTTGAGTCGAACTACGCCGGCCTCGGTGAGGTGCTGCGTAGTGAGGCAATGGTGGCGATGCTCGCCGAGAAGATGGAGCGGGTGAAAGCCATCGCTGAGGCAACCGCGCCTATCGGGCCCGGCGTTCCCACTCACTACAAGGATCGGTTCAGGGTGGAGACCACCACGCACGGCGGTATTCATTCCGACCGCGCTGAGGCTCGCGTCGTGAACGATGATGCGCAGGCGCTTCAGGTCGAATTCGGTGTCCCATCTGAGCCGAACTACCCGAAACACCGCACCCTCGGCAAGGCATTGGACACGCTCCGATGACGACACTCACGGGATTCGTGGACGTCGAAGCGCTCCTACTCGCGTTTTTCGGTCTCACCATTCCGTCGGCCCGGTCGTTGACGATCACCCCATCCGATCTGGAGGGTCGGCTTCCTGTCATCCAGATCAACCGCATCGGTGGGGGTGACACGGTCCCGTCGCTCGACAGGTGCCTGGTTGACGTTGAGGCCTACGACAAGCTGCGCCCTGATGCGAAGTCCTTGGCGGCCCAGATCCGTTCGGCTCTTCGATACAAGGCCCCGGGTTTCTCCGCGCTGGGCGCCTCGATCACCAATGTCGTGACATCCAGCGCCCCGGCTGAACGCCCTTACAAGAACACGAACCTCTTCCGAATCGGTGCGACCTACGAGATCGGTCTGCACAACCACCAGTAACAGCCCTGTGTTTCGAAGCCTGCGCCTTCTCGGTGGCAGGCCAATAGCTGTGCCCTCCACCGAGATCCCCGAAAGGAACTGAAATGGCCAACAACCTGAACATTCTCGCGGGGGTTTCCGCGGGTGGCGCGACCGGCGGCGAGCTGTGCTATTTCGCGCCGATCGACACTGCTGGACCGACCGCTGTCGCGTTCACGTCCGAGGTGCAGACGCTGACGATCAGCGGTACGCCTACGGGCGGCACGTTTACCCCGACGTGGCAGGGCATCTCTGCGCCTGCTCAGACGTACAACGTCGCCACCGCTGCCCTCGCAACCGCGTTGAACACGGCGTGGGCTTCGAAGCTGGGCGGCCTGAGCATCACGGTCGCTGGTACTCCCGGCACCACCTACACCATCACTTTCCCGGCGGGTCTGGGCAACGTGCCGATCATCTCTGTGGTCGCGGCGCTGACCGGCGGCACCACTCCGACAGCGGCTGTTGTGGAGACCACGCCTGGCGCGGGAGCGACTGAGGCGACTGCGGCGATCCCGGCAACCTTCAAGACCGCTGGCTGGTGCTCCACCGATGGTCTGGTGATGACCCCGAACGAGTCGGTCAACGTCATCCGCGGCTACGGCAACTTCAACGCCCTGCGGACCATCATCACCCAGTCTCAGCGGGACTTCGATGTGACGTTCCTCGAGTCCAACCAGACCTCGCTGGCCGTGTACAACCGCAAGCCGATTGGCTCCTACACCGCCTCGGCGATCGGTGCGTTCACCAACACGGTGGGTGCCACAGTCAACACCGTCTATGCGGGCATTTTCGACGTGGTCGACGACGTGAACCACATCCGCTCCTACTGCCCGCGGCTGCAGGTTTCCAAGGTCGGCCCCCGTTCCGGTAAGGCCGGTGACCCGATCGCCTACCCGGTGACTCTGACCGCCCTGCCGGATGTCAACGGCAACGCGGTCTATGAGTACTACGTCGTGAACGCGCTCGGTGGAACGGGCACCGGCTGATGGCTAGTGCTCTGGCTCAACTCGCTGCCGCTGGCGGTACTGAACCTGTTTCAGTGCCGCTGGCGGACACGCAGGTCCGGGTGAAACCCCCGATGGACTGGAAGGCGTCAGCGTTCGAAGCGTTGCGTGAAGCCCGGTTCAGTGTGTGGGCGCAAACGTCGCTGGTGAACGACGCCGAGATCGACGATGACGGAAAGAAATCCGGCTCTGACGATGTCGCGGTCTGGAACAAGGTCGATCCCACTGTTCGCCAGGTGGCCGAATTCCTGGCCGCTTACAGCGAGCTGGTGGGGATCAGCCTGGGGGAATAGCGGCCCTCGCTGAGTTCGCTCTCGAACACAGCGGGGAGCTGATCGCTGACCTTCGACGGTTCTACGGCGTTCGGCTAGCTGACCTCACCACGGGCGCATTGACGTTCCCGGAGCTGCAGGCGTTCATAGCCGACCTACCGCCCGAGTCGGCCACGCAAACCGTTCTTCGTGATCAGTACACCGACAAGCAACTAGCGGACATGTCGGTGCACGACAAGCGGCACGGCCGGTGGTCGAAGGACGGAATGCTTTCCGCCGCGATCTATGACGCCATCCAATACCTCACTCACATCCTGCTCGTGACGAACGGCGCCAAGACCGATCCGCCCGAGCCGATGCCCCGACCGGGTGTCGTTTCGCGCCTCGCCCGCAGCAACAACCCGCAGGCACAGGCCTATTTGCAGGCCATCCGAGACAGACATGAACGGGAAACGGGGGTGCAGTCATGACCGCACCCAACGCCGGGTCTGCTTCGGTTTCGATCGTCCCGGATCTTCGGGGGTTCGCGGAGAAGCTGACTGCTGAGTTGCTGCCGGGGATGCGTGAACTCGGCGACCAGATCGGTCGTGAGATCGGCAGCGGGATCAGTGAGCAGGTCGGGCAGGACATCGACCAGGTGCGGGCGAAGCTGGACGCTCTGGGGTTGAAGCAGGTCAACGTCGATGTGGATGTTGACGATCACGGGTCAGCCGCTGCGGCGGCGGCGCGGGTGGAAGCTATCGGCGCGGCTGGCGGCGGTTCCTCGGGCGGCCTTTCCGCTTTGACGACAGGCATCCTGGCGTTGGGCCCCGCTGCGGTTGGTGCGGCGGCGGCTGCGATTCCGGCGATCCTGGCGATTGGTGCGGCGATCAGCGGCGCGGTCGCCGGGGTCGGTGTGCTGGCGTTGGGGTTCTCCGGTATCGGGGAGGCACTGTCGGCGGCGGGAAAGCCATCAACCGGTGGGGGGGACGGTAGTTCGAGTGCGGGGCTTTCCGCGCAGTCGCAGGAAATATCGGCCCGGCAAGCCACACAGGCCGCGGCGGACCAGCTCACGGCCGCTGTGCGCCGGCAGGAGGACGCCGAGACGTCGCTGACCCGCGCGCAGCGGGAAGCGACCGACGCCCAGCAGGCGTTGACTGCCGCCCGTAAGCAGGCGCAGCAGGACCTGATCGATCTGGCGAACAAGGTCACCGACAACTCGCTGGCTCAGCGGGACGCGGCGATCAAGCTCGCACAAGCTAAGTCGACGCTGGAGACGATCGAAGCCGCCCCCGGTGCTGGGCTGGCGCAGTACGCGTCGCAGGTCGCGCAAGCGCAATTGGACTACGACAAGGCCAAGCAGAACGTCAACGAGCTGGCCACCCAGGGTCAGCGGTTGGGTGATCAGCAGAAGGCCGCGAACGTCGCTGGTGTGAACGGCGCTGCTGGTGTGGTGTCGGCACAGGCGAAGCTGATCGACACCCAGGTGGCGTTGCGTAAGGCGCAGCAGGACAACACTGATGCCGCGCACAAGCTGGCCGAGGCGCAGCAGAACATCACTGACACTGCGGCGCGGAACGCGATCGCTGCTCAGCAGGCCGCGAACGGAATGACCGCTGCGGCGGGTGGCACGAATGCGTTCGCGGATGCGATGGCGAAACTGAACCCGCTGCAACGCGAATTCGTCGACTACATCCTTACCCTCAAGCCGCTGTTCGAGGATCTGAAGACCGCCGCGTCCGGGTTCCTGCCCGGCCTGCAGGCCGGTATCCAAGATGCCCTGCCGGCGTTCAAGCCGCTGCTGGATCTTGTCGGTGCGGTCGCGAAAGCTCTCGGTGGGGCGTTTGTCGACATCGGCAAGGGGCTCGCGTCAGGTGAGGGTCAGAAGTTCCTCAAGTTCCTCACCACTGAGCTGCCGGGCCAGATCACGTTCCTCGGCCAGGTGTTTATCCAGGTCGGCCGGATCTTCGCTGGCATCTTCGAGACGTTCGCGCCGCTGATCAAGACCGTCGATGACAGTTTCCTCGGGTTCCTCAAGGACTTCGGTGATGCCGCGCAAAACGGCGGCCTGGCATCGTTCGCGAAGTTCCTGCAGGACCTTCTCCCGCAGGTAAGCCCTGCGGTCAAGGCGATAGGGACTCTGTTCGTCGCGGCGCTCAAGGCGATCGGTCCGGCTATCGGACCGTCGTTGAAGCTGGTGACGGTTCTTGCCGATGAGCTGGTCAATCTTGGTGAGCCTGTCGTTCGGCCGCTGGCTGAGTTGCTCGGCGCTCTTGTCACCGCGCTGCTGCCGCTGATCCCGTTATTCGAGCAGCTGATTCAAGCTGTGCTGCCTCCGCTGATCGACTTCTTGACCCAGTTGGTGAATCAGGGCATTGCTCCCTTGGTCACCGCTCTAGTAGCTGGCCTCGCGCCAGTGATGCCGGCCATCGCGAAGGCGTTCAGTGACTTTTTCACCGCGCTCACTCCGTTAATACCGGTGTTCGCCGACATCTTCGTGAAGACCGTTCAGATACTGGCGCCGCTGCTTCCGAAGCTCGTTACCGCGGTCGCCAACATGGCTGTCGCGTTCGCGAATCTGCTCGTGCAGCTGGCGCCCGTCATCGGGCCATTGACAGAGCTGATGCTGCGCATTTTCACCGAAAGCACGATCAACAACATGATCCGGGTGGCGAACGCGATCACCGCGATCTTGAACGCTATGACCGGCCTAGCAAGGGATATCGCCGGGTTGGTCAAGAAGGTCAGCGATGCGTTCGGAGGGTTCAAGGACGGCGTCGTGGGTGTGTTCAAGGACGCCGGCACGTGGCTGTACGACGTCGGCAAGGACATCGTCAGCGGGATCATCCAGGGAATCAAGGACAAAGCCGGCGACCTCGTCCAGGCGCTGAAGGATTTCGTGATCGACAAGATCCCGGGTCCCGTCAAGAAGGCCCTGGGCATCAACTCGCCGTCGAAGCTGATGGCCGACGAAATTGGGCGCTGGATCCCGGCCGGTATCGCTGAGGGCATCCTCGCCAACCTCGGCATCGTCCCCAAGGCGCTCGATTCAGTACTCGCATCGGTGTCGAAGTTCTCGGCCAACCCGGTGAACCTCAACACAGGCGCTATCCGGGTCGCCTCACAGCAGGTCGGCGCGTCCATCGGAGCCAATCTGCCGATCGGCGGCGGCGGCGGGGCTGTGTTCAACAACAGCATCACCGTCCCGCAGCAGCTCGATCCGCAGGCCACGTCGCACGCTGTCACTAATCGGATGGCCATGAGGGCCTCATGATCATCACCCTCGCGAACACGGTCACCTTCGGTGGACTGACGTTGGGTGCTACCGATGGGTTCGGTGTCGAGTGGTATTTCATCGATATCGACGGGTGGGGCGCTACCGCATCCACATCCACCCCGACTCAACGGCTCCGTGCTGACGGGTCCTACGCATCGGAACCGTTCTCCAGTTACCGCACGATCACTGTCGCCGGAGCTGTAGTGGCCCCTGACGCCGCTGGATTGGTCGCCGCTCAGCAACGCCTCAACGCGGCAGCATCGATCCAGGACCAAACGATTACCGTGCTCGACTCGGGTTTCACGGTCACGGTCACAGGCCGCAGGCAGGACGAGATCCTGTGGAAGCGTGGGACCAGCGACATTTCAGCCGAGTTCACGCTGGTGTTCCTGTGTAACGACCCGCGGAAGTTCTCGGGCCTGGTCACCCAATCGACCGGGCTGCCTTCCTCCACCGGCGGTTTGACGTGGCCCATCACGTTCCCGGTCACGTGGACCGGGGTGACCACCTCAGGGATTCTGTCCATACCGAATAACGGCAACACGATCGCGCCGGTGAAGCTCCGGATCTCCGGTCCGGTGCAAGGCCCGATCGTCACGCACATCGGATCGGGATTGCAGCTCGTCTTCTCCAGCTCTCTGATCCTCGCATCTGGGGAGTGGGTGGACGTCGACATGGAAGCGAAAACCGTTCTCGCGCAAGGCCAAGCGACCCGGAACGGATACATCCTTTCCCGCGGCTGGTTCGGCGCTGACCCAGGCAGCAACCAGTACGGATTTCAGGCGCTGACGTTCAACGCGGGCGCACAACTCACGGTGACAGTGCCCTCAGGAGCGTGGCTATGACAATCACCTGCCTACCGATCGATGTGTCGGCCGGATCTCCGGCCTACACCGCGCAGAACACCCGGCAGGCCTTCTCGGGGCTGGTCGCCGGCGGCACCGCCCGTCCGATCGGTGCGCAGTCAGGCCTCGTCGCCGGACACGCTCCCACCATCACCGCGTCTTCGAC
>Ga0070667_100002237_pt1 | contig 17036 bp, 17 predicted proteins | sample KBSS33metaG_FD_64659 | JGI IMG/M metagenome (GOLD analysis project Ga0070667, IMG submission 64659) | Switchgrass rhizosphere microbial communities from Kellogg Biological Station, Michigan, USA - KBS S3-3 metaG | ecosystem: Host-associated > Plants > Roots > Rhizosphere > Soil ... | reverse complement strand
GTCGAAGACGCGCGCAACGTGCTGAAGGAAGGCGACGAAGTCTCGGCGCTGATCATCAACATCGATCGCAAGACGCGTTCGATCCAGTTGTCGATCAAGGCCAAGGACAACGTCGACCAGCAGGAAGCGATGCAGCGCCTGTCGCAGTCGAACGAGCGCGAAACCGCCGGCACGACGAGCCTGGGCGCCCTGCTGCGCGCCAAGCTGGACAACCAGAAGGACAACGGCTAAGCCGTTGCCTCACTGGTGTCGATGACCCGCTCCGATCTGGTGGCGCAGCTGGCCGAACGCTTCGGCCAGCTGACGCACCGTGACACGGAGTTCGCGGTCAAGACGATCCTCGATGCGATGTCCGCGGCCCTGGCCAAGGGGCACCGCATCGAGATCCGAGGTTTCGGCAGCTTCTCGATCAACCGCCGCCCGCCGCGCGTGGGGCGCAACCCGCGCAGCGGCGAACAGGTGGTGATCCCCGAGAAGCTCGTCCCGCATTTCAAGCCGGGCAAGGCGCTGCGCGAGGCCGTCGACGCGCACGTGCCGATCGGCGCGGCGCCGCTGCCGCACGCCGTCGCCGGCGACGACTGAACGCTGCTTCGCTTCACCCGGCCGGTAGAATCGGCCGCCTGTTCCGATTGCGTTCACCGCCGATGCGACTGCTCGTCTGGCTCTTCCGGGCCGCCATCTTCTTCACGCTCTTCGCTTTCGCGCTGAACAACCAGCAGGAGGCCGGCGTGCGCTGGTTCTTCGGGCAGGAATGGCGCGCGCCGATGGTCTTCATCGTGCTCGCCGCGTTCGCGCTCGGCTGCGCATTCGGCGTGTTCGCGATGGTGCCGAGCTGGTGGCGACACCGACGTGTTGCGCGCAAGCATGCGCCCGTGATCGAGGCCCGGCCCGATGTGCCGATGACGAGCCCGGCCGGCGAGATCACGCTGTCGCACCCGCCTCGCGATGGACTTTGACCTGCAATGGCTTCTGCTCGGTCTGCCGCTGGCGTTTGCGTTCGGCTGGCTCGCGTCGCGCTTCGACCTGCGCCAATGGAAGCGTGAGCAAAAGGACTCGCCGAAGGCCTACTACAAGGGCCTGAACCTGCTGCTCAACGAACAGCACGACAAGGCCATCGACGCCTTCATCGAGGCGGTGCAGCAGGACCCCGACACCTCGGACCTGCACTTCGCGCTGGGCAACCTGTTCCGCCGCCGCGGCGAGTTCGAGCGCGCGGTGCGCGTTCACGAACACCTGTTGAACCGCGCCGACCTGCCGCGCAGCGAGCGAGACCGTGCTCAGGACGCGCTGGCCCAGGACTTCATGAAGGCCGGGCTGTTCGACCGCGCCGAGAGCGCCTACCTCGCGCTCGAAGGCACCGCCTTCGACACCGAAGCGCGCCTCGCGCTGCTGTCCCTGCACGAGCGCTCGCGCGACTGGCGTGCCGCGGTCGAGGTCGCGGGCAAGCTCGAGCACCGCGGTACCGGCTCGTTCGCGTCGCGCATCTCGCACTACTGGTGCGAGATCGCGCTCGAGGCCGAGGCGAAGCAGCAATCCGACGAGGCCGACAGTGCGCTGAAGCGCGCCCGCGAGGCCGCACCGCAGGCGGCCCGCCCGCTGGTGCTGGCGGGCCAGCGCGCGGCGCGGCGCGGCGACCACGCCGAGGTGCTGGCACTGTGGGGCGTGCTGATGGTCGCGCACCCGGCCTCGTTCAACCTCGTCGCGCACGAGTACGCGCAGAGTGCGCTCGCCAGCGGCGGCGCGGCGCAGGCGCTCGCGCGGCTGCGCGAGCTGTACACGCGTGCGCCGACGATGGACCTGCTCGACGCGCTGGCGCTGCTCGATCCCGAGCCGGCGCGCCAGCGCGAGCGCCTGCTCGCGCAACTGCGCCAACATCCGACGCTGTCGGTGGCCAAGGCCCTGATCACACAGCAGGAGGTCGCGCACTTCGATGCCGGCGAGACCCAGGCGCTCGGCGACGCGATCGGCCGCGCCGCCAAGCCGCTGCACCGCTACCGTTGCGCAGCCTGCGGCTTCGAGGCGCAGCACTATTTCTGGCAATGTCCCGGCTGCTTGAACTGGGACAGCTACCCGCCGCAGCGGCTGGAGGACTTGTAATGGCCACCCAACCCTCGCGCGAGAAGGTCGAGCACTCGCGCGTGCTCGTCGTCGGCGACGCGATGCTCGACCGGTACTGGTTCGGCGCGGTCGACCGCATCTCGCCGGAGGCGCCGGTGCCCGTGGTGCGCGTCAACCGCGAGGAGGAGCGCCTCGGCGGTGCCGCCAACGTCGCGCTGAACGTCAAGACCCTGGGCGCGCAGGCCACCTTGCTGACGGTCGTCGGCGACGATGAGCCCGCGCGCAAGCTGCGCCGCCTGCTCGAGCAGCTTGGCGTGACCGCGCTGCTCGGCAGCGACCCGAAGCTGTACACCATCGTCAAGTTGCGCGTCATCGGCCGCTCGCAGCAGCTGATCCGCATCGACTTCGAAAACCAGCCCGAGCACGAGGTGCTCGCCGGCATGCTGGCCGATTTCGAGCGCGTGCTGCCCGAGCACGACGCGGTGCTGTTCTCCGACTACGGCAAGGGCGGCCTCACCCACATCCCGCGCATGATCGAGCTCGCACGCCAGCTCGGCAAACCGGTGCTGATCGACCCCAAGGGCAGCGACTACAGCCGCTACGCCGGCGCGACCGTGATCACCCCGAATCGCGCCGAGCTCGCCCAGGTCATCGGCAGCTGGAGCAGCGAGGCGCAGCTGCACGAGCGCGTCCAGGCGCTGCGCGCGGCGCACCGGCTCGACGCGCTGCTGCTGACCCGATCCGAAGACGGCATGTCGCTGTTCGACGCCCAGGGTCACGTGCAGGTGGCGGCCGAGGCCCGCGAGGTCTTCGACGTGACCGGTGCCGGCGACACCGTGATCGCCACACTGGCGGCATTGCTCGGCGCGGGCCTGAGCCTGCGCGAGGCGATGCCGATCGCCAACCGCGCCGGTGGCCTCGTCGTCGGCAAGTTCGGCACCGCCAGCGTCAGTTACGAGGAGTTGTTCGCATGAAGGTTGTCGTCACCGGTGCCGCCGGCATGATCGGTTCGAATCTCGTGCATGGCCTGAACGCGCTCGGCATCGACGACGTGATCGCCGTCGACGACCTGACCGACGGCCCGAAGTACCGCAACCTGCTGGGCGCGCAGCTCAGCGACTATTTCGACAAGCGCGAGTTCTACGCGCGCTTCGCCCGTGGCGAGTTCGGGCACGTCGATGCCGTGTTCCACGAAGGCGCCTGCTCCGACACGATGGAGCACGACGGGCGCTTCATGCTCGAGACCAACTACCGCTGCTCGAAGGACCTGCTCGACGCTGCCCAAGCGCAGGGCACGCGGCTGCTGTACGCCTCGTCGGCGGCGACCTACGGCGGCAGCGCCTCGTTCCGTGAGGCGCCCGAGTTCGAGCGGCCACTGAACGTCTACGGCTACTCCAAGCTGCTCTTCGACAACGTGGTGCGGCGCATGTTGCCGGCCGTCACGAGCCAGGTGGTGGGCTTCCGCTACTTCAACGTCTATGGACCGCGTGAGCAACACAAGGGGCGCATGGCCTCGGTGGCGTTCCATCACTTCAACCAGTTCAATGACACCGGCCACGTCAAGCTGTTCGGCGCGTACGGCGGCTACGCCGCGGGCCAGCAAAGCCGCGACTTCGTCTTCGTCGACGACGTGGTCGCGGTGAACCTGTGGTTCCTGCAGCACCCCGAGTGCAGCGGTATCTTCAACCTCGGCACCGGGCGCGCACAGCCCTTCAACGATGTGGCGCTCGCGGCCGTCAACGCGGCCCGGGCGCTGAAGGGCGAGGCGGCGCTGCCGCTGGACGCGCTGGTGCGCCAGGGCTTGGTCGAGTACATCGCTTTCCCCGAGGCACTGGTCGGCAAGTACCAGTCGTTCACCGAGGCCGACCTGACGGCGCTGCGCGCGACCGGTTGCGATCACGCCTTCGCCGACGTGGCCACGGGCGTGCAGGCCTATGTGGGCTGGCTGTCGCGCCAGGGCTGAGCTGATTTCGCGAGGCGCCGGTCAACCTGCGATCCCCCGCTGGCGTTATGGGCTCTGCCGCCGGTCATCTTTGGCCGGCGCCCCACCCCGCCGCAGCGCGGCACCCCACCCTTTCGAGGTACGCACATGATCAAGAAGATTCTCGCCGCAATGCTGGCGCTGTTCGCGGCCGTGGCGTTCGCCGCCGTCGACGCGAACAAGGCGACCCAGGCCGAACTCGAAGCCGTCAAGGGCATCGGCCCGGCGATCTCGGCCAAGATCATCGAAGAGCGCAGCAAGGGCGCGTTCAAGGACTGGCAGGACATGGTCACGCGCGTCAAGGGCGTCGGCGAAACCAATGCCGCCAAGTTCTCGACCGAAGGCCTGACCGTCAACGGCGCCGCGTTCTCCGGCGCGCCGGCCAAGGCCGCTGCCCCTGCCGCCGCGAAGAAGGACGACAAGAAGGCTGACGCGCCGGCTGCTGCACCCGCCCCCACCGCTGCGGCGAAGCCCACGCCGGCCGCACCGGCCGCAGCCGCCACCAAGCCGGTTGCCGCAGCGCCTGCCGCGGCCGCCGCTTCGGGCGCCAAGCCCGCCGAGATGAGCGCCGCCGACAAGAAGGCCGCGGCCAAGAAGGAGAAGGAAGACAAGAAGGCCGCGAAGGCGGCCGCCGCCGAGGAAGCCAAGAAGGCCAAGGCCGACAAGGCCGCTGCCGCGACCGAAGCCAAGAAGGCGGCCAAGACCAGCAAGGCCGCTGCTGCTGCATCGGCACCCGCCAGCGCCGCCAAGAAGTAAGCCCCACCGGGGCGGACCGACCAGGTCCCCCGCAGCGAACGCCCCGCCTCGTGCGGGGCGTTCGCATTTCGGCTCCCGCTTTCGGGGGCGACCTTGCGGGGCGCCCCGTGATGGCGATGGTCGCGCCGGCGACGGCGTCGAACACTTCGGTCCGGGCCTGCAATCCCGCGGCGCCCGAAACCACCGGAGAAGACCCATGAACCTCGTCATCAAGACCATCGTCGGCGCCGCCTTCGCGCTGATCGCGGCCAGCACGTTCGCCGCCGTCGACATCAACCGGGCCAGCCAGGCCGAACTCGAGAGCATCAAGGGCGTCGGCCCGTCGCTGGCGCAGCGGATCCTGGATGCGCGCAAGAGCGGGACGTTCAAGGACTGGATGGACCTGCAGTCGCGTGTGAAGGGCGTGCGCGCCGCCAACTCGGCCAAGTTCTCGGCAGACGGCCTCACGGTCGGCGGCGCCGCGTTCAGCGCTCCGGCCGTCACGGCTGCTCCGACCCGCGCCGCGAAGGCACCGAAGGCGGCGAAGGCCGAGCGCGTCAAATAGCCGCGGTCCGCGCGAACGTCCCGGCGCCGGGGCGTTCGCAAGCGACCGCCGCGTCAGGCCCAGCCGAAGAAGGCGATCACGTCGTCGCGCCGCTGCACCGTGTCGCGCACGCCCAGCGCCATCAGCTCGCGCGTGTAGGCCGACTCGAACAGCAGGTAGCTCGCCAGCGCCGCGCCTCGCGCATCGTCGCCCTGGCCTTGCACGCCGATGCCGCGCAGCATCGTGCGGATCGGCAGCGGCAGCGCGCCCAGGTGCTTGGCGGCGATGTCGTCCAGGCGCTGGCTGGGCGCAATCACCAGCACCTCGATCGGCTTCAGGCTGGTCGCCGCGCGCGCTTCCGGCGTGAGCAATGCAAGCGTGCTGTTGATGCGCTGCAGGCGCTCGACGTCGACCGCGAGGGCATCCAGGAAGATGTTGGACAGCGCGTGGCCCGCGATCTGCGCCAGGTTCGGGTACTCGCTGACGCCGACACGCTCGCCCGGCGGCTCGTGCATGCGGCCGGCGCCGACGACGAGGATGCGTTCGCCGCCCAGGTGCACCGCGGGCGAGATCGGCGCGGCCTGGCGCATCGAGCCGTCGCCGCAGTACTCGAGGTGGTCGCCGATGCGCAGGCCCACCGCGGGAAACACGAAGGGGATCGCCGACGACGCGAGCAGGTGCGGCACCGTGATGGCGTCGCGCACCGCGATGCGCTGCGAGCGCGTCCACGGCACGATGTCCTTGACCGCGTCGTAGAAGGTCACGTGCAGGCCCGAACCGTAGCTCGACGCGGTCACCGCGAGCGCCTGCAGATGGCCCTCGCGCATCATCCGATGCAGCCGCTCGGTGCTGATCAGCTTGTTCAGCAGGCCTTCGAGCGGCGAGTTGTCGAGCAGCGAGCGTGGTCGAGCGCGGCGCCAGCGCGCGATCGCCCAGCCGATCGACATCATCGTCAGCCAGCGTGCGCCGGTGCGGATCACGCCGAACGAATCGGCGCGATAGACCTGCTCGGCGTGAAAGTTCTGCCAGACCTCGCACAGGCCGTCGACCGCGCCGTCGAAGTCGTCGGCGCGGCAGGCCAGCGCCGCGGCGTTGATGGCGCCGGCCGACGTGCCGGTGGTCACCGGGAACGGGTTCGGGTCGGACGCGTGGCCGCTGTCGCGCCGGATCTGCGCGATCGCCTTCAGCACGCCGACCTGGTAGGCGGCGCGCGCACCGCCGCCCGTCAGCACCAGTCCGGTGGTCGCCACGGTAGAGCCCATCACGCCTTATCGGCGCACAGCGGGCCCGACTGAAGGCGCCGGGTCGAGATGGATCACGTCAGTCGTAGATGACGACGGCCCGACCGTGGTGCGCACCGGCGCGCCAGCGGGCCAGCGCGGCATCGGTCGGATAGAAGCGTGCCGCCTCGCCGAGGTCGAGCTCGCCGCTGGCGGCGCCGCGTTGCAGTTCGAGCCGCACCGTCAGCCCTTGCGGCAGGTCGCCGTGTTCGGTGGCGATGCGGCGCGACGGAAAGTCGCGCAGCACCTCGGCCACCGGCGGCACGCTGCCGTTGACCGCGACGCGCAGGTACTTGCCGAAGCGGCAGCGCGCGCCGGCCAGGTCCCAGACTTGCGCCACCGTCAGGCGCAGCCCGCCGGAGAAACGGTCGGGCTGCACCTTGCCCTGCACGATGATCAGCTCGTCGTCCTTGAACAGGTCGCGGTTCGCGTTCAGCAGCTCCTCGTTGGCGACCGCCTCGATCGCGTCGCTCTTGTCGTCGAGCTTGAAGATCGCGACCCGGCCGCGCTGGCCGTTGATGATGCGCAGGTCGGTGACGATGCCGGCGAGCAGCTGCGGCTCGCGGCTGTCGAGCAGGTCGGCGATGCGGCGCTTCGCGAAGCAGCGCACCTCGCTTGCGCTCTGGTCGAACAGGTGGCCGGACAGGTAGAAGCCGAGCGCGGTCTTCTCCAGCGTCAAGCGCTCCTTGATGCTCCAGGTCTCGGCCGGCAGCAACGCCGGTTCCTGCGTGCTCGCGCCGTGCTGGTCGCCATCGTCGTCATCGCCGAAGTCGAACAGGCCGCCCTGATCGGCGTGCGCCGCCTGCGTGTCGGCCCAGTCGAGCGCGAGGCCGACGCTGGCGAGCATGCCGGCGCGGTCCGGGTGCAGCGCGTCGAACGCACCGGCCTTGACCAGCGCCTCGACCACGCGCTTGTTCAGCTGCTTGCGATCGACGCGCGCGCAGAAGTCGAACAGGCTCGTGAACGCGCCACCTTCGTTGCGCGCCGCGACGATCGCCTCGATCGCGCCCTGCCCCGTGCCCTTGACCGCGCCCAGCCCGTACTGCACGCACTGGTCCGAGATCGGCTCGAAGCGGTGCACGCCGCGGTTGACATCGGGCGGCTCGATCGTGATGCCGAAGGTCTTCGCATCGACCAGCAGCGCGCGCAGCTTGTCGCTGTCGTCCATCTCCACCGTCATGTTGGCGGCGAAGAACTCGGCGGTGCAGTGCACCTTGATCCAGGCCGTGTGGTACGCGAGCAGCGAATACGCGGCAGCGTGCGACTTGTTGAAGCCGTAGCCGGCGAACTTCTCCATCAGGTCGAAGACTTCTTCGGCGGCGGCCTTCGCGATCTCCTTCTTCGCGGAACCTTCGCGAAAAATCTCGCGTTGCTTGGCCATGTCCGCGGCGTTCTTCTTGCCCATCGCCTTGCGCAGGATGTCGGCGCCGCCGAGCGAGTAGCCGGCGAGCACCTGCGCGGCGAGCATGACCTGCTCCTGGTAGACGAAGATGCCGTAGGTCTCCGACAACACCGGCTCGAGCAGCGGATGCGGGTAGGTGACCTCGTCCTTGCCGTTCTTGCGCGCGCAGAAGGTCGGAATGTTGTCCATCGGCCCAGGGCGGAACATCGCGTTCAGCGCGAACAGGTCCTCGATGCGCGTCGGCTTCGCGTCCTTCAGCATGCGCTGCATGCCGGCGCTTTCGAACTGGAACACCGACTCGGTGCGACCCTCCGCGAACAGTTTGTAGACGCGCGCGTCGTCGAGCGGCAGTCGGTCGTAGTCGAAGTCGCCGTGCTGCGGCCGTCGCGCCTTGATGAACTCCTTGGCGAGTTCGAGGATCGTCAGCGTCGCCAGGCCCAGGAAGTCGAACTTGACGAGACCGATCGCCTCGACGTCGTCCTTGTCGAACTGGCTCACCGCGCTGTCGCTGCCGGGCTGCATGTACAGCGGGCAGAAGTCGGTGATCTTGCCGGGCGCGATCAGCACGCCGCCGGCGTGCATGCCGACGTTGCGCGTGATGCCCTCGACGCGCGTGGCCAGCGCCAGCAGCTCGGCCACTTCTTCTTCGGCCGCCTCGCGCTGTTCGAGTTCGGGGGCTTCCTTGCGTGCGTAGATCAGCCCGGGATCGGGCTTCTCGGGCACCTTCGCCAGCGTCACCTGCTTGCCCGGCGGTGCCGGGATCAGCTTCGCGATCGAGTCGACGTGTCCGTAGCCCATGCCGAGCACGCGGCCGATGTCGCGCAGCGCGGCCTTCGCGGCCATCGTGCCGAAGGTCGCGATCTGGCTCACCGCGTCGCGGCCGTACTTCTGCTTGACGTAGTCGATCACGCGGTCGCGGTTGCCCTGGCAGAAGTCGATGTCGAAGTCGGGCATCGACACGCGTTCCGGGTTCAGGAAGCGCTCGAACAGCAGGTTGTATTGCAGCGGGTCCAGCCCGGTGATGTTGAGCGAATACGCGACCAGCGACCCGGCCCCCGAGCCGCGCCCCGGCCCGACCGGGCAGCCGTTGCGCTGCGCCCAGCGGATGAAGTCGGCGACGATCAGGAAGTACCCCGGGAAGCCCATCTTCAGGATCGTCGCGATCTCGAAGTCGAGCCGCTCGACATAGCGCGGGCGCTGCTGCTCGCGCTCGGCTTCGATCGGGTAGCGCTGCTTCAGCCGCTCGACCAGACCCTCGTGCGACAGGATGCTGAAGTACTCGGCCATCGCGAGCGGCCGGCCGTCGACGATGGGCGTCGGGAAGTCCGGCAGCTGCGGCTTGCCGAGCACCAGGCTGAGGCTGCAGCGCTTGGCGATCTCGGAGGTGTTCGCGATCGCGCTCGGCAGGTCGGCGAACAAGGCCTGCATTTGCGCCTGGGTCTTGAAGTACTGCTCGCGGCTGAAGCGCTTGACGCGCTTCGGATTCGTCAGCATCTCGCCTTCGGCGACGCACACGCGCGCCTCGTGCGCGTCGAAGTCGTCGGCGCTCGCGAATTGCACCGGGTGCGTCGCGACCACCGGCAGTTGCAGCCGCGCCGCGAGTTGCGCCGCGGCGCGCACGTGCGCCTCGTTGCCGGGCAGGCCGGCGCGCTGCAGCTCGATGTAGAAGCGGTTCGCGAAGATCGCCGCGAGCCGCTGCGCCAGCACATCGGCGCGGGCAGGATCGCCGGCGACCAGCGCCTGCCCGACCGCGCCCATCTCGGCGCCCGCCAGCGCGATCAGACCCGTGTTCAGCTCCGCCAGCCACGCCCATTTGACGCAGGCCTGCGAGCGCTGCTCGTGCTGCAGCCAGGCCCGCGACAGCAGCTCGCACAGGTTGCGATAACCGATCTTGTCCTGCACCAGCACGACGAGCCGGCTGGGCGTCTTCTCGCCGCCTTCGGGCTCGAGCCAGAGGTCCGCGCCAATGATCGGCTTGACGCCCTTCTTGCGCGCCGCGCCGTACAGCTTGACCGCGCCGAACAGGTTCGACAGGTCGGTGATCGCGAGCGCCGCCTGGCCGTCGGCTGCCGCACACGCCACCGCGTCATCGATCCGCAAGGTGCCGTCGGCGATGGAAAACTCGGTGTGCGTACGCAGGTGAACGAAGGCCATGCGGTCATTTTAGGGAGCGCGCGCGCCGTAAAATTTGCGTGGTGAAATCAATTCTGAATGTCTCGGCCTACAAGTTCCTCGGCCTCAGCGACACGGCGCAATGGCGCGAGAGCATCCGCTTACAAGCGCAGGCCGGGGCGCTCAAGGGCACGGTGCTACTGGCCGACGAGGGCATCAACCTGGTCCTCGCCGGCACACCGGCCGGTGTGCGCGGCTTTCTCGCCTGGCTGACCGCGCACGCGGCGTTCGCCGACCTGGCGGTGAAGCAGAGCTGGTCCGACACGGTGCCGTTCGGCCGGCTGCTGGTCAAGGTCAAGGCCGAGATCATCCGCATGAACCACCCGACGATCCGACCGCAGGCCGCGCGCGCGCCCGCGGTCGACGCTCCGACACTGGCACGCTGGCTGGACGCCGGCGTTGACGACGCGGGGCGCGAGGTCGTCACGCTCGACACGCGCAACGCGTTCGAGGTCGATCAAGGCCGCTTCCGCGGCGCGCACGACTGGCGGCTGCGCAAGTTCAGCGACTTTCCGCAAGCGCTGCGCGAGCACCGCGCCGAGCTCGAGGGCAAGACCGTGGTGAGCTACTGCACCGGTGGCATCCGCTGCGAAAAGGCGGCGCTGCTGATGCGCGAGGCGGGCCTTGCGAACGTGCTGCAGCTCGACGGCGGCGTCCTCAAGTACTTCGAGGAGACCGGCGGCCAGCACTTTGAAGGGAATTGTTTCGTCTTCGACGCGCGCGGAGCGTTGAATGACACACTGGCACCGACGCGGCCGGTGTAAGTTCGGGTCGCTCTCCGCAACGATTCTCCGTGGCCGCCCACGGAGCGCATGCCATGAACACTGCCCCGTGGCCCATGCCCCCCGTCGCGCAGCCGGGCGAACTCGCGGCCGCCTACGCCGCGATCCGCCAGACCACGCTGGACCTGATCGCGCCGCTGTCGGCCGAGGATTGCCAGGTCCAGTCGATGCCGGATGCGAGCCCGGCGAAGTGGCATCTCGCGCATGTCACCTGGTTCTTCGAGACCTTCGTGCTGGAGCCGAACGAGCCCAATTTCCGGCCATTCGACGCAAGCTTCCGGGTGCTGTTCAACAGCTACTACCAGGGCGTGGGCGAAATGCACCCGCGCGCGCAGCGCGGTCTGGTCACGCGGCCGACGCTGGCCGAGGTGAAGCAGTACCGCACCGCCATCGACGAGCGCATGCAGCGCCTGCTCGGTGCGCGTGGCGACGACGCGGTGCTGGCCCAACTGGTGACGCTCGGGCTGCACCATGAGCAGCAGCATCAGGAACTGCTGCTCACCGACATCAAGCACGCACTGAGCTTCAACCCCGCCCGCACCGCCTACGCCAGGCGCTGGCCGATGACCAGCGTGCGCGCGCAGCCGCTGCGCTGGTTCGACCAGACCGGCGGGCTGATCGAACAGGGCTTCGACGCCGCGCTCGACGGCGCGTTCTGCTTCGACAACGAGACCCCGCGCCACGGCGTCTATCTCGCGCCGTTCGAACTCGCGTCGCGCCCGGTGAACAACGGCGAATACCTCGCGTTCATCGACGACGGCGGCTACCGCCGCCCCGAGCTCTGGCTGTCGATGGGCTGGGACTGGGTGCGCACCGCCCAGCGCAGCGCGCCGCTGTACTGGCACGAACTCGACGGACGCTGGATGTGCCACACCCTGCATGGGCTGGTCGAGATCGACACACGCACGCCGGTCTGCCACCTCAGCTACTTCGAAGCCGACGCGTTCGCGCGCTGGGCCGAGGCGCGGCTGCCCACCGAATTCGAATGGGAGCACGCAGCGCGGCAGCTGCGCGGCGCGGAGCGGCCGAACCTGGCCGACCGCGGTGCCTTCCACCCGCTGCCGGCGGAGGGCGAGGCCGGCGACGAGCCGGTGCAGATGTTCGGCGATGTCTGGGAGTGGACGCAGTCGAGCTACAGCGCCTACCCGGGCTACCGCACGCTGCCGGGCGCGGTCGGCGAATACAACGGCAAGTTCATGAGCAACCAGTACGTGCTGCGCGGCGGCTCGTGTGCGACACCCGCCGGTCACGTGCGCGCAAGCTACCGTAACTTCTTCCCGACCGACGCGCAGTGGCAGTTCAGCGGTCTGCGGCTGGCCCGCGATCTCTGACGCGGCGACGCCGCCTCACGATGTCAGCACGCTCAGCACCTCGGAGCGGAACTCGCGCTGGTACAGGATGTAGATGACGCCCAATGTCGCCAGCATGAAGACGAGCGGCGAGAAGAACCAGCCGATCGCGGCGAACGCGAAGTAGTAGCCGCGCAGCCCGTCGTTGAAGGTCTCGGCTGCGAGGCCGACGATGCGCCCGGCCTTGTCGGCGAAGGCCTCGCGCGACAGTTGCTCGGCGATGAAGCGCTCGGCCTCGGGCGCTGCCGCGACCAGCAGCGCGCCGAACGTGTACTGGCGCATCGACCAGGTGAAGCGGAAGAACGCGTAGACGAAGATGCCGAGCAGCAGGATCAGCTTCAGGTCGAAGATCAGCGCCGAGGTGCGTTGCGCGAACGGCAGGTCGCGCACCAGTTCGCTGGCCTTGTCGCCGGCGAGCACCGCCAGCAGGCCGCCGATGATCAGGATCGTCGTCGACGCGAAGAACGATGGGCTGGTCGACAGGTTCTGGATCACGACGCCGTCGATCACCCGGACCTCGCGGTAGGTCGTCTGCAGCATCCACTGGCGGCGCACCGCGTTGGTCGCCGCGAGCACCGAGCGCGTCGAGCCGGAACCCCGCCGCGAGAAGTGGGCGTACGCGCCCCAGCCGACGAAGAACACCGCCAGCGCCACCCAGTCGAGCCAGGGCAGCAGCGCCAAGACCTTGAACATCACCTCCATGGACGGGAATGTAGCAAGGCCGGGCCGTTCCCGGCGGCCCGGACAGGAGGTTCAGTGCGCGCGCTTCGCGTCGACGCTGATCGCGCCGGGGCCGAACGCGGCGAGCGCCAGGAAGCCACCGGCAATCGCGACGTTCTTCCAGAAGTTGATCTGCATGTTCATCACCTGGTCGGCAGGCACCGCCCAGTAGGCGTGGAAGATCAGGCCGGCGAGCAGCGTGAAGACCGCCAGCGCCAGCGCCGCCCAGCGCGTCATGAAGCCGAACGCGATCGCGAGGCCGCCGCCGAGTTCGATGAGGATGGTCAATGCGGCCACCACCGAGGGCATCGGCAGGCCCTTCGAGGCGATGTAGCCGACCACGCCCTCGAACCCGCCGATCTTGCCGAAGCCGGAGGTGATGAAGATGAGCGCCAGCAGGATGCGACCGAGCAGCGCGAGTGGGTTCTGAAGAGTGTTGAACATGATGTTTCCTTGAGCTGTGTTGAGGATGGATGAAATTGGGAATCAGTGGAGATCGAAGACCAGCACTTCGGCATCGACACCGTCGGCGATCGTTAGTTCGCTCTCGCGTTCGAGGCGCAGCGCGTCGCCGCCTTGCAGAGGCTGACCGTTGACCGTGACGCTGCCGCGCACGACGTGCACATAGGCCTTGCGCTTCGGGTCGAGGGCGCGCTTCAGCGGCGGGTCGCCATTGAACAGGCCGCTGTAGATCGACGCGTCGGCGTGGATCGTCACCGAGCCGTCGGCACCGGCCGGCGAGGCGACCAGCCGCAGCGTTCCTCGCTTGGAGGCCGCATCGAAATGCTTCTGCTCGTAACCCGACTCGATGCCGCGCACGCTGGGCTCGATCCAGATCTGCAGGAAGTGCGTCGTGTCCTTCGGCGCGTGGTTGAACTCGCTGTGCAGCACGCCGCGGCCGGCGCTCATGCGCTGCACGTCGCCGGGCCGGATGACGCCGCTGACCGCCGCGCCGGCTTCTCCGTTGCCCATGCTGTCCTTGTGCGCAAGCTCGCCCGACAGCACGTAGCTGACGATCTCCATGTCGCGATGACCGTGCGTGCCGAAGCCGGTACCGGGCGCGATGCGGTCCTCGTTGATGACGCGCAGGTTGCCGAAGCCCATGTGCTGCGGGTCGTGGTAGTCGGCGAACGAGAAGCTGTGAAAGCTCTTGAGCCAACCGTGGTCGGCGAAGCCGCGGTCGGACGATTTGCGAACGGTGAGCATGGCGACATTCCTTTCGATGCGATGAATGTAGGCTCGGGCACGCGGCCCGGCGACCGGCGCACGTTGAAGGAAACGTTCAAATAAGATGAACGACTATTCCCAAGCACGAGCCTCCATGCCCGATAGCCGCAATGTCCTGACCCCCGAGGCCCTCACGATGATGGACGTCATCGCGCGCACCGGCAGCTTCGCGGCTGCGGCGCGCGAGCTCGGCAAGGTGCCTTCCTCGCTGACCTACAGCGTGCGCCAACTCGAGGACGCTCTCGACGTGCTGCTGTTCGACCGACGCTCGCGCCAGGCGCGGCTCACCGCGGCCGGCGAGGAACTGCTGAACGAAGGCCGGCGCCTGCTCGATCAGATGGACGCGGTCGCGAACCGCGTCAAGCGCGTCGCCACCGGCTGGGAGACGCAGCTCAGCATCGCGGTCGACGGCGTGATCTCGCGCCTGACCATGTTCGAACTGTGCGAAGCGTTCTATGCGCTCAACCCGCAGTGCCCGACGGCTCACGGCAGCGGCGCCGAGCTGCCGGCCACGCTCGGCAACCCGGGCACGCGACTGCGCCTGCGCACCGAAGTGATGGCTGGCACCTGGGAGGCTCTGATCAACGGCCAGGCCGATCTGGCGATCGGTGTCGGCACCGACCGCGGCGCGCCCCCGGGCGTGCAGATGAAGGAGATCGGCACGACGGCTTTCGTGTTCGCGGTCGCGCCGCACCATCCGCTGGCCGCGGCCACGGTGCCGATCAGCGACGCCGAGTTGCTGCGTCACCGCGCGGTCGCAGTCTCCGATTCGGCACAGCGCCTGACACCGTTGACGGTGAATCTGCTTCCCGGGCAGGACGTGCTGACCGTCAGCAGCATGCAGCTCAAGATCGAAGCGCTGCTGCGCTGCATGGGCTGCGGCTTCGTGCCCTTGCCGATGGTGCACGAGCACATCGCGGCCGGCCGCCTCGTTGCCAAGCCGGTGCAAAGAGTCGGTCGTCCGGTGCGGCTCGGCTATGCCTGGCGCACGCCGGTCGCGAACGCGCCCGGCGCGGCGCGCAAGCCGCAGCTCGGGCTGGCGCTGCGCTGGTGGCTGGAGCAGCTCGAGAGCCCGACGACGCGCAGCGCACTGCTCGAGCGTCAGGGCCAGGCATCGACGATCGGCATGTGAGCCGGCGGGTCGCGTCACGATGCCAGCGCCACGCTATCGCGGCCGGTTCGCGCCTTCGCCGACCGGGCTGCTGCACGCCGGCTCGCTGGCCGCCGCACTCGCGTCGTGGCTGGACGCGCGCGCGCATGGCGGCCAATGGCTGCTGCGCATCGAGGATGTCGACGCGCCACGCTGCGTGCCCGGCGCCGACGTGGCGATCGTCGCGCAGCTCGCGGCCTGCGGGCTGGTGCCGGACGAAGCGCCGCAATGGCAATCGGCGCGCGGCGCCCACTACGAGGCCGCCGTCGCGCGGCTGATCGCCGAGGGTTGGGCCTACCCCTGCGGCTGCACGCGAGCCGACATCGAGCGTGCGCTGGCTCAGCTGGGCCGGGTACGCGAGCGCCACGACGACCTCGTCTACCCCGGCACCTGTCGAGGCGGATTGCAGGGCAAACCGGCGCGCGCATTGCGCCTGCGGGTCATGCCCTCGATCGACGCGCTCGCCGCGCCGCTGGACATCGCGTGGCACGACCGGCGCCTCGGCGCGCAGCACCAGCGCGTCAGCGACGCGGTCGGCGACTTCGTGCTCAAGCGCGCCGACGGCCTGTGGGCCTACCAGCTCGCGGTCGTGGTCGACGACGCGGCGCAGGGCATTACTCACGTGGTGCGCGGCGAGGATCTGGCCGACAACACGCCGCGCCAGATCCACCTGCAGCGCGTGCTCGGGCTGGCGACGCCGGCGTATCTGCACACGCCGCTCGCGCTCGGCGCCGACGGCGCGAAGCTGTCGAAGCAGAACGGCGCCGTGCCGGTGGACACCGGCGACCCGCTGACCGCGCTGCGCGACGCCGCGCACTTGCTCGGCGTGCAGGCCGAGGGCGGCAGCGTCGCCGCCTGGCTGAGCAGCGCAACAGCGCACTGGGCCGCGCGCTGGCGCGCCGTCTGACCGCGTGGCCAGACCCCGGCCTGCGCCGGCCGCGTCGGCGGCTGGCATGATCACGCTTTACGTTCGTTCAACCACCCACGAAGGCTCGTCATGGTCACCACCGAATCCGGTCTGCAATACGAAGACACCACCGTCGGCACCGGCGCCACCGCGCGCGCTGGCCAGCACGTGTCGGTCCACTACACCGGCTGGCTCTACAACAACGGCGCGAAGGGCGCGAAGTTCGACTCCAGCAAGGACCGCAACGACCCATTCGGCTTCGGCCTCGGTGGCGGGCAAGTCATCAAGGGCTGGGACGAAGGCGTGCAGGGCATGCAGGTCGGCGGCACGCGCGTGCTGGTGATCCCGCCGCAGCTCGGCTACGGCGCGCGCGGCGCCGGCGGCGTTATCCCGCCGAACGCGACGCTGATGTTCGAGGTCGAACTGCTGGGCGTCTGATGCCGGTGCGCTACGAGATCGTCCACACGACGGTCTACCACTACCAGCAGCCGGTGACCTTCGGCGAGCACCGGGTGATGTTCCGCCCGCGCGACAGCCACGACCTGCGCGTGCTCGCCACCGACCTCGAAGTCAGCCCCGAGGCGATGGTGCGCATGATCCAGGATCCGCACTCGAACTCGGTCGCGCTGGTGCAGCCGCTGGTGCCCGCGGTCGAACTGAAGATCGTCTGCAGCTTCATGATCGAGCACGCCCACACCAATAACCTCGAGCTGCCGCTGTCGCCCAGCG
>Ga0070667_100002235_pt1 | contig 17041 bp, 16 predicted proteins | sample KBSS33metaG_FD_64659 | JGI IMG/M metagenome (GOLD analysis project Ga0070667, IMG submission 64659) | Switchgrass rhizosphere microbial communities from Kellogg Biological Station, Michigan, USA - KBS S3-3 metaG | ecosystem: Host-associated > Plants > Roots > Rhizosphere > Soil ... | reverse complement strand
GCCTCAAATGCCCTGGGTCCGTGGCCCGCCGTGAACTTTGCCAGCCGATGAAGCGCCGCGATGATCCCGGCTTCCCATTGATCGTCCCCGTTGCGCATTGCCATGCGCAGTGCTGCAGTCTCCACGATTTCGCGGGTATGCACGAGATCCTCAAGATCGGCGCGGTTGAGGTCCGAAACGCGGAACCCCTTCTGCTCGATGGCCACGACGAAACCCGTGGTGCACAGACGCGTGAGCGCTTCGCGCACCGGAGTCGTGCCGATTTCGTAACGCTCGGCAAGCGCGTGGACGCCGAGTCGGTCGTTGGGCGCGAAGTGCCCCGTCACGATGTCTCGACGAACCAATGCCATTGCCTGTTCAACCAGCGTTCCGCCGTTCTCGTTTGCCGAATTAGCATCGCGCTTCCGCCGTGTCATACGAGTGTTTGGCCTGTGATCAGTTCCGATGTCTAGGGGGAGGGATGCGTTCGGGCACGGACGGCGAGGTGTCGCTGGCTTGGATCATCCGCTGGCGACAGGTACCCCGGCATCACCTGGCTCGGAAGTGTAGATGCGGCCGGCAACGGAGCTTTCGCACCGGTCTCCCATTCGTATTTGTACCATGTATACACACAACCGCAATTTATACATAATTTATTACGCGATTCGGTCATGCCGAGGACGGGCACCGCTTCGCAGCGTAGAGCGGTCCGCGATCGTCGACGTGCAACTGCGCGCGCGGATGGCGACTGCACCACTAACCGAGATCTCGACGGCAACAACGAGGTCGAACCAGGATGAGAATCGTGACCTGCCTCCAGAAGACGCGGATGTACATCACTGGCACCACAAACGCAGGGGGCGCGCGCCGGTTGGCGCTGCTTTTCGCGTTGGCGATCGCATTGGCGCCCCAACTTGCAGTGGCTCAGAGCAAGATCCCCGCTTACCCCGAACGGCCCATCAAACTCGTCGTGCCGTTCCCCCCTGGCGGAACAACGGACACACTTGCTCGCACCCTCGCTGAGGGACTCAGGGCTGATCTGGGTCAGCCGGTCATCATCGACAACCGGAGTGGGGCAGGGGGTCTGATCGGGACGGACGCGGTGAAGACCGCTCCCGCGGACGGGTACGTTCTGCTGCTGACGTCCTTGAACAATCACGTCATGCTGCCCCTCATTCAGAGGACGTCTTTCCAGCCGGAGCGGGACCTCGCCTCGATTGGACTGGCGGTGCAGTCAAACACAGCACTCCTGGTCAGCAACGCCGTCCCAAGCAAGACCCTGGCGCAGTTCGTCGAGTACGCCCGGCAGAACCCTGGGCGAATGAACTATTCGAGTTCGGGCAACGGGAGCTTTGGTCACTTCTTCACAGAGCTGTTCAAGTCGCAGGCCCACATCGACGTTGCTCACGTTCCGTACAAGGGTGCCGCCCCCTCCGCGATGGCTTTGTACAGCAATGAGGTTCAGCTTCTCATTGTTGGCTACTCTGCGGTCCAGTCCAATGCCGAGGCCGGTCAGATGCGCGTTCTCGCACAAGATGGCGATGTGCGATCAGCCTTGCTGCCGAATGTGCCGACATTTGCGGAGGCCGGATTCCCGGAGTTCCGCCCCACTTTCTGGCTAGGACTATCGGCACCCAAAGACACGCCGCCGGTCATCATTGCTCGCCTGAACCAAGCGATGAACACCATCCTGCGATCGCCGGAATTCGCAGAGAGAGCGCGCAAGAACGGCTGGACCCCGCTCCCCGGCACGCCAGCTGACATGGATAAAAAGATCGCGAGCGACCTTGGTCAGTACGGTGCCGTTGTTCGACGACTCAAGATCAGGGCGGACTGAGGTGTTCGAGCGCTGACGCGAGCTCGCGCGCCGAGCTGGCTCCCCAGTTGCGTTGCGCTCTGAACATCGATTTGCATTCCAACCATACCATCGGGAACTGGCATGAAACTTCAACCTCGACTCGCGCTGCGGGCAATCACCACACTGTCGCTGCTGCTGTCCAGCATTTGCAATGCGCAGGGTTCATCAAGTGCCAAGTCGTCTCTCGGGGGGCCGTTGACGCTGGCAGACCAGGGATCGTTCTTTGTCGGTGGTCGAACAATCGTCACGGACGGGTATCGGAACGCAACGCCACTGTTCGACTTTCTGAAGCCGGGTGAAGTCACCGTCGATCAGATGTACGTGCAATACATGATTCCGGCCGTGATCACCGGCCCAGCGGTGATCATGATGCACGGCTTCAACCACACAGGCGCGACGTTCGAGACCACGCCGGACGGTCGCGAGGGTTGGGCCACTTACTTCGCCAGAAAGGGGTTTCCGGTCTACGTGATCGATCAGCCTGGGCGCGGCCGATCTGGTTTCGATCCGTCCTCATTCAATCGCGCCAAGACGTCGGGCGACCCGAGCGGGCAGCCTGCCATTCCCTTCTATCCGATGAAATACGCTTGGAGCGTGTTTCGCTTCGGCAAAGAGTACCCGACGGCGTTTCCCGGCATGCGCTTCCCGTTGGAGGCTGTGGGTGAGTACTCCAAGCAGCTGGTACCAAACCTTGAGAACACCTTGCAGCGCGGCATGGATACCGCACCGATTGATATTGCAGCCTTGCTGGATCGGATTGGCCCGGCGGTGATCTTGGTGCATTCGCAGGCCGGCGGCATGGGTATCAGCGCGGTCAAGATCCGTCCCGACAAGGCGTTGGCGTTGGTAAACGTCGAAGGCGGCTGTGTTCCCATTAGCCCCGACGAAGCTGCCAGCGTATTCGCGAAGGTCCCGTTCCTGGCGCTCTGGGGCGACTTCAGCATTGGCTCACAGGGTCCGGTCGGCGACGCGCGCCGCAATGGCTGTGCCGACTCCGTCAAGGTCATCAACGAGAAGAACGGCAAAGCAGATTTCGTCTTTCTGTCTGATCACGGAATGCCCGGTCACTCACATATGATGATGATGGACAAGGGCAACCTTGCGATCGCGGACTTCGTCATGAACTGGCTCAAGAAGAACGGGGTCAAGGCGCGCGACTAGATCCGATCGGTTCTCCCAACCGGGAGGCAGATGCTAGTCCGGTCGCGCACGGCGGCGGGCGCGCACCGGTTCCCCCGGCAATTTCAAATAGAGCAAGGCTCATACGGGGCAGGGCTGCAGGGTCCCCGCACATACTGAGCCGGTGAGAAGGTCCTAGGTGACGGGCCACACGAGAACCTGCTGAAAGACTTGGGCCTGGCTTCGCCTGCACCCTGTGCCATCGAAGGAGAAAGTGAGCGTACGGCCAGTGTGGGGACCCGTAGTAGCAATTCCCGTCTTCTCGGACTTGAAAGACAGAGACAGCGATGACGAGGCTTTGAGCCTGACTCTTCAAGGACTCAGCGGCGGCCGCCGACTCTTCAAACAGCGGCGCGTTCTGCTGTGTGCTTTGGTCCATATGGCTGATGGACGAATTCATCTGCGCCAACGACTGCGCCTGCTCACTCGCCGCCCGGGCGATCTGGCCGATCATTGAATTGACCAACTGAAAGCGCTCGACAACGGTGCGGATACCGCTCTTGAAGCGGGATCAACTGAACCCTTTCCTTGAACACGTCACGCACGCGCCCCGGCAGCAGGTGTAGCCCACGTCGCCACTCACCAAGTTCATCAGCGAGAAGATGTCGCCCACCTTCATGACAACGTCGGGCTCGAACCCCGCGATCCGAAACGCCTCGACGAAGCCGCCGAAAGTCACGAAGCCGTCGCAGAGGCTGACGAAGCTTTGGTCGGCACAGGAGCGCAGATCCACCGCGTCGGTGTTCGCGTATGGAGATCCGGCCGGCGCCGCGAAGAAGGATGTCGTCCTTGAAGAGATCAATGCGCCCGTCGTCGGACTCGGCGTCGGGAATCCTGGCCAGCATCGCGTCGATCTCGCCCCCTCCTCAGTTTTACCAAAAGAGGTCCGCGTTTGAACCGGGGATCAACTCGGTCTGAAGCTCCGGCTTGCGCAACTTCAAGTCCACGATCACGTGAGGAACGGTCGCGACGGCCAGAGAATACAGCGAGCCGAAGCGGATATTGCCGGATGAAAAGCCGCCGCCCTCTCGCGTGGCCCGTATCCTGCCGCCGACCAACTTCAGCAAGTCGCTGGCGTAATTTGCCAGTACGTGTGCGGCATCGGTAGGCGTGAGGTTTCGGTCCTCGCGACGGAACAATTGGCAGCGATCGCCCTCTTTCAGCGAATGCAGTGCACGGTGCACATTGACAGTGCAGACATCCGCAGTTCGGCTGCCCGCACGAGGTTGCCTACTCGCATGATGTCAACCTCGGCCGGGCTGCGGGGCTGCGGGGCTGCGGGGCTGCGGGGGCTGCGGGGCTCCAGACGACGAGCCACTCAAGACAGCGGGCGACCGCCATCGACCGGGAGAACGGCCCCGGTGGTGAAGGTCAACTGCGTCGCAGCTGCGATGACGGCTCCCGCCACCTGGTCGGGGAGTGCCAACGCACGCAACGGCGTCCGCTCTACCTGTTCAGCTCGCCAATGGTCGTCGAGTCCCCTGACGAAATCAGTATCGACCAGCCCCGGTGCCACTGAGATCACGCGTACGACAGGGGCCAACGCACGCGCGAGGGACTTGGTCATATTGTCGACTGCCGCCTTCGAAGCACAGTACATGACATTGCTGCCATTGGCCGTGACGGCCGCAATCGACGAGATGTTGACTACCAGCGCCGCCGGACTCTTCCGGAGCAACGGGAGCAGGGCTCGAATAGCCGCGAAAGGTCCGCGAACATTGGTGGCGAGGATCTGGTCGATGAGTGCGTCGTCCAGGGCGTCGAGGTCGGCATGCGGAACGAACCGCGTCGTGCCGGCACAGTTCACCAGCAGATCGCACGCGCCGAACCGTTGCTCGACGGCGGAGGCGAGTGCTCGCAGGCCAGCGGTATCGGTGACCGGCGCACGCATTGCGCAATGGCCGCCGGGAACGTCTGGGAGTGAGTGCGCCAACGCTTGGGCAGCTTCTTGCGAGCTGTTGTATCCCACGACGACGTTTGCACCGGCGCCTGCTAGCCGTCCGCAGATGGACAGGCCGATGCCTCCAGCGCCGCCGGTTACCACGGCGACACGTCCAGCCAGTTCCGAGCGGCTCATCTCAGACCACAGCCTTCAGGCGGCGCACGCGAATATCCGCCTGCTCCTTGTGTCCCGCCATGTGTTCGAGCGCGCACAGCCTCGAGCAATACTCGCCCACCATCACCGATGCTTCGTCGGTCAGCACACGTTGGTACGTGTGCGTCTTGATGAACTTGCCAACCCACAGGCCGCCGGTGTATCGACCCGCACGCATCGTCGGCAAGGTGTGGTTCGTTCCGATCACCTTGTCGCCGTACGACACGTTCGTGCGATGCCCGAGGAACAGCGCGCCGTAGCTGCGGAGGTTCTCCAGGAACCAGTCGGGATTGCCTGTCATGACCTGCACGTGCTCCGAAGCGATTCGCTCTGCCTCCTGGAGCATCTCGTCGTCCGTCTCGCAGAGGATGATCTCTCCATAGTCTCGCCACGAGATGCTTGCTACCGGCGCAGTCTCCAGGCGTGCGAGAACAGCTTCGATGGCGGCGGGAAGTTCCGCCGCGATCTTCTTGCTGGTGGTGATACAGACGGCGGGCGACGTGGGACCGTGCTCTGCTTGACCCAACAGGTCCACGGCAACCAACTCGGCGTCTACCGAGTCATCGCAAATCACCATGGTCTCGGTCGGGCCGGCCAGCAAGTCGATGCCGACGCGCCCGAACAGCTGCCGCTTGGCTTCGGCGACATATGCGTTTCCCGGCCCCACGATCATGTCGACGGGCGCGATCGTTTCGGTACCGATCGCCATCGCAGCGATCGCCTGCACTCCGCCGACCACGTAGATCTCATCGGCCCCTGCGAGTGCCATCGCAGCGACAATTTCTGGCGAGGCCTTGCCGTCGAACGGCGGTGCGCAGGCGATCACGCGGTCCACGCCGGCCACCTTCGCCGTCAGAACGCTCATGTGCGCCGAGGCGATCAGCGGATACTTGCCTCCGGGGATGTAGCAGCCGACGGACTTCATCGGAAGATTCTTGTGACCCAGGACCACCCCCGGCAAGGTTTCGACTTCGACGTCGTGGAGCGAGGCAAGCTGGACCTTCGCGAACCGGCGAATTTGCGCCTGCGCAAACTCGATGTCCGCCAATGCCCGAGGACTCAGCGAGTCGATGCAACGTTGGATCTCGTCTTTCGAGAGCCTGAATGACGCGGGATCCCACTTGTCGAATCGCTTGGAATAGTCGCGAACCGCAGCTTCCCCGCGCGCTTCGATGTCGGCGAGGATGGTGGTCACGGTGCTCTGCACCTGCGCGTTGATGTCGAGCTTCGCCTGTGGCGCCTTGCCCTTCTTGAGATACTGAATCATGGATGCGCTTTCGATGTCATGCGCCCGTTGCGGCGCGGTTGAGTGAGGTTCAATGCGGTTGCGTGCGCGAGGGATTCGCGCACTGCACGCACGCAGCGCGTCCGTCGCGACGACGCACGCGGATGCCGGGCGATGGCTACTTGATGGCCATCGGGTTGATGGGCGAGCCGACGGCTTTGCTGATCGGCAGCGGTGGTGCTGTGAACATGAACTCGTAGACACCGTCGTCCGCACAGTCCGCGGCCAACTCCTTCAGATAGAAGATCTCTCCCATCGTGATACCGATCTTGGGGATGACCACCCAGTGCCACGGCTGGGTGCAGTCGTCGGTCTCGTTCGGGCGGACCTCGCAACCCCAGGTGTCCGTGCAGATCGCCGCGATCTCCTTCTTATGGATCCATTCCGCAGTTTCGAACGACAGGCCCGGGGCAGCTCCGCCCGCGTAGCCGCCCCACTCCTCCTGCTCCAGGCACCGCTCCATGTGGCCGGTGCGAACAATCACAAAGTCGCCCCGCTTGACCTCGACCTTCTGGTGGTCGGCAGTGGCCTCCAGGTCTTCGATGGTGATCGCTTCGCCATCGGGAAAGGAGTGAACGCCGCGAAAGCGCGCAACGTCGAGGAGCACGCCGCGTCCGACCATGCGGTCCTTGGTCTTCTCGATGCCGTTCTTTTGTGCGCCGGTACTGTCGACGAGGCGAGCGTCGTAGCCGTTCCACATCCTGTCGTCATAGAAGATGTGCCCGAGCGCATCCCACTGGGTTCCGCATTGCAGGGGCATCGAGACTGCATCGTCCGCGTAGCGCAGGCCGCCCGCGTCCTGGTTGCCGGCGACGGCATCGGTGCCGGTCGCAAGCATCACGTGGATCGGGTTGTAGCGGTTGCCCCACAGGCCCTTCTGGGGCCCGTTGCGGTCGAAGTTCAACCCGAGCGAGAACACCTTTCCGCGTCGCACCAATGCGGCCGCGTTCACGATGTCCGCTGGAGTGACGAAGTTCAGGGTTCCGATCTCATCGTCGGGTCCCCAACGGCCCCAGTTGCTGCATCGTTCCGCGACTTCGCGCAGATGCGCCATCTTGAATTTTTCAGCGTCGTATCGTCTTGTCATGATTTCCTCTGCTTGGCCGCAAGTGCGGCACGTTGATTGATTGGGGGCGACTCTCTTGTAATTGACCAGTGACTTAGTTGCGCAAGGCTTCGCTCAGGTCGTCTCGGTCCGAGTGATTGCCCGCCGTTCCTACGGCTTTCACGTGTGAGCTGCGCAGTGGGAGTCCGCGGTTTCGGGGATGCTTCGGCCGGGTTCTGTCTTCATTATTGAGCAGATGCTCATTTGTAGTTCCTAAGGCGCTGGTTGTCAACGGGGGTTTTTCGGTACAGTTCGTTCGCCCGTCGGTGCGCGCTGTCAGCGAGCCGACGCAAGTTCGGCATTTCATCGAATCAGGACGACGAGAAATTGAGCACAACAAGAGCGAAATCGAGCAGGCCGGCAGAGCGCACGCGGACTCAAGAACCACGTGAGCCGCAGCGGCGCCTGCCTCCGAATGAGCGCCAACTCCTGATCGTGGAGGGCGCTGTGAGCTACTTCGCCGAAGTTGGGTTTGAGGGACAGACGCGTGAGTTGGCCAAGCGCCTCGGGGTCACGAACGCGTTGCTCTTTCGCTACTTTCCTACCAAGGAAGACTTGGTCGAGCGTGTCTACGAGCAGGTGTACCTGGGCCGGTGGCGGCCGGAATGGGAAGACTGGCTCAAGGATCGGAAGTTGCCGCTCGAGGTCCGATTGCGCCAGTTCTACAAAAGCTATCTCTCAGTCATATTCACGTACGACTGGGTTCGAATCTTCTTTTTCGCCGGTCTTCGCAACGTGAACATCAACGAGCGCTATCTCCGGGTTCTGGGGCAACGCATCGTGGCCCCGCTGTGCGTTGAGATTCGGCACGAATACGGACTTCCGCCGCCGGACGTGGTTCCGATATCTCAGCACGAAACGGATGCCGTTTGGGGTCTGCAGGGTCAGATCCTTTACATCAGCGTGAGGCGGTACATCTATCACCAGAAGATCGGTGATCCGGAACAAATCGCCGATCGCGCGATCGATGTCTTCCTCTCTGGTATTTCGTCGGTTGCGCGGCGAGCCTCCGGGACAGGTTGACGCGACTGGCCGGGTTCGCTCGCGGATAGAAGGAGTGCGGTCGAGCGCTTGTCTGATGCGATCGCGAGCGGAGTGCCGGCGTCTTGCTCTCGTGAGTGCCGACGTCACTCGTCGGGCCTCAAGGTCGACGGTCGTAGGCCGACGGGACTCGACTCAAAGCACACTAATGACGCGAGTACGCTTGCGACTTATCCATGCCGCGCCTGCAGAATCTGTCTTATGAGCTCTGGCTTTCGTACTTTGCCGGTGGGCGTCATCGGAAGCTGGTTGAGCAGTTCCAGCTGCTCGGGAAGCTTGTAGTCGGCAACGCGTCCCTTCAGCAGGCTGACGACCTCTGCCAACGCGATCGTCGCCCCCGGCTTGAGCACCGCGCAAAGGCAGTTTCTCTCGCCCAACCGCTCATCCGGCAGACCCACGACGGCAACAAGGAGGAATGCCGGGTGCTGGTAGAGAAGCTCCTCGATCTCACGCGGGAAGTATTTCTTTCCGCCGCGGTTGATGATCTCCTTCTTGCGACCGGAAATGCGAACGTTGCCGGCGGCGTCCACCACCTCGCCGAGGTCTCCGGTGCGAAACCACCCGTCCTCGGTGAAGCTGTCAAGATTGGCTGAAGGGTTGTTGAGATACCCCAGGTGCACGGAGGGGCCCTTGGCCGCCAGCTCACCCGATTGCCCATCCGGGACCAAGCGGCCGGCTTCATCGAGAACACCCAGCTGGAGTTGCGAGATGCACCGGCCAATCGTTCCATTGACCTTGAGAGGGTCGTCGTCAAGCCGTGTGTAGCAATGAAACCCCGTCTCGAGCATGCCGTAGAGCTCGATCAGCTTGGCACCAGGTATGGCGGTCTGGAACGCCTTGATCGCTTCCAGCGACGCCGAAGCCCCTCCGGTCAGAACGACGCGCAAGGAAGAGAGGTCGCGGTTCTTAACGCCTTCGGCGTTGAGGATCGCGACGATCGACGCCGGGGCCGTCGGAATGTAGGTCACGCGTTCCTTCTCGATGAGGTCCAACGCGGCTCGACCCGAGAATCGGTCCAGCAGCACGCCCTTGGCACCCGCCATGACCACCTGAAGGAGGGTGAGGTAGCCCCAGTTGAGACCGACCGGAAGATAGATGAGGAACACGTCGTCCGACGTCACCTGCATGTCCGCGCTTAGAAACTCCGCGGCGCACAGCGTCGTGTTGAAGCTGTGAAGTACTCCCTTTGGATTGCCCGTCGTGCCCGAGGTGAAGCACATCCGCATGATCTCGTCCGGGTCCATGTGGAATCTGTCTGCCTTGCGAAGAACCGGGCTGGAGGTGACGGCCGAGGCGAAGCTCGCCACGCCGGGCGACTCGACGTCGTCGACGCAGACCACGACCTTCAGACCCGGGAGGTTTGGACGAACGGATTGAATCAGATCGACGTAGTCGAATCCCTTGAATTCGCGTGCGCAGACGTAGGCGGCGGAGTCGGAAAAGCGCAGGATGTAGTCGAGTTCCGTAGCGCGCAGGTCGGAACTGATCTTGTTCGCTATGGCGCCAATGAGCTCGAGAGAAAAGAACACGACCGCGAACTCGATGCGGTTGGGCATTTGAAGTGTCACCACGTCGCCGTGGCCGAGGCCCTGGCGCCGCAGGAACTCGGCGAAGCGATTGACCTGCGACCAGAGATCGCCATAGGTGATGCTTGACTTTGCATCGACGAACGCCGTCCGGTCCGGATGGTCGCCCGCGCGTTTCGCCAGGATGTCGGCAAAGGTTCTCGTTCCCCACCAACCTTGCCGCAGGTAGTGGTGGACCTCGTGTTGTGGTGGCCTCTTCGGCGTATCGATCATGTTCGTCTCCTGACTAGCGTACGCCGCGGAGCAGTCCGCCATCAACTTGGATGGCGGTCCCAGTGATGTAGGACCCCTTGGGAGAGACCAGAAGGGCGACCAGACTGGCGATGTCTTCGGGCGTCCCGATGCGCCGCACCGGTACCTCGAGTGCGAGGCGGTCCTGGACCGATTCCGAGGACTCGTTGCCGCTGGCGAACACCTTGCGAAGCCGACTGGTGTCGATGTACCCGGGGCAGATGGTATTCACGTTGATCCCGAACTCACCGAGCTCGAGCGAGAGAGTTTTCGCAAAGCCGATGACGCCGGACCATGTGGCGACCGAGAGCCCAAGTTCGCGGATGGGTTGAATGGCGGAGATCGCGGTGATGTTGAGAATGCTGCCGCCGCCGCGTTGCCGCATGTGTGGCACCGCCTCGCGCGCCATGCGGATCGGATACATGAGGTTCTGCTCCACCGCCTTCTGCCAAGCGATGTCGTCAAAGCCCAGTAGTGGGCCCACCGGGGGGGCTCCATCGTTGTTGACCAGGATGTCCAGGCCTCCGTGACGCTCGACAGCTGCCGCGACGACCTTCTTGCAGTCGGCCGCCTGACGGCAGTCGGCGGCGACATAGGAGACATCGCCACCGGTCTCGGACTTGATGCGCTCGACCGCCGCGATGAGATCGGCCTCGCGTCGAGCCGAGATGACGACGCGCGCGCCTTCGGCGGCCAGGGCGGTGGCGATTCCCAGTCCGATGCCTTGACTACCGCCGCCCACGATGGCGACCATGCCGTTCAGTTCGAGATTCATGTTCTCTCCATATCGGTCAGAAAGCGCTCGGCGTTCTTGAAGAACACGTCTTCGAGGACCTCATGCGGATAGCCCTCTGCCAACCAGTCGCTGCGAAGCCGGTCATAGGTGTAGAGCGGGTAGTCCGCTCCAAACATCACCCGATCGCGCAGTCGCCTGCTGATCTCGTGCTTGAGATCCGGGGTGAAGTACTTGGGCGACCATCCGTGCAGCTCGTACCAGATGTTTCGCTTGTGCATGAGCACTGCGATGACTTCGGACTGCCAAGGCCAGCCCGCGCGCGCCGCGACGATTTTGAGTCTTGGAAAGCGCGCTGCGACGAAGTCGAGATGACGAGGGTGGCAGTCGTCCAGAAGGATGCCTGCCCCACCGGGCAGACCCGCGCCAAGTCCCGTCGTTCCGACGAAGATGAGCGCGGGCACGCCCGCCTCAGTGCACAGATCGTAGAACGGAAACCAGAGTAGATCGCTCGCGGGCGGGCTGCCCGATCCATTGACACCGAGGCCCAGGAAGCCCGGTGCGACATCGATGCAGCGTCGAAACTCGGAAAGCGCGGGGAAGCCCTTGTTGGGGTCCACGTGAACCCAGTGACCGATCACCCGATCGCCGCTCATGCGTTGTACCTCGAACGCATAGTCGTGAAGGAGCTTGGAATGGGCAGGCTCCATGAATCGAGTGAACCCGAAGTCGAGGATGGTCCGCACGTCGCTGTCCCGAAAGTGTTGGACCATCTCCTCCTCGGTGTGATACCGAGGGTCCGAATTCCAGGTCTTTCGCTGCTGCGCGAGCTCTTCTTCCGTTTGCAGCGGATAACCGCGCTTGGTTCCCCAATGAGAGTGGACGTCGATGATTTTCATGGTGTCAGTGGGTTGCGCCTAGGTAGGCCTTTTCGATTCGATGGTCGCGTGACAACTCCTCGCCGGTGCCGCGAATCGTGATGACTCCGCCTTCCAGAACGAAGCAGGACTGAGCGATCCGCAGCACCTTGCGCACGCTTTGTTCCGCAATCAGGACGGAGGCTCCTCCCGCGTGGATCTCGCGGACCTTTTCGAGGATCGTGTCGAAGATCTTGGGCGCCAGACCGAGCGATGGCTCGTCGAGCAAGAGCAGCTTGGGACTCGACATCAGCGCACGACCGATGGCGAGCATCTGCTGTTCACCCCCGGAGAGATAGGCCGCGTGCTGCCAGGCGCGCTGCTTGAGGACCGGGAACATCTCCATGACCTTGTCCAGTTGGGTTTGCCTGCGGTGGCGATCGCGCACCAGATAGGCCCCCAGCTCGAGGTTCTCCTGCACGGTCATTGCGCCGAACAGTGCCCGTCCCTGTGGGACTTGGATGATTCCGAGACCGACAATGTCGGCGGGATGCATGCCTCCGAGCGGTTGGCCGTCGAACGTGACCGTGCCGACGCCAATCCGATTCAGCCCGCTGATGGCGCGCATGAGTGCCGTTTTTCCGGCGCCATTGGCACCGAGCACCGCGCCGATCGTGTTGGCGGGGATCTGAAGATGGATGTCGTGGATGGCATCGATCCCCGTGTATCCGGAGGAGAGGCCTTCAATGGAAAGCATCGACGGCCTCCTCTCCCAGGTACGCATCGATGACCGTCGGATTTGCCTGTATCTGCGCCGGCGTCCCTTCGGCGATCAGAGAACCAAACTGGACGACGGTGATGTGCTGCGCGAGCGACATCATCACGCGCATGTTGTGTTCGACGACAAGCAGGGTCGTGCCATGCATCGTGGCGAGAAGTCGCGCTGCGGCGATGGCGCTGTCGGCCTCCGACTCGCTCATTCCCGAGGTTGGCTCGTCCATCAGCAGGAGCTTTGGCGATGCGACCATCGAGCGGGCGAGATCCATGCGCTTGAGCAGCCCAAAGGGCAGCCCGGAGGTCCGCTCGTCGAGGACGTGCAGCAGGCCGAAGGCTTCGAGTGCGGCAAGCGCCTGGCTTCGCATGGTCTTCTCGGCCCGACGTGCGCGTGGAAGGGCCAGCGCGCACGACAAGAGCCCGGCGCTCGAGGCGCGCCCCGCGCCGATCAGAACGTTCTCCAGGACGGTCAATTCTCCGAACGCCTCAACGTGCTGAAACGTGCGCCCGACGCCCTTGCGGCTGATCACGTGCGCCGGCAAGCCGCTGATTCGCTCGCCATCCAAGAGAATGTCGCCGCTCAGCAGGGGGACGACGCCGGTGATGGCATTGATGACCGTTGTCTTGCCGGCGCCGTTGGGACCGATGAGGCCGCGGACCTGCCCCGCGGCGACCGAAAAGCCAAGCTTGTCGACGGCTCGCACGCCGCCAAATCCGACGCATACGTCGACGAGTTCGAGACACGGGCTCATGCTGGCACGTCCCCCGTCGTCTTCCCTCGCTTCGGAGTCACGCGGTGCCAGGCGGCGGCCAGTCCGTGTGGCATGAACAGGAGCGCTGCGAGGAGGATGAGGGCCGCGGCAAAGTCCGTGTACTCCTTGATCGGGCGAAGAAGCTCAGGCAGTCCAGACAGCAACGCTGCTCCGACCACCGAGCCACCGATGGAACCCAAGCCGCCCACGACGATGTACGTCAGTTGCTTCAGCGAGGACCCGATGCCGAATTCGTTGGGATCGATGAAGCCGACCAGGATGGCGAACAGGCCTCCGGCGAGGCCCGCATACCCTGCCGAGAGCGAGAAGGCGGTCAACTTCACCCTAGCCACGGAAATGCCGAGGGCCTGGGCCGCATGGGGACTCAGACGCACGGCATCGAATTCGCGCCCGATTCGTGAGCGTTTGATGTTGATGGCGAGCCAGACCGCCGCCACGCACACAACTGTCACGGCGCAGTAGATGCCGTAGCTCGTGAGCGGTGTGCCCAAGAGCGCGGGCTTGGCGGTATTCAAGCCCCGCACGCCTCCCGTGATGTCCGAGAACTCCTCGATGATGATCTGGACGATCTGCAGGAACCCGAGGGTGGCGAGTGCCAGGTAGATGCCACTCAAACGGCGCGCCGGCAGGCCGAGGAGTGCACCGACGATGGCTGCGACCAGTGCGCCCGCCGGAATTGAGGCCCAGAACGGAAGTCCTACGGTCGAGGCGAGCAGCGAGGACGAATAGGCGCCCACGGCCATGAAAGACGAATGGCAGAGCGATATCTGGCCGGAGTTGCCGACGAGCAGATTCAAGCCGACGGCCGCGATCACGTTGACCATGGCCAGTGAGATCAGGTAGGCCGGATAGCTGCCCGCGCCTGCGCCGATCGCCAGCAGCGCGCAGGCGGCCACCGCGCAGCGCAGAAGAACCCGTTTGGACGTTTGCATGTCACACCCTGTGGATTTCGCGCGAGCCGAAGAGCCCGTACGGCCTGAAGACCAGCAAGAGCAGCAGAACCAGAAATGGCGCCAGGTTCTTGACCGTTCCGCCAAGTCCCACGGCGGCAAAGGTCTCCAGCAGACCGACCGCGATTCCACCGATGACCGCGCCGTAGACGCTGGAGAATCCACCGAGTACGGCCGCCACCAGGCCTCGCAGGATCAGTCCGCCGATCTCCGGATTGATGCCGACGACGGGCGCCACCAGCAGACCGGCCAGCGCCCCGATGGACGAGCTAATCGCCCAGGCCCAACGGTAGGAACCGTTGACCTTGATCCCCATCAGTGTGGCGGCCTCGGGATTGATCGAGACCGCGCGCATGGCTTTGCCGGGCCGTGCATATTTGAAGAAGCAGCCGACGAGGGCGGTGATCGCCACGGCGCAGAACACGATCCAGAGCGACGTGGGGTTCAATCTCAGGCCGCCGGCGACGATGGGCTCGTCTCCAAAGGGACCTTCGACGCTGAAGGGCGTGTCACCCCAATGCAGGGCGATCGCACTCTTGATGGCAAGTCCAATGGCGAACGTCGCGATGACGACCGTGAAGGCGGGCGCCTTGATGATGGGCCGGATCAACACGCGTTCCATCACCAGGCCGATCACCGCGCCCGAGACGATCACGACCGGCGCGACGACGTAGTAGGGGAGCCCGTACTGCGACAGGACAAGCGCCGCATAGGCGCCCAGCGTGGCCAGCTCGCCCTGGCCGAAATTGAGCACGCCCGAGGCCTTGAAGGGAACGACGATGGACAATGCAATGAGCGCATAGACGCTGCCGACGCTGATGCCGGCGATGGCGAGCTGAAGGTAGAAGCTGGCTTGCATGGGTCGACCCGCTGAAGGCTCGCTACTCGTAGCGCTTGAGGATGTCGCTTTGGTGCGTGCTCGACCACGGGACCGGCTCCCAGGTGCCGGAGCGGACTTCCATTGGAACCAGCGTCAGGTTGCCGATGTGGTGCTTGGTGCTGAAGGTGCGCGACGTGGCCAGGCCGTTGACCTTGTAGTCACGTGTTGCTTCCAACGCGGCGATGAACGAATCCTTCGTCAACGAGGGACCGGCGCGCTTCAGGGCGTCAGCGACAACGTAGGCGTCCGCGTATGCGATCAAGTCAAAGTTGTTTGGCCGGCCGACGGATGCGCTCGGGTACTCCTTTCTCCACTTCGCCTCCCACTGAACCATCTCGGGAAGTTTGGAGCCGGGCAGCACCGGAACCAGCGAGAAGCCTTTGGTTCCCTCGGCAGCACCTCGGGCGGCCGTGATGAAGGCCGGGTCGACGATGTTCGCGCCGACGAAGAATGGCGCCTTGACGCCCAAGTCGCGCGCCTGGCGAAGCGCGAGCGCTGCTTCTGCCGGGTTGCCGAAGAATGCGATGACGTCCGGATTGGCCCGTTGCGCGGCGCTCAGCTGCGGCGTGAAGTCCTTGTCGCCAACGTTGAACTCGATGCGCGCGGCGGGCGCGGAGTTGAACCACTCCTTGAGTTTCGCGACGGTGGCGTCCCCCTCGTTGCGCGGGTACTCCTCGCGGCCGCTCAGGATGACGATGTGCTTGGCCTTGTAGGCCTCGCTCAGGTACTCTGCGTAGAGTTCACCGTACCGCGCGGTCTCGGTCGTGCCGCCGCGAAAGAGGGTGCGCGCAAAAGGGTAGGTGACCCCTGGTGCCGATGCGATCGACACGTACATCGGCAGCCCCTTCTCCTTCACGTAGTCGATGGTTCCCGCCGTCGCGTTGCTGCCTCCCACCGACATCAACATGAAGACCTTGTCCTGCTCGACCAGTTTTTTGGCTGCGGCGAGGGCCCGCGCCGGGGAATGGGCGTCATCCTCGAAGATCATGCGGATCTTGCGGCCATTGACGCCGCCCGCGTCGTTGATCTCCTTGAACGCCAGGGCAGCGCCGTCCCGACCCGCCAGACCGATGTAGGAGGCCGGTCCCGAGATCGGACCGAACGCCCCGATGGTCACGCTGTCTGCCGTCACCCCAGCCTGCTGGGCGAGAGCTGCCAGTGGCAGCGTGGCGAGAATTGCTGAGCGGAGAGTCGCGCGAAAAAAGTCATTCATCTTGTCTCCTTCGAGGTCTTTTCAGTGGTGACTGAGCGCTCAGTATTAGCTATCAGGCCGCAGGATGCAAGACTCCGAATCGACTTTGAGGGTTTGTCCCAGCGCCTCTATTTCACCGGGTGAAAGGTCGAAACTAGCGGACGGAGTCGCCCGCGGAAGGGTGCCGGTCCTCTATACTGACTAACCGCTCATTCCGAACCCGATTCTCATGGACGATCCAATCGGCGAGTCCGCCGCCTCGCGGTCTCGCCAGGTAAATGCTGCGCTCAAGGACTCGGCACTCGTGCGCAAGCGGCGGCAGGAACTCATCTCTGCCGCTGTCCGCGTGTTCATGGAGAAGGGATTCCACGACACGACGGTCAGAGACATCGGACGCGCCGCAGGCATGACGCAGGGCTCGATCTACAACTACGTCGAATCGAAGGACGACATCCTTTACCTGGTGTGCGACCAGATCGTTTCCGAATACCAGGACGAGACACGCAAGGCGCTGGAGAACTCG
>Ga0070667_100002234_pt1 | contig 17045 bp, 21 predicted proteins | sample KBSS33metaG_FD_64659 | JGI IMG/M metagenome (GOLD analysis project Ga0070667, IMG submission 64659) | Switchgrass rhizosphere microbial communities from Kellogg Biological Station, Michigan, USA - KBS S3-3 metaG | ecosystem: Host-associated > Plants > Roots > Rhizosphere > Soil ... | reverse complement strand
CATGTCCTTCACCAAAGTTATTCGGCCGCGCGGCCGGACGCCAGCCAAGACTGTCAGCAAGCCCCCCGCCGACGCCCGGCCCAGAGCGGCTCGCCCGATCCTTCACCTGAAGCCCGCGACGGACCACTAGGGCGCGTCCTCGTCAGCGAAGCCGCTTCCTCGGCTTTCAAGGCGATCGCACCTCCGAAAACACGAAAGTACGCGATGATCGAACTGCAACGCACCGGCTTTGCCGAACGCCTGACGACTGCGGCCGACGCCAAGCGCGCCATGCTGGCGAAATTCAAGCCCAGGCCTGCTGTCGCCGCGCCCCTCCCCATCGACCGCGCCGCCTTGCGGATGGCCGAGCTTGATCGGGTGCGGAGCGAGCGCGCGGCCGCGAAGACGGCGAAGCAGGAGGCGAGCGCGCAAGCCGCCGAGGCCGCGCGTCTGGCCGAAGAGGAGATCACCGCGGCCGCGCTTGAAGCCAAGCGCGGCGAACGGAAGGAGCGCAAGGCGCTCACCAAGGTGGAACAGAAAGCCAAGCGCGACGCGCGCTACGCGGCTCGGAAGGCCCGTCGATGATGCAGACCTTTAGAGCCTATCTGGAAGACGACACCGGCGCGCTTACCTGGGCTGCATGGATTGACGCTGCCGACCACAGCGAGGCGATGCAAAAGGCGCAGGATCTCTGCGGCCCGGCGACGCCGAGGGTTGAGGCGTGGTCCCTCACCGACCGGCGCCCGGGCCCAACCTGCATACTCGATCCAATCTGATCGAACCCACCCAATCTCGCGGATATAACGTGACGACCCATTACTGCTGAGGGCTCCAGACATGGACGAACTGTCCGAGGCCGATGTTCAGGCCCTGCAGATCCTGGCTGAGAAGAAGGCCGGCCACGCCGTTCCGTTCATCAACATCGCCGCGGCTCGCCGCTTGACGGACCTTGGGCTCGCCTCCCGCAGCCATGAGGGCTGGGACATAACCGCCGAAGGCGGCGCCGTGCTCGCACGGCGGGCGCCCCCTCCGGCCTGATCGCCGTCTCGCGCCGCCGCACGTCCATCACCGGGCGGCGGGACCCCATCCGATCAGCCGACCTTCCGAAGGTCTTCTTGGGCGGTTAGCGGCCCTTCGGTTCCTCGCGGAAACCAGCGTCCACGCCGATTTTGGACGTCAGCGCGTGTCTCTTGCAACGGACCAGGCCTTGGACGTTGGAACAACGACCGGCGCCGCGTCAGGAACCCGACGGACGCACCCTGATCCAAATGCTCAGCTTGGCGTTGGAGCATGCGTGAAGTGTGTACCGCGTGATCGCCGGAGATCGCCCGGCGCTCCGGAAACCTCGCATAGCGCCACCGCGGTCCGGTCGGGCCGGCATTTCGCAGGAAGGTTTGATGAGCGACGCCGATAGCGACGAGGGTCCGCGGATTTCGACCGGCAGCGCCGGCCTGGACGACGTGCTCTGCGGCGGCCTGGATCCCAATCGGGTCTATCTGTACGAAGGCCGCCCCGGCACGGGCAAGACCACCATCGCGCTGCAGTTCCTGCTGGAAGGGGCGCGGTTGGGCGAACCGGTGCTCTACGTCACCCTGTCCGAAACCCAGCGCGAACTGAAACTGGTCGCACAGCGGCACGGATGGTCGCTCGACGGCGTCACCATTTTCGAGCTCGTTCCGCCGGAAACCACGCTCGATCCGCAACACGAGGTGACGGTGTTTCACCCCGCCGAGGTGGAACTGGCGGAAACGACCCGGCTGATCTTCGACCAGGTAGTGGAGCTGAACGCGACACGGGTGGTCATCGACAGCCTCTCGGAACTGCGGCTTCTGGCGCAAAATCCGCTTCGCTACCGACGCCAGGTGTTGGCGCTCAAGCACTTCTTCGCCGAACGGGCGTGCACGGTGATCCTGCTGGACGACCTCACTGCGACCCAGGACGATCTGCAGCTGCACTCCATCGCCCACGGCGTGATCGCCCTCGAACAGGTCGCCCTCGATTACGGCGGCGAGCGCCGCCGCCTTCGCGTCGTGAAGATGCGCGGCATCGCCTTTCGCGGCGGCTATCACGACTTCATCATCGCCAAGGGCGGTTTGGAGATCTTCCCGCGGCTGGTCGCCGCCGAGCACCGTCGCACCTTCGTGGGCGAGTTCACCCCGAGCGGCGATGGAGAGCTCGACAAGATGCTCGGCGGCGGGCTGGAGCGGGGCACGAACGCGCTGTTCATCGGCGCCGCAGGGGTCGGCAAATCCTCGCTGGCTCTGACCTACGCGGTCGCGGCCGCCCAGCGGGGCGAACATGCGATGATCTTCGCGTTCGACGAGGGCCGCGGCACCATCGAGGCGCGGGCGCGCACCATCGGACTGCCTCTGGACGATTGCATCGCCTCCGGTTTTCTGGCGCTGCAGCAGATCGATCCCGCCGAAATGGCGCCGGGCCAATTTGCGGCCGCGGTGCGCGCCAGCGTCGAGACCGGCGGGGCTCGTGTCGTCGTGATCGACAGCCTCAACGGCTACCTCAACGCCATGCCCGACGAGCGCTTCCTCATTCTGCAGATGCACGAGCTGTTGAGCTATCTGGGCCAGCTCGGCGTGCTGACCATCCTGGTGCTGGCCCAGCACGGCCTGGTTGGTCCGATGGACACCCCCCTGGACATGAGCTACCTCAGCGACGCGGTGGTGATGCTTCGCTATTTCGAGGTGGCCGGAACGGTTCGCCGGGCCATGTCCGTCGTGAAAAAGCGCAGCGGCAACCATGAACACACCATCCGCGAGTTCAAGCTGACCTCGCAGGGGGTCAAGCTGGGCCCGCCCCTGACGCAATTCCGCGGCGTGCTCACCGGATCGCCCCTGTTCGAGGGAGATGCGACGCCGCTTTTCGATGGCGACGATGCAGACGTCACCTGAGGTCGACCGCCGCGTTCTGATCTTCACGCCCGTCGGCCGCGACGGGCCGGCCGCCGCCGAGTTCATCGCCCGCTCCGGCGTTCCGGCCGTGGTTTGCCCAAGCCTGGCCGAGCTGGAGCGCGAGATCGCGCACGGGGCGGCCGTGGTCGTGCTGGCCGAAGAAGGCTTGTTCGGCAAGGACATCGCGGGCTTGGCGGGCCTGGTCGCGAACCAGCCGCCTTGGTCGGATCTGCCGTTCGTCGTCCTGACCAGCCGGCTCGACCAAGCTTCGGTGGCGGCCTGGCGCGTCAAGGTGGTGGCCGCCCTGCAAAACGTCGCCTTGCTCGAACGGCCGGTCCAGACGCTCGCCTTGACCAGCACGGTCCAGGCGGCGTGGCGGGCTCGGGCGCGCCAATACGAGGTGCGCGCGCTCTTGCGGGCGCGGGAAGAAGCGGCGCAGGCGCTGGAAGCCCAGGTCGAGAGCCGAACCGCCGAGCTCGCCGCCGCGAACGAAGCCCTGCGCGCGCAGATGGCCGAGCGGGCGCGTATGGAAGAGGCGCTGCGCCAGGCGCAGAAGATCGAGGCGATCGGCCAACTCACCGGCGGCGTCGCCCACGACTTCAACAACCTCTTGATGGTCATCGTCGGCGGGTTGGAGGCGCTCGAACGCCAGACCGATCCGGCCCGGCGCCGCAGCCTCATGGAGGGCATGCAGCAGGCCGCGCAAAGGGGCTCGGCCCTGACCCGCCAGCTGCTGGCGTTTTCGCGCCGCTCGGAACTCAAGCCCGAGCCGATCGACCTGACGGTGCGGATCGGCGAGATGCGGGAGCTGCTGGACCGCAGTCTACGGGGCGACGTGCATGTCCGGCTCAGTTTCGCCGAGGGGCTGTGGCCCGTGGCGGTCGATCCGGGCGAGCTGGAGCTGGTGGTCCTGAACCTGGCGGTGAACGCGCGCGACGCCATGCCCAACGGTGGTACCATCGAGATCAGCGCCGCGAACCTCGCCGACCATGTGGAGGGCGACTTGCGGGGTGACTTCGTTCGCCTGGCCGTGACCGACGAGGGCGTCGGCATGTCCGACAAGGTCAAAGCCCACGTCTTCGAGCCCTTCTACACGACCAAGGACGTCGGCCGCGGGTCGGGCCTGGGGCTCGCCCAGGTCCACGGCTTCGTCACCCAGTCCGGCGGCGCCGTCCGGATCGACAGCGCCGTCGGCCGCGGCACCACGGTGACGCTGCTCCTGCCGCGCAGCCTGGACACGCCGATCCACCGTGACCGTCACCTGTTGCATGGCCACCTCTACCCCGAGCGGGCGAACCCATCCGGATGCGTTCTGCTGGTGGAAGACGACGACGAGGTCGCCGCCCTGGTGAAGGAGATGCTCGAACAACTCGGCTACGAGGTCACCCGAGCCGCCAGCGCCATCGCGGCGCTGGGCGCGCTCTCCAACGGGCGCAAGGTGGATCTCGTGTTCTCCGACGTCATGATGCCCGGCGGGATGAACGGCGTGGATCTGGTCCGGGAGATACGCCGCCGGCGAAGCGATCTGCCGGTGCTGCTGACCAGCGGGTATGCCGAAGCGGCGAGGGAAGATGCGGCGGCCGAAGGGATCAGCGTTCTGCCTAAGCCCTACCGGATCGGCGACCTTGCCGCGGCGCTGGACAGCGTCATGACCACGCACTGACCGCGGGTGAAACATGGAACGCTGGCCAGCAGCGACCCAACGTTCCCCGGCTGGCTTAGAGAATAGACCCAGTGCTCGAATAAACGCGCCGCGGCTTACGCTAAGCTTAGCGACAAGCGCCGAGTCTCACGTGCGTACTGCCTCAGAGGAACCTTCCCGATGTTAGAAATGGGATGGAAGTCAGACGATCTGGTTTCCACCTTCCCGCTCTAGCCTTTCGCTTCGTGCGCCATCGCGGCGCTCACCAGCGCGTCGGTCTCCGGTGTGCGTCCCTCAGCCTTCCGCTCGCTATAGCGGTCGACGAGGTAGTCTGACCGGTCGCGCGTCAGCAGTGTGAACTTCACAAGTTCCTCCATCACGTCGACCACGCGCTCGTAGTAGGCGGACGGCTTCATGCGGCCGGCGTCGTCGAACTCTTGGAACGCCTTCGCCACCGAAGACTGGTTCGGGATGGTGATCATCCGCATCCAGCGACCGAGTAGGCGCAGCGTGTTGACCGCGTTGAACGACTGCGAGCCGCCGCTCACCTGCATGACCGCTAGGGTCCGCCCCTGCGTCGGGCGGACGCTTCCGACCTCCAGGGGAATCCAGTCGATTTGCGCCTTCATGACACCGGAGATGGCGCCATGCCGCTCCGGGCTGCACCAGACCTGGCCTTCGGACCACAGCGACAGGGACCGCAGCTCCTGCACCTTGGGATGGTCTGAGGCGACGGCGTCAGGCAGTGGAAGATCGCGCGGATCGAAGATGCGGGTCTCGGCCCCCAGCCGCTTCAAGATGCGCTCGGCCTCTTCGACGAGCAGCCGGCTGTAGGAACGTTCTCGGAGCGATCCGTACAGCAGCAGGATACGTGGCGGATGCGTGCTGATCCGCTCCGGCTCCAGCCGCGCTTGGCTCGGCGGCGCGAAAAATTCCGGCTGAAGCGCGGGCATGTCGGTCATCGGAACTCCGGGGCAAAAATGACTTAAATCTGTCGTACATTTCTGGCAATTTCGAAATATGGAAATGCAATCTGCAGTCTCAAGCCTGAGCGCACTGGCGCACGATGGACGGCTGTCCACGTTCCGCATGCTCGTCCAGGCCGGCGCTGAGGGGCTCGCGGCTGGTGAGATCGCCCGACGCCTCGGCGTTCTTCCGAACACGCTCTCATCGAGCCTCAACATCTTGAGCCATGCGGGACTGATCCGTTCGCGGCGGGACGGCCGCTCGATCATTTACACCGCCAACTACGACGCCATGCGTGAGCTGCTCGCTTTCCTCATGGAGGATTGCTGCGGCGGCTCACCTGAAATCTGCGCCCCCCTCGTCGCCATCGCCAGCCAGTGCTGCGAGGCCGAGGGAAGCTGCGCCTAGAGGGAGGAAGAGCAATGTCCGAGACCAAGCCTGGCAAGGTCTTCGCCGTCCTGTTTCTCTGCACCGGGAATTCGTGCCGCTCGATCATGGCGGAGGCGATCATGAACCGCGCGGGCCTCGGCCATTTCCAGGCGTTTTCCGCTGGCTCGATGCCCACAGGCAAGGTCAACCCACACGCCCTCGACCTCCTGAAGCAAATACACCACGACGTGAGCGGATTGAGGTCGAAGCCGTGGGAAGAATTCTCTCGCGACTCCAACCCGGACGCGCCAGACCTCGATTTCGTCTTCACCGTCTGTGACAACGCCGCTGGCGAAGTCTGCCCCTACTGGCCCGGTCAACCCATGACGGCGCACTGGGGCATGCCCGATCCGGCGCTGGCGACCGGATCCGACGCCGAGATCGCGTTGGCGTTCGCGGACACCTATCGGATGCTCAGCAACCGCATCAACCTGTTCATGAACCTCCCGATGTCGTCCCTCGACCGCCTGACGCTGCAAAAACGACTCGACGAAATCGGCGAGCGCACCGACGCGCCTTCCCCTGCCGCCGGATGAATCGCCCTGTAGAGCCGGGCCGGCTGGAACGGCCTCACGATGCGAGTCTAGAGCCGCCCCTTGAGGCGTTCGGGGCTGCGCAACGACTCTTCGCCGAAGCCCTGGGCACGGCTCTGCTGCTTGCGGTGGTGGTCGGCTCAGGGATCATGGGTCAGCGTCTTGCGGCGGGGAACGACGCCGTGGCGCTGCTCGGGAACACCTTGGCGACCGGCGCCGCGCTCGTGGTGCTGATCACCATTTTTGGCCCGATCTCCGGCGCGCACTTCAACCCCGTCGTGACCGCGATGTTCGCCGCCAAGCGCGAACTCGACTGGCGTCTGGCGGTCGGCTACGTGGCCGTTCAAGTGCTCGGCGCTATAGCCGGTGTCTGGGCGGCGCATTTGATGTTCGCCGAACCGGTGCTGCAGATTTCCGCCAAGGCTCGGGACGGCTTTCCGCAGGGGTTCGCCGAGGCGGTGGCGACCTTTGGGTTGATCGGGACTATCCTATGCTCGCTGCGGTTTAAGCCCGACGCCACGCCGACGCTCGTCGGCCTCTACATCACGGCGGCCTATTGGTTCACCGCCTCGACCTCGTTCGCCAACCCCGCCGTCACCCTCGCCCGCAGCCTTAGCAACACGTTTGCAGGTATCGCCCCAGCGTCAGTTCCCCTGTTCATCGCTGGTCAGATTGTCGGGGGCCTGGTCGGCGTCGCCTCATTCGGCTGGCTTCTGGCGCGACGACCCGCACCTTTGCCGTCCACCGGACGAATGTCCGACTAGGCTCGCGAGCTGGCATCAGTCCGACCTCCAGAAGCAGACATTCACGGTTAGGCGTCATCAGGCTAAGCCATTGAACCTAGTCGCGCCTCCGATGGCGATTAGGCGCAGCAAGGCTTTGAATTCATCAGGCTTGAATCTCGCCCTCCCGGCCTCAGATGTGCCGCCAGCCCCCCGGCCCCACGTCGACCAGCCGGCCCGCGGCGCGGACCTCGACGCCTTCGCCTTCGATGACCTCGCCGATCACGGCGAAACCGGCCGGCTTGGGCTCGTCCGGCGCGATGGTGCAGACCACCTCGTAGTCGTCGCCGCCGGTGCCCAGCCGGATCAGGGCGTCCTGGGGGTCGGGCTGCTGCTCGAGCCAGGTCGCCGCCGCGCCGGATAGCGGGATCTCGTCGAGGTCGACGATCAGCCCCACGCCGCTGGCCTTGGCGATGTGGCCCGCATCGGCCACCAGGCCGTCGGACACGTCCGCCGCCGCAGTCGCCCAGGCCCGCAGCGAGGCGCGCAGATCGAGCCGGGGCTGCGGCAGCCGATAACGGAAGGCGAGGAAGCCGTCGGTGTCGGGAATCGCCCCCTGTGCGGCGGCCAGCCCCAGGGCGCCGTCGCCGATGGTGCCGCTGACCAGCAACCGGTCTCCCGGGCGGGCGCCGGAGCGGCGGACCATGCGACCCTTCGGCGCCCAGCCAAGCGCCGTCAGGCTGGTGGTGAACGGGCCTTCGGTGACCACGGTGTCGCCGCCCAGCAGGTGGACGTCGTAGCTCTCCAGGTCGGCCGCCAGGCCCATGGCGAAGCGCTCGCGGTAGCGGGCGTCGGCGTTGGCCGGCCAGGCCACCGCCAGCAGGCAGCCGAACGGCTCCGCCGCCTTGGCCGCGAGGTCGGAAAGGTTCACCCGCAGCAGCTTGCGCGCGACCAGGTCCGGCGCTTCGCCGCGCAGGAAGTGCACCCCCTCGACCAGCGCATCCTTGGTGATCACCAGGTCGTAGCCGGGCCGGGAGGGCACCACCGCGGCGTCGTCGAGCAGGTCCAGCGCCCCCGGCGCGCCTCGGGTCAGCGGCCGGAACAGACGTTCGATCTCGCCGAATTCGTCAGCCCCGGGCATCCTGAGCCACCCCGTCGAGCGCGCCGTTCACGAAGCCAGGTTCCGGGCCCTCGAAGAACGACTTGGCGAGTTCCACGTACTCGTCGATCACCACCTCGGTCGGAACGTCGGGGCGATGCGTCAGCTCATAGGCGCCGGCGCGCAGGATGGCGCGCACCGTGGCGTCGATGCGTTCCAGCCGCCAGTTCTGCGCCAGGCGGCGCGCCACCGCGGCGTCCACCTCCCGCTGATGGGCCACCACGCCGCGCACGAGGTCGGCGAAGAAGGGCTCGTCCGCGCCCGCCAGCGTCATGTCCTCGATGTCGCGATCGAAACGGTGGTCGCTGAACTCGCGGATGACCGCCTCGGCGCCGGCGGCCGAGACCTCCATCTGGTAGAGCGCCTGAACGGCCGCCAGCCGGGCGACCGATCGCGCCTGACGCCCGGGCGGGCTCATGCGCGCAGGCCCTGGAACTGCTGCTTGAGCGCGATCATGGTCAGCGCCGCATTGGCCGCGGCCCCGCCCTTGTCGCCCTCGCTGGCCCGTGCGCGGGCCCAGGCCTGGTCGTCGTCCTCCACGGTCAGCACGCCGTTGCCGATCGCCAGGCCGCCGCGGACGGTCAGGTCCATGATCCCGCGCGCCGACTCGTTGGAGACGATCTCGAAGTGGTAGGTCTCGCCGCGGATCACCGTGCCCAGCGCCACATAGCCGTCGAAGTGGGTTCCGCCGGTCGGGCGGTGCGCGCTCGCCTCGGCGAGCGCGATGGCGCCGGGGATCTCCAGCGCGCCCGGCACCGTCACCACCTCGTACTCGGCGCCGTGGGCGTCCAGCACCTGCGACGCGCCGCGCAGCAGCTCGTCGGCCAGGTCGGAATAGAATCTCGCCTCGACGATGAGGACGCGGATCTTGGTGTCGCTCATGGGGGACCAGTTCGGCTCGAAGCAGGAATCGTGACGACGCTTTAGGCCGTTTCGCGCCAACGGGCGAGATAGCGCGCGAGCATGTCGATTTCGAGGTTCACGCGCCCGCCCGCCGCCAGCTCGCCCAAGGTGGTCACCTCCCAGGTGTGGGGAATCAGGTTGACGCCAAAAACGTCGCCTTCGACCTCGTTCACCGTCAGCGACACGCCCTCGACCGCGATCGAGCCCTTCGGCGCGATATAGCGGTGCAGCGGCGCCGGCGCACGGAAACGCACCCGCCTCGAGCCGCCTTCCGGCGTCACCGACAGCACCTCGCCGACCCCGTCCACATGGCCGGAGACGATGTGCCCGCCGAGCTCGTCGCCGACCCGGGCGGCGCGCTCCAGATTGACGCGGCGGCCGGCCGTCCAGTCGCCCAGCGTCGTCCTCTCCAGCGTCTCGCCGGAGACCTCCACGGCGAACCAGCCGGGTCCCTTCTCGACGACGGTCAGGCAGCAGCCGGCGTGCGAGATCGACGCGCCAATCGCCACGCCCGCCACATCGTAAGCGGTCTCGATCTCGAACCGCCGGTCGCGGTCGGTGTCCCGGACCGCGCGAAGGCGGCCGACGTCGGTGACGATGCCGGTGAACATCAGATCCTTTCGTATCGCTCCCAGAGGTCGTCGCCCAGTTCGCAGACCGCGACGCGGCGGAAGTGCGGCGCGTCGGCCAAGCCCGCGATCGCCAGCGCCCCGACGGCGGGCCGCCCCTCGCCGCCGATCACGATCGGGGCTCGAAACCACTCCAGCGCGTCGACGAGCCCGCACCTGAGGAAGCTCGCCGCCACCTGCCCGCCTCCCTCGACGAACAGCCGCGTAAGCCCCTCGCCGGCCAGGGCCTGGACCACCGTCTTCAGCTCGGGCCGATCCTCGCCCACCGCCGGCGCACGCAGCACGCGGACGCCGGCGTCGGTCAGGCGCGGTTCCGGCGCGGTCGTGGCCACCACATAGGTGGGTATCTCGCGGGCGGTGGCGACCAGCTTGCAGCGCGATTCCAGCCGCTGGCGGCTGTCGAGCACGACCCGCGCCGGCTGCGGCCCGCTGTGGCCGGCCAGGCGCACCGTCAGCTCGGGATCGTCGGCGAGCGCGGTCTCGACCCCCACCACCACCGCATCGTGCTGCGCGCGCAGCGTATGCACCGCCTCGCGGGCGCGCTCGCCGGTGATCCAGCGGCTCTGGCCGGCGGCGGTGGCGATGCGGCCGTCCAGAGAGGTGGCGAGCTTGAGGGTGACCGGCAAGCCTAAAGACCCTAGTGTTCGGCGGCGGGCTCGGTCTCGCTCAGGCCTTCCTCGCCGAGGAACCGGGCGAAATCCTGGGTCTCGCGGAAGTCGCGGTAGACCGAGGCGTAGCGGACATAGGCCACGTCATCGAGCTGCTTGAGCTGCTTCATCACCAGCTCGCCCACGGCCGACGACGGCAGCTCCGTCTCGCCCATGCTTTCTAGCTGGCGCACGATGGTCGAGATCATGCGCTCGACGCGTTCGGGATCGACGGGCCGCTTGCGCAGCGCGATCGCGATCGAGCGCGCCAGCTTGTCCCGGTCGAAGGGCGTGCGCCGGCCGGACCGCTTGACGATGGTCAGCTCGCGCAGCTGAACCCGCTCGAAGGTCGTGAAACGGCCGCCGCATTCGGGGCACAGCCGGCGACGCCGGATCGCCGCCCCATCTTCCGAGGGGCGCGAGTCCTTCACCTGACTTTCTTCACTGCCGCAGAACGGGCAACGCATGATGTGGCCCCTTTGCGGTCCATCTACCCCTATTAATTGTAGATGGGGAACCGTTTCGTCAGCGCCAGCACCTCGGAACGCACCTTCTGCTCGACCGCGGTGTTGTCGCCGCCGCCGGCGACGCCGTCGAGCACCTCGCCGATCCACTTGCCGATCTGGCGGAACTCGCCCGGCCCAAAGCCACGCGTGGTTCCGGCGGGCGTGCCGACGCGAAGGCCGGACGTCTGCATGGGCGGCAGCGGGTCGAAGGGGATGCCGTTCTTGTTGGTGGTGATCCCGGCCCGTTCCAGCGCGACTTCCGCGTCGGCGCCGGTGACGCCCTTCGGCGTCAGGTCGACCAGCATCAGGTGGCTGTCGGTGCCGTTCGAGACGATCTTGAAGCCCGCCGCCTGCAGGCTGTCGGCCAGCGCCGCGGCGTTCTCCACCACCGCGCGGGCGTAGCCCTTGAACTCCGGCCGCAGCGCCTCGCCGAAGGCCGCGGCCTTGGCGGCGATGACATGCATCAGCGGCCCGCCCTGCAGGCCGGGGAAGACGGCGCTGTCGATCTTCTTGGCCAGCTTCTTGTCGTTGGTCATCACCATGCCGCCGCGCGGGCCGCGCAGGGTCTTGTGGGTGGTGGTGGTGACGATGTGCGCGTGCGGGAACGGATTGGGATATTCGCCGGCGACGATCAGGCCCGCGTAGTGGGCGACGTCGGCCATCAGGATCGCCTCGACCTTGTCGGCGATGGCGCGGAAGCGGGCGAAATCGATCCGCCGCGAATAGGCCGAGCCGCCGCAGATGATCACCTTGGGCCGCTCCGCCAGCGCGATCTCCTCGGCCTGTTCGTAGTCGATCAGGTGGTCCTGGGTCCGCACGCCGTAGTGCACCGGCCGGAACCACTTGCCCGACTGGTTGACGTTCTTGCCGTGGGTGAGGTGTCCGCCGGCCGCCAGATCCATCCCCATGAAGGTGTCGCCGGGGACCATGGTGGCCATGAACGCCGCCTGGTTGGCCTGGCTGCCGGAGTGCGGCTGGACGTTGGCGAACTCGCAGCCGAACAGCTGCTTGGCCCGCTCGATGGCGATACGCTCGGCCTCGTCGACGACCTCGCAGCCGCCGTAGTAGCGCTTGCCGGGGTAGCCTTCGGCGTACTTGTTGGTCAGCACCGAGCCCTGGGCCTCCAGCACCGCCTTGGAGACGATGTTCTCCGAGGCGATGAGCTCGATCTGGTCCTGCTGGCGCTTCAGTTCGCCCTGCAGGACGCCGGCCAGGTCCGGATCGGTCTGGGCGAGGCCGCGGTGGAAGAAGTCGTCGGCTGAGGACTGGGCTTGCACGTGCAGGGTCAAGGCGGCGCCTTTCGAAGGCTCTTGGAAGAATGAAGAGAACGGACGGAAGCCGCTCTTTAACGGGTTGTCGCCGCCGTTCCAACGCCTCGTCGCAAGCGAGACTGTGTCTGGAACCAAACATTCATTCTCGCGTTCGCTTCCTACCCTGGGTCCCCCGCTTGGCGTGCGGCCCGGGTCGTGCTGCGTTGAACAAGGGGGTATGAATGAGCGTTGGACCCGACCCCGAAGGGCGCACTTCGGATGAGTTGATGCGCTTGGGGGCCGAGATCGTCGCCGCCTATGTCAGCCGCAACGCCGTCATGCCAGACGCCGTGCCGGACATCATTCGATCGGTGCATCGGGCGCTGGAGGGGCTTTCCAAGGAGGCGGCGCCCCCGCCGCCGGAGGAACGCCCCAAGCCGGCGGTGCCCATCTCCAAGTCGGTGCAGCACGATTTCATCGTCTGCCTGGAAGACGGCAAGCGGCTCAAGATGCTGAAGCGCTATCTGCGCTCACGCTACGACATGAGCCCCGAGGAGTACCGTCGTCGCTGGGGATTGCCGGCGGACTATCCCATGGTCGCGCCCGCCTATGCTGCTCGGCGATCGGACTTCGCCAAGCAGATCGGACTCGGGCGCGGGGTTCGGAGACGCAAGTAGATGCGGAGGATACGCCATCCTGCGCTGCGGCCGTTCAACGCCAGCGGGTATGAAATCCTCGACCAGGACCTCATCACCAGCGGTCAGATGGTGATCTGGTCGGTCAATCCCCTGCGGCCCAGCGTAGGCGATCTTTACACGGTCCAGAGCGGCGGCGCCCTGCACGAGGTGGTGGTCGACGAGGTCACCAGCTTCAAGGGCGGCTGGAGCGCGCACTGCAAGCTGTACGGCCTGGCGGCCTAGAGCGGACTCGCCCTCAAGCCGCCACGCCGCCCATGCGCTTGACGTTGCAGCGGACCCACAGCGCTTCGAGCGCCTGGGCGAGGTCGTCCATCATGGCGTCGGTGTGCGCCGGCGAGGGCGTGAAGCGCAGCCGCTCGGTCCCCTTGGGCACGGTCGGGTAGTTGATCGGCTGCACGTAGACGCCGTGGTCGGCCAGCAGGATGTCGCTGATCAGCTTGCAGTGCACCGGATCGCCCACCTTCACCGGCACGATGTGGCTGGCCGAGGGCATCACCGGCAGGCCGCCGGCGGCGAGCCTGGCCTTCAGCGCCGCAGCCCGGGCCTGGTGCGCCTGGCGGACCTCGTCGTGGTCCTTCAGCCAGCGGATCGAGGCCGCCGCCCCCGCCGCCAGCGCCGGCGGCAGCGAGGTGGTGAAGATGAAGCCGTCGGCGTAGCTGCGGATCGCGTCGACGATCACCGCGTCGGCGGCGATGTAGCCGCCCATCACCCCGAACGCCTTGCCCAGCGTGCCTTCGATGATGTCGATCTGATCCATCACCCCGTCGCGCTCGGCCACGCCCGCGCCTCTAGGGCCGTACATGCCCACCGCATGCACCTCGTCGAGGTAGGTCATCGCCCCGTAGGTCTTGGCCAGGGCGACCACGCCCCGAAGATCGGCGATGTCGCCGTCCATCGAATAGACGCTCTCCAGCGCGATCAGCTTCGGCGCGCCGGCCGGCGCCGCCTTCAGCAGCTCTTCCAGGTGCGCCAGGTCGTTGTGCCGGAACACCCGCCGCTGCGCCTTCGGCCCGGTGCGGATGCCGTTGATCATCGAATTGTGGTTCAGCGCGTCGGAGAAGACGACCAGCCCGGGCAGGATCTTGTACAGCGTCGACAGCGTCGCCTCGTTGGAGACGTAGCCGGAGGTGAACAGCAGCGCCGCCTGCTTGCGGTGCAGGTCGGCGAGCTCGGCCTCCAGCTGCACATGGTAGTGCGTCGTGCCGGAGATGTTGCGCGTGCCGCCCGAGCCGGAGCCCGCCTCCTCCAGCGCCTGGTGCATGGCGGCCAGCACCACCGGGTTCTGGCCCTGGCCCAGGTAGTCGTTGGAGCACCACACCACCACCTCGCGCGACGTCCCGTCCGGCCGCGTCCAGGTCGCCCGCGGGAACGACCCGCGGTGACGCTTCAGGTCGGCGAACACCCGGTAGCGGCCCTCACCACGGACCTGCTCCAAGGCTGCTTCAAAGGCGGCGCGGTAATCCATCTGGCCCAAACGACTCGCAGCAACAGGCGGGCGCGCGCGGATGAGCGCGAACCAGCGCGATTTGCTCGCCTTTTCGCACCGTGAACCGATGATGTCCAGAACCGCGCCCAGCCTCGTGGCGCGATGGTTCCATACCGCCTATTCCGGCTTTCGGAACCGGTAGGCGAACTGGTCGGTGTGGCCGCGAATGGCCGGATCGAAGACCTTTTTCGCATGGTCGTCGGACCGATTACGCAGCACCCGGCTCTCCCCTTCGAACCGGAACCCCGCCGCCTCGACTTCTCGCCGAACGATCGCCGGATCGATCCGGTGCAGCGTCTCGGCCGTGTCGAGCGGGGCGCCGGGCGCGGCGGCATGATCGACGACGACGAAGATGCCGCCCGGCTTCAGCGCGGCGAAGATCGCCCGGTTCACCGCCGCCACGTCCACGTTCATCCGCGCCAGATGCAGGTCGTGATAGTTCTGCGAGGTCCAGATCACGTCCGCCCTCTCCGGCAACGCCATCTTGGCGAAGTCGGCGAACGCCACCTTCACGTTGCCGAAGGCGGGGTTGGCGGCGACCGCGGTCACCGGCGGCGGCTTGTCGGCCTTGGCCGCCGATTCCGGCAGGACGGCGTAGATCCGGCCCTTTGGGCCGACCGCCTTGGAGAACAGGCGCGTGAAGTAGCCGCCGCCCGGCAGCAGATCGACCACCACCTGGCCTGGGCCGACCTTGGCGAAAGCCAGCAAGTCGGCCGGCTTCCGGTCGGCGTCGCGCGCGCGATCGGCTTCGGGCCGCGCCGGATCGGCGACCACCGCCGATAAGGCCGCGGCGTCCAAGGGTGTCGCAGTCGCCGAACCGGTTCCCAGCGCCGCGGCCAGAGCAGCGGCGATCCACAAGCTTCGCACGGTCGCTTCCCTTCCGCTCCGGACGCTCAGGGCAGCGGCGTCCATTCCTCGGCAGGGGGAAGCGCCGCGAAGATCTCGTCAAGCAGGGCTTCGGAGATGTCGGCTACGGCGGGCGGGTTCCAGCGCGGCGCGTGATCCTTATCGACGATCAGGGCGCGAACGCCCTCGACGAAGTCGGACCGCACCACCACACGCGAGGCGATCCGGTATTCCATGGCCATGTTCTCGGCGAAGCTCGGCATGGTCCGGGCCAGGCGCAGCTGCCGGAAGGCGACCTTCAGCGTCTGCGGCGACTTGGTGGCGAGGGTCTGAACTTGCTCGCGGGCCCAGTCAGTGTCCGCCGCCTCCAGCGCGGCCAGGATCGCCTCCACGCTGTCGTGCGAGAATATTTGCGCGATCTCGTCCTGATGCTGGGCCAGCGGCGGGCGGCCCGGCTCGGCCTCGAACTCGGTGAGCAAGGTCTCGACCGCCGCGGGATCGGCCACGATTGCCGCCTTGAGCTCTTCGATACGCGAGCTTTCGACGAAGTCGGTGGCGACGCCGAGAAGTTCGCAGTCCGCCGCCTTGATGCGCGCACCGGTCAGGGCGAGCCAAAGGCCGATGTGGTCGGGCATCCGCGAAAGCCACCAGCCGCCGCCCACGTCCGGAAAGAGCCCGATGCCGGACTCCGGCATGGCGTAGGCGATGCGCTCGGTGGCCACCCGGTAGCGCGCCGGCATGGAGATGCCGACCCCGCCGCCCATCACCACTCCGTCGAGGACGGCCGCCACAGGCTTGGCGTAGCGGTGCAGCAGTTCGTTCAGCCGGTACTCGACGAAGAAGAACTCGCGCGCCGCGCGGCCGCCCTCGAGCGCGCTCTCGTAGAGCATGCGGATATCGCCGCCAGCGCAGAAGCCGCGCTCGCCGGAGTGGTCGAGCAGCACCAGTTCCACGGCCGGATCGTCGTCCCAGGCCAGCAGAGCCTCGGTCATCCGCCGGCACATGTTCAGGGTCAGCGCGTGCAGCGCCTTGGGCCGATTGAGGGTGATCCGGCCGACGCGGCCTTCGACCCGGATCAGAATCTGGGATTGGGCGTCGGCCTCGCTCATGTCCCCGTAAAGCTCCCGCGCAGTGTTCAGGCCCGCAAGTCGCGGGCGCCGTCCAGGCGGAGTCAACCAAGTCTTGATCCGGAGGCGGGGAAGGTTCACCTCGAAGCGCGATGACCCGAGCGCCCCTGGCCCCCTACCCCGCCCTGCGCCTGCGCCGCCTCCGGCAGGCCGACTGGATCCGCCGCCTCGTCCGCGAGAGCACGCTGACGCCCGCGGACCTGATCTGGTCCGTCGTGATCCACGAGGGCGACGCACCCGAGCCCGTCGCCTCGATGCCGGGCGTCTCGCGCCTGCCGCTGAAGCACCTCGCCCGGGTGGCCCGAGAAGCCCGGGACCTGGGCATTCCCGCCATCGCCGTCTTCCCCCGCATCGATGCGGCGCGGAAGGACGCCCTGGGCAGCCTGGCGTTCGATCCGGACGGCCTGATCGCCCGCGCCGTGAAGACGATGAAGGACGCCGCCCCCGAGGTCGGTGTCATGTGCGACGTCGCCCTGGACCCCTTCACCGACCATGGTCATGACGGCGTCATTGAGAATGGCCGCATCCACAACGAGGCGACGATCGAGCAGTTGGTGCGCCAGGGGCTCATGCAGGCCAAGGCCGGCTGCGACATCCTCGCGCCCTCGGACATGATG
>Ga0070667_100002232_pt1 | contig 17053 bp, 16 predicted proteins | sample KBSS33metaG_FD_64659 | JGI IMG/M metagenome (GOLD analysis project Ga0070667, IMG submission 64659) | Switchgrass rhizosphere microbial communities from Kellogg Biological Station, Michigan, USA - KBS S3-3 metaG | ecosystem: Host-associated > Plants > Roots > Rhizosphere > Soil ... | reverse complement strand
CATAGCGAGACAATTGAATGAGAGGCCAAGGAAGACACTTGGCTATCAGACGCCGGCTGAGATGTTCAGCCATACCGTTGCGTTGACCGGTTGAATCCGCCACCCACTGCCGCCGTTCGAGCTCAGGATCGCCGGCCCCAAAGCTGCTAACGGTGAAGGACAAGCGCTGAACCGCCGGCGTTGGCTGACCCAGACGAGGCAGAAGCTGTTCGCATCGGCGAGCAGCTTGTCAACTTCCCCAGAGACCGCCCGCCGCTACCAGAGGCCGAACGTGAACTGCAGGATGAAACGGTTGCCCTGTGCCTGGTTCTCAACGGCCGTCTCAGCTTGCCATTTGAGGATGGCCCCCCAGTCTGGAGACGGGTGATATCGGATGAACGGGCCGATGGTGACCACCTGGCCCTTGTTTCCTTCGCCGACGACTTGTCCGTTCACCTTGTCGTTCGTGACCTGCTTGTACAGATATCCGCTGGCTCCGACCTGCCGGGCCTGCCTCGCGCCGTAGGTCAGGGCCTCCGTCAGTCGGAGTTCTCCCGGGCTGCCTTGAATCCCATCTTATCCAGGAACAGCTGCCAGCGACGATCATTGTGCAGCTTGCGCAGCAGTGGCCACGACTGCATCTGTGGCAAGCCGGAGTCGTGTTGCAGATAGGCGCGATCCAGCCACTCGAAGGCCTGACTCGCATCGCCGAGGTAGGCGAAAGCTTCGGCAATCTGCAGAGCGCCGTTGTCGGCGCACCTGTCGATCAGCTGCCGCATCGTCGCTTCTGATTCGGTGTGCCGCCCGAGGGCGTGCTGGGCCATGCCGATGCCGGACAGTCGCAGCGCCTCGATGCCTTCCTGCTGGAACGCGGCCAGCGCTTCGTCCGGCCGACCCTGCACGAGACGCAACGTGCCAAGCACCGCGGGCAGCAACCCCGCGCGCGGGTTGAGCCGGAAGGCTTCATCGAGCGCGGTGTCAGCCTCGTCCAGCAAATCCGAGTTCAGACACCGAAGCGCAAGATTGCCGTGCGCGATGAAGCTCAAAGGGTCCAGCGCGGTCGCGCGGCGCGCCCACGCCACGGCTTCCTCCTTGTGCCCGAGACTGTCCGCGACCACCGACGCGACGACAACAATGCTCCGGTCGCCGGCGCCCAGTTCCTGAGCGCGCGCGCAGGACCTGGCGGCGGCGTGCAAGTCCCATTCGTGGCACATCTCTATCCAGGACAGTTCGGCATGCGCCTCCGCCAGGTTCGGCTCCAGTTCCAGCGCATGCAGTGCAGCGGCCCGGGCCAGCGCGAACGTCTCGGCCACCGGCGCCCAGCCATAGTCCGCCTGATTGGAATAGGCGCCCGCCAGCCCGGCCCACGCGCGTGCGCATCGCGGATCGATCTGCAGCGCCTGCCGGAGGTAGGAGATGCCGGTGACGGTGTCGTCCGGGTCGAGGCGGTCGACGAGAAAGCGTCCGAGCAGATACCGTTCGTGGGCCTCCGGATCTTCGGTGCGCCCGCGGGTTGCGGCCAGCACTTGCGCCTGCACGCGGGCGCTGGCCGCTGCATCCACCTTCTCGCCGAGCAGCCGCGAGCGCAACTCCTGAACGACAGAGCGTGCGATGTCGTCCTGAACGGTGAGGATGTCGTCGAGCTCACGGTCGTAGGACTCGGACCAGAGATGTGAATCGCTCGCCGCGTGGACCAGCTGCGCAGTGATCCGCACCCGCCGCCCAGCCTTGCGCACACTGCCCTCGAGCACCGCCGCGACATTCAGCTTGCGGCCGATCGTCTGAATATCGTTGCCTGTGTTGCCCCTGAACGAAAAGGCCGACGTACGGGAAGCCACCCGAAGGCCGGGAATCTTCGCCAGCACATTCAGCAGCTCCTCGGCCAGGCCGTCCGCAAAGTGCTCGTTTGCGGTGTCGTCGCTCAGATTCACGAACGGCAGTACTGCGATGGAGGGCGTCGCGGGATCGAACGCAGGCACCACGGATGGCGGAGGCTCCGGGTTCCCCCGGAGAGCCGGCGGAGCCGGCAACGAAACCGGTGAAACATCGGCGAGCCTTTCGAGGCGCCTTTCGCCGCGGGCGATCTCGAGCAGGCCGGCGCGCTCGGCAAAAGGGACCTGCAGGCATGCTGCCAACCGCTCGGTCAGGCGGTGCGAGGGCCGCCGTTCATCGCTTTCAATCTTGCGCAGCGCCGACACCGAGCAGTGCGCGCGTTCGGCCAGCGCGGCGTGGGTCAAGCCCAGAGCCATGCGGCGCCGGCGCAGCCATGAACCGAATGACAGGGAGTTCTCCACTTCAGTCCACTCCGACGAGTGGCCGGGCCCAGGTGATCTCACCAGCACATCGCCGCCTGACAGTGTGTCACTTCTGGGGCGAAAAGCGCCACCTCGGGGCGGCCGCTGCTTCCTACAGTGCGCCTCCACGGGCGGGCACCAACGGCTGTTTCGAGCGGCAGGCGGGATTCGGCCGAAATCTCGGTCCTTAGGGATCGCAACTCTGTCCTTGACCTCAGGAGTGAACTCGATGCAGGAACTTACCGTGAATGAAATGGAGCATGTCAACGGTGCGGGCGGCGGCGTCCACGTTGGCAGCGACGGCGCCAACAACGTGGTCGGCAACGCCGTTGTGACGCCGCTCGGTGGCCGCATAGACCCCGGCGGCGCCAACAACATGCTCTGACCGAACCTGAAGGCGCTCACGCAAGCCTGCGCGGGCGCCCTCCCCCGTGGTCTCTCGGGACCGCAACTTTGTCCTTGATACCTCAGGAGTAACAAATGATTCAGGAACTGACTGCGACTGAAATGGAGCAAGTCAACGGTGCGGGCGGCGGCATCCGCGTTGGCAGCGACGGCGCTAACAACGTTGTCGGCAACGCCGTTGTGCCACCGCTCGGTGGCCGCGTGGACCCTGGCGGCGCCAACAACGTGCTCTGACCGAACTCAAGTGGCGCTCACGCAGGCATGCGGGGCGCCATGCGCATGGATCAACAGGAGTAAGCATGATGCAAGAACTCACGGCAACGGAAATGAAGGACGTCGGTGGTGGCGGAACAAGGATCGGTACCGTAGGTACAGGTGATGGCGATCTGCACTTGGTCGGCTGCAACGATCCGGTGGCCAACGGTGGCCGCCTGGACCCCGGCATCGCCGCGCCGAACTCGCTCTGAGCGAACCCGCTCCCCGGCCGTCGCTAAACCATGCGGTCCACGCTGTTTCGCCAGGAGGCCATCGACTCGCTGCGCGACCGGCATCTCGGCGATGCACTGACGGCGCGGCCCCTGGCGCTTTCGGTCCTCACGGGCCTGAGTGGGCTCGTCGCGCTTGCGGTCCTCTTGTTCGGCTTGATCGCCGAATACACGCGCAAGGCGCATGTCACGGGCTATCTCGCGCCGACGCACGGGGTGATCAAGCTGCATGCGCCGCAGGCTGGCACACTCACCGAAACTCATGTGGAAGAGGGCCGCCGTGTCGCGCGGGGCGATCCTCTGTATGCGCTCTCCTCCGAGCGTTCGTCCCCGGCGGCGCCCGAGTCGCAAGCCGCGGCGATCGCGCAATTGCGGGAACGCCGCGCGAGCCTCGCCGGCGAAATCGAACAACAGGCGGCGCTGGCCTTGCTCGCGCAGCAGGACCTGGAACAGCGCTTGCGCGACGTGGCCATCGAGATCACGCAGGTGGACGCGGCCGTCGCCACGCAGGGCGAGCGCCTGGCGGGCAGCCGCGCGACGCTGGAGCGCCACGCGACGCTCGCACGCCAGGGCTTCTTCTCGGAAGCACAGCTTGTGCAGCAGCGCGAGCAGGTGCTGGAGCAGCAAGCGCGGCTTCAGGCGCTCGAGCGCAGCCGCACGGCCTTGCAGCGCGATCGCGGATCGCTCGCTGCGGCGCAGGCCGCGCAGCGGCCGAAAAGCGCCCGCGAGCGCGCTGCCATCGAGCGCGAGATTTCGGCGCTCGACCAGCAGATCACGGAATACGAATCGCGCCGCACACTCGTGATCACCGCGCCAGCCGACGGTGTGGTGACGGCGATCCTCGCCGGGCGTGGGCAAAGCGTCGCGGCGGGTGCGCCATTGCTGTCAATCCTCCCCGAGGGCGCGGTGCTGCAGGCGCAACTGCTCGTGCCGGGTCGCGCGGTCGGGTTCCTCGCTGCCGGGCAACCGGTGGCGCTGCGCTATCAGGCCTTCCCGTTTCAGCGCTTCGGCAGTTCGCACGGCGTCGTGAAGGAGATCGCGCGCTCGCTGATTGCGCCGGGCGATGCGCAATTGCCGGTGGCACTCAACGAGCCGGCGTATCGCATCACGGTCGCGCTCGAACGGCAGACAGTTCGCGCGTACGGAAAGGACTTTCCGCTGCAGGACGGAATGCTGCTCGAGGCCGACGTCGCGCTCGACCGGCGCCGACTGCTCGAGTGGCTGTTCGAACCGTTGCTCGCGCTCGCCGGCCGCGTCTAGTTCTCGCCGTGGAAACAGCATGAATTTCGACCTGCCGCTGAATTTCACCGGGCGCCGCACCGTGCCGGTCGTTCTGCAAACCGAAGCCGCTGAATGTGGCCTGGCGTGCCTCGCGATGGTGGCGGCCCTTTATGGCCATCGGAGCGATCTTGCAAGCTTGCGCAATCGCTTTCCGATTTCGCTGAAGGGCGCCACGCTTGCGCATCTGGTTCAGATCGCCCACCGCCTCGACCTCGGCGCACGCGCGCTCAAGCTGGAACTGCCGGATATCTACCAGCTCAGCCTGCCGGCGGTGCTGCATTGGGATCTCAACCACTTCGTGGTTCTGACCCAGCTGCGCGGTGACCGGGCGGTGATTCACGACCCCGCACGCGGCCGTTGTGTGATGCCGCTGCGGGAGTTGTCGCGCCACTTCACCGGCGTCGCGCTCGAGCTGGCGCCGACGCAAGAGTTCAAGCCGCATGCCGCGGCGCCCCCTCCGGGCTTGTCGCAGCTCATCGGCCGGCTGCCTGGAGCCGGCCGCGCGCTGGGTCAGATTCTGGCGCTTGCCGCCGTGCTCGAAGGGTTCGGCATCGTCGCACCGTTCTTCATGCAGGCGGTCGTCGATCACGCATTGGTAGGCGAAGACCGCGATCTGCTGACCATGCTCGCCATCGGATTCCTGCTGCTCGCGCTGACGCAGGTAGGCGTGAGCGCGCTGCGCAGCTGGGCGGTGATGGTGCTCGCCACCACGCTCAATCTCACCCTGGTCACGCGACTGTTCCGTCAATTGCTGAGGCTTCCGATCAGCTTCTTCGAGAGCCGCCACCTGGGGGACATCGTCTCGCGCTTCGAATCCTTGAGCGTCATCCAGCGCACCCTGACGACCGGGTTCCTCGAAGCGGTGATTGATGGCGCCATGGCGATCGCAATCCTGATCGTGATGGCGTGCTACAGCCGGACACTCACGCTCATCGTGCTCGGTGCAGCCGCCGTGTACGGCATGCTCCGCCTTGCGTCCTATCGCCCGCTGCGCCAGGCGTCGGAAGAGCACATCGTGGCGCTCGCCAAGCAGCAATCCAACTTTCTCGAGACGGTGCGCGGCGTGCAGAGCGTGAAGCTGTTCAACCGGCAGCAGCAGCGTGCTGCCGCTTATCAGAACCTGCTGGTCGACCAGTTCAATGCCGGCGTGCGCGTGCAACGCCTGCAGATGCTCCATCGGGCGCTCAACGGCACACTGTTCGGCGCCGAGAACGTGACCGTGATCTGGCTGGGCGCACTATCGGTTCTCGACGGCGGGTTCTCGGTCGGCATGCTGTTCGCGTTCGTTTCGTACAAGCAGCAGTTCATCGCCCGCATCAATGCCTTGGTCGAGAAGAGCATCGAGTTCAGGATGCTGGGCCTGCACGCTGAGCGGGTTGCGGACGTGGCGCTTGCCGTGGCCGAGCGCGACCCGCCGTTCGCCATCGAGCCACCCGCAGATGCGGCGATCGAGTTGCGCGGTGTTGGCTTCCGCTTCGCCGACCACGAGCCTCCCGTACTGCAGGACGTGAACTTTCGCATCGAAACAGGCGAATCGGTTGCCATTACCGGGCCTTCGGGCTGCGGCAAGACGACGCTCGCAAAGATCATTCTCGGACTCCTCGAGCCCACTGCCGGCGAAGTGCTGGTCGGCGGTGTCAGCCTGCGGCGGCTGGGCGCGTCGGTGCATCGCGAGCGCGTCGGCGCGGTCATGCAGGAGGACCAGCTCTTCGGCGGCTCGGTTGCGGACAACATCGCGTTCTTCGATCCTGCACCCGACCGTGAGCGGATGGAGCGCTGCGCGCGGCTCGCGGCCGTACACGATGAGATCGTGGCGATGCCGATGGGCTACAACACGCTCGTGGGGGACATGGGAACCGTGCTTTCGGGCGGGCAGAAGCAGCGGGTCCTTCTTGCACGCGCCCTGTACCGGGAGCCGGGAATCCTCGTGCTCGACGAGGCCACAAGTCATCTGGACGTGCTGCGCGAACGGCAGGTCAATCACGCGATCCAGCAACTGAAGCTGACCCGCATCATCATCGCCCACCGGCCGGAGACGATCGCCTCGTGCGAACGCGTGCTGATTCTCGGTGCCGGTTCGCCGCAAGCGGATGAAGCACGCCCGATGATGGCGCGGGCCGCCTGATTCGGGGCAGGCCGGGGTGATGTTGCCAGAGAGACGACGGCTCATCCGATCAGGAGCCATGCGCGCGCATCCGACGGTCACTATTGGGGACCTCCTCGCGGACCTATCGCGCAACACGGCGGATCTGAAGATCCTCGCAAGCATGACCAACTTGACGGGCGCTCCGGGCAGAAACGATCGCGCAGTTCACCGCAGAGAATTTCGCCTTCGCTCCTATCGATAGAGAAAGTGGTCGCTCCTAGAGCTATTGACGTGGGCGCGCCGCCCACGCGGCGCGTATCGCGCGGTGCTCAGGGGTCGCTTCGAGGTAGCCTGCGCGCAACTCGAGGTCGGCAATTGCCGCCGCGTGCGCCTCCAGCGCGGCGTGCGCGGCCGCCAGCGCGGCATCGGCCCGTGCGTCGCCCGCCGTCGCGAGCACGCTATGGCAAACCCATCGGATCGCGATCTCATCGGTGCCTTCGAGCAAGTCATCGCCCGCTTCGGTGAGCGCGATCAGGCCTTCGGCGTGCTCGAGTGCCCGGGCGACGTCGCCACGCGCCAACGCCACCTCGGCAAGTCCGGACTTCGCGTCGTGCGCGAAGGGCATGCCGAGCTGCGTTGCTATCGCATGCGCGGCCTTGAAGGCGACCTCGGCGGCGTCGAGGTCGCCACGCGCGAGCTCGACACAGCCAAGACAGTAGAACGTCACGCCTTCGCCGTACGGGTTGCGGATCGTGCGCGCAATCACCAGCGCCGCCTGCGCCGACTCGAGCGCGAGCCTGGTGTCGCCGCGCTCGCCCGACAACTGCGTGATCTGGGTCAGCGTGTTCATCTCCAGTACCCGGTCACCGAGACTACGGGCCAGCCGCAACGCGGCTTCGAGGTGCTCGCTCGCCTGCGCCCAGGCGCCGAACACCGTCAGCAGCGCGCCCAGGTTGCTGAGCGTGGTGGCTTCGGCACGGCGGTCGCCGAGTTCGCGGTTGATCGGCAGTTGCTCGCGTGCCAGCGCCAGGCAGGCAGGGTGATCGTTGTGCGCCGCTGCGACGACCACCATTGCGTTCAGGAACATGCTCTCGAGTGCCCGCAGCCCGAGTGCACGCACCTCGGCCAGTCCGGTGCGGACCAGCGCGTCGGCCTGCGCCAGGTCACCCCGGTGGGTGAGCGCGTAGACGAGCCGGTGCAGGGCACGCAGACGCAGCGCCGTCGCGCCGGCGAGCTCGGCGTACGCGATCGCGCCGCGCGCCGCGGCTTCGCCGGCGCGGAAGTCTCCCGTACGGATCGAGAAATCGCTGCGCCGCCAAGCCGCTTCGGCACGCCGCAGGTCGTCGTCGATCGCCTCGGCCAGGCGCTCGAGACGTTCGATGTCGGCCAACTGCTCGGCGCGCCTGCCGATCAGGTCGAGCGTGCGCTCGCGCACCTCGAGAAGGCGCCAGCACAGCGCCGCATCGTCAGTGCTGCCGGACAGCGCCAGCGCGCTTGCGACGTGGGCAAGCACCGCTTCGCTGGCATGGCGTTCGGCGGCGTAGCTCGCAGCGCGCGCGAAGTACTCGGCCGCCTGCGCGTCGTCACCCGCCTTCGCGTGGTGTTCGGCGATCACGCCCATCAGCTCGCCGGCGTGCGCTCCGCCCAGGCGTGCCAGCCAGTTCGCGACCCGCGCGTGATAGAGCCGGCGCAGCTGCCGCAGCACCGTGGTGTAAGCGACATCGTGCAGCAGCTGATGCTTGAACGCGAACTCGTTGGAGCCTTCGAGCAGCGTGTCCTGGTGCGGCTCGACAAGCCGCCGCTGCACCGCCCCAGGCAGGGCCTGAGGTGCAGCGGCATCGATCGCCGCCAACGCCTGGTCCCAGAACACGACGCCGATTACCGACGCCTGCTGCAGCGCGCGCTTCTCGTCGGGTGCGAGCGCGTCCAGTCGCGCCTGCAGCACGCCGGCCAGTGTCGGAGGAACACGCAGTGCGGCGAGCCGGTCGGCGTGCAATGCCCAACCATCAGCGCGCGCTTCGATCGCGCCTTCGTCGACCAGCATCTTGATCAGCTCCTCCATGTAGAACGGGTTGCCTTCCGCAATGCGGGTCACAAGGTCGAGCAACGCTTCGGGCGGCGCCGGCAGGTGCTTCAACAGCTCGGTCGCGAGTGAGCGGCTGGCACTTCGTTCGAGCGGCGCAAGTTCGATGCGGCGTGCGTCGGCCGTCCCCGGCCAGTCGGCGCGGCGCTCGAGCAGCTCGGGCCGCGCGAGCGCGAGCATCAGCATCGACACGTCGGCGTTCGCCTGCACCACGTGCTGCAGGAAGTCGAGCGACCCCTCGTCGGCCCAGTGCAGGTCTTCGAGCAACAGCAGCGACGGGACGCCGCTCCGCATGCCGGTGCGGCGCAGCCACTGCGCCGCGGCGTGGAAGGCACGCTGACGGATCTGGCGTGCCTCGTCGCGGATGCCGCTCAGGTGCGGGCTCGTGCGATAGTCCAAGCCGATCAGATGGCCGAGCAGGTGTGTGTCTGCCGCCGAGGTCGACGCATCTTCGCCGGCTTCGAAGAACGCGCCGACACCGCTCTCGAGCTTGGCCTTTGCCGCCTCCATCGTGTCGTCGTCGGCGATCTGGAGCCGGCGTGCGACGATGTCGCGCAGCAGGCCGTAGGGCTGACTGCGCGTCTGTGGATGGGCGCGACCGCGGAAGAGGTCGAAAGGCTGCGCGCCCGCTTGCAGCGTCGCTTCGAACTCGCGGCGCAGGCGGCTCTTGCCGACCCCGCCCTCGCCGATCATCGTGACGACGACGAGGCGCCGCTCCGCAAATGCACGCGCAAACTCATTGCGCAGCGTCGCGAGCTCGGCATCGCGCCCGACCAGCGGCGTCCCGACGCCCTCGATGCCGCGCGACTCGGCATCGAAGGTGCGCGCCTGCGGACGCAGCACGAGGTAGGTCGTGACGAGCTCGTCGACGCCCTTGATCGCCATCGGCGCCTCGGGTCTGACTTCGAACATGCCGCGCACCTGGCGGTAGGTCTCTCGGCTGATGCGAAGGCCGCCGGAAGGCGCGGTCTGCTCCATGCGAGCCGCGATGTGCACGGTGACGCCACGGATGCTGCCTTCGGTGTCGACCCCGCCGCCCAGCAGCACGCCGCCTGAGTGGACGCCGACGCGCACGTCGAACCCCGCGTGGCCGTGACGCTGCAGCACACGTGCGCCCTCGAGCCGGCCTTCGGCCAGCAGAGCGAGCCCGGCGCGCACCGCCCGTTCGGCATCGTCTTCTTCCGTGCGCTCGGCGCCGAACACCGCGAGCAGGCTGTCGCCGGCGTATTGCAGGACCCTGCCGCGATGCGCCTCGACGACCGCGGTACAGCGCGTGAGGAGACCGTCGACGACGGCCTGCAGGTCTTCGGCGTCGAGTTGGCTCGCTAGCGCGGTCGAGCCGACGACGTCTAGGAACAGGACACTGACATGCTTGAGGCGCGACGCTTGCGCTGCCGGTTCAGACTGCAGCGGAGCGAGCTCGGCGCGCAGCGGCGCGATCGCCGCGTCAACGACTCCATCGCCGAGCACGCTGCGCTGCGCTTCGAGCGCGTCGATCGCGGATTCGAGCCGGTGCTTTCGATCGTCCATGCACCGTGTAGTAGATCGGGCTTTGCTGCTGGGTTCAACCCCCCGGCGGCGGCGCACACCGCCCACCCCGGAGCAGACGAGGCGAGATGCCAGGGATGTCCACATCCGGGGCGAATGCCGGATCGGACGACCGCGAGCATGGACGACCGGTGTGGGGCAGGTAGGCCAACGCCTTGAGTTGGCCGGGTCCGGGTATAGGTAACCGTCAGCTGTTAGGTCGGCCACCGCGAGCGGCTGGTTTCCGACGACGATCGGAACCGGGAGGACACGCAGCCGACCCATAAGCGACCTACTCTCCGCCAGTTTGATGGGCCCCAAGCGCAGCAGCGATCAGCTAAGTACCTTGACCGCCACTCCGATTGAACAGATCGCTGCCAATGGCACCCCGAGGCGCCAAAGTCGTGAAGCGATAGCGCTCGTTCAGGAACAGCGCGCCGTGCGCTCGGAGGATCGCGAATTCGGCGCCCCCTGCGTCTGCGGCGCCGAGAACTTCCAGCGGGTGATCGTCGAGCGTGTTTTCGGACGGCTGGTCGTTACCGACCTGGTCGCCTGCGTCGAGTGCTGGTGCGTCCACTACTCGCCTTTGCCAAAGCCCTTGCCGCCCCGAGGCTTCTCGGGGTGGTTGGCCGATGCCCAGCGGTGTTGTCTCCGATGCGCCTGGCCTGCTCAAGGGATGGGGCGGCATCCCCGCCACGTATCGACCGCGCGAGCAGTCGCCGGAGGAGTTGCGGGCCATCCGGGACGCCGCGGTCCGGGCCAGCAAGGGCAAGAAGCGGACTCGCTAACCGATCCACCGGTGTCGAGTCCCCCGCCTATCGCACCTTTGGGGAGTGGCCAAGGAATGGAAACTGCCTCCTGCAGATGTCCCCTCAATAGCGCGCGTCGGGCGGCAATCCGACGCGGGCCAGGAATGCGGATGTCAGTCGCTCCGATCCGAGCGAAGCACCCGGGGCACATCCACTTCCGAACCAACAACAGTGCGAACGTAGAAGTAGCTGTTTAAGGTCTGCATCTCGCGCATGAAGGTGGCGTTGAACGACAGTTCGGTGATCCGCTCGTCGATCTCCCTGGCCGTTCGCGGCGTATCGTCGCGTCGCAGCGAGCAGGCTCATGGCCCGGTCATACATCGCTGGCCGATCGAATCAAAGCCTTAGCGATCTCGAGTCCCTCGTCACGCGTAGCGTCGCGGCGCGGCGGTCGGCGCGCGCGTCGATACCAATAGTCGGCGTTGCCGAGATCGCCTTCAATGCGGTGCAGCCAGGCGTGGACCCAGGCGCCTTCGGCGTCGTCCTGCGCCTGGGCGAGCTCGTGCGCGGCCTCCCAGTCGCCGCGCAGGCCGTGCCACACGGCGCGCAGCATCGGCGTCGCAAGAGGCGGCGGCTGCTTGCGATCGAGGCTGGCGACGAACGAATCGATCGCGGCGGTCATGGCCCTTCGAGGTCGTGACGGCCGGGCGTGGACAGGTTTGCTCCCATCACCTGTCAGCCAGCGCATCGAATGCGCGATCTGCCTTGGCAGCGAAGTAGAAGTCGCTCTCTGTCAGGCCTTTGATCTTGTGGGTCCAGATCTCTACCGCGCACGTTCCCCAGGCGATGCGGAGGTCCGGGTGGTGGCCTTCCTGCTCGGCGACGTCGGCCACCTTGTTGGCAAGATCCATCGCCTCCCTGAAATTGCGGACGCGGTACTCGCGCTCGAGGTGGCCTTCGTCGTTCAGTCGCCAGCCCGCGCCGAGCTCGCGCAGCAACTCGTTCGCCCGCGATCGATCCATCGCGGGGACGCCGCCGCGGCAAGGCACGCATTTCTGATCGGCAAGGTCCATCGTCGACCTCCGTCTTGGGGTGCTGGAAGCGTAGCACCGGGTGCCTCGCCCGCGTCGCATCGGGCGCTCTCCGACCCGGGAGCCCCGATGCTCGGGCGCACCTCCTGACGGTGTCGAGCGTGCGCGTCGTGGTCTCCTCTTCCGAAGGTGCGCTCGAGCAGGCTCATGAACGCCGGACCCGAAATGAGACCCTGACGACCGACTGCTTTGCGGCGTTGGCTCGTAGCTACTATCAAGACCCTTGGCTCGTGTACTGCATGACACGGCCGACCGGTCTTCCCGAAAGCAGACGCGATCGGACTTCTCATTTCGGCCAGAACCGGTCGGTCGCGAGCGTCCGCTCTTCGGTCAGCCAGCCGACCCCCGTCTATCGGCGATCAACGGTGCGGTCGCGATCCCGACCTGCTTCACCAACGCGCGCGAGATCGCGGCCGTCCGATTCGCGCTCAAACCACGGATCTGGGCCGCGACGGCGAGTTGCTGTTCCGCGCGATCGAGAATGACCTGGCGGCCGTACGGGCCCCACAAGTCCTGGGGCGTGGTATGCGTGCTCTTGTGGCCGCGCCGCTCGAAGGTCGAGAGGCACTTGTCGTATTCGTTCAGAAACGTCGTATCGAGGCGAACAGATTGTCCGTCGAACGTCGCATCACTCGGGTTGACGGCGATGCGCGTCCCGTTCGGTAGGACCACGGAGAGGCCGATCGTCACGGCGTATTGCGCATCTTCGGACCGATTGGACACGACGAGGTGCTCCACGCCATTGACGCGCTTGCGCGAGTGTTGAACTCGGACGGTCCGTTGTTCGGTGCCGATGACGAGCTTCGTGCCGGAGAGCGGAACATCGGTCCGCGCACGTCGTACGGTCTTCGCGAAATCGAGCGTCCCGTCGTCACGGCCCGGCGGCAGATCCATACCGTCGATCGACCAGACGGCTTCGGCAAATGGGTAATTGAAGGCGAAGTCCCATTGCTCTTTGAGGTCGTGCCGCGTCCATGGCACGCGCGTTCCGTTGCCGATGCAGAGCAGCTGACCCGACGTGACGAACTCGCCACGATCCGCTATGACGTCCGAGAGAACGCTGCCCGTTCGCGCGATCTCTTCCGAGCCCGGCACGAGTTGCGCGCTGACATCGACATGGATGTCGTAAACGTGGCTCAGGTCATTGCGCTTACGGACCTGGTCCCGGAAGCTCATGCTCAGGTTCGACCCCAGCATCGCGCGCTCGTCGGGCACGAACTTGAAGCTCCCCATGAAGTCGTCGTGGTCGAAGAAATTCTCGATGAGCTGAATGACGTTGGATTCTTCGATCACGACGTCCGTCGCGAAATCCTCGAGCTCGTCGCTGAGCTGATCGGTAAACACGTCGAAGCGCTGCTGAACAATCTCCGTGGCGGCGCCGGCAAGATCGAGGTCGGGACGGCCGATCATGAGTTGGCCGGCGTCGATCACGATCTGGTTCAGCGACATGTTCTGCAGGAACTCGTTGAACCGGTCCTGGACGCGCTGGCTCACCTTCTCGTGCGCGACCTCGATGTCGGCGTCGGAGGTCACATCTTCGTCGAGCAACACGAAAAACGCCACGACCCGGCCCGGCACGACGATCTCGAGCGGGTTCGAGATCCGAATCGACCGCATCGACGTCGCGTACGCGCCGATCGATGCCGGAATCGCAAACACGCGTCCGGCGACGACCTCGTCGACACCGAGGTTGCCGTGACTTCCCTCGTTTCCCTTCACGACCACGGTCGAGACCAGCCGATCGGGATTGGCCTTGCTCTGGGTTATCGTCGAGCCGTCGAGCGTGAGATAGAACACCCAGGCGAATGGCTCGTCGGCATCTTCGTCCCCCTGCACGCATCTGAGGGACTGAAGTCGAAGCTGCATGTCCATGCGCATCACGTTCTCCCGTTGATCGCGTCGTGAGGGGTCAGGCCCCTTACTCGCAGTAACGGGTTGGAGAGGCCGATCCGGACATCGGACGGGCGAATTCTGCGAGGCGTGCGGTTCATGATGCGGTTCCTTTCCGGAGGGGCGGGGCCTTTCGACCGCTTCCCATCCACTCATACGGGCGCCGACTGCCGCAACGGACATCGAGGCGCAGAAGCATCCTCGGGAGGCGAACGCGCCCTCGCACCCCGGCGGTACGATGGAGATCGGCCCGCGGCGGACATCTTCCATGGGCGGCATCTGATCGCACGCGCTCGCGAGGGCGACCGCGGTGCCCTGGGCGGGCTCTTCGAGCCCGTCTACCCGGACCTGCGCAGGTGGGCTGATGTCGTACGGCTCGGACCTCCTGGGGCTGAATCGCAGGGCCGCACTCTACGTCGACAAGATCCTGAAGGGTGCCGAACCGTCAGACTTGCCGGTCGAGCAGCCCACGAGGTTTCAGGCTGGGCATGAACCTGAAGACCGCGACGGCGCTGAGTGTCCAGATTCCACAATCGCTGTTGCTGCGTGCCGACGAAGTCATCGAATGAAGTCACTGAGCGCCGTCTAGGTCGACCGACTGCTTTGTGGCAATGAGTTCAGCGAGGCGAGGGATCGCCTTGGGTCGATCAGAGCCAATCGGCTCGCTGATCTCCGTTGCTGGAAGCGGTCATCAGATTCGAGGCGCCGGCAAGCGGCCTCTCGAGAGGACCAGCTGTCGGCCAGGAGCGGTCCCTCCCCCTTGGTCCAAGAGCGGCCGTCATCACCCGCGTTGGCGATTGGCATGCGCGCCCCGGGCTCGAGGCTTAGACTGCTAGGGTCGGCGAAAGCCGGGCGAATCACGAATCACAAGCGATCTCTGCGGCCAGAACAAGGCTGCCAGACTGTGAAGCGGCTGGCCAACACGCTATGCCTGCTTGAAAGATGCTGACCGCATGAATGGGCGCCGAGCGTCTCTCGTTTGCATTGCCGCCAGCCTGTCGTGGCTGCCGGTGGCCTCGCATGGACAACCGTTACCGAAGCCACGCGTTGGTTGGCTCTCCACGGCTCCGCATCCATTCATCGCGGACTTCAGGCAGGAGTTTCGTGACTTGGGTTATGGCGAAGGCCGCGAAGTGGTCGTCGAGGAGCGCTACGCCGCCTTGGCGCGCGAGAGCTTAGTTGATCTCGCAACACAACTGGTCGCTCTGAAGGTAAACGTAATCGTGGCCTCGGGGTTCGCTGCGGGCCAGGCTGCCAAGCGGGCGACAGGGTCGGTTCCGATCGTGGCCGTCACCAGGGATCTGGTGGAGGGGGGCCTTGCCGCCAGTCTCGCTCGACCTGGTGCGAATGCGACCGGCATCTCGATCATGTCTGCGGAGCTCGGTGCCAAGTGGGTCGAACTCTTGCGTGAGACGATACCCAACGTGTCACGCATAGCGTTCTTGCGCGATGCAGCCGATGCCCCGCCGTGGACCATGACGGATGCTGCCGCGCGCGCCGTTGGCGTAACACCGTTGCACCTTGAAACTCGTCGCGCGGAAGAGCTGCCGCAGGCTTTCGAGGATTCGATCAGGGTGGGAGCTCAAGGGATCGTGGTGATGGCATCGCCACTCTTTGCCTCGCAAAAGGCCTTGCTCGTGGCGCTGGCCGCCCAGCATCGGATGCCCGCGATGTACGAGCACAGTAACTTCGTCGAGGCCGGCGGACTGATGTCCTACGGACCCGATCTACACGAAACGTTTCGCAGGGTCGCTCACTACGTCGATCGAATCCTCCGGGGCGCCAAGCCCGGCAATCTCCCCGTCGAACAGCCGACGCGTTTCGAGTTGGTGCTCAACATGAAAACCGCGCACACGCTGGGCCTCACGGTCCCGCGGTCGATCATGTTGCGTGCCGACAAGGTGATCGACTAGCGGGTTTTCGCCGGTGACTGGGATCGTGAATGACCGCTCGTACGGGCCAATGATGTCGGCATAGGGGCGAAAGCCGACAGGCGGGAAAGCCGCTATTGGCCCATAAACAGTTGTCCGCCACCGGCTGCTACCAATCGTTTTGGCGAGCGCAATCAGAGCGTCGACTGATGACCCTGGCTGGAGCCTGGCTACCCCAAGCTTCGAACCGCCCACACCCGAAGGTCCCAAGAGAAGGCCTTGAAACGAACTATCCTCAGCGCACGGTCCGTCGCCTGCACCAGCGCGCATGAACGAAGTCCGAGCCCTTCTCCTGACCAATGTTGTCGACAGCACCCAGTTGTCGCAGACGCTCGGCGACGCCGCCATGGCCGAGTTGTGGGCGGCACACGACCGGGTCGCACGCGACCTGCTCCTGGCGCGCGGCGGGAGCGAGATCGGCAAGACCGACGGCATGCTGCTGCTGTTCGACGCCGCCGCCGACGCGCTGGCCTACGCGGCCTACTATCACCGCGCGCTGAAGCGCCGGGCGGGACGACGCTCACGGATAAGGATTTCCCCACCGACGCCAAGCATCGCAAGCGCGACGACGCGCGCCGCACGACGGGCAGAACCCTCGGCGCTTCGGGTGTTGGCCAGCAGCCCGTCGTGCCGGCGGCGCCACAACGCAGCCTCAGGAAGCCGTGGGCCAGGATGCTGCCGCACTCGAGGAACGCCTCGAACTCGACGGCGGCTTTGTGGTGACGAGATCCGGGCAGCGGATGTCGCCGAAGGGTCGACTGCGGGTCTTGCGGCTTTCGATCCCCTTGCCTGAAACCTGCCGTTCGTGGCGGCCCGCCGGGCAGCTGCCGTTCGCGTATGTCCGGGTCCGGCCAATTCCTGTCGCTGACTAACGGCAGCTTTGCCGCCCTCCGCCAAGCGGGTCAAGGCCGTCCAGTCGGCAGTCGAGCGATGACCGGCGAGGCGCCTCGAGGGCTCAATCGATCGGCGCAGGCGCTGAGCAGGATGGCGATGAAGGTGAGAGCCGGTGCAAGGGCAATGGACGCATGAATGCCTCGTTGGAATCGCTTGGACCCCAGGGACCCTAGACCTAGACCATGCGGCCGGCACCGGCCAGCACTGCACGCGCCTCGCTCATCATCCGCTCGACAACCTGCTGGGCCGGTGCGACGTCCTTGATCAGGCCCACGCCCTGACCCGCCAAGAACGGCATCTCCTCCCAGTCGCCCTTCGTCTCGGGCGTGGGCAGCAGCACGTTGAACTTGCGCAGCGT